>JACXTT010015038.1_pt1 | contig 10066 bp, 10 predicted proteins | sample 9270951 | NCBI WGS metagenome assembly JACXTT01 (sample SAMN15532306, study PRJNA645909) | rock metagenome | isolation source: weathered quartz diorite | place: Puerto Rico | collected 2017-06-21
GATCGGCATCGCTCTGGAAAAACGGCGGCGCCGCCCCGTCGGCGGCGCGGACATTTAGCACCCCGTGCGAATCACCGTCGAAGATCATGGGCGCGTGCATGCTGAGGCCACCGGCGGCTTGTTTGCCGCGCCGCGATGGCGCCGAAGGTGGCGCCGACAAGATGGCGCGCCCGCGCACCACCACCTCGTCGTGGAAATGTCCCGGGAAGGTGATGCTCTTGGGCCCCGAGTCATCGCGGCGGCGCAAGATCTTGCGCGCCTCCATGCCGCCTTCGCCGTCGCGCAGATAGATCACCACGGTGTGCGCGGCCGCGAACACGTCGAGTAGATTGGTGGCGATGCGCTCGAGCAGCTCGCCGAAATCGAGCGTGGTGGCCACCGACTGCAAGAACGAATAGAGCGTGCGCAGCTTGCGGTCGGCGTCCTCGAGCTGCGACAGCCCCACCGGCAGCCCCGGGTTGGTCGCGAGAGCTGCATCGAGAGAGTCGACGATGTCGGCCGGCGGCTCGGCGCCCACCGACGTCAGCACCTCGACGAATTTGTGGCCGCGCGCCTGCGATTTGTCGGTGCGTCCGCCCACGTCGACCTCGAACTTGAAGGCGAACGGACCGAAGCGCACCACGTCGGCGGCCTTGAGCCGCTGCCGCTTGACCTGCACGTCGTTGACGAACGTACCGTTGGCCGAGTTCAGATCGTGCACCACGTGGCCGCCGGCCTCGGGCGAGATCTTGGCGTGCTGGCGCGAGATGCGCGTGTCGTCGAGCACGATGTGGTTGTAGGGACCGCGGCCCACCAGGCAGGGCGCCTCGAGCGGGAAGCGGCGCCCCGCGAGCTCACCGTCGATGGCCACCAGCCACGGCACCGCTAGACCTTCGAGATCTTGTCGATCGCTTCGCCGACGTTGGCGAACATATCGAGCGACTTGTCGAGCCGGAGCAGGCGGAACACTTCCTTGGGCTGCCCGGTGAGCCCGGCGAAGTACACGTGGCCGCCTTGCGCGCGCACGCGTTTGAACAACGAAATCAACACGCCCACCCCGGTCGAGTCGATCAACGTCAGCGGGGTCAGGTCGACCACGACCTTGAGCGTATCCGCATCGGCGATCGACACCACCACGGGCTTGAAGTCGGTGGCGGTCATCGCATCCAGACCGCCGGTGAGCAATAACACCAGGACGCCGTTCTGCTCGCGTTTGTCGAAGCTGAACATGTCGGCCGGAGAATACCCGATCAAGGGTTGAAGCGGTAGCCGACGCCACGCACCGTTTCGATGTGGGCCGGCTGGTCGGGATCGGCCTCCACCTTGGCCCGCAGCCGCGCCACGAAGTTGTCTACCGTGCGCACCGTGCCGAAGTGGTCGGGCCCCCAAACCTGCTGCATCAATTGCTCGCGGGTGTAGACCACCCCCGGGTGCTCGACGAAGAAGCGCAGCAGATCGAACTCGCGCGCGGTCGAATCCACCGCCGCGCCGCCGATCAAGATGCGCCGCCCATCGAGGTCGAGCGACACCTCGCCGAAACCGGTGGCGGTCTTGACGTCACGCCGCCGTCGCCTGAGCGAAGCGCGGATGCGCGCGATCAGCTCGGCGATACTGAACGGCTTGGTGACATAGTCGTCGGCGCCCAGCGACAGCGACAGCACCTTGTCACCTTCTTCGCTCTTGGCCGACAACACCACGATCGGCGTATCCGGATCGGCCAGCCGCAGCTCGCGGATCACCGCGTTGCCCTCGAGCTTGGGCAGCATCATGTCGAGCACGATCAGGTCCGGGCGGTGCTGGCGCGCGAAGCGTAGTCCTTCCTCACCGTCGCGCGCGGCCACTACCTTGAAGCCCTCGAGCGATAAATTCATCTGCAACCCGCGCAAAATCGCCGGATCGTCTTCGACCAACAGGATGGTCTCGGCCACGCCTAGTTCTTGCCCCGTTCGACGACCGCCGGCAAGAAGATATGAAACGAGGCGCCTTTGCCGAGGTCGCTGTCGACGGTGACCCGCCCCGAGTGCGCCGAGACGATGTGGTGCACCATCGACAGCCCGAGGCCGGTGCCCTCGACGTTGGGGTTGGCCGGATCGAGCACGCGGTAGAATTTTTCGAAGATCAGCCGCTGCGCGTGTTTGGGAATACCGGGCCCATTGTCACGCACCATGATCTCCACTTCCTTGTCGCGCTTGACGCAGCGGACGCGGATCTCCTTGTCGGGCCCGGTGTAGCGCAGCGCATTCTGCAGCACGTTGACCAGCGCCTCGGTGAACGCCGGCACGTCGACGTCGATGTACGGCAGGTGCTCGGCGATCTCGCGCTCGACGTCGACCCGTCCGTCGCGCCGCGCCAGCGCCACCTGCGGATCGATCGCGGCCAGCGCGGCGTTGACGATCTCCTCGGGGCGCGCGTGGGTCGGGTTGTAGTTGCGCTTGCCCGCTTCCATGCTGGCCCACTTGAGCAAGCGCTCGACCATGGTGCTCAGCCGCTGGCTCTCCTGCGACAGGAGCTGCAGGCACTCGGCGACCTTCTCGGGATCCTTGACCCGTCCTTCCTTGAGCGTCTCGACGAACATGCGAATGCTGGTCAGCGGCGTGCGCAGATCGTGCGAGACCTTCTGCACGAACTCGGTCTGCAATTTGGCGATCGAGGTCGCGCGCCGCACATAGAGGAAGGTGAACGTGATTCCCACCACCAGGGTCAGTGCCAGCGCCAGGATCAAAACTCCGAAGACGATGTCCTGGGTCTGGTGCCCGAACACCAACACCATGATGCCGACCGTCAGCATCATGGCGCCCGGCGCGACCGCGAAACACATGATCAGCACCACCGCCAGGCGCACCTTGGAGGTGTAGAAGTCGCGCGCGGATCGCGGTTTGGTGCGCGGGACGTCGGCGGCCAAGTCCATGTGTCGACTAGTGATTCTGTTCGTCCGAACGATGTTCGGCAAGTATTATCGCGCCATGACACTACGGTGACAGGCGTTTGTCACGCTGGTAGGCATGGAATCCCGCGACGACAAGAGCCCCCCGATGGACTGGGTGAGCTCCGTTCCGTTCTTCATGATCCACGTGGCCGCCCTCGGAGTCTTCCTGGTCGACTTCAAGTGGTGGTACCCGGTGGTGGCCCTGGCGCTCTACGGCGTGCGCATGTTCGGCGTCACCGCGGTCTATCACCGCTACTTCTCGCACCGCACCTACAAGACCTCGCGCGCCTTCCAGTTCGTGTTGGCCTGGATCGCCTGCTCGTCGGCGCAGAAGGGCCCCTTGTGGTGGGCCGCGCACCACCGCGATCATCACAAGTACTCGGACATGCCCGAGGACATCCACTCGCCGCGGCAGAGCGGCTTCTGGTGGTCGCACGTCGGCTGGATCTTGTCGTCGAAGAACGACGCCACCAAGTTCGATCGCATCCGCGACTTCGCCAAGTATCCGGAGCTGCGCTGGCTCAACAAGTACCACCTGGTGCCGCCGACCGTGCTCGGCCTGGTGCTGTTCTCGATCGGCGGCGCGCCGCTGCTCATCTGGGGCCTGTTCCTGTCGACGGTGGTCTTGTGGCACGCCACCTTCACCATCAACTCGCTGTCGCACGTGTGGGGCTGGCGCCGTTATCAGACCACCGACGACAGCGTCAACAATCCGCTGCTGGCGCTGATCACGCTCGGCGAGGGCTGGCACAACAACCACCACCACTACATGTCGAGCGCCAACCAGGGCTTCTTCTGGTGGGAGATCGACGTCAGCTACTACATCATCAAGATGTTCTCGTGGGTCGGGCTGGTGTGGGACGTGCGCAAGCCGCCCCGCCACATTCTGGAAGGACACAAGGCCCCCGCGACGGTCCCGGCTAGTAGTATCGTAGGTGCGTGAAGCCCCGTTTCCCGCTCTACCTCAAGATCACTGCCGCCTCCTTCACCGTCCTTCTGATCGTCCTCGGCTTCCTGGCCGCCATCGCCTATCGCGACCAATATCGCGCGGTCGAAGACAAGTTCGGGCTCACGCTGCAACACGTGGCGCAGACCGCGGCGCTGTTCCTCGACGGTGAAGCGCACGAGCGCGTGCACACCAACGCCGACGTGGCGGGCGCCGATTTCCGCGTGCTGCGCGAGATCCTCGACAAGGTGCGCAAGGAGAACGGGCTCAAGCCCGACGCGATCTACACCATGCGTCCGCTGCCTTCGGGCGAGTTCGAGTTCGTCATCATGCTGCAGGACAAGACCTTCGTCGGCGACAAGTACCTGCCGCCGGCGCACATCCGCGGCATTCCGGCGTGGGTGCTCAAGGACGGTACGCCGCGCTACACTGACATCTACGGCGACGACCACGGCACCTTCGTCTCGGCCTACGCGCCGATCCGTAACGCCGCGGGCAAGGTGGTGGCGCTGCTCGAGGTCGACTACGACGTGCAGCGCTTCCTCACCGAGCTGCGCAAGGAAGGAATGAAGCGCATCTGGACCGTGCCCGCGGCGCTGGCGCTGTCGCTGGTGCTGTCGCTGCTGGTGGCGTTCTCGATCACCAAGGCGGTCGGGCGCCTGGTCGAGGGCACCAGCGCAATCCAGGCCGGGCGCTACGACCACAAGGTCAAAGTCGAGACCCGCGACGAGCTGCGCACGCTGGCCCACGCCTTCAACCAGATGGTCGACGGGCTGCGCGAGCGTTTCGCTATGCTCAAGTTCGTACCGCGCCACACGCGCGAGGTGATCGCCGACTCGGTGCGCTCGGACGCGAGCCAGAATCTCGTCGGTATCGCGCAGAAGCGCAACGTGGCGGTGCTGTTCTCGGACATCCGCGGCTTCACCGCGTTCTCGGATCGGCTGCCGCCGGCCAAGGTGATCGAGATGCTCAACATCTACCTCCGCAAAGAGGCCGAGATCATCGAGAAGAACGGCGGCAGCATCGACAAGTTCATCGGCGACGCGGTGATGGCGGTGTTCGAGGGCGAGCAGCGCTTCGTGCACGCGGCCAAGTCAGCGATCGAGATTCAGGTGGCGATCCAGCAGCTCAACGACGAGCACGCCTTCGATCAGCCGATCGACGTCGGCATCGGCATCGCCGGCGGCGACGTGGTGATGGGCTCGATCGGGTACGAAGATCGGCTCGAGTTCGCGGTCATCGGGCGCCTGGTGAATTTGGCTTCGCGCCTGACCTCGGTGGCCGGCAAGGGCGAAGTGGTGGTCTCCGACCTGGCGTGGGCGAGCATCTCCAGCACCTTCGTGGGCGAGCGGCTCGACGGGCTCAAGCTCAAGGGCTTCGCCGACGCGGTCACCTGCTTCAAGCTGCGCCCACAAGCATGACGCCACGGCGAGCGCTGGCGATCGCGCTCGGCCTGGCGGTGGCGGTGTTGGCACTGCACCATCCGATCGCTCCTTTGGGCGCGGCGCCGGCGGCGCGGGTGCAGTGGGACACCATCGGGTTTTCCTATCCCTACCTGGCGTTCATCAGCCGCTGTTTTCGCTCGGGCTTCATCCCGCAGTGGAATCCGTTCAACTTCGCCGGCACGCCGTTTCTCGGCAACTTGCAGACCGCGATGTTCAATCTGCCGAGCGCGTTGTTCGCGTTGTGCAGCGAGCTCACCGTGAGCCGATTCCAGGTGCTGATCCTGGTGCAGATCTGGCTCGGCGCGCTCGGCATGTACTTGTGGGGACAAGCGCGCAGCGGTTCGCGCCTGGCAGGGCTCGCCGGCGCGCTCACCTTTGCCGGCTGCGGCATGGTGGTCAACTACCTGTCGCACTACATCCTGCTGGCGCTGTTGTGCGTGCTGCCCTATCCATTCGCGGCGCTCGAGATGTGGCAGCGACGCCGTCGCTGGCCGCGGTTGCTGCTCGGCACCGTGTCGGTGGCCACCTGGTTGTTGACCAGCTATCCGAGCGCGTGCGGCTACCAATGCCTGGCATTCGCCATTTACTTCTTCATGCGCCGCCGACCGTGGCGAGAGATGGCGCTCGAGGCGCTGGCCTTCGCGGTGCTGCCGGCGCTGATCGCGGCGATTCACCTGCTGCCCGCGTTCGCGCTGCTGCCGCAAGTCACCCGCGGCACGGGCTTGTCGCTCGCCGCGGGCTGGGACAACTCGTTCCACCCGGTGCAGCTCATGTCGCTGGTGTTGCCCGCGCTGGCCAGCGCACCCAGCGATCTCACGGTCCCCGACGTGACCTTGCGCAGTCTCGGAGTCGGCGCAGTGCCCTGTCTGCTGGCGCTGGTGTCGCTGACGCGTCCCACGCGCGGACGAGTGCTGCTGCTCGTCGCTGCGCTGATGTGCATCGACTTGATGCTCGGCCCGCGCTCGCTGCTGATGCCACTCGTGCACCGCGTGTCTTATCTCAGCGCGCACTCGCGCCATCCGATCGTCGACTTCGGCAGCCTGCTCATCTTCATCGTCATCACGCTGACCATGGACGGCGTGGCCGATCTACTCACCGGGGTCTCTCCCCGTCGCTGGCTCACCGCGCTGGCCGTGCTCCTGCTCGCCTGGGGAAGCTTCCACCTGTTCGGCACCGGTCACTACGCAGCCGCGCTTGCCAACCCGCGCTGGCTCACCTACACCGTGTGGGTACCCGCCCTCAGCCTGGCGCTCTTGTCGCTCGCGTGGCTGATCGGCCGCTCGCGCGTCACCACCCTGGCGATCGCGGTGTTGGTCTGCTGCTTCACCGACGCGGCCTGGAGCTTGCGCGCCAACCGCCCGACCATGTATCGCGCGGTCCCGCCCACCTATTTCACGCGCCAAGCCGCCGACTATCGCTCGGCGACCGCCAGCTACTTCGACATCGCGCACAAATGGCCGCGCGCGCAGGTCCACCCCACCAACGACAATCACCACCTGGTCGACGGCCTTCTCAGCGACTGGGGCTACGACTCGACCATTCTCAAAGTCCACGAACAGGCCATGGCCGACCCGCGCACCCACCAACAACTTCTCGCTGCCGCGCCCGCCGAAGGAGAGGCGCGCGTCGAGATCACGCGCTACTTGCCGAACATCATCGACTACACGGTCTCCGCAGCCTCACCCACTCAAGTCATCTTCCACGAGCTCGACGTCCCCGGCTGGCAGCTCACCGTCGACGGAGTCGCCCGCCCGATCGAAACGAGCGGCCTGCTGCGCGCGGCGCCCGTGCAGGCGGGTGACCACCGCCTGCAATTCCGCTATCGCGCCCCCGGATCTGGTGCGGGATGCGTGCTGACACTGCTCGGCTTGCTCGGCAGCGCCGTGTTGTGCCACACCGTCGCCCGGCGCAAGCGCCAGCCGAGCACCAGCGCTACGAGCGTGTAGGGAACATTGATGGCGATCACCATCGGCAAGTTGGCGCGGCCGCGCTCGCCGATGATCTCGATCGCGAAATACACCACCGTCGAGTAGACCATCGCCGAGGCGAACAAATGATGCGCAAGAGCAGCGGTCCCTCGAGGAAGATCGGATCCCAGCGCTCGGCATACCAGCAGCCCGAACACGAAGTAGGGCTCCATCACCAGCGAGGTGAACGCGAACAGCACGAAGAAGGTGACCAGGATCAAGTCGAGCGGGCGACGGTGAAGACGCATCGAGAGGAGTTTTACCTTCTCCGCGTCAGCGTGTCTCTCTGACATGAGCACGATACGAGCGATGGTCCTTGGCTTGATCGGGGTCACATTGGCCGGTTGTTACAACGAGTACACGGTGCGGCCGCTGCACTGCCAGGCGGTGTGGGTGCCGGCGCATCGCGGTACGTGGGGACGCTGGCATCCCGGTCACTGGCGCTGGTGCGCACCGGTGATCTCGGCTATCTCACCGTCAACAGCGAGCCGGTGACCTGGGCGATGGTCAATGCGATCAAGGAGCTCAAGGCCGAGAACAACGAGCTGCGCGCGCGACTGGCCAAGCTCGAAGGCACCGTCGGCACCATCGCTTCGCGCTAGGGACCGCTGTTGTCGCAGAGGCTGACGTCGCCGAACTGGGTGCACGTGAACGGCGGCACGCCCCCGTCGACACCGGCATTGGCCGGCTGCGGGCAGGTGTGCGAGCCGTCGCACAAGGGCAAGCAGACGGTGTTCTGCGGATCGCAGATCGCGTTGGCGCCGCACTGCGCGCCCATGGCACTGCAGTCGTCATAGCTGGCCACCGTACCCGGGCCGGGGCGGCAGCCGAGGAAAGCTTTCGGATCGGCCTGGGTGGCGCCGACGCCGAAGTAGAGATTGCCGCAGGTGGTGCCAGTGCCGCAGCCGCCGGCGAATGCAGTGCAGGTGGGCGTGCAGATACCGTCCTTGCCTTGCAGCCCGGCGCACTTCTGACCGTTCACGCAGTCACCGTCCTTCTGGCAATACTTGCGGCACGCGAACTGTCCCATCGCCAGGCCGCGCCCGGTGCAGAACAGGCCCTTGGCGCAGTTGTCGTCGCCGGGGGTCATGCCGACGCGCGCGCAACTCTCACCCTCGTTCTTGCTGCCGTCGGCGACGCACACATGATTGATCGCCTGCGCCTGCTGGTCGATCGAGATGGTGCACTTGGGCATGCCGGCGGCGCAGTTCTGCTTCACCAGGTCGCACATCATGTTGCCCGCGCCCTTCATGTCGCCCTTGGCGGCATCGTCGGTGCTCATGTCGGGCACCACGGTCATGTCGGGATCGCCGTTGAGGCCGGTGTCACCGCAAGCGGCTGCGAAGCACGAGAGCACGAGGAGCAGGTGTTTGCGCGTCATGCGCGCTTCGTAGATCAAGCTCGCGCGTGCGCGCAACTGGGGGTGCGCACCGCACACAACTGTCCGCAGTCATTATCGTTTGAGCAGGTTGACGTCGTTCAGGGTCCAATCGTAGTCGACATACTTGATCTTGGCGTCCGGCGGGAGCTTGGCCGATCCCTCACGGTAATTGTTGATCCACTCGATGACCTTGGCCGGCTCCTTGCCGAAGTCCTCTTTGTACCAATCGAAGATGTGGGACAGCTTGAGCTCCTTGGTCGCCGGGTCGAAGCTGACATTGCGTGGCTCGTTGACGAACTTGCGCGCCTCGGCCGAGAGCTGCTCGTCGAGCTTGGCGGGCGTAAAGGCATAGTTGGGCAGCTGCGGGCAGCCGCCCGAGGCGCAGTTGAGCGCCATGTGCACGCGCCCGTCTTTGAACTGCGGCCGGATGATGTCGCCCTCGAGGTCGCGCAGGTTGATCGCCTTGCCGTCGACGCTGAACTTGGTCGAGAAGAAGAACGAGATCTTCTCCTTGTCGACGTTGGTCAGCTTGGGCAGGCGGCCGAGCACGTTCTTCCACACCGAGATGTTGTAAGCGTCGATGTAGAACGCCAGCTTGTCCCACTTGGTCTTGTAGGCCGCGGGATTCTTGGTCGGCCCCAGGCTGGCCACCGCGTTCTGCAGCTTCTCCAGCTTGGCCACGTCGTCGGCGTTGCCCTTGAGCGCGTTGTAATCGACGCGCCCCTTGCCATCGACATATTTCTTGAGAAGACCGTTCCACTCCTCATAGGGGAACGCTTCGGCCGAAGCGATCGCGCTCGCGCCCAGCAACAGCCCCACCACCACCGTCTGCAACGCTCTCATCTAGCGGCTCCTTTGTAGTAGGTACGACGCCCGCGCCCGGTCGGATCTTCTAGTGGGTCTTCCAGGAGAAGGCCTTGTGGCACTCCGCGCAATCGCTCGAAAATGCGCGGTGGAACGACATCTCCGCGTCGACGCGCTGGCGGTCGCCGCGGTGGCACGAGACGCACTCGGGGCGCACCCCGGTGTACTGGTCATTGGTGTGGCAATCGCGGCATGGCGTGGAAAAGTGACGGCCGCGCAGCGGGAAGATGGTGCGATCGTGATCGAAGCGCACCAGGGTCCAGCGATCGGCGCGATGGCACTCGCCGCAGTCGAGCAGCGTGCGCCCGCGGTGCGGATCGCCGTGGCAGAAGCGGCAATTGGGCTCCAGCCGCGGGCCGCGCTTGGCGTCGTGGCACGAGGTGCACTTGACCGCCATGTGCCTGCGGTCAAGCGGGAAGTGGGTGCGCGAGTGGTTGAACGCGGGCACATCGCTGAAGCGTGTCACCTTATGGCAGTCGGTGCACTTGCCCGGGAATTGATCGCCGTGCACCGGGGTGTGGCAGGTGGCGCAGGTGACCACCGTGACATTGGCCAGCT
>JACXTT010015039.1_pt1 | contig 10065 bp, 7 predicted proteins | sample 9270951 | NCBI WGS metagenome assembly JACXTT01 (sample SAMN15532306, study PRJNA645909) | rock metagenome | isolation source: weathered quartz diorite | place: Puerto Rico | collected 2017-06-21
CGAACCGCGGGGCCCGCGCCACGGCGCGCTCCAGCAGCGCGATCCGTTCGGCCGCGGCAGTCGGCTCGATCTCCAGGTCGCGCTCGCGCAGATAGAGGTCGTGGGCCTCGGGATCGATCGGCGCGACCGCCGCCGAGGGCGTGAACGCGAGGCTGAGCGCCGCGGCCACCGCGGCGGCGATCTCGTCCTGCAGGGCGAAGACGTCGGTCAGCCGGCGGTCGAACCGGTCGGACCACAGCCGCGTCTCCGACGCGCAGTCCACCAGCTCGGCGAAGATCCGCACGCGGTCGCCGCTGCGCTGCACCGAGCCGTCGAGCAGGTGGCCCACCTTGAGCTCGGCCGCCACCCGGCCGGCCGCCTTGGCCGCCCCGCGGAACTGGAAGCTGGAAGCCCGCGCGATCACCGCCAGGCGGGTGTTGCGCGACACGGTCTGCAGGATCTCGCCCGACACCCCGTCGGAGAAATAGTCCATCTCCGGATCGCCGGAGAGGTTGTCGAAGGCCAGCACCGCGATGGTCGGCCGGGCCGGCGGCGCGGGCGCTGCGGCCGCCTCGCGTGCGCCGACGAGCGTCAGCCGGTAGCCGATCCGCGGGATCGTCTCGATGGCGAAGTCGCCGCCGGCCAGCTGGGTCGCCGCCTGCCGCAGCTTGGCGATGGTGCGGTGGATGGCGTCCTCGCCGATGAAGCGGCCGCCCCAGCACCCGTGGATCATCTCGTCGCGCGACGTCACCTCGCCCGGCCGCCGCGCCAGCAGGGTCAGCACCTGCATCACCTTGGGCTCGACGGTGGCGGCGCGGCCGTCGCGCGCCAGCTCCAGGGTCGAGGGCGTGACCTGCGTCTGGCCGATCCTGTACGGCGCCTCGCGGGCCAGATCGACGGGCGGAGCGGGCTCCGCTTCTGGAAGTCGGGGATTCAACGGGGTTCAGGCGGAGAACAGGCGGAGCCGCGTCCTGTCGGCGCGGGGTCGGTCGGGAGCCTTATCGGGACGTCGCCAATCACGGCGCAACCCACCGGAGAGACCCCCATGAAGACCCTTATCGCCATCGCCGCCCTGGTCGCCATCGCCGCCCCCGCCGCCGCCCGGGAAATCCCGGAAGCCCCCCGTATCGTGGTCAAATATTCCGACCTCGACCTCAATCGTTCGGCCGGCGCCGACGTCCTGATCGCCCGCATCCGCCAGGCCGCGCTGAACGTCTGCGGCGACGGCCACTCCACCCGCGGCCTGGATCAGGCCGCCGAACACAACGCCTGCATGGCCGAGACGATGGCCGCCGCGGTCAAGCAGGTCAACGCGCCGCTGGTCAGCGCCCGCTACGGCGTCCCGGCGACCTCGTCCCGGCTCGCCGCCAAGTAAGGCCCGACGGAGCGCGACGGCCGGTTGGAGCTCCCACCGGCCGGCTGTCGCCTCCGACGACGCTCCCTCCTCGGCCTGCGCCGGCTCGCCCCTGGGGCGACGCCGGTGTAAGCCTACAGCCAAGCTCGCGATGGAGACCCCCCATGCGTCCGCGGATCGCAACCCTGCTGCTCTGGCTCGCCGCCGCCGTTCTTACCTTCGACGGCGTCGCCCATGGTGTCCTGTGGGGCGCGTCGGGCGTGCGCACCATCCAGGCGGCGGTTGGCGTCGCCCCGGGCTTCAACGCGCAGTTCGGCATCGACCTGCAGGTTCTGTGGATCGCCGACATCGTGAACCTGCTGGCCGTGGGTGGTGTCTGCGCGCTCGCCGCCTGGTCCCCGCGCTTCGCCGCGCCGCAGGTGCTGCTGGTCGCGGCGTTCATCCCGCTGGCCCTCGCCGTCCTGCTGTTCGCCGCCCACAGCGTCTGGTGGGTGCCGGCGCTGCAGCTGACCGCCGCCGCCCTGGTGGTGTCGGGCGCGGCGCTCAGGTTCGGCTCTACCGCCTGACCGGCGCCGCCTGGACCGGCGGCGAGGCCGGCCCTTCCTCCTCCCCGACGATCTTCAGATAGGCCACCAGCGCCTGCCGCTGGTGCTCGCTCAACAGGGCGTTGCCGTAGTCGTGCCCCTTGTTCGAATTGCCCTCGATCAGATGTCCGTTGTCGTCATAGACCCGGAAGACGAAGTCGTTGTCGGGGCCGGGCGTGGTGACGAAGCCCACGCGCACGGGGTCCAGCTCGCGCGATCCTATGTTGAACTTCACCGGGCGCTGGTCGGGCGGCAGCAGCAGGTCGTAGAGCGTCGGCACCGAGCCGTTGTGCAGGAACGGACCCGTCGCCCAGACGCCGGTCAGCGGCCGCGCCTTGTAGGCCAGGGTCGCCTTTGTCCCGGCCGCCGCCGCCGCGTCGCACGCGGCGCGGCGCTCGGCGAACGGATCGGCGTCGATGGCGCCGTTGGCCATCGCCCTCGGCGTCGGCCCGGCATAGGGCTGCGGTCGGTTACGGATCCCCAGGAAGCCGCGTACGGCGGCCGCGGCGATCGTGGGCGTGTCGGTGCTCATCACGCCCTTGACCACGTGGGTCAGCACGTCGGCCACCGGCGCGCGCGGCCCGAAGGTCGCGCCGCCCTTCCCGTCGATCGAACGCCCGGCCAGCCGGCCCGTGCCGATCTCGGCCATGGCCGCGTTGCAGGCCATCCAGGGGTCGGTGCCGATCGGTGGCTCCGCCCCGCGCGGCGCGAGGCTGCTCATGCGCTCCAGCGGCTGCTTGTCGGGGCCGGTCTTGGTCTTCAGGTCGTGGCGCGGCAGCTCCACGTGGCAGGCCGCGCACTGGTCGTGGAACAGCGCCTTGCCCTCCTGCGCCAGCACCGGGTCCACCGGCAGGATCTCGCGCGGCCAACGCGGCGGCTGCAGCTTGCTGAGCTGCTGCTCAAGGGCCACCAGATTGTCCACATGGACCGATGAGATGAAGCGGTTCGAGGCCTTGTTCGGAGGCGTGACCACCTCGCCGAAGACCCCGATCACCTCGCCGACGTTGCGGCCGACCGCGCCCAGGTCCACGGGCGCGCGGGTGGGCAGGTTGATCGCGCGCACGCTGCCGTTCCACTCCACGCGGCTCTGCTGCGGCACGTTCCACAGGAAGGGGTAGCTGACCGGCGCGTCCGGCGGATTGCCCCGCGCCGCCGGCGCTGCGATGTAGGCGATCTTGTTGTCGATGTGGCCGATAGCGTCGAGCCGGCCATAGCCATAGATCGCGTTGGTCGCGTCCATCCGGTCCAGGGCGAACTGGTAGCGGACGGTCTTCTGCAGCTCCTCGCGCAGCCGCGTCCGCGCCGCCGGCGTGTCCTCCGCGCCCAGCACCCGCCCCGCGAACCGCCCGAACTTGTCGTCGTCGGCGGCCGTGGCCCGCAGCGCCCGGTTGAAGGCCAGCAGGAAGCCCTGGAAGTCGGCCAGCGTCGCCCCGCCATAGACCCGCATGGTGTGCGGCCCGTAGGTGATGTCGTTGGTGTGGCAGGCCGCGCAGGTCATCCCGACCCAGGGCGTCTGCGGCCCCTGCTTGTCCAGCCACCGCCGCTTCGTGTCGACCAACAGGGCGTCGTTCTGGCCGTCGATCGTGAAGCCGAGCGGCAGGCCGTCCTTGCCCGGGAGATAGCGGAACTTCGCCATGTAGGCGGGATCCAGGAACAGGCTCGTGGCGTCCGCCTGTTCCAGGGCCTTGAACCAGGCCAGCGGCAGCAGGCGCGAGCCCTGGTTGGCGGTGACCCAGTCGTTGATGGCCTGGGCGTTCCAGCCCTGGTCCAGGTCGACGTCCCCCGCGACCGGAGGGGCGCCGGGCGGTGCGGCCCCGAGCTTGCCCCGCACCGTGGTCCCGCAGGCCACGGCCAGGCCCGCCGCTGCGATCAGGCCGCAGGCGGCCGCAATCCTTGCCCGCTTCATCCGTGCGTCTCCCCGTCTGTAGTCACGCTTGCATGGGTTGGACGTCTCGGCAAACGGCGGATCGCCGAACGCCGTCGTCAGCGCGCGCTCAGGGCGCCGCGACGGTTTTACGCAACGCAAGGTAGCATAAATCTGCGATTATGGCCCCCGCTCAGGGCCAATCCGGCGCGCGAATCAGCGATCGCGTTCGCTGAACAGACCGGGCGAAAACGGCCTCATTCGTGACACACACGTTACGGCCAAGCTGTTGAAAAACCACACGTACGATCCCAAATGCAAAAAGATGCAACGATCGCGCAATGCGCGACAATCGAGCGCATCGGCATGCTAGATCGCGTCGGGCAGGGGAGTGATGGGGGCTCGCCAGGGCGCGCCGGAGAAGTTGTATATGTCGTCTCGATTGCAGCGCCTGCGCCTCTGCTGTGGCGTGCTTGGCTGGATGGTCGTGGGGCTGCTGTTCCTCAGCCTGTCCGGCGTCGCCGCCTGCTGCCAACCGGGGGCGCCGCAGGTCGCCTGGAACAACGGCGAGTGCGCGCCCGGCATGGTCCAGACCTGCGCCCGCTACGACGACAACGTGCCGCGATAGGCCTCTCTCCAAGCAAATAGCGCCGTCATCCCGGCCGCACCCCGGCGAAGGCCGGGGGAAGAGCCGGGACCCAGCAGCTCAGACCGCGGTAGCTCCTGGGTCCCGGGTCGGCTCTTCGGCCGCCCGGGATGACGATCAGAACTGGATGTGGCCGGCCAGGCGCAGGTCGTAGATGTTCAGGCCGTCGCGGGTTTCCGCCCCGCCTTCCACCGCAAACCCGCCCGAGCCGTTCTCGCCCTTCACCGACAGGTGCGCCGCGGCGCCCTGGCCGGAGATCGAGCCGGCCCGCAGGTCGAAGGCGTCGCCGCCGGAGACGAACTTGGCGGTGGTCGTGCCGAGGTTCTCGGCGGCCACGCCCTTGTAGCCCACCAGAACTTCCGGACCCCAGCTGTTGTCGACGCCGTAGGTCGCGCCCACCGCCACGCCCGCGAACACCGAGGTGCGCGACGAGGTGCGTGAGTTGACCGCCAGGTCCATGCCCTGGCCGCCGCCGCTTTCGGTGTAGGAGCCTTCCATCAGCCGCAGGTAGTCGATGGTCGCCACCGGGCGGATGTAGTAGCGGCCGAAGCGCGCCTCGTAGCTGGCCGCCACCCGCGTCGAGAGGCCGTAGCCGGACCACTCGCCGTTCGAGCGGCGGTTCACCGCCAGGCCGTCGCCGCCGAGGATCTCCACCACCCGGCCGCTGGTGACCTTCAGATAGTCCGCGCCGACCTTGGCGTTGACCGTGAAGCCGCCGCGCGACGCGCGCCAGTAGACGCCGGCGTCGAGCATGTTGGAGTGCAGGTCTTCGGAGCTGTCGGTCTTGTTCGGATAGATGGTGTTGGTGCTGGCGCCGAAGGTCGCGCCGAAGATGCCCAGCGACGTCGCCGGCAGCTCATAGCCGGCCACCGCGCCCAGGCTCCAGCCGTCATAGCCCGGATCGTCGGGGCGGTTGGCCGCCGACAGGCCCAGGTTGATTTCCTGCATCCAGAAGCCGCCGCCGTGGGTGTCCTGGCGCTCGTCGATCGGCCGGGCGAAGGCGTCGATCGCCGCGGCCGAGACGTTGAAGATGCTGCCGGAGTGGTTGGGCAGGAGCTGGTTGTAGAGCCCGATCAGCCCGGCGCGGTCGGTCTGGGCCAGCAGGGCGCCGCGCAGGCCGACGTCCTTGTCCACCGCCACGACCAGGGCGTTGTAGGCCCCGGCGCTGGTCACCGGCAGGGCGAGCTCGGCGGCGGTCTTGCGGCTCAGCGTGGCGGTGATGGTGCCCGCCGTCAGGTCGGTCTGCAGGCTGGACTTGTAGAGGAACGGCACCGAGCCCAGCAGGCTGGTGTCGATCGAGCCGGAGCTTAGGTGGTCGGCGCGCACCAGGGTGTAGGTGGCCGAGCCCTGCAGCAGGGAGTTCAGCCGCACGCCGATCTTGGCGCCGCTGGCGATGGTGGCGTTGCCGGCCACGTCGAGCTTGGTCGCCTGCCCCGTGGACGGGTCGGCGGTCACGATGGTCTGCGATGTCGAGTCCAGCGTCAGGCTGGTGAGCTTCAGCTGGCTGGCGCTGTCGATGCTCAGCGAGCCCGAGCCCACATGCAGCGCAATGGTGCCGCCCGCCGCGTTCAGCGCGCCCTTCACCGCCGCGCCGTTGTCGATTGACAGCGAGTTGGCGCCGGCGCCCAGGTCCAGGTCGCCGGTCAGCTTGCCGCCGAGGATTTCCACCCGGTCGCCGCCGGAGCCCAGGTTGACCGCCCCGGTGATGGCCGCCGTCACCGTGCCGCCGGTGGGCGTCTCCTGGATGATGTGCACGCCGGTGGTGTTGGCCGACAGGTCGAGCGCGATGGCCGTGCCGGTGACCGCCTGGGTCGTGCTGGTCAGGGTCCGGCCGGCGGTGATCGTGCCCTGGTTCTCGACCTCGGTGATGGCGCCGGACCGGTCGACGATCGCGGCGGCGTTCGCCAGCTGGCCCGAGACCGAGGCGGTGATGGTGGCGGCGTTCAGCAGCGAGTTCACGCTGCCGCCCTGCTCGATCAGCACGGCGCGCGCCGTCGCGCCCTGCGCGTCAGTGCTCACCGCCGCGGCGATGGTGCCGTCGTTGCGCAGCACCGGCACGCTGGCGCCGGCGTTCAGGTGCAGGGCCGTGGCGTCGGCGGCGTAGGCCGTGGCGCCCAGGGTGCCGCCCACCCGCATGCCGCCGGCCGTCGTCACCGCGCCGCCGTTGGCGACGCCCAGCTGCACGCCGGTGGCCGTGATGCCGTCATAGACGCCGCTGGCCAGCACATTGCCCTTGAGCTCGATGCCGAAGGCGTCGGTCCCGGTGCCCACATTGCCGATGGCCACGTCGCGGCCCGCGGCGCCCACCACCAGGGCCGGCGCCTGCGAGAAGGCGTTGATGCTGCCGACCACCGAGCTGGTCACGCCGGTGGAATCCGTGGTGGTCACCGAGTCGACCAGGATGCCCTTGCCGACGTTGCCGGCCACGGTTACCGCGGCGCCGCCCTGCAGCAGGTCGTCGGCCGACAGCAGCTTGGCGAACGACACCGGGTCCGTGCTGCGCGTGGTGTAGCGATAGCCGGTGGTGGTCACCGTGCCGCTGATCGCCACCGCGCCGCCCACGTCATTGCCCAGGTTGATCGCCTGGACGCCCTGGCCGGTCGCGGTGGTCGCGCCGCTGACGGTCACGTCGCCGCTCACCGTGCCCAGGGTGCGCAGGCCGATGCTGTTGGTACCCTGGATGGTCAGCGACCCCGCGCCGACGATCGAGCCGATGACGTTGCTCTCGGCCGAGATGCCGTAGGAATTGTTGCCGGTCACCACGACCACGCCGCCGGCGGCGTTGGTGATCGAGCCGGTGAACGGGCCCGGGCCGATCAGGCGGATGCCATAGCGGTTGGAGCCGGTGGCGAAAGCGCCATGGACGATGCCGTTGGAGTCGGTGGTCGACGCCGAGGTCTCGTCGTTCTGGACGGTGTTGCTGTTGGAGACGTTGCCCGTGTGGCCGCCCAGGATGAGGACGTCGGTCGTGTCGTTTTTGTTCTGGAACTGCAGGATGCCGGCGTTGGTCAGGCTGTTGTTGCTGTCGATGGTCACCGCCACGCCGCTGGCGGGCTTGATCGAGCCGCCGGTGACCACGGTGATGTCGCCGGACGTCGAGGTGGCCAGGGGCGCGGTGGTGTCGGTGGTGATGCTGGTGGAGGCCGCCTGGGCCATCGCCTGGCCGGCCCAGATCAGCGCGCTCAGGCTGACCCCCGCGCTCAGAAGCTGGGTCCGGCGCCGGCCCACAACGCGACCGTCACGGGCGCTCGGCGAAAAATACCCAGTCATCTAGTTGAATCCCTCACGACGGATCGATCGATTGAGCATGATTGTGGCCAGCAAATGACTGTCGTCTTTCGATATCATCGCCGGCCCCTCGGCGCGCGTCCCGATCGTGTCAAACCCGAAGCCGGGTCCGCAACAGTCCGTAACGCCGAGGCTTTCCTCAGAACTTGCAACGCGGTTCCCGCGTGGCGCGCCGTCCGAACAGGACGGATGCGTCGCGCGTACCTGAAACCAAGTGTGAGGCTTAGATGCAGATATCTTCCACATCAACAGCTTACGGAGGCGGTGAGGCACAACGCCTGCTGAGCATGCTCCTCCAGCAACAGGCCCAGGCGCAGGGGGTGGCCGCCGGGCAAGATGTGCCGGGCGCCGCCGATTCGCCGTCGCCGCCGCCCAGCCCGCCGCAGCCGGCCGCCAGCGGCCCGTCCGCGACCCAGTTCGCCTCGGCCACCCTGGCCTCGCTGATGACCACCCAGCAGCAGGGCCCGCCCTCCAGCACCGACATCGCCAACAAGGTGATCGGAGCGGTGGACACCGACGGCGACGGCCAGCTCAGTCTCGCCGAGATCGAGAAGGCGCTGGGGGCCGACACGACCTCCGGGACCGACGCCGCCAGCCAGGCCTTCGCCAAGCTCGACACCAACGGCGACGGCAAGATCAGCGCCGACGAACTGGCCAGCGCGCTCGACGCCAAGAAGGCGGCCGACGCGAGCTCGACCGGCGGCCCGGGCGGGGTGCATCACCACCATCACCACGCCCACCACGCCTCCAGCGCCGACCTCGCCCAGCAGATCTTCGGGCAGGCGGACGCCAACGGCGACGGCGCCCTGAGCGCGGACGAGATCTCCTCGGCCCTCGGACAGGATGCGACCAGCGCGAGCACGAGCCTCACCCAGGCGATCGCCAAGCTGGACACCAACGGCGACGGGTCGCTGAGCACGGCGGAACTCACCGCCGCGATCGACGCCTTCCGCGCCGCCCACAAGCACGGCTCGGCGGACGCCCAGTCGCAGACCGCCTCGACCCAGGCCGTCACCGCCTGACGACGCCAAGGCGGGCCCTAGAACGGGGTCCGTCCGCGCCGTTCGTTTCTTTTGAGCGTGGGCGACCGTGTTCTTCGAATGTGGCGCTCCAGTCGTCCGGGCGCCACAATCGGCGAGGAAGGAGAAGGTCATGAACAGCCAAGCCAGCACCAGCGTCCTTCCCGCCCGCCACATCCTGGTTGTCGACGACGACTCGGAGCTTCGCGAACAGGTCGTCGGCTACCTGCGCGAGCACGGCTATCTGCTGCATGCCGCCGGCGATGCGGCCTCCATGGAGGCGGCGCTCGCCTCGGCCCCCATCGACCTGATCGTGCTCGACGTCATGCTGCCCGGCGAGGACGGCCTGTCGATCTGCCGGCGCCTGTCGGAGGCCGGCGGCCCGGCCATCGTCATGGTCAGCGCCATGGGTGACGAGGTCGACCGGGTGCTGGGCCTGGAGCTCGGCGCCGACGACTACCTGCCCAAGCCGTGCAGCCCGCGCGAGCTGCTGGCCCGGGTCCGCGCCGTGTTCCGCCGGCTCGACGAGGTGCGCGGCGGCGCCCCCCGGCGCGGCAAGACCTACCACTTCCAGGGCTTCGTGGTGGACACGCTGCGCCGCCAGCTGCGCGCGCCCAACGGCACCACCATCCTGCTCACCGGCGGCGAGTTCTCGCTGCTCAGCGTGTTCCTCGAGAACCCCCAGCGGATCCTGTCGCGCGACCAGCTGCTGGAACAGGCGCGCGGCTCGCAGACCGAGGTGTTCGACCGCGCCGTCGACGTGCAGATCAGCCGCCTGCGCCGCAAGCTGCACGCCTCCGTCGAGGGCGAGATCATCAAGACCTATCGCGGCGCCGGCTACCTGTTCGACGCCAAGGTCACCCGCGCGTGAGGCTGCGGCCGTGAGCCCGCGGACATGAGCTTCGAGCCGGCAGGCGGGGCGGGCCGGCCAAGACCGCGGGCGCCCATCAGCCTGCAGCTGGTGGCCCTGCTGCTGGCCAGCCTGGTGCTGGCCCAGGTGATCAGCTTCGGGATCATCTTCCTGCTGCCCCCGCCCAGGCCGCCGATCTACCGCGTGGCCGACGTCGCCCAGGCGATCCGCGGCGGCTCGCTGAAGACCCGCTTCGGCCACCCGATGACCCGCACCGTGGTCGCCGTCCTGCCCGCCGACCTCAACAACCAGCACCGCGAGCATGAGCGGACCATGGCCTTGCTGGCCCGCACCCTCGGCGTGCCGGAGACCCAGGTGCGGCTGGAGGAACAGCACGCCTCGCCGATCTGGCGCATCCAGCGCGCGCTGAGCCGGCCCGGCCCGCCGCGCGGCGAGAACGCCGGCGGCCCCGGCTCGGGGT
>JACXTT010015040.1_pt1 | contig 10065 bp, 7 predicted proteins | sample 9270951 | NCBI WGS metagenome assembly JACXTT01 (sample SAMN15532306, study PRJNA645909) | rock metagenome | isolation source: weathered quartz diorite | place: Puerto Rico | collected 2017-06-21
CGGCTACCGTTCAACGCGCAATCCTTTTGTCTGGTCCGCCTTCGATTCGACTTTCAAGCTGACACTGTCCTGACCCACGGTTTCTACCGGTTGCCCGGCCTTGCCTATCGTGACCGGAGTGAAACCACTGATGATCGCATTCGCTGTTGACGTGTCACCGCGCTCGGTACAGTATAGCGTCAGTTTGTAAAGGGGTTGATGATGGTTGAACAGGCTCCGTGTCAACTCGGCCTTCGTTACTATTACACGACCGTTGCATCGGGGACATGTCAAGTGTTCCTGGCGAGCGATCTTCAGGCCACAGTCTGGACACCAGATATCCTCGTCCCCACGCGCGGTCAAAACGGACTGCCAGACTCCCAGGTGTTTCCGGTTGTTGCAGACGTCCCATTCCTTCACGGTCATTCGGATAGGTTTGAACGTCCAGGGCGTCTCCTCCTTCCACCTAGCGAAATGCTCAGCCTTCAGCTCGCAATCTTTGTGAAAAAAGCTACGTCTCCCATCTGCAGATGTGACTATCGAGACTAGTTCTTCTTTGTGGATTTTCTGGGAGCAACCGGAGCACTCTTCCATAAGTCGAGCACGTCAGCAGGAGGGGTTAGCTGGTCGATATCAGGTGAGTGTTACCGAATTAGCCTCACTCTTCCATTATGCCCAGGAACTTTAGCGCATCCAACAGTCCCTCGGCGTACGCAACGCATGCGAGCGAAGTTATCGGCTTGTCAACGACGTAATGCTTTGCGTCTTTCATGTATCCCTCGACTAACTCTAAGACGTGATTGACCTGTTTCTGGCTTACTGATGCGGGCAGCTCTTTCTTCTTGAGCTGTTTCAGAGCCTTCTCTGTTGTCTCCATGTATTTCGCTGAACGTTCTCTCGCGTCCTCTTTCATCGAGTGTCCACCAAGTCCTCTTCCCTAGCTCCGCCGAGCACTTTCAATGCCTCAGCTTCCATGAAGTGGAGGGCCGACGGAAAGACGAGAATGTGAGGAGTGCTCCCGAACTCCTCGTTCAAAAGCCAGTCCACCCGGGACGCGTGCACAGTCTCGTCGGCTCCTCCGACCCGGGCGAGACCAACGGCTAGCCATTTTGCCGATTCCGGTTGAGCCTTGAGAATTTTGGACAACGCGTCAACGATCGTCAGTTGCTTCTTGTCGTCTGGACGAACGTCGAGGAAGACGAGCGTGTGTAGCCCTCGTGTCTTGTTGTCTCGAATAGAGTTGATAACGGAGGTTGGGAGTTTTTCTTCTGACGGGATGGTCACGGACCGTCCGAATTTGTAATTCTGCAGACCCGTCGCACCACAGACGGCCGAGATTATGGATGCCGCGTGGACAACCCTAGTGTCAATTCCTTGCTTGAGAAAGTTCAACCGGAGAGACACATGGGTCGTCGCGACCATAGGGTCACCCGGGACCAGAAGAACAACATCCCCCTTGTGGGATGCTGAGATGATGGCTTGTCCGTTCTCGTCCTCTAGGTTGCTCCTGGCTAGTACGTTGACGGGTTTTCGGATCATCTGTTCCAGGTTGTTCATGTTAAGATTGGGCATCGTGTTCGTGTAGAACTCGGCGAAAACTGAGGTCGCATTCTGCGCCGCTTCCCGACCTTCAAGGCTCATTCCATTCTCGCTGTTCAGCCCGAGCCCTACGAACGTGACTTTCGGCATGGTAGAAGTCCGCTCTATCAGTTCGTATTTCTGCCTAGTTCGACGGGCTTTGCGTTCCTACCGAGGGCTGTTACGACTTGGTCAGCAATATAGCCGGCCCCCATGAAAACGGCTCCGATTATCGTGAACAATATCGCGAATAGAGGGATCGAGAGATTTGTGTTGGGGACGCTTGGCGAGAGCCAGTAATAGAACGAGGCGAACAGCCCCACGTCCATTATGATGAGCCCCACCATCAGAAAGATTCCGGGCTTCAATTCTCTCGAGCTCCTGTTCAAGAACGGGGTTTCTTGAGGCGATTGTTACTTCACCATTGAGTTAGTCGCAATTCTTATTACGCCTCCAATTCGCCGCTTCCGAATTGGCGGGTTCGTGGGCCCGTAAACCAGGCTCACACATGCTTGGCCGGGTTGCTCAGACAGGCAGAGCGGCAGATGCCGACAATCGGCGGGCTGAAGCTCTTAACCTGACGGTCGAGGGTTCAAATCCCTCCGGGCCCGCCACAAGTGTCTCATTCATCCTCGGCTCTCTTCTCCCAGCCCTCATCGTCTACAGTGACCTTCTCTTCCGTCTCCTCCAAAGGAGCGGCAGACCGTCGGCGTTGCTTGGTCACGTAGACGCCGAAGATTACGACGCCTGCGACTATCACCAAGAAGGCGAAGGAAGCGTACGTGCTGCCGCAATTTGCGACCAAGTTCTCCCGACAGTCGTAGTGGCCGGAAAGGGTTCCACCTCCCTTCAGGTTCGCGTGTGGGTTCTCTGAATAGAATGAGCCGCCCTTGTTGCTAGTAGCCAAGCTCCAGGATAGTCCTAGATACCGTAAGGCCGACGCGTTCTTTGCGGGGGCCGAGACTGTGGAGACCGAACTTACTATCCTCCGGAAGAACGAGCCTTGCTCAGTGAAACCTGAAGCAGCACCCATAGAAATCGTCAGGTAGACCGCTTGCCCATTGAAGAAGGAGCTCCCGAGAGTCAATGAATCACTGAGAGCCCTGAAGAACGACCTGTGTCCAGCTATGCTTGAGGTCGGGCCTAACACGTCATTGAAGGTCAGGGCTAGACCTCTGTTCATCAGGCTGGTCGTAGTGAAAACTGCTGTCAGCGTCCTGAAGAGCGACGTCTGCTTGGCAAGCCCAGAACTCGATCCCATTGAGCTGGAGAAGGGCCTTGCAAGGCCCTTGGTTTGTGCTGAGGAAGACGACACAGAATCGCTGAGCGACCTGAACAACGAATTGTGCTCGGACACCGCCGTGTTTGCAGTGATTGAATCGAGCAGAGTCCGGACGTAGCCCATTCTTTCGACAAAGCTGCCCGTCGAAGATACTGAGTCTGCCAATGATCTAAAGATCGAAGTCTTCACCGAGAAGCCAGAGGCTGAGCCTATCCCGGCGAACAAGTTCTCCGTGTGCCCGTTGAAGAAGGAAGATGCTGGATGGATCGAAGCTGTCAACGATCTAAAGTACGTTGCCTTGTCTCCGAATGTAGAGCTCATGCCCAAGTTTGCGCCGAGAACTCTAACGACACCGAGTCTCTCGTTAAAGCCGGAATTTGAAGAGAGGGCCGCTGATAGGGACCTGAGGAAGGATAGCCTCTCGACGAAAACCGAAACCGTGGACAGAGAGTCGGTTAGCGACCTCGAATAAGACATCTTCTCGGCCGTTGCGGAGGACAGGCCAACAGAAACGGTGAGGATCACGGTGCGACCGTTGAGGAATGAACTCGCAAGACCGAGCGAGTCGGTCAGAGATTTGAAGTACGAATTTCCTCTGGCTGAGCTAGATGACAAGCCAATCAATGAGGTTAGAGTGACTGAGCGACCGCTAGACCTAGAACCTGCCAGGCTCAAAGAGCTGGTAAGAGTCCTGAGTAGTGAGAGATGTTGGGCAACACTCGAAACCGTGCCCAGCGAAGCTCCGAGGCTTTTCGCCCAGCCCTTTGATTGGGAACCAGCGAGACTGATCGAGTCCATAAGTGATCTGTGGAAGCCGAACTTCTCCAATAGAGTAGTCGATGTCCCGACTGACGCAAACAAGTTCACAGTCCTCCCGTTGAAGAACGAAGAACCGAGACCCAACGAGCCAGTAAGGGAGCGGAAGTAAGAAACCTTCTCCGCAAAACCCGAGTTCACTGTCCAACTCACCCCAAGGGATCTAAACAGCGAGGCGTGTTCACTGAAGTTCGATGCTGCGGTGAATGAGCTTGTCAACAACCTCTGAACCGACAGCCTCTCGACAAAACTCGAAACTGCTGATGTGGAGCCGGTGAACGATCTGAAGAAGGAGAAGTGTTGCAAGGGGCTGGATGCTAAGCCGAATGAACCGCCCAAGTTTACCGTGCGTCCCCTGAAGAAGGAGGCGACAAAGTTTAGCGAGTCGCTGAGAGTCCTGAAGTACGAGCTCTTCTCGGCGAAGCCTGATACTGTACCTATCGATGAACTCAGGAATACCGCGCGGGATTTCAACATTGAACTTGCTTGACCCAACGAGCCCGTTAGAGTTCTGGACCAGCCCATCTGTTGAGATATGCTTGAAGCGGGTCCTATCGAATCTACGAGATTCTCTATCAGACCCTTTGTTTGGGACCCGACTAGTGCTATGTTCGCTGCCAAGGTTCTCAGGAGGGATTTCTTCAGCGACAGGGCCGATGCAGGGGTCAGTGCTCCGCTGAGGGATCTGAAATACGAAGACTTCTGGGTGAGTCCGGAAGAAAGCGACACCGACCCGGTGAATGACCTGAGTATGTAGAGTGTCCGGGCTTGGGTCGACGCGGGACTGATGGCTCCGGAAAGGGACCGGAAGAAGGAGTTCTTTTCGGTTACACTTGAGACGGTAGAGAACGACCCGGCTAGGCTTCTGACAAGGGACAACTTCTCGACGAAAGACGATGCGTAGGACAGTGCCCCGGTCATCGCTCTGGAGAATGATAACTTGTCTGCTGGACCTGAGGCTGAACCGACAGAAGCGCTTATGCTCGCGAACCTGCCTCTGATGGTTGAGCCTGCAAGGCTCAAGGAGCTAGTCACGGATCTGAACAGCGAAGCCTGACGGGCAAGGCTTGAGCTCAAAGTGAATGACGAAGTTATGAGGACAAAACGACCCTTGATTATAGAACCAACGAGTCCCAGTGACGAGCTGACGGACCGGAGGTAGCCAAACTTCTGGGCCAAGGATGAGGCGGAACCCAGTGACCCTGTTAGGGTCTTGGCCAGAGCTTTCGTCTCGGACCCTGCGAGCGTTACACTGCCACTCAAGGACCGGAAGAATGCGTTGTGAATAACGATGCTTGACCCAAGGCCAAGTGAACCGGTGAAGGACTTTGCAACTCCCTTCACCTCGACGCCCGCTAGACTCAAAGAACCGGATAGGGAGCGGAAGTATGAGGCTCGTTCCGTGAAGACGAATGAAAAAGCGACTGATCCTGTAAATGACCTGAAGCAGGAAGCCTTCTCAGAAAAGATCGAGGACATGCCGACTGAACTGCCGAAGAACTTACCGATACTTTTTGACACCGTAGCCGTCCAGGCGATCGACCCGGAGAATGACCGGAAGTATCCGGCTTTTTCTGCGAAACTAGATGCTAGGTTCAGCGACGCGCTAGCTAGCCGGAGGTATGATGACTTGCCAGCTAGATCGGATGTTTGCGTGAGCATGTCGAGCAGACTCCTGAAGAAGGAGACACCTCTAGCCAGATTCGAAGCCGAAGTGAAGGCTCCTGCTATTGACCTGAACAGCGAGTTATGCTCAGTTAGCGTCGTCGCGGACCCTACGGCTGCAAACAGGTTCTCGGTCTTACCTGTGAAGAGCGAACTTCCGATAGCAATCAATCCTGTGAGCGTCCTGAGGTACGAGAATTTCTGCGTGAGAGCCGAGGCGGCACCAACCGATGCGGTGAAGGATCTTGGAAAATTCTTGCCCATCGAACTCGCACTAGTAACTGAGGCACTGAGGGCTCTGAACAACGTCAGGCTTCTTGCAACACTCGTGCTCAGCCCCACCGACGCAGTGGGAGTACGGAAGAGAGAAGTCTTCTCGGCAAATCCCGAGCTAAGGGATAGAGACCCGCTGACAGCCCTGAAGTAGGAGGCCATTTTCAGCCCAACAGAGTTCATAGTCAGCGACCCGCTTAGAACTCGGAATAACGATGACTGCCTCGCAAAGCCCGACACAAGAGTGAATGAAGCGCTTGCCGACCTAAACAGTGAGGAGTGCTCGACGAAGCTCGACGACAGAGTTAACGTTGCAGTTAGGCTCTTGTAGAGAGCTTTCGTCTGTGAACCGGCCTGGGTGACCGCGCCACTTAGAGACCTGAAGAGGGACACGTGCCTGGCAAAACTGGACATTAGCGCGATTGAGCCACTGAGAGACCGTAACAGTGTGTTCTTCTCAGAAACACTGGAACCGAGTGAGAGTAAGTCGGTCAGAGTTCGGAATAGGGAATTCTTCTCGAGGAAGCTGGACGCGATACCGAGCGACCCGGTGAAGGACCTGAACAACGAATTCTTTTCGGCAAGGATTGAGGCCGAGTTTAGCGAGGCGGTCAGGATCTTGCCTATTGCCTTGGCTATGGAACCGGAACTGGTCAGCGTATCGCTGAAGGACCTATAGTAGCCAGCTTTTGCGGTGGAGCCGGAGGCCGTGCTCAGATTCGCGTTGGCCGAGGTTGAGCAGGAACGAGGGCTTGTGTTACAGATCAACTTGCCAGAGTCGACATTACCGACCAGATTGCCTGGGGCGATCGTAATCGAGTCTGTCAAAGTCCTGAAGAGTGAGTTTTTCTCACTGAAGGTTGAAGCAGATGCCAGAGAACCGCCGAGAGACCTGAAGAAAGATAATTTCTCAGCAAGGCTCGAGGTCCTAGCAAGTGAAGCGCTCAAGGCCCTAAGGAGCGATGTATGTTCAACGAAACTCGAGGCCGCAGCTATCGCGCTGCTGAATGACCTAAACAGGGACGACTTTTCAACGAAGCCAGAAGCTGAACTTAGAGTGGCCGTTAGGCTCTTGACGAAAGTTGTCTTCTCAGAGCTCGCGAGTTGAAGAGTAGCCGTGGGATTCTGGGCAGAATCCCAGTTCGGCGTAAGAATGTCCGATGCCGTGGATACTGTTGAATCCGTGGTCGTTGTTGCAGCAGTACTGCCTGAATACTGGATAACCTGCCAGTACTCAACTGCGAGATAATTGCCGCTCCAACCATTCAAGGTAGGTTCAGTTGTGGAGGTCCACGTGTACTTCGTCGCTGTCGTGGAGCCCATCACATTGTTTGTTGATGTGTCCCAATTCTTGAACAGAAGCGTGCAAGTTCCTAGACTGCTTGTCCCGCACTGCCAGACGGTAATCCAGAGACGTCCAACAGGGGCACCCGCAGTCGAACCGGCACCGACGGTCGTGTCAAATTGCCAAGTTCCTGTGAAAATGTCCGTCAATCCGCTTTGGATTCCGGCCGTATTGTATACCCAAGCGTACCCACTTGGGGACGATGTACTAGGAGTTCCCGTTGCTGCGCTGCTAGCAACGTCGGGATTGACAGGGTAGAACTTCACCGCGGACTGCAAGGAGTCGCATATGAGCAGCCAGCGGTTATTTCCAGTGCCAAACGGACACGTCTGGCTCCCAGTTGCGGCCGTGCTCAAGTCTTCGATAGCGTTGCTGGCGCTTGAGCTGACAGTCGCTCTAAGAGCAAAGCCGGTACCAGCAGTCTCAGTCAACGCGTGCTCAGAACCGAAAAGGCCGAGCACTAGGTCGTTGGAGTTCAACGTCGTCACTCCCGTTGGAAGTACTGGAGCAGGGCTTCCACCGCCAGTACACCTTGAAGTTTGATCGGTGGAAGTTCCGAAGCCGGACGCCTGGTCGAATGCCCAATTCACCACGGTGCCCGTCGGCTCTTCTGCACCCGTGTAAGCGATGACTTGTCCGCTCGCCGCCGTCGGGGTACCACCTGAAAAGGTGATCGTCGCGGTCACCGAGGACAAGGCTACGGTAGTTGTGCCAACCCACTCTTCTATTCGTGCGGCACAGCTGGCTGGAGTGAGAGTCTGTCTCGCAGTCGCTTGAAATGTAATGCCGGGGGCTGACGGAGGCGTCGAAGTCGAGACGGTAATTGTCTGCGGGTTGGTCACTACAATAAGAATGATGACATCTGACGTTCCAGAGGTCGTGAGTCCGGTGATTGTGAATGTCGATCCGATAGACCATGTTCCAGTCTTATCGGGTCCTGTACCTGAATCCAGAGTAGGGCTTGCACCGATCGCGACACTTTGAGAGGTCCCAGCATCTAAGGTTCCGGAACTTGTAGCAAGCCCCTCGCACTTTCCGGAACAACCTGTGACGCTCGAACTTCCGAGATAGAACGTGTGGACGTTGTTCGATGCGTGAACTACGGGCATGGCTGCCGCTACAATGCACAGTACCAGTGCGGCTAGGAGTCTCAGTTTCGCCTGTTCCGACTCCCCTCTTAAGGAGGAGCGAAGCTAGCCCACGGGCGAATACGCGTGTTGTAACACGAGAGTGCCGGGCTCTGGAACCGAGAGGAATGAGATTGTCAAGGATTAGAATTCGGTAATTACTCGGAGATGGAAACATCCGAGTTGTTGGTTTAGCGTTTCTTTCTTGTGTGATGCTTTTAGCTCCAGGTCCAGGTTATGGTCCAGGTGATCTGGATGGTGTCTCCGATTTGGAGTGTGATAGCGCTGAAAGTTGCTGCTGCAAGGTTGACTCTGTTGGCGGAGGCGTTAGCTGCCTGGTTGACCAAGCAACTCTGTGCTACTGTGGTCGCTGCTGTTGCATCAGTGAATGTCTTTACGACTGTGGAGCTTTGAGGTGAGTTGCCTGATATGTCTGTGACCGTTCCTGCTGCGGCGGCGAAACCGTTGGTCGTTAGCTCTGAACCGTTCTGTCCGCCGGTACCGCCAGCGACACCGCAGTCACCGCTCGTTGCTGCTGTCGTGGTTCCCGTTGATCCCTCTCCTGCGGTCGGAGCGGCGGTTGAACCTGACATGGCGATGAAGTTGAAGCTGCATGACGCTGAGACTGCGCAGAAGCCCTCGTTGTTGCTGGTGACCAGTTTCTCAACGTAAACCGCGCCCGTATTGAAGAGCACGTTATGGGTTGACTGGCAGACTGGAGTCCCGCCTCCGGCAGGTGTGTAGCATTCTTGGAAGTTGGCGTTCAATACTTGGTAGTAGTGCCTGTTGCCCCATGGGTTCAAGTTCCCGGTGGCCACGTAGCCTCCTAGGATGAAACTTGAGATGACCAAGGCCGTTGCCAAGAGAGCAATAGCCCCACTCTTCCTGGACAATTCAATCTTGGAAAAATTCATTTCTACTCTCTCACCTCCGTCGTAATCATTGTATCACTGAAAACACGCTTCGCACGGTACCCCTTTCTTCTGGGCTGTGTTACCTTGTGGACAGCTAAGTGGTACTACCACGCGACTGTCGGTGGATTAGGGTTCATTCGTCTGAGTAGTAGGAGCCGGTGCCGAGATGGGACCTTCGCTCTCTTCCTTCTTCCCGGGATATTCCTCCCAGCCTTCCTCTTCTGACCCCGATTCCGTCGCCGACTTATCCTGTTCAGCCGGCGCCTTAACGTGCTTGTAGGCCTCTCTTAGGAACCCGAAGGCTGCAAACCCTATGATCAGAGCCATGAATGCTAGAATGAATATTGTCCCTGTTGAGGAACTGAACTCTGGAGGAGCTGTCGGTCCAGTTCCTGTGCCACCTGTGTTCGTGACCTCCAATGGTTTCTCAATGGTGACTCCCCCGTAAACTAAGGCGCTGGCACTGAAGATGGCAATTGTCGATCCGATAAGAAGGAGCTGTATCGGGGAAATCTTGCCACCGAAACTCGACAGCCCCTTCGTTCCCTTGATGGGCTGAACGGGAATGGAGGCTTGGTCAGATGGCATGCTTATTCACACGGAGACTTGAGTGATCGACGGGCCTCCTAAGCGATAATCCGGACGTAACCTAGCGTCCACCGATAGAGTGACTGAGCCAGGTGGGAAGAGGGTCAGATGCACTTTAAGCGGTCAGCCGATCGTTTTTCGGAGAAGGACCTCGCCCGGGACAACCATCATCTCCCTGTACATGTTCGCCGCATGCAAGCTTCCGTGTCTTTTCGATACCTGCCTGAAGCTCGTCCGGACGAAACCATGGGACGCGAATAGTGCTTCGGAAGGTTCGTTGTCCTCTTCCACGCTGGCGAAGACTTCTTTCACTTTCGACTCGCTGAAAATGCGAAGAGCATCGTCCAACAACTGTCCTGCAATTCCCTTCTTCCTGAACACCCTTGCGACCGCGATGTAGTAGACGTATCCGCTACCCTCTTCTAGTTCTTTCAGCATAACTAGCCCAACAGTCTTCTCTTCCAAGATTGCTGCTCTGACTTTCTCGATGTGACGAAG
>JACXTT010015041.1_pt1 | contig 10064 bp, 8 predicted proteins | sample 9270951 | NCBI WGS metagenome assembly JACXTT01 (sample SAMN15532306, study PRJNA645909) | rock metagenome | isolation source: weathered quartz diorite | place: Puerto Rico | collected 2017-06-21
CGCCGGTGGCGGGGTCGCAGGAGTCTCGCGTGCACGGGTTCTGATCGTCGCAATTCGGTCCGTTGCCGACGCAGCGACCGTCGGCGTTGCAGGAGTCGCCCGTGGTGCAGGGGTTGCCGTCGTCGCACTCCGCCCCCGGCGTCGGCACGAAGTGGCACAGCCCGCCCTCGCACGCGTCGGCGGTGCAGGGGTTCTGGTCGTCGCAGACCACCGGCGTGCCGGCGCACTGTCCGTCGGCGTTGCAGGCGTCGTGGTCGGTGCAGGCGTTGCCGTCGCCGCACGGGGCGCCAGGCGTCGGCCGGCTCACGCACTGCCCGTTCTCGCAGGCGTCCTCGGTGCAGGGATTGTGATCGTCGCACAGCACCGGGGTACCCGCGCAGTGCCCGTCGGTGGTGCAGGTATCGTGGGCGGTGCAGGCGTTGCCGTCGCTGCACGGGGCGCCGGGCGTCGGCCGGCTCACGCACTGCCCGTTCTCGCAGGCGTCCTCGGTGCAGGGGTTCTGGTCGTCGCAGACCATCGGCGTGCCGGCGCACTGTCCGTCGGCGTTGCAGGCGTCGTGGTCGGTGCAGGCGTTGCCGTCGCTGCACGGAGCGCCGGGCGTCGGCCGGCTCACGCACTGCCCGTTCTCACAGGCGTCCTCGGTGCAGGGATTGTGATCGTCGCACAGCACCGCGGTGCCCGCGCAGTGGCCGTCGCCGGCGCAGGTGTCGTGGTCGGTGCAGGGGTTGCCGTCGTCGCACGCGCCGCCCGCCGCCGGCCGGAACACGCACTGGCCGCCCTCGCACGTGTCGGCCGTGCACGGATTCTCGTCGTTGCACACCACCGGCGTCCCCGCGCACTGGCCGTCCGCGTTGCACGTGTCGGCCGTGGTGCACTCGCTGCCGTCGCTGCACGGAGCGCCCGGCGTCGGACGGAAGACGCACCGTCCGTCGACGCAGGCGTCCTCGGTGCAGGGATTGTGGTCGTCGCAGAGCCCCGTGCCGTTGTCGATCCGGTCGTCGCAATCGTCGTCGATGCCGTTGCAGATCTCCGGACTGCAGGGCGCCACGTAATCGATCGCGACCGACTGCAGGGCCGGCGTGATCGAGGGGTCGTCGGACGAAAGGGTGGCGCGGTACTGCAGATAGCGGGCGTTCGGGCTGGTGATGAGATTGCCGCTCAGGCCGGCGAAGGGAGACCAGGTCTCGTCCGGAGTCGGGCTGTCGCCGGTGCGGGTCTCGATGACGACATGGGTGTTCTCGAGGACCTGCGAGACGGCCTGCAGGTCGATCCAGCGGGCGTTGCCGCCGGCGTCGAAGACACGCGACTGGAAGACGCCGGTGGTGGCGTACGGGCTCATCCGCGCCCAGTCGACGACCTGCACGCTTCCGTCCGCGGAGAAATCGCTGAACAGCGGCCGCATGTCCTGGGACGGCGGGTTGGTATGGGTGGCGACCAGGGCGCCGTCGATGTAGTACGTGACGTTGCTGGACGTCCAGTTGATTCTGTAGCGGTGAAAGGCGTTGAACAGCGGGCCGGGAAGAGCCGTGTTCTGCGCCGTGCCGTCGTTGGTCGTGGTCAGGAGATCGGTGCTGAAGAGGAACGTGCGGAAGACGGCCCACGGCGGATTGACGAAGTTCGTCCCGAAGCCGGAGGAATTGAGCTGGGTTCCGGAGAAGCGGGCGGAAAACTCCAGGGAATGACCGGGCCCGAACAGCGCGATCGAGCCGGCCTTGACGCCGTCCAGAGTCATGGTGCCGCCGGCGATGGTCAGGCTGCCGCTGGGGGGGAACCACTGGACCGACGTCATGCTGGCGGGGAGGGAATCGCCCGAGAACTCAGAGCCGAACGCGGGAGCCAGGATCACCTCGCCGTCGGTCGTCTCGGAGACGTACGCGCCCGCATCGGTCGTGCCGGCGCTGAAATCAGCCGTGCTCGTGTCGACGAATGAAGCCGGAGTCAGACCAGGGCGCACAGGGGCCCCCGAGGCCGATGTCTGACCCGGAGCCGGCGTGCCCGGTTTCCCGGCGACGAAGTCCGGGAGGAACACCGTGAGCAGCAGCGCCAGAGCCAGAACCAGCGTGGAGACCGTCGAGCCTCGCTTCGTCCTACCGAACATGGCAATTCCTCCTCAGACACCCTTCGGGAATCGCGCCGGACACACACCGGCGGCAGGGTGCCACGTGATTCGTTATGATTGCGGTCTTGCGGCCTGCCACGTTCCGGCAGACACAGCCCACCAAGTGCCCCCCGCAGCGAGCCAGACTCTCGACCGGGTGGTGAGGTGGGTTCGTCCCCGCCCGGGAATCTGGCAAAGAGCCAGCCTGGTCTTGCCTTTACGGTAAGGTCCCCGCCACCCCTTTCATCCCCCGACGGGTACCAAGATGTCGCGCGCACAGGAAAAGCGCTGCGCCACCTAATACGGCCATGTCAGAAGAGTGTCAATCGAAAAGTGATCGGGCTCGGGTCGGGCTGTTCTGAGGCGCGAAACGGTTGCCTCGGGTCGTCGCGGGCCGGGGCGCCCGCGCGTTCGCCGTCAGACGATCCAGACGAGCTGCAGCGCGAGGAAGAGCAGAAACCCGAGGCCCGCCCCGCCCGCCCCGGCGATCACGCCGATGCGGTCGATCTCCCCGCGCCAGGCGGCCCGCAGGACGTAGATCAGCGTCGCCGCTTGCAGGAGCGGTGTCAGCAGGGGGACGAAGAACAGCCCGAGCGACGCGGCCCCGAGGCAGCAGGCCGGCAACCGTGCCGGAGAACGCCGCCCGGCGCTGGATCGGGAGGCGCCGTTTCCGGGAGGTGGCACGTCACTCATGCTTCGGCATGCTGAAGAGTCCGAGATTCATGAGATTGATGACCGTGTTGACGGCGATGTAGCGCAGCGGCTCGCCCGGAATGTCCAGCGTTCGCCTCAGCAGCCAGGGGGGTGGAGTCTCGCCGTACAGCATGCCGGCGAGGAACGAGCCGGTCTTGGTGCCCATCGCGATGCCGTGCCCGGTATAGCCGCCGCAATAAATAATGTTGCCCGCCGTCCCGACCGTCCCGATGATCGGCTCCTGGTCGGCGGTGCAGCCCATCGGCCCGGTCCACACATGCTGAAAGGGGAATCCGGACAGAGAGGGAAAGCTCTTCGACATGCAGCGGTGCAAGGCTCGGAACAGGAACGGGTCGCCCCGGTGGTACAGACCGTTGTCGTAGAAGTACTCCGCTCCGGCCCCCACCAGCACCCTCCGTCCGGGTGCCTTGCGCCCCCACATGTACATCTCCCGCGAGGTCATCACCAGGATACTGTCGGGGATGTCGCGCAGGATTTCGGCCGGCACCGGACCGGTCACGGCCGCGGCGGTATGGGCCGGAAACAGACGCTCCGCGGCGACGCCGAGCCGGGGCGTGTACCCATTGGTCGCCACGATCAGCCGTGGCGCCCGCAGGACGAAGCGGTCGCCGCGGATGACGACGGGCGAGCCGTCCCGGATGCCGGTGACGCGACTGCCCTCGTGCACACCCGCGCCCAGCCCCTCCGCGACGCGCCTCAAACCGACGGCGTAGCGGTAGGGGTCGAGCTGGGTGACGGGTGCGCGCTCCAGGTCGCAGCCGATCCCGAATCGATCGATGAGCGCGACGGTGTGGGCGACGTTGTCCTCGGTGCCGGCCGGGGTGCCCATCTCCGTCCCGTTCCCGAGGACGCCGCCGCTGCGCCCCGTGGCCCCGAACCCGACGTGGCGGGCCTCCAGGACCGTCACTTTCGAGCGCGGAGCCCTGAGGAGCGTGTGGACTGCGGTCGACAGACCGGTCACGCCGCCGCCGATGATGGCGAGATCGGCCTGGTGCTCTCCGACCAGCGCGGCGGAGACCGGCTCGCGCCCGCGCGACACCCAGAAGGAGTCGTTGGGGGTCCAGCGATCGTCCTTGAGATAGAGGCGTGCCGCGCCGAAGTAGGCGCCCCCGGCGCCGGCAAGGGTCGCCGACTTCAGGAAGGCGCGACGGCTCAACGCGCTCGCGAACCGGCTGTCCATCGGGTCGTCCGTGCGCCCGTCCGACTCGCGGGCCGGACCGGCGTCCGCGCCGCATTGTAGGCCAGACGCGCCGGCGGCCGCCCACGCGGCCGGGCGACCCGGGGGCCCTGCGGGCGTGGTATCGTGACCCTCGTGCGCCGCGTGCTGAGATGGACGCTCGTCGTCGCGGGTCTCGCGCTCGCCGTCTTCCTGCTGGTCGCGATGGGTCGCGGACTCTACCGGCTCGTGTGGCCCGATCCGATTCCGGTGACGGTCTACCGGCTGGCGCGCGGGACGGTCGAGGAGACGGTCACCAACAGCAAGGCCGGCACCGTGAAGGCGCGGCGCCGGGCGAGGATCAGCCCCGAGGTCGGCGGTCGCGTCGAGTCGATCGGATTCCGGCCGGGGGCGCAGGTGCACCAGGGCGACGTGCTGCTGCGCATCTACGCCGGAGACCTGAAGGCGGCGCTGGCCCTGGCGGAGCAGGACCTGGCGACGTCCCGCGCCTCGGCGCGCGAGTCCTGTCTGGCGGCCGATCTGGCGAAGCGCGACCTGAAGCGCACTCTCGACCTGAAGGACGAGCGGATCGTCTCGGCCGAAGTGCTCGACCGGCTGCAGAGCCAGTCGGAATCGTCCACGGCCCGCTGCGAAGCGGCGCGCGCCAACGCCGAGCGCGCCCAGGCCGCCGTCGACCTCGCCCGGGCCAACCTGGACAAGACGGTGTTGCGCGCCCCGTTCGATGGCGTGGTCGCCGATCTGAAGGCCGAGCTGGGAGAGTGGGTGTCCCCTTCGCCCCCGGCGCTGCCGATCCCGCCGGTGTTCGACATCATCGACCCGCGATCGATCTATGTCAGCGCCCCGCTGGACGAGGTGGACGCCGGCAAGGTGCGGCCGGGCCAGACGGCGCGCGTCACGCTGGATCCGTATCCCAACCGCTCTTTCATGGGGCACGTGACGCGGGTGGCCCCCTACGTCCAGGACATCCAGGAGCAGAACCGGACCCTCGAGGTCGAGGTCGATTTCGCGGACGAGGCGTTCGCGCGCTCGCTCCTTCCCGGCACCTCGGCCGATGTCGAGGTGATCCTGCGCTCGGTCGAGAAGGTGCTGCGCATCCCCACCTACGCGCTCCTCGAGGGCGACCGCGTGCTGGTGTTCAACGGCGGCCATCTGGTCGCCCGTCCGGTGAAGACCGGCATGCGCAACTGGGAGTTCTCGGAGGTCACGGAGGGTCTGGAGGAGGGCGAGCCGGTCGTCGTCTCGCTCGACCGCGCGGAGGTGAAGGAGGGAGCGCGCGCCACCATCCGGGACGAGACGGCCGCCGGAAAGGACGGGACGGGCAAGACGTGATCGAGCTGCGGGACCTGACGCGCCACTTCCGGGTGGGCGATCAGACCGTGCGCGCCCTGCAGGACGTCAGTCTGGTGATCCCGGACGGCGACTATCTGGCCCTCATGGGACCGTCCGGCTCGGGGAAATCGACCCTCCTGCACATCCTCGGCTGCCTCGATCGACCGACCGGCGGCTCCTACGTCCTCGACGGACGCGAGGTCGGCTCGCTGCCCGAGAGCGAGCTGGCGGCGGTGCGCAGCCGCAAGATCGGCTTCGTGTTCCAGTTCTTCCACCTGGTGCCGCGCCTGACGGCGGCCGAGAACGTGGAGCTGCCGATGCTCCTCGCGGGCGTGCGTCCCGCCGAGCGCCGGACGCGGGTGACCCGGGCGCTCGCCGCGGTCGGGCTCACCGACCGCGCCGCGCACCGTCCGGACCAGCTCTCCGGGGGGCAGCGCCAGCGGGTGGCGATCGCCCGGGCCACCGTCATGGGCCCGTCCATCCTGCTGGCGGACGAGCCGACCGGGAATCTGGACCGGGCCTCGGGCAGCGAGATCATCGAGCTCCTGGAGCGCATGAACCGCGAGGGTCTCACGCTGGTGGTCGTCACGCACGACCCGGAGGTCGGGGGGCGGGCCCGGCACATCCTGAAGCTGGTCGACGGCCGGATCGCGACGGATGGGCGGCCGCGATGAGCGCGCTCGATCTGATCGCCTTCGCCTGGCGCGCCCTGCGCGGCCATCGGCTGCGCACCTCCTTGACCCTGCTCGGCATGTCGATCGGCGTGGGCGCGGTGGTGCTGCTGACCGCCCTGGGCGAAGGGGCGCGCGGCTACGTCACCAACGAGTTCCTGGCGCTCGGCAGCAATCTGCTGATCGTCCTGCCGGGGAAGACGGAGACCACGGGCAACGCGCCGATCATCGGCGGCACGGTCCGCCCGATGACGCTGGAGGACTGCGAGGCGATTCAAAGACGCGTGGCGCGCGTGCGGCGGCTGGCCCCGCTGTCGGTGGGCTCGGCCCGCGTCGGATTCGGCGAGAAGCGCCGCGAGGTGACCGTGCTCGGCTCGACACCGGAGCTGCTGCCGGTGCGCCACCTCGAGATCGGCCTTGGCCGGTTCCTCCCCGACGTCGATCTGGATCGCGGCGCCCCCGTCGCCGTCATCGGCCGGACTGTCCAGTCGGAGCTCTTCGGAAGCGACAACCCGCTCGGCCAGCCGATCCGGATCGGGGACTGGCGGTTCCGCGTGGTGGGCGTCCTGGCCGAGAAGGGACAGTCGCTGGGCCTGAACATGGACGACGTCGTCATCATTCCGGTGACCAGCTCGATGCGGCTGTTCAACCAGCCTTCCCTGTTCCGCATCCTGATCGAGGTCGGCGCGCATGCGGAGATCGATCAGGCGCGCCGGGACGTCCTGCGCGTCCTCAAGGAGCGGCACGAGGGCGAGGAGGATGTCACGGTCCTCACGCAGGACGCGGTCCTGGGCGCCTTCAACCGCATCCTCGGCGCGCTCACCCTCGCGCTGGCGGGCATCGCGGCGATCTCTCTGTCGGTCGCCGGCATCGGCATCATGAACGTGATGCTCGTGTCGGTGTCCGAGCGCACGCCCGAGGTCGGTCTGCTCAAGGCCCTCGGGGCCACGCCGCGCCAGATCCTCAGGGTGTTCCTGGTCGAAGCGGTGATGCTGTCGGCGGCCGGCGGGCTGCTCGGCCTGATGATCGGGTACGCCGGGGCGTCGATCCTGTCGCGGGCCGTCCCGGCCCTGCCGGCGCACCCGCCGGTCTGGGCGGTGCTCGGAGCGTCGGTGCTGTCGCTCGCGGCCGGGGCGCTGTTCGGCGTCCTGCCGGCTCGCCGCGCGGCACGCCTCGACCCGATCCTCGCCCTGGCGGGCCGCTAGCGCCGCTGGCCGGTCCGGAGGGAGGGGGTTTCATGCGGGCGCTCGATCTCATCCGGCTCTCCTGGGGCGCGGTCGCGGGCCATCGGCTGCGCTCGGTCCTGACCATGCTGGGGATCGCCATCGGCATCGCCTCGGTGATCCTCCTGACGTCGATCGGTGAAGGGATCCGCGTCTACATCCTGAGCGAGTTCACCCAGTTCGGCACCAACCTGATCGGGATCAACCCGGGTAAGTCGAACACGAGCGGGGGCAATCCGACGGCCATGGCGGGGAGCATCCGCAAGCTGACCGTCGACGACGCCGAGGCGCTGCAGCGCATCCCCGAGGTCGACGCCACCATGCCGGTCTCCTTCGGCAACGCGCGTGTCGAGCACGGCGAGCGCGGGCGCAGCGTCCTCGTCTACGGCGTGACTTCGGAGGTGCCGCGCGTCTGGAAATTCGCCGTGCGCCACGGCCGCTTCCTGCCGCCGGGCGACCCGCGGCACGGCGCGCCCCTCGTCGTCCTCGGGATGAAGCTGAAGCGCGAGATCTTCGGCGACGACAACGCGCTCGGGGAGCGCGTCCGCATCGGCGGCCGCCCCTTCCGGGTCGTCGGCGTGATGGAGCCGAAGGGTCAGTTCCTGAACCTCGACCTGGACGACACCGCGTTCATCCCCGTCTCCGAGGCGATGCGTCTGTTCAACCGCGACGACCTCATCGAGATCGACGTGGTGTTCCGCAGCGCCACCGCCCGCGACCACGTGGTGGACGAGATCCGGCGCGTCCTGATCGACCGGCACCAGGGGGACGAGGACTTCACCATCACCACGCAGGAATCGATGCTCGAGGTGCTGAACCGCATCATCGGGTTCGTGACGTTCGCGGTCGGGGCCATCGGCGGCATCTCGCTGGTCGTCGGCGCCATCGGCATCCTGACCATGATGTGGATCGCGGTGAACGAGAGCACCGCCGAGATCGGTCTTCTGCGCGCCCTGGGGGCGCGTCGCGGCCAGGTGCAGGCGATCTTCCTGCTGCAGGCGGCGCTCCTCGCGACCGCCGGTGGCGTCTTCGGCATCCTCGCCGGTTTCGGGGTGGCGCGGGCGCTGCGCCTCGTGCTGCCCCGGCTGCCGGTCCACACGCCGGTCCCGTACGTGGTCGCCGGCCTCGTCGTTTCCTTCGTCGTCGGGCTCTTGAGCGGCGTCCTGCCGGCCCGCCGGGCCGCGGGTCTCGACCCGGTCGAGGCGCTGCGGGCGGAGTAGCCTCGGGCTCCGGCGCACCGGCCGCGTGGCCCGGAGGTGTCCCCGGGATCAGCGTGCGTCGTGGAAGATGACGCCGAGCGCGTAGCGGGTGCCCGAGGTCAGGCGGCTGACGCCGTGACGGACGGCGACCCGGTACCAGCCGCGCGCTCCGCGCACCGGCCGCTCGCGGGTCGTGAAGACGATCAGCTCGCCCTGGTCGAGGCGGATCGCCTCGCCGCGCGATTGCGCGCGCGGTCTCTGCTCGACGAGCAGGAAGTCGCCGCCGGTGTAATCGACGTCGCGGCGGCTCAGGACGCAGGTCATCTGCAGAGGGAAGGTCAGCTCGCCATAGACGTCCTGGTGCAGGCAGTTGTACCCGCCCGGACCGTAGCGCAGCAGGAGCGGGGTCGGTCGGGTCTGCCCGCGCCTGCGGCAGGCCGCCCGCAGACCCGCCAGAGTCGGCGGGAAGCGCCGGCGGGTCCGGAGGGCCTTCATCCACTCGTTGGCGATCGGCGCGAGGCGCGGGTAGGCGTGCGCGCGCAGATCCTGCACCAGCGTCGGGAGCGGGTCGGCGAAGTACTTGTATTCCCCGGCTCCGAAGCGGAAGCGCTCCATGTCGACGCGGCTGCGGAACCGGGTGTCGTCGCGGTAGAGATCGGTCAGCGCGGCGCACTCCTCCGCCGTCAGGAGGGGCGCGCCGGTCTTCGCCCAGCCGGACGACCCGAGCGATTCCGCGAGCGCGCTCCAGTCGAGACGTTCCAGACGCGCGGCGAGCGCGATCGGAGGAGCGTCCGCGAGACCCGCGACCGGAGGTCGCCCGGTAGCCGCTCGTTTCTCGAGCACGGCCGGCGCCTCAGGGACGCGGCCGGCAGACCCGGCAGGGCCGGTAGCCGACCGAGCGCGCGTCTTCCACCGAGGCGAACACGATGCGGCTGTCGTCGCGCATGCGCCGCCCGGCGCGGCAGCCGACGCGACAGACGACGCGCGTCGTCGAGCAGCCCTCGAGCACGGGTGTGGCCTGCTCGAGGCCGAGGAGGCGGCCCTTCATCGGCAGCCCGAAAGCGTATCCGCCCAGCCCGCCGTCGCTCCGCACGACGCGGTGGCAGGGGACGACGATCGGCACGGGGTTCCGGCCGAGGGCGGTGCCGACGGCGCGCCGGGCCTCCGGGCGGCCGATGGTCCGCGCAATCCAGGAGTAGCTGCGCGTCTCCCCGAAGGGAATGCGGTGCGTCAGCTCCAGCACGTCGCGCTGGAACGGCCCCAGACCGGAGAAATCGACCGGCACGGTGAAGAACGCCCGCCGGCCCTCGAGGTATTCGAGCAGCTCCTGCCGGGTCCGCTCCTCGACGCGCTGCGCGGCGCGCGAGACCGCGGGCCGCGCGCGGCCGCCGGGCCGGACCAGAGTGACACCGCGCTCGCTCGCCTCGACCGCGACCCGCGCGGCGAAACGCTCCGGGTCCCAGTCGTTCCGCAGACCCTCGAGCGCGCGTCGTCCCAGGTCGGCCCCGGCGGGGACCGGCTTGAAGTAGACGGCCAGCATCTCGTCGATCGCGTCGTGCGTCATGACGGTCATCGTTCGGCTCCTTTCGTGAGCGTCGACCCGGTCGTCGCGCCGGGTCCCGGCCGGCGCCTGCCACCGCCCAGCTCGGCGCG
>JACXTT010015042.1_pt1 | contig 10063 bp, 11 predicted proteins | sample 9270951 | NCBI WGS metagenome assembly JACXTT01 (sample SAMN15532306, study PRJNA645909) | rock metagenome | isolation source: weathered quartz diorite | place: Puerto Rico | collected 2017-06-21
GGCGGCTCCCGCCGGTGCGGCCCCCGCCGCCGGCGCCCCGGCCAAGCCCGGCGACAAGCCGGCGGATGCCCCCAAGGCCGACGCCCCTAAGGCGGATACGCCGAAGGCTGACGCCCCCAAGGCCCCCGCCGCGAAGTAGGCCCTACGGCTTCGGGACCGCCGCTGGCGGCCCGACCGCGCCCTCCAACCGGTCATCGATCGCCTTGATGTCGGCCGGCGGCCTGGGCAGCGTCGCCCAGGGCATCGGCTTGTTCAGCGTGATCGCCCAGCGGCTGACCCACGGGTTACCGTTCGCCCCCACCGCGTCCTCGGCCATGGCGTAGGCCGCGTCGGTCATCGCCCGCGCCAGGGTCACCGGCTTCAGGTCGTTGGCCTTCCAGATTTCCGCCAGGCCGTCGATGGCGTCGGCGTTCAGCCGGGTGGCGTGCAGCAGGAAGACGAACTTCGGCCGCCTCCCCAGCACGTCCAGCGCCGCCTGGCGGTACCAGGGCACGACCTTGGCGGTGAACTCCAGATAGGCCGCCTTGATCCGCGCCGCCTCGGCCGCATCGCCCTTCAGCACCGCCTCGTCATAGGGCATGGCGAACATCCAGTCGGAGTTCTCCATGGACACCGGCGCGACCCGATAGCCGTGCGCCGTGAGCCAGGCCTCGAACGTCGTCCGCGCCTCGTCGGTGGCCCCGGTCTCCAGATAGGGGTGGCGGAACCAGCGCGGCGTACGGTGGCGCGCCGCCAGCAGGGCGCGTGTGACCACCTCGCCCTTGGCCGCCTCCGCGATCTCGGCGGCCGCGTCGGTGGTGAAGTGCGGGTGGTCGTAGGTGTGGTTGCCCAGGTCCATGCCCGCGTCGAGCCAGGCCTTCAGCAGGGCGATCCGCTCGGGCTTGTCGCGGGCCTCCAGCTTCACCTCGTTGACGAAGCCGATGGCCGGGATGTGGTGGCGTTTCAGGCCCGCCAGCAGGGTCTTGGTGGTCACGGCGGCGTAGTCGGTGGTGGGCGACAGCGCCATGGTCGGCAGGTCGTCGAAGGTGATCGCCACGTCCTCGGCCAGGGCCGGCGCCGCAGCCGTCGTCAGGGCGAGCGCAAGGCCGAGGGCGAGCTTGCGCATGCCGCCTAAAGCCTGCGGAAGGTCGTGGGCTTGCCGGATCCCGCCGCCTCGATGCGGGTGAGCGCGGTCTCCAGCGGCTCGATGGCCACCATCATGTGATGGCCATTGGCGTGGACGATCCTGTCGGCATCGAGGCCGATGGCCACGTGGCCCTTCCAGAACACCAGGTCGCCGCGGCCGAAGTCGTCGCGGCTGATTTCGTGACCCAGCTCGGCCTGCTGGTCGGCGTCGCGCGGACAGGCGATCCCGCAGGCGAACAGCGCCTGCTGCACCAGCCCCGAGCAATCGAGCCCCAGGCTCTCGCGCCCGCCCCACAGATAGGGCGCGCCCAGGAACCGCTCGGCCACTGCCGCCCAGTCCGTTTCGAACACGCCCACGGGGCCCAGGTGCTCGGCCGCCATCCAGCCCGCGCCAGCCACCTTGGCCAGCCGGCCCTCGGTCGCCTCCACAGCCACCAGGGCGTTCATCGGAAACGGCCCCACCGCCCGCGACTTGATGGAGGCCTCGGCGAAGGCGTAGGTGCGCAGCGCCGAGACCCTGTGCGTCGGCTCCGCCCCGGGCGGCGCCAGGGCGTGCGCCCAGACGAAGCCCACATAGCCGTCGCGCCGCGCCTGGCCCCAGACGAAGCCGTTGGCCTCTTCCTCGATCACCTCGAAGGTCTCGCCGAACAGCAGCTGGTCCATCTGTTCGGAGCGCAGATCGGGCGCGCGATGGATGCCGGTGGCCGGCATGACGCAGACCCTGACCGTCGGATCCAGATAGACCTCGGCGCGGACGATCCCCTCCAGCGACCGGCCGGCCACGCCATCCCTGATCGGGGTCACGCGCGCATCTCCATCCGGCGTGAGCGCGTCCATCAGGCGAACCGCTCGCGGACCATGCGGTAGAGGCCGCGGATCGCCTGGGCCTCGGCGCCGCCCGGGAAGCCCGGCCGGTTGCGCGGGTTCCAGGCGTAGATGTCCAGGTGGACCCAGGGTCCGCACTTGGGCCCCTTCGGCGCGAACCGCTGCAGGAACAGCGCCGCGGTCACCGAGCCCGCCTGGGCCCAGCCGTCCGGGTCGTTCTTGATCTCGGCCACATCGCTGTCCAGGGCGTCGACGTAGCCCTTCCAGAGCGGCATCCGCCAGAGCGGGTCGCTGGCCGCCTTGGCCGCCGCCTCGATCTGCCCGGCCAGCTCTTCGTCGTCGGTGTAGAACGGCGGCAGCTGCGGCCCCAGCGCCACCCGCGCCGCGCCGGTCAGGGTCGCCAGGTCGATGGTCAGCGCCGGCTCCAGCTCGCCGGCCCGGGTCAGCGCGTCGGCCAGGATCAGCCGCCCCTCGGCGTCGGTGTTGCCCACCTCGATGGAGAGCCCCTGGCGCGACGCCAGCACGTCGCCCGGCCGCATGGCGTCGCCGCTGATGGCGTTCTCCACCGCCGGGACCAGCACCGCCAGCCGCACCGGCAGCTTCGCCGCCATGATCATCCGGCCGAGCGCCAGCGCGTGCGCCGCCCCGCCCATGTCCTTCTTCATCAGCCGCATGCCGGACGACGGCTTGATGTCCAGGCCGCCGGTGTCGAACACCACGCCCTTGCCCACCACGCAGACCAGCGGATGGCCGGCCTCGCCCCAGCTCAGCTCGATCATCCGGGGCGCCCGGGCCTCGACAGCGGCCCGGCCGACGGCATGCACCGCCGGATAGTTGGCTTCCAGCAGGGCGTCGCCGGTGACCACGGCGATCTGCGCCCCGTGCTGCTCGGCGATCTCGCGCGCGATGGTCTCGATCTGCAGCGGGCCCATGTCGTTGGCCGGCGTGTTGACCATGTCGCGGGCGAGCGCGCAGGCATGCGCCACCTGGCGCACCTCGGCCGCGTCGATCCCCTCGGCCAGCAGCTTGGCCCGCTCGCCGCCGTGGCTCTTGTAGCGGTCGAACTTGTAGCTGCCGATCGCGAAGGCCAGAGCGATCTGGTCGGCCGCCAGGTCCTTGGGCGCGCGCGCGATGCGGTAGGTCCCGGCCGGCAGCTTGGCGGCCAGGGCGCGGAACGCCATGGGGTCGCCACCCGCGCCCAGGCCGAACAGCACGCCTTCCAGCCGGCCGTCCTCGCCGGGGGCCAGCAGGATCTGGCCGGCCTTGCCCTTGAAGTCGGAGATCGCGGCGAAGGCCTTCAGCGAGCCCGGCGCCTTGTCCAGCGCGGCGGCCGTCTCGGCCTCGAGCAGCGCCTGCACCGGGATCAGCGGTCCGTCGGCGGCATCGAGGATCACGTCGGACATGGGCGCGGCCTTCACGGAAGCGTTGGGAGACTCTACGCGCCTTCCTAGTCGCTTGTGCGGCGCAGCGGCAATCGTTCTAGAGCGCCAGCACCAGGGCCGAGGCCGGATAGGCGGCCAGCGCCCCCACCGCGATCGCCACGCCGTAGGGCACGTTCTCGCCGGTGGTGGTCAGCCGCGCGAACCAGGCGGGGCCGCTCGGCATGATCGGCTTCAGCCGCGCCGAGCGCAGCGCCAGCAGCATGACGGCCAGCCCGCCGCCGGCGATGGCGGTCACCGCCACGAAGGTCAGCGCCGCTGGCCAGCCCAGCCACAGCGAGGCGGCCGCGAACAGCTTGGCGTCGCCGCCGCCGATCCAGCCCGCGGCGAACATGCCCATGCCGCAGATCAGGCCGATCAGCCCGATGCCCGCCTGCAGGCCGATCACCGGCAGCGGCAGGCCGAGCGCGATGGCGGCCACCGGAAACGCCGCGATCAGCGCCAGCACGAGCCAGTTGGGAATGGTGTAGCTGGTCGCGTCCTTCAGCCCGGCGAGGATCGCCAGCACCGGGAAGACCAACAGGATCAGGGCGTGAACGGCGTGCATCGGGGTGTCCGGCTTCTAGAAGGTCGGATCATGCCTCAGGCGGGTGAACGGAGCGTTTCTCCGCCGGCCCGCTAGGGCAGCGCGGCGCTGACCTGGCCGAAGGTGCCGGCCAGCTTCCCGCCGATGGCGGTGAGCCCGACGATCAGCAGCACCACCACGAAGCCGGCGATCAGGCCGTATTCGATGGCCGTGGCGCCGGACTCGTCCCGGGCGGCGCGGATGAGGAAGTTGCGCATGCGGGTCACTCCCTGAGCGCTCAAGAATGCGGGCGCTGAAAACAAAGAACCCCCCGGAGGACAGGCCGCCGGGGGGTTCCTTTTAGGCTTGAGCCTGCGAAGCGATCCCTACGGGAGCGCGGCGCTGACCTGACCGAAGGTGGCGGCCAGCTTGCCGCCCATGGCGGTCAGGGCGGTCACCAGAACCACGGCGACGAGGGCGGCGATCAGGCCATATTCAATGGCGGTGGCGCCGGACTCGTCCTTCAGGAAGCGCGTGACGAACTTGGACATGTCTCATCTCCTTTTAAGCGAGCAGTCGTTGCGGGCTTCAAGCTGTTCGGCCTGCTCGCCCTATTGCACGGTCAAGGTCGCAGGGTTCGCTTAATCGCCAGTAAACAGAAAAGTAATTGAGGTATTTTTCTGTGGTAAATGGATATTTACTCTGAATGGTTGTTTACCACTCAGATCAAAATCGAACTATTCACAGTCGTCAACCAATGTAATTAAAAGTCGATTAGCTACGCGTGGGTAAGATCGCGCCCAAGTGTAGAGATCGACATGCACAAGTATCGAACCGCCCGACTCCAGACGTTCGTCGCCCGCTTCGCTCGGGCCGACCGCGGCGCCACCGCCGTCGAGTTCGCGATGATCAGCCTGCCGCTGGCGGTGCTGATCTTCGGCGTGCTCGAGCTGGCCATGGTGCTGCTGGTCGCCACCAGCCTGGAAACCGCCGTGGAATCCTCCGCGCGCCTGATCCGCACGGGCGAGTTCCAGACCGGCGGCGCCAGCACCAAGACCGACTTCAAGGCCCTGGTCTGCGCGCGGATGTCGTTCCTCAGCGCCAAGTGCGCCACCGACCTCTACGTCGACGTCCGCACCTTCAACGACTTCGCCAGCCTGGCCGGCAACGCGCCGCAGAACCCCACGGCGTTCAACTCGGCGGCCACCTGCTTCTCCCCCGGCCAGCCCACCGACATCGTCCTGGTCCGGGCCTACTTCCAGTGGAGCCTGTTCACGCCGCTGCTCTCCAACGCGCTGGAGGACATGGGCAACGGATCGGGCAAGCGGCTGCTGTCCTTCGCCACCGCCTTCCGCAACGAGCCCTTCAACAGCAACCTTCCCCAGGGGGCCGCATGCTGACCCGCCTTTCTCCGCGATCGCTCCTGCGCGGACGCTTCGCCCGCGATCAGCGCGGCCTGGCGGCCGTCGAGTTCGCCCTGCTCGCGCCGATCATGATCCTGCTCTACTGCGGGCTGGGCGAGCTGACCCTGGCGATGATGGCCGAGCGCCAGGCCGCCCACTCCGCCTCGGTGGTCGGCGATCTGGTCGCCCAGACCCCGTCCATGAACTCCGCCCAGATGACCGACATCTTCAATGTCGGCGGCTCGATCATGAAGCCGTTCCCCTCCGCGCCGCTCAGCATGCGCGTCTCCAGCATCAAGGCCGACGCCCAGGGCACGCCGCGGGTGGTGTGGAGCCAGGGCCACGGCCTGGGCGCCATGACGGCCGGCAACACGGTGCCCGGCTTCCCCGCCAACCTGCTGCTGCCCGGCGACAGCATCATCGAGGCCGACGTGAACTACAGCTTCACCTCGCCGATCCGGCAGGTTATCGCCATCCCGGTGGGCTTCGGCCAGAACTTCTACTTCAAGCCCCGCCGCTCCGCCGACGTGACCTGGGGGCCGTAAGCGTCTCCCCCGGCCGGCTGTCAGTCGACGTGGCGGCCGCCGCCCTTCACGAACATCAGCCCGATCAAGCCGAGCGCCAGCAGCAGGATGATGCTGGCGAAGCCGCCCTGCTGGCTGTGCGTCAGCCGCGTGCCGATGTTCACCAGGCTGGGGGCCAGCCACGACGTGGCCACGCCGGCCAGCGCATAGACCCCGAAGAAGGCCCCCGTCAGCGCCGGCGGCGTCAGCCGCGTCAGCGCGGTGCGCGCCGAGGCGTACTGGGCGGTGATGAAGATGCAGTTGGAGAAGCCGATCAACAGGAAGATCAGGCTGGGCAGGGTGCGGTAGACCGGCCCGTCCCACAGCGGCGCGTGCGCGGCCGCGTCGTAGTGCCAGAAGTAGAGGATGGTGTCGGGCTTCATGCCCAGCATGCCGGTCAGCGCCACGATCGCCATGAACACCTCCAGGCGCAGCGCGTTCTTCGGCCCGATATTGTGATCGAGCCAACGGCCGACCTGGCCGCCTAGCGTGGAGACCACGCTGCCGACGATGGCGGTGATCAGCAGGTCCAGCGGCCCCCACTTCATCACGCCCGCCGCCAGCACGCCGTAGAAGAACAAGACGCCGTTCATTCCGTCGACGAACAGCATCCGGGAGAACAGGTAGATGGCCGCGTCCTTGTAGTGCGACACGGTGGTCAGCATGCCCCACAGGTCCGCCGCGCCTTCCTTGAAGGCCTTGATCGTCGGCGTGCCGGTCTTCGGCGCGTCCGGCGTGAACAGGAAGATCGGGATCGCGCCGATCGCCAGGATCACCGCCGAGAGGATCGCCACCACGCGCTCCGGCTCATGCGTCGCCGGGTTCAGGCCGAACAACGGCGCGGCCGGCACCCAGGCCCAGTGCACCTTGCCGGGCAGGGCGAACGCCCAGGCCGTGAAGCCCAGCGCGAAGACCGCCGCCGCATTGCCTAGGGACAGGGCCAGGCCCGACGCGGCGTGCGCGCCCTTCAGCCCGGCGGCGCGGATCAGCATCGAGTTGTGCAGCACCTCGGTGTAGGCGAACAGCACGCCCACCACCATGCTGATGGCCATGGCGGTCATCACCGGTATCCCGCCGCCGCCCGGCTTGGCGAACCACAGCGCGAAGATCAGCGGGACCATGGCGATCACCGCCAGCGCCAGCCACGGCTTGCGCGGCCCCAGCTTGTCGATCGACGCGCCCAGGAACGGCGCCGTCGCCATGACGATCCAGCCCGTATACTGCTGGAAGGCCGAGATCAGCTCCTGCCCCTTCACCGGATCGCCGACCAGCGTGCCGGAGACGTAGGGCATGAAGATGTAGATCGTGATCAGGATGACGTAGGGGTCGCGCGCCCCCTCGAAGATCGACCAGGAGATCGCGCCGCGGTCCAGCTTCCCGCTGCCGCCGAGTTCGGAAACGATCGGCGGATCGGCCACAGACGTGGTTTCGGTCAAGACTGGCCCTCCCAGGCGTCCGCTTTTGAATTTGCGGTTTGGCAGACGTTACCCGGTTTTACGGCGAGAGCTAGGCGAGCTATCGCCTCACCCTAGGTCAGGAGTCCTACCCGAGCGTCTTGTTCGCCGCCGCCAGCGCGGCCTTGGCGTCGGCCGCGAAGCCCTGCGCGGCCAGGGCCTCGCAGAGCGCGGTCAGGCACAGGCGCACGTGCCAGGCGGTGGCCGAGGCGCCCATCAGGCCGATACGCCAGACCTGGCCCTTCAGCGGCCCCAGACCCGCCCCGATCTCCAGGTCCCAGGCCTTGAGCACATGCGCGCGCACCGCCGCCTCGTCGATATCGTCGGGCACGCGCACGGTGTTGAGCTGCGGCAGCCGGTCCTTGGCGTCCACCAGCATGGTGAGCCCTGCGGCCTCCAGGCCCGCCACCAGCGCCTCATGCATCCGCGCGTGGCGCACGATGGCGGCCTGCTGGCCCTCCTCGAAGATCGCCACCAGGCTCTCGTGCAGGCCGTAGAGCGCGTTGATCGGCGCGGTGTGGTGATAGGTCCGGCCGCCCCCCCCACTTCCATCGGGGCCGCCCCAGTAGCTCATCAGCAGGTTGAAATCCAAAAGCCAGTTGCGGACCTTTTCCTTGCGCCCGGTGATCGCCGCCTGCGCCCGCTTCGACAGCGCGATCGGCGACAGGCCGGGCGGCGCCGACAGGCACTTCTGGGTCCCCGAATAGACCACGTCGGCGTCCCAGCCGGCCACGTCGACGACGATGCCGCCCAGTGAGGTCACGCAGTCCACCACCGACAGCGCGCCATGCTTGCGCGCGATGGCGCACAGGCTCGCCGCATCGCTGCGCGCGCCCGTCGAAGTCTCGGCGTGCACGAAGGCAAGTAGTTTGGTCGGCGCCTCCGCCAGGGCGGCCTCGCAGCGCGCCACGTCCACCGGCTTGCCCCAGTCATGGTCGACCGTGACCACCGTCGCGCCCGCGCGCCCGGCCATGTCGGCCATGCGCCCGCCGAACGCGCCGTTGATGGCGATCACCGCCCGGTCGCCGGGCTCCAGCAGGTTCATGATCGCCGCTTCCATCCCCGCGGTCCCCGGCGCCGGCAGCGGCACGCAGGCGTGGTCCGGTGCGTTGAACAGCCGCTGCAGCGCCGCCTTGATGTCCTCCATCAGCGCCTGGAACTCGGGGTCCAGGTGACCGATCGTCGGCCGGGCGAGCGCGCTCAGCACCCGCGGGCTGACGTCGGAAGGGCCGGGGCCCATCAGGATGCGGCGGGGCGGCTGGAAGCTCTGCATGGTCACTCCGGATCGTTTCGCGGTGCTGCTTAGGCCACTGGCCTTGCCGCGTCATCCCTTCTAGCCTTCCCGGCGTCTGGGGAGACGGCATGGACAATCGCAGAGCGTTCCTGAAATTCCTGGCGGCGAGCCCGCTCTACGCCGGCATCCCGTTCGCGGACCTCGCCCGCGCCCAGGCTCCCAACGCTGACGGCCTGATCACCCGCGCCCTCGACGGCCTCGATGTCTTCGATTTCGAAGCCGTGGCCCACCGCAACATCCCGCCGGCCCACTGGGGCTACCTGATGACCGGCGTCGACGGCGAAGAAACCCTGAAGGCCAACCGCGACGCCTACGCCCGCTGGCAACTGCGCACCCGGCGCATGGTCGATGTGTCGAAGTTCAACATGGGCGTCGAGCTGTTCGGCCAGAGCTTCTCAAGCCCGATCTTCCTCTGCCCGCTCGGCAGCCAGCGCGCCTTCAACCCGGAGGGCGAGGTGGCCGCCGCCCGCGCCGCGAAAACCGGCAACCACCTGCAGATCCTGTCGACCGTGGCCTCGCAACCCATCGAGGCGGTCAAGGCCGCGCGCGACGGCCCGCTCTGGTTCCAGCTCTACACCACCACCAGCTTCGAGGTGGCCAGCGCCATGGTGAAGCGCGCCGAGGCCGCCGGCTGCACCGCCGTGGCGATCACCGTCGACCTGCCGGCCGGGCGCAACACCGAGACCCTGCAGCGCCTGATCCGCACCGACACCCGCACCTGCACCCAGTGCCACGCGCCGGGCGGCTCGCAGTTCCAGACCCGGCCGATGTTCTCCGGACTCAACCTGACGGGCCTGGTCGCCAACACCTCGCCCTCGATCACCTGGGACTACATCAAGCGCCTGCGCGACGTGACCAGGATGAAGATCCTCATCAAGGGCCTGGAGTCCGGCGACGACGCGGCCCTGGCCGTGAAGGCCGGCGCCGACGGGATCATGGTCTCCAACCACGGCGGCCGCGCCAGCGAGACCGCGCGGGGCACGCTGGAGTCCCTGCCCGAGGTGGTCGCCGCCGTGAAGGGCCGCGTGCCGGTGCTGGTCGACGGCGGCGTGCGGCGGGGGACCGATGCGCTCAAGGCCCTGGCGCTCGGCGCCACGGCGGTGGGCATCGGGCGGCCCTACATCTGGGGCCTGGGCGCCTTCGGCCAGCCCGGCGTGGAACGCGTGCTGCACCTCCTCAACGAGGAACTGCGCCTGGCCATGGTCGGCGTCGGCGCCCGCAACGTCCGCGAGCTCGGGCCGAATGCGCTGATCCGCAAGATATAGGCGGGTCGGTGTCCTTCTCCCCTTGCGGGAGAAGGTGGCCTGCGCATGCAGGCCGGATGAGGGGTTTCTCAGAATGCCCAGCTGCCTGTCGCACGGATGGCGGAGCGCAACCCCTCATCCGGCAGCTTTCAGCCGCCACCTTCTCCCGCAAGGGGAGAAGGAGCACGACAGCACTTACGCCAACAACCGC
>JACXTT010015043.1_pt1 | contig 10063 bp, 9 predicted proteins | sample 9270951 | NCBI WGS metagenome assembly JACXTT01 (sample SAMN15532306, study PRJNA645909) | rock metagenome | isolation source: weathered quartz diorite | place: Puerto Rico | collected 2017-06-21
ACCGCGCCCTGCACATGCGGCATGCGGGTGGCGCCGCCGACCATGACGATACCGTCAATGTCGCGCGGCTCAAGCTTGGCATCGCGCAATGCCTTCTTGACCGGTTGCAAACTACGTTGCACCAGCGGCGCAGTCATTTTCCAGAACTCTTCCTGGCTGAGTCGCAGTCGGAATTCCTGGCCATAGGAAAGTTTCACCGTGCTCTCCGCAGAACTCTGCGTGCTGAGGGTTTCCTTGACTTCACGTGCCTTCATCAGCAGCCGGCGCGTATCACCATGACTGGCCGCGGCAAGCCCATGCAAATGCCGCCAGTGTGCACCGATGGCCTGGTCGAAATCATCGCCGCCAAGGGCCGAATCGCCGTTGGTGGCCAGTACCTCGAACACGCCGCGGCTGAGCTTGAGGATCGAAATGTCAAAGGTGCCGCCACCCAGGTCAAACACCGCGAATGTGCCTTCGCTGGCATTATCGAGGCCATAGGCAATGGCGGCCGCAGTGGGCTCGTTCAACAGGCGCAGGACGTTGAGGCCCGCAAGACGCGCAGCATCCTTGGTCGCCTGGCGCTGCGCATCGTCGAAGTACGCCGGGACAGTAATGACCGCGCCGACCAGTTCGCCACCCAGTGCTGCTTCCGCCTGCACGCGCAATACCTTGAGAATTTCTGCCGAGACATCAACCGGAGACTTGATGCCGGCAACCGTATCGATCTTGACCATGCCGGGTGCATCAATGAATTTGTAAGGCAGTGCACCGTATTTGGCGACGTCGGCGATGCCACGCCCCATGAATCGCTTCACCGAGACGATGGTGTTCTCGGGGTCCGTCGCCTGCTCATCCTTTGCGTTGCGACCAATGTCGATTCGCCCATCGGCCAGGTAGCGCACCACCGAAGGGAGCAGCGGCTGCTCATCGCGATCACGCAGGACCTCGGCCGTGCCGCTCTTTACCGCCGCGACGAGCGAGTTGGTGGTGCCCAGATCAATACCAACCGCCAGCCGGTGCTGGTGCGGAGCAGTTGCCTCGCCTGGTTCAGCGATTTGCAGGAGTGCCATTTCAGAAAGCTTTCAAAAATTGCGGGTCAGGCATTGACCGATTCGAATGCATCATCGATTTCTTCGCCCAGTTTTTCCAGGAAGCGCAGCTTGCGCACCGTAAGTCGCGCCGACGGCATGCTGCTGGTAGCGGCTAGCTCGGCCGCCAGTTGCGCGAACAATTTTCTCTCATCGCCGCGATGGTCGGTGGCAAGAGCTTCCAGCCGCGCTTCATCTCCCAGCCGTCGCGCCTCGACCACCGCTTCGCGCCACTCCATCTGCTGCATCAGGAAGTCGACCGGCATGGCGGTGTTCGATTCCTCTTCAGTATCGATGCCATGTATCCGCAAAAAATATCGGCCACGATTGAGCGGCGACTTCAGCGTCTGGTAAGCCTCGTTGGCGCGTGTTGCCCATTGCGCGGCCAGGCGCTTTTCGGCATCCGATGCGATGGTGAAACGGTCCGGATGCACCTCGCGCTGGACCTCGCGATACGCGCGGTCCAAGGCGCCTGCGTCAATGTCAAACGCCACGGGCAAACCGAACAACTGGAAATGATTTTGCGTGAAATCGGGATTCATCGGGCGCTGTAGAAATTAATCGGGGCGGATTGCGCCGCCCCGTTTTGCCAACCATCGGTTTCGCCAGTCCGCAACCGCACTCTGCGCGTGAAGGCGGGGCGGGCTAGACGTTGAAGGACTCGCCGCAGCCGCATTTGTCCTTTTCATTGGGATTGTTGAACTTGAAGCCTTCGTTCAATCCCTCGCGCGCAAAATCAAGTTCAGTGCCGTCGATATAAACCAGGCTCTTGGGATCCACAAACACTTTCACGCCATGGCTTTCAAAGGTCTGGTCTTCCGGAGCTGCCGCATCGACAAACTCCAGCTTGTAAGCCATCCCCGAGCAACCCGTCGTGCGCACGCCAAAGCGCACGCCAACGCCCTTGCCGCGCTTGGCGAGGTAGTTCTGCACATGCTGTGCGGCGCGATCCGTGAGTGTAATAGCCATGGTCAAGCCGCCTTCGGCTCCGCTGCTGCGGCCGCCGGATGTTTGGATTTGTAATCCGCAATCGCTGCCTTGATCGCGTCTTCGGCAAGAATCGAGCAGTGAATTTTCACCGGCGGCAGCGCCAGCTCTTCGGCGATTTGCGTGTTCTTGATCTGGCCGGCCTGGTCGATGCTCTTGCCCTTGACCCATTCCGTGACGAGCGACGAAGAGGCAATGGCGGAGCCGCAGCCATAGGTCTTGAATTTCGCGTCCTGGATGATGCCGTCAGGTCCAACCTTGATCTGCAGCTTCATCACGTCGCCGCAGGCGGGCGCGCCGACCATGCCGGTGGCGACGCCATCTTCATCCTTGTCGAAGGAGCCCACGTTGCGCGGGTTCTCATAGTGGTCAATAACTTTTGTGCTGTATGCCATGATCATTGCTCCTGGTTTGCTGCGTGAACCCGCGGCCCACGCGCCGTACTCGTTATATTAATGTGCTGCCCACTGCACTGAATTCAAGTCAACGCCGTCCTTGAACATTTCCCACAAGGGCGACATATCGCGCAGCTTCTGGATGCGTTCCTTCAGCAGCTTGATGGCGTAATCAATATCGGCTTCGGTGGTGAAGCGGCCGATGGTGAAGCGAATCGACGAATGCGCGAGCTCGTCGTTGCGGCCCAGCGCGCGCAGAACGTAGGACGGCTCCAGCGAGGCCGAGGTACAGGCGGATCCGGACGATACTGCCAGCTCCTTGATGCCCATGATGAGCGATTCACCTTCGACGAAATTGAAACTCACGTTGAGATTATGCGGCACGCGCTGTTCGAGGTCGCCATTGACATAGATTTCCTCCATGTCCTTGATGCCCGCCAGCAGGCGGTCGCGCAGCATGCGGATGCGCTCGCCCTCTGCAGCCATTTCCAGGCGCGCCAGGCGGAAAGCTTCACCCATGCCGACGATCTGGTGGGTGGCCAGCGTGCCCGAACGGAAGCCGCGTTCATGCCCGCCGCCGTGCATCTGCGCTTCAAGGCGCACGCGCGGCTTGCGGCGTACAAACAGGGCGCCAATGCCTTTTGGTCCGTAGGTCTTGTGCGCACAGAAGCTCATCAAGTCGACCTTGAGGGCCTGAAGATCGATCGCGACCTTGCCGGTTGCCTGCGCGGCGTCGACATGGAAAATGATGCCGCGCTCGCGGCAGATCGCACCGATTTCCGCGATGGGCTGGATGACACCGATTTCGTTATTCACGTACAGGATCGACACGACAATCGTGTCCGGACGCAATGCCGCCTTGAATACTTCCATGTCGACCAGGCCGTTGTCCTTGACGTCGAGATAGGTCGCTTCAAAGCCCTGGCGTTCCAGCTCGCGGAAGGTATCGAGCGTCGCCTTGTGCTCGGTCTTGAGCGTGACGATATGCTTGCCCTTGGTCTTGTAAAACTGCGCGGCGCCCTTGACGGCGAGATTGATCGATTCGGTGGCGCCCGAGGTCCAGACGATTTCCTTTTCGTCGCAGTTCACCAGCATGGCGACTTCCTTGCGCGCGTTTTCCACGGCCTCTTCGGCGATCCAGCCGTAGCTGTGGCTGCGCGATGCCGGGTTGCCGTACATCTCGGTGAGATAGGGAATCATTTTTTGCGCCACGCGCGGATCAACCGGCGTGGTTGCGGAGTAATCCAGATAAATCGGCTGTTTCATATCCATTCCATTCGATGCGGGCGTGGCCGCGTCTACCGTTTGCAGTTGAATCTTCAGGCCGCCACCACCGGCGTGGCGATGCTGCGCCCACGCGTCTGGCCGGAGTTGATCAGGCTGGGTGGCGCAGATACCGTTTGCGTGCGCTGCTTGTGAATCAGGTCCGACAATTTCACGCCACCGAGGTAATTCAGCACCGTGTCGTTGAGGCTTTCCCAGAGATCATGGGTCATGCAGCGATGATCGCCGAGGCAATTGTCCTTGCCTTCGCACTGGCGCGAATCGATCGGCTCTTCCACTGCAAGAATGATGTCGGCCACGGTCAGTTGCTCGGGCGCGCGCGCCAGGTTGTAGCCGCCGCCCGGGCCGCGCACGCTGTCGACGAGCTTGCCGCGACGCAGTTTTCCAAACAACTGCTCAAGGTAGGACAGCGAGATTTTCTGGCGCTCGCTGATATTGGACAACGTCACCGGACCATCCTGCGAATGCATGGCCAGATCGAGCATGGCGGTCACGGCAAAGCGTCCTTTTGTGGTCAATCGCATATCGACCTCCTTGGAAATGGGCTGGTCGGGAAGGGGGCAGACGCGCTTGGTGCAGTCCGCAATTTAATCCCGACTAAAGGACTCAAGTATAGTAAACCCGAGTGGATCGGTCAACTATCTTTTCAAGGTTGGCGGCCATTGCGTGCAAGGCCGGGCCGCTATGGAGCGGGCGGAATTGAAATGCAAACTCCAGCACTGACGCGGCTCTTCAAGCATTTTTGCTCGGGAACCCCCGCCAATGCTAGGGTTTCACTTTTGATGCATTCTCCAGTGCCTCCAGGCGCTTGAGCAATTCGGCCAGCGCAGCATCGCTTTTATCGGAGCGTCCAGCGAGGGTTTTCAGGATGCTGTTGAGCGGATCATTTTCATTGGTCGTCACCGCGTAGGCCGAAAACGCCTGTCCCGCTACGCCATCCTGCAACCCTTCAACCTCGCGCGCCGGGATGCCGACGACGGTAGCACCTGGCGGCACGGCTTTGACCACGACCGAGTTCGAGCCGATTTTGGCGCCGGCACCGACCGTGAATGGTCCCAGGATCTTGGCGCCCGCGCCGACGGTCACGCCAGCCGCCAGGGTGGGATGGCGCTTGCCCTTGCTCCAGGCGGTGCCGCCGAGCGTGACGCCGTGATAGAGCGTGCAATCGTCACCGATCTCGGCGGTCTCGCCGATCACCACGCCCATGCCATGGTCGATGAAGACACGACGGCCGATGGTCGCGCCGGGATGAATTTCAACGCCGGTCAAAAAACGTCCAAGGTGCGACATCAGGCGCGCCAGCCATTTGAGACCAAGGCCCCAGAGGCGATGCGAAATCGTGCGATGCAGCCACAGCGCATGCAGCCCGGGATAACAGGTGATGACTTCCCACCAGTTGCGCGCTGCCGGGTCGCGTGCGTAGACGCTTTGGATGTCTTCTCTGAATCGCTCAAACATGTTTCATTCCAGGGTTGAATGGGGTCGCTCATGCGGACGCGGCGATTGCAGCGCCGCCAGCAGGCCGCGGAATATCGCCACTTCCTCCGGCTCGAGGCGCGCGCGCGCAAACAATCTTTGCATGCGTGTCATGAACTTCTTCGGTGAGTTGGGGGCCAGAAAGCCACATTCAACCGCGGCAGTTTCCAGATGACGCAAAAAGTGTTCGACTTCCGCGGCGCTGGCGGCCGGCCGCTGCGGATGGTCCTTCACGGCGAAAGCGCCGGCCTGCATCATGACTTCATAGGCCGCAACCTGCACCGATTGCGAGACATTCAGCGAGGCATATTCCGGATTGGACGGAATTGTCGCCGATAACTGACAGCGATCGACATCCTCATTGCTGAGGCACATGGCTTCGTTGCCGAACACCAGGGCCACCGGCAGATCGGGAACCTGCATCGCCTGTTCAAGCGCTCTTCCAACCGCCTCGCGCAGCGGCACGATGGGATGCGAAAGCTCGCGACGACGCGCGGTAAAGGCGACAGCGAACGAAGTATCGGCCAGCGCATCAGCCAGTGTGGCGAACACGCGCGCATTGGCCAGCACATCGGCAGCACCCGAGGCCAGCGCCACGGCATTCGGATGCGTCAGCACGTCTTCGAGTTTGGGCGCCACCAGCACCAGCTCGCTGAGGCCCATGGTTTTCATCGCCCGGGCCGCACTGCCGACATTGCCGGGATGAGAGGTTTCGACCATTACGATGCGCACACGTCGCTGCAGGACGGGCGCGGCGGTCGATTCGGCCTTAGATTCGGCCGAAGAAGAGGAAGACGTCAGGGGGTCATTCATATTAAAATGCGGCTTCAATCCGCTCTTTGTGAAAATTTGCCATGCATCCAATGCTTAACGTCGCCGTCAAGGCGGCCCGCCGCGCGGGCGCCATCATCAACCGCGCGACCAATGACCTCGACAAACTGACCGTCGAGCGCAAAGCGCCCAATGATTTCGTCTCCGAAGTCGACCGTGCCGCCGAAAACACCATCATCGACACGATCCGTGAAAGCTATCCCCAGCATAGCATTCTGGCCGAAGAATCCGGGGCATCGGTTGCCTCGGCGGAATCCGAATACCAGTGGATCATCGACCCGCTCGACGGCACTACCAACTTCCTGCATGGCTTTCCCCAGTATTGCGTATCGATCGCGCTGTCGGTCAAGGGCGTGGTCTCGCATGGCGTGATTTTCGATCCGTCCCGCAACGATCTGTTCACCGCCTCGCGCGGCGGCGGCGCCTTCCTCAACGAGCGGCGCATCCGCGTCTCCAAGGTCGTCAACCTGAAGGACGGCCTGATCGGCACCGGTTTCCCCTACAAGGAATTCGACAAGTTCGACAAATACCTGGCGATGTTCAAGGAGATCACGCAAAAATCGGCTGGCATTCGCCGGCCTGGCGCAGCCGCGCTTGATCTCGCCTATGTCGCCTGTGGCCGCTTCGACGGCTTCTGGGAAATGGGCCTGAGTCCCTGGGATGTGGCCGCCGGTGGCCTGATGATCCTGGAAGCCGGTGGCCTGATCACCGACTTCAACGGCGATGGCAATTATCTGGAGTCCGGCAGCGTCGTTGCCGGCACGCCCAAGCTGTTCCCGCAGTTGCTGCAAATCGTGCAAAGCCATCACAAAAAATAAGGCAGGGACCTAGGCCATGCATCGCGTTGTCATCGTCGGCGGGGGAGCAGGCGGCTTGGAATTGGCCACGCGCCTGGGCGACCAGCTCGGCAAACGCGGCAAGGCAGCGATCACCCTGGTCGACCGCAGTCGAACGCATTTGTGGAAGCCCCTGCTGCATGAAGTCGCCGCCGGCAGCATGGATATTCACGCCCATCAGCTCGATTACCTGGCGCAAGCGCGCTGGCATCACTTCACCTTCACCCTTGGCGCCATGCAGACCGTCGATCGCGCGGCACGCGAAGTGGTGGTGGCGCCGGTGCACGACGAAACCGGCGAAACCATCCTGCCCGAACGGCGCATTCCCTACGATACCTTGGTGATCGCCATCGGCAGCCAATGCAATGATTTCGGTACGCCCGGCGTGGCCGACCACGCCTTCACCCTCGACGGCGCCTGGGAAGCCAATTTGCTGCATCGCCGCTTGGTGAACGCCTGCTTTCGCGCCAACTTTGCCAACGACCGCCGCGTGATTCGCATCGGCATCATCGGCGCCGGCGCGACCGGCGTTGAGCTGGCGGCCGAGTTGCACAACACCATCCGCGTGTTGACCGGCTATGGACTCGGCAATTTCGATCCGGAGCATCAGATCAAGGTCAGCGTGATCGAGGCCGGACCACGCATCCTGGCCGGGCTGCCCGAATACATGGCGGAGGCCACGCACAATATTCTCAGCAGCCTCGACATCGATGTGTTGTGCAACGAGAAAGTTGTGGCGGTGACGCCGGGAAGTATTGAAACCGCGTCCGGCAAATCGCTGCAAACCGATTTCGCGATCTGGGCCGCCGGCATCAAATGTGCCGAGGTACTGAAGGATCTGGCCGGACTCGAAAGCAACCGCATCAATCAGCTGGTCGTCACACCCGCCCTGCAAACCACGCGCGACGAAAATATTTTCGCGCTGGGCGATTGCGCAGCCTGCATTTGGACGCAGGATGCGAATGCCACGCGCATGGTGCCCCCGCGCGCGCAATCGGCACACCAGCAAGCCAGCCATCTGGTGAAAACCGTGAAGCGACGCATCCATGGCGAAGCGCCGAAACCGTTCCGCTATCGCGATTTCGGCTCGCTGGTTTCGCTGGGCAAATACAGTTCTGTCGGCACTCTCATGGGATTCGCCGCGCGCGGCAGTGTGCGCGTCGAGGGGCTGATGGCAAAACTGTTCTACATGTCGCTTTACAAGATGCACCTTTGGGCGCTGCACGGCTTCTGGCGCATGGCGCTGGACACCCTGGCGCGCATCATCAAGCGCCAGACCGAACCGCGGGTGAAGTTGCACTGATGCGCCGCCCCGCATGAACGCCAAGGATAAATCGCTGCCCAGCCACACGCCGATGATGGCGCAATATCTCGCCATCAAGGCCGAGCATCCGGACACCCTGGTGCTGTATCTGATTGGCGATTTGTACGAGCTGTTTTTAGATGATGCGGTGAAAGCCGCCAGGCTGCTCGATATCACCTTGACCCAGCGTGGCAATTCAGCGGGTGCCCCGATCAAGATGGCCGGTGTCCCCTTCCACGCGGTCGAGCAGTATCTGGCCAAGCTGGTCCGGCTCGGCGAATCGGCAGTGATCGTCGAGCAGGTTGGCGAAGTGACCGGCAAGGGCCCGGTCGAGCGCGCGGTCACGCGCATCATCACCCCGGGCACGCTCACCGATAGCGCCTTGATGCCGGATGCCCGCGATGTGCTGATTGTCGCGGCCTTCCCGCATGGCGACACCATCGGCATCGCCGCGCTTTCGCTTGCAAGTGGGCGTTTCCGCATTCTGGAAACTGCTGCCTCGCAGCTCGGCGCCGAGCTCGAGCGCCTGCAGCCGGCCGAGCTGGTATTGCCCGACAGTTTTGCGGCAACGCCCAATCACGCCGCCATCAAGCGTCTGGCTGACTGGCAGTTCGATGCCGAGTCCGCCGAAAAATTACTGGCCAAACAATTTGGCACCAAGGATTTGATGGGCTTTGGCTGCGACGGCATGAACGTCGCCATTACCGCGGCCGGTGCGCTGCTGCATTATGTGCAGCAAACCCAGCGCGTGGCCCTGCCGCACATCAGCGGCCTGAGTGTTGAGCGCGACGATGAATTCATCCGCATGGATGCCGCCACGCGGCGCAATCTCGAAATCTCGGAAACCATCAGCCGCGAAGCGGCACCCACCCTGTTCTCGCTGCTCAACACGACGGTCACCAGCATGGGCGCACGCCTGCTGCGCGACTGGCTGCATCATCCCTTGCGCGATCGCCGCATCATCCTCGACCGACTGGATGCAGCCGTGAAGCTGGCGCCACTGGTTGCCGATATTCGCAACATCATCGGCGACTGGGCGGATATCGAACGCATCGTCACGCGCATCGCCTTGCGCACCGCGCGGCCGCGCGATCTTTCGGCGCTGCGTCACGCGCTGTCGACCCTGCCGGCACTGCATGCCAAGGTCGCCGCCGTGGCATCGGCCCAGGGCCCAGCACTGGCGCGGCTGCTGGCGGCATGTGCTCCGCAAGCCAATATCCATGCGCTTCTTCAGGCATCGATCAAGGATGAGCCCTCCGTCACGCTGCGCGATGGCGGCGTGATTCGCGAGGGCTTCAACGCCGAGCTCGACGAATTGCGCGGTCTGCAGTCGAATGCCGGCGCGTTCCTGCTGGAGCTTGAAACCCGCGAGCGGGCCCGCACCGGCATCGCCAATTTGCGCGTGGAATACAACAAGGTGCATGGTTTCTACATCGAGATCACGCAGGGCCAGCTGGACAAGACGCCGGATGATTACCGCCGCCGCCAGACGCTGAAAAATGCCGAGCGTTTCATCACCCCGGAATTGAAGGCCTTCGAAGACAAGGCCCTGTCGGCCGGCGAACGTGCCCTGGCGCGCGAGAAGCAGTTGTACGAGGAAATCCTCGATGCGCTGTTGCCGCATGTCGGCGAGCTGCATGCGCTGGCCCGCGCCGCTGCCGAACTGGACGTGCTCTGCGCCAATGCCGCCAATGCGCTCGAATTCAATCTGGTCGCGCCCACCTTCATCAACGATGATCGCATCCACATCGAGGCCGGCCGTCATCTGGTGGTGGAAAGCCAGGTGCAGAGTTTCATTGCCAACGATTGCGAGCTGTCGCGCTCGCGCCAGTTGCTGCTGATCACCGGCCCGAATATGGGCGGCAAGTCGACCTATATGCG
>JACXTT010015044.1_pt1 | contig 10063 bp, 4 predicted proteins | sample 9270951 | NCBI WGS metagenome assembly JACXTT01 (sample SAMN15532306, study PRJNA645909) | rock metagenome | isolation source: weathered quartz diorite | place: Puerto Rico | collected 2017-06-21
CCGTCTTCGCCAACACCTTCGTGATCGCCGCCGTCAACGTCGTCTTCCCGTGGTCCACGTGCCCGATCGTTCCCACGTTGCAGTGCGGCTTCTTCCGCTCGAACTTCTGCTTCGACATGCGTCTCTACCTCCAGGAAGAACGTCTTACTCTTTGTCCTTCGCCCCACCGTTCCGGGACGTGATCTCGTCCGAGATGGTCTGCGGCGCGGGCTCGTAGTGGGCGAATTGCATGGTGTACGTCGCACGGCCCTGGCTCATCGACCGCAGGTCCGTGGCGTAGCCGAACATCTCCTTCAGCGGCACGCGCGCCTCGATGACCTGCGCACCCGAGCGGCTCTCCATGTTGTGGACCTTGCCGCGGCGTGCGTTCAGGTTGCCGATCACGTCACCCATGAAATCTTCCGGAGTGACGACCTCGACCTCCATGATCGGCTCGAGAAGGACCGGCGAGGCACCGCGACAGGCTTCCTTGAATGCCATCGAGCCGGCGATCTTGAACGCCATCTCGGAGGAGTCGACCTCGTGGTACGACCCGTCGAACAGCGTCGCCTTGACGTCGACGACCGGGTACCCGGCGAGCACGCCGTTGTCGAGCTGCTCGCGGATGCCCTTCTCGACCGCGGGAATGTATTCGCGAGGAATCACGCCGCCCTTGATGGCGTCATCGAACACGAACCCGGATCCCGGAGGGAGCGGGGACACGCGGATCCACACGTCGCCGTACTGGCCGCGCCCACCGGTTTGCCGGACGAACTTGGTGTGGTTCTCGATCTCTTTGCGAATCGTCTCTTTGTAGGCGACCTGCGGCTTGCCGACGTTCGCATCGACCTTGAACTCGCGGAGCAAGCGATCGACGATGATTTCGAGGTGGAGCTCGCCCATGCCCGAGATCAGCGTCTGGCCGGTCTCGCTGTCGACCTTCACGCGGAACGAGGGATCTTCGGTCGCGAGTTTCTGCAGGCTCACGCCGAGGCGCTCCTGATCGCCCTTGGTCTTCGGCTCGATCGCCACCGCGATGACTGGCTCGGGGAACTCGATCGACTCGAGCAGCACGGGATGGTCGTCGTCGGAGAGCGTGTCGCCGGTGGTCGTGTCCTTGAGACCGACCGCCGCGGCGATGTCGCCGGCGAGGACTTCTTCGATCTCCTCACGCTTGTTCGCGTGCATCTTGAGCAACCGGCCGATGCGCTCGCGGCGGCCCTTCGAGGCGTTCATCACGTAGGAGCCCGTCTTCAGTCCGCCCGAGTAGACGCGGAAGAAGCTGAGCGTGCCGACGTACGGATCGGACATGATCTTGAACGCGAGCGCCGCGAAAGGAGCTTTGTCGTCTGCCGGGCGCGTCTCGGTCTGGCCGTTGTCGGGGTTGATGCCCTCGACCGCCGGGATGTCGATCGGCGACGGGAGATAATCGACGACGGAGTCGAGCAGCAGCTGGACACCCTTGTTCTTGAACGCGGTGCCGCAGATCACCGGTACGAGCTTCATCGCGATCGCGCCCTTGCGGATAGCCGCGCGGATCTCGTCTTCGGTGAGCACCGTCCCTTCGAGGTACTTCTCGAGTAGCGTCTCGTCGGCGTCGGCCGCGGCCTCGACGAGCTTCTCGCGAGCCGCAGCCGCGTCGTCGGCGAGGTCGGCCGGAATCTCCTCGACGTGGTACTTCGCGCCGAGGCTCTCGTCGTCCCACACCATCGCCTTCATGCGCAGGAGGTCGACGACGCCGACGAACGTATCTTCCTTGCCGATCGGCAGCTGCAGCAGGACGGGATTCGCCTTCAGCCGATCGCGGAGCTGCGCAACGACCCGGGGGTAGTCGGCCCCGATGCGATCCATCTTGTTGACGAACGCGATGCGCGGCACGCGGTACTTGTCGGCCTGGCGCCACACGGTTTCGGACTGCGGCTGTACGCCACCGACCGCGCAGAAGACCGCGACCGCACCATCGAGCACGCGAAGGCTGCGCTCGACCTCGATCGTGAAGTCGACGTGCCCAGGAGTGTCGATGATGTTGATGCGGTGATCGCGCCACGAGCAGGTGGTCGCGGCCGAGGTGATCGTGATGCCGCGCTCTTGCTCCTGGACCATCCAGTCCATGGTCGCGGTACCGGAGTCGACCTCGCCGATCTTGTAGTTGATCCCGGTGTAGAAAAGGATTCGCTCGGTCGTAGTGGTCTTGCCGGCATCGATGTGAGCCATGATGCCGATGTTACGGGAACGCTCGAGCGGAACTTGACGTGCCATGATGGAATGCCGATCAAATCTCGGGACGATCGCTCGCCCTGGAGATCATTGAATCTTTCGTTCGATTACCAGCGGTAGTGCGCGAAGGCTTTGTTGGCTTCCGCCATGCGGTGCGTGTCCTCACGCTTCTTGACGGCCGCGCCGCGATTGGAAGCGGCGTCGAGCAGCTCGCCCGCGAGACGCTCCTCCATCGACTTCTCACCGCGCGAGCGCGCGTTCTGCACGATCCAGCGCATCGCGAGCGACGCGCGACGCGAAGGCCGCACCTCGACGGGCACCTGATACGTGGCACCACCGACGCGGCGCGAGCGCACTTCGACGACGGGCTTCACGTTCTCGATGGCCTTGCGGAACATGCCGAGCGGCTCTTCCTTCGAACGCTGCGCGACGGTGTCGAGCGCGTGATAGAGAATGTTCTCGGCCAAGCTCCGCTTGCCATCGACCATCATCGAGTTCACGAACTTCGACACGAGGCGATCGTGGAACTTTGGATCCGGCAGGATCTCTCGCTTGGATACGGCACCTTTGCGCGGCATGGATCAGCTTCCCTCGTTCGACTCGCGATTCTCGACTTCGGCTCGACGTTGACGACGGGCTCGTTCGACCGGCGGCGACGCCGGCTTCACGGCGAGCGACGCGGCACACGAGCTTACTTCGGCCTCTTGGCTCCGTACTTCGATCGCCCCTGACGACGGTCTTGGACTCCGATCGAGTCCAGGGTGCCGCGGACGATGTGGTAACGGACACCGGGAAGATCTTTCACGCGGCCCCCGCGGATGAGCACCACGGAGTGCTCCTGCAGGTTGTGTCCGACACCGGGGATGTAGGCGGTGACTTCGATGCCGTTGGTGAGGCGCACGCGCGCGACCTTGCGCAACGCCGAGTTCGGCTTCTTCGGCGTCGACGTGTAGACGCGCGTACAGACGCCGCGCTTCTGTGGCGAGCCCTGGAGCGCGGGCGCCGTTTCCTTGGCGCGCACGCGATCGCGGCCTTGTTTCACGAGCTGTTGGATCGTCGGCATCCTGATTTTTCGCCTTCTTGAGCGGAACTCAAGTTAAACCGGCATCCTAGATAAACGCCGGAAAACTGTCAAGTTTGAGTCGGGCCTACGGGGCGACGCGCAGGGACACCGGCGCGACGCGCGAGGAAAATCGCGCATCCGCCGGTCCCTGCCGTGCCGATTCGATCAGGCCTCGACGGCCTTCGAGAGCTCCTGCGAGTCGTCCTCGACTTCTTCGCTCTCGATCTCCATGCGCTGGTAGCGAGCGAGACCGGTACCGGCGGGGATCAACCGGCCCATGATGACGTTCTCCTTGAGACCGCCGAGCTTGTCGCGCTTGCCCTGAACCGAGGCTTCCGTGAGGACCTTCGTGGTCTCTTGGAACGACGCGGCCGAGATGAAGCTCTCGGTCGAGAGGCTCGCCTTGGTGATTCCGAGAAGCAGAGGCTCTGCGGTGGCGGGGGTACCGCCGTCCGTGAGCACGCGTTGACGCTCCTCCTCGAACTTCCACTTCTCGATCTGGTCGCCGATCAGGAATTCCGAATCGCCGACCTCCTTGATGCGCACGCGACGCAGCATCTGCCGAACGATGACTTCGATGTGCTTGTCGTTGATGCGCACGCCCTGCAGCCGGTAGATCTCCTGGATCTCGTTCACCAGGTACTTCGCCAGCTCCTTCTCGCCGAGGATGTTCAGGATGTCGTGCGGGTTGGAGGAGCCGTCCATCAGCGCTTCGCCAGCGCGTACGCGATCGCCCTCGTGCACGCTGATGTGCTTGCCCTTCGGGATCAGGTACTCCTTCCGCAGGTCGACGCGGAGCTCGCCGTCGATCTCGGGCGTGACCTCGAGCTTGCGCTTGCCCTTGGTGTCCTTGCCGAAGCTGACGACGCCGTCGATCTCGCTGATGACCGCGAACTCCTTGGGCTTCCGTGCCTCGAACAGCTCGGCGACGCGCGGCAGACCACCGGTGATGTCCTTCGTCTTCGTGGTCTCGCGCGGCATCTTCGCGATCACGTCGCCGGCGAACACACGCTGACCGTCGGCCACGTTCAGGAACACGCCGACCGGCATCGCGTACCGCGCCTCGTTGCCGGTGGAGAGCTTCGCGGTCTTGCCTTCCTCGTCCTTGACGGAGACGCGCGGCCGCTTGTCCGGGTCCTTCGACTCGATCACGACCTTCGTCGACATGCCGGTGCGCTCGTCGACGCGCTCTTCCATCGTGACGGCCTCGAGCAAGTCGCCGAACTTCACGACGCCGGAGAGCTCGGTGAGGATCGGGGTGGTGTACGGATCCCACTCGGCGAGCAGCTCGCCCGCCTTCACGCGGGTACCGTCTTTCTTCTTGAGGCGCGCGCCGTAGACGATCGGGTAGCGCTCGCGCTCACGCTCGCGGCCGCCTTCGACCTCTTCTACGATCGCGACTTCGCCGTTGCGATTCATCACGACGAGATCGCCTTCGCGCGCGACCACGGTCTGCAAGTTGATGAACTTGAGCTTGCCGTCGTTCCGCGCCTCGAGCGTGGTCTGCTCGGCGCGGCGGCTGGCGGTGCCGCCGATGTGGAACGTGCGCATCGTCAGCTGCGTTCCCGGTTCGCCGATCGACTGCGCGGCGATCACACCGATCGCCTCGCCCATGTTGACGATGTGACCACGCGCCAGGTCGCGGCCGTAGCACATGCCGCAGACACCCATCCGCGACTGACAGGTGAGCACCGAACGGATCTTCACGCGCTCGAGGCCGGCCTCGTCGATCAGGCGGACCTTGTCTTCGTCGATCTCCTGGTTCGCGCGAACCAGCATGTCCTTGGTGAACGGATCACGGATGTCCTCGAGCGCGACGCGCCCGAGCACGCGGTCACCGAGCCGCTCGATGACCTCGCCGCCCTCCATGAGCGGAGTGATCTCGATGCCGTCCATGGTACCGCAGTCCTCTTCGTTGATGATCGAGTCCTGCGCGACGTCGACGAGGCGGCGCGTGAGGTAACCGGAGTTCGCGGTCTTGAGCGCCGTGTCGGCGAGGCCCTTCCGGGCTCCGTGCGTCGAGATGAAGTACTGCAGCACGGTGAGGCCTTCGCGGAAGTTCGCGGTGATCGGCGTCTCGATGATCTCACCCGACGGCTTCGCCATCAGGCCGCGCATGCCGGCGAGCTGGCGGATCTGCTGCGCGCTGCCGCGGGCGCCGGAATCGATCATCATGTAGATCGGGTTGAAGCTCGGGCTCTTACGGATCTCTCCGTTGGGCCCTTCGATGTCCTCGGTGCCGAGCTGAGAGAGCATCTCGTCGGCGATGCGGTCGGTGAGCTCCGCCCAGATGTCGACGACCTTGTTGTAGCGCTCGCCGGCGGTGATGAGGCCCTTGTTGTACTGGTCCTCGATGTTGCGGACCTCGGTGCGCGCCTCGTCGAGCAGTTTCTGCTTGCCGGACGGGATCACCATGTCCTGGATGCCGATCGAGATGCCGGCACGCGTCGCGTACTGGTATCCCATGTCCTTCAGGTGATCGGCGAAGATGACGGTCGCCTTGTTGCCGGCGCGACGATACGCCACGTCGATCAGCGAGCCGAGCTCCTTCTTCTTCATCACGCGGTTCACCTCGCGGAACGGAATCTCCGCGGGGCAGATATCGTAGAGGAGCACGCGGCCCACCGTGGTGTCGGAGAGCTTCGAGCGGTTGTCGTTCGCCTTCTTCTCGTTCTCGTCCATGGCGCTGGTCGGAACGCGCACGGCGATTCGCGCCTGAAGGTCGATCTCCTGCTGATCGTAGGCGATGCGCACTTCTTCGAAGCTCGAGAACTTCCGGCCCTCGCCCTTCGCGAACGCGCGCTCACGGGTCATGTAGTAGAGCCCGAGCACGATGTCCTGCGACGGCACGATGATCGGCCGGCCGTTCGCGGGCGACAGGATGTTGTTCGTCGACATCATAAGCGCGCGGGCTTCGACCTGCGCCTCGACGGACAGCGGAACGTGCACCGCCATCTGGTCGCCGTCGAAGTCGGCGTTGTAGGCCGCGCAGACGAGCGGGTGGAGCTGGATCGCCTTGCCCTCGATGAGCGACGGCTCGAACGCCTGGATCCCGAGCCGGTGCAGCGTGGGCGCGCGGTTCAGCAGCACCGGGTGCTCGCGGATCACCTCGTCGAGGATGTCCCAAACCTCGGCGCGCTCCTTCTCGACCATCTTCTTCGCGCTCTTGATGGTCGTGACGTGCCCGCGCTCTTCGAGCTTGTTGTAGATGAACGGCTTGAACAGCTCGAGCGCCATCTTCTTGGGGAGACCGCACTGGTGCAGGCGGAGCTCCGGACCGACGACGATCACCGAGCGGCCGGAGTAGTCGACGCGCTTGCCGAGCAGGTTCTGGCGGAAGCGGCCGGACTTGCCCTTCAGCATGTCGGAGAGCGACTTCAGCGGGCGCTTGTTCGGCCCGGTGATCGCGCGGCCGCGGCGGCCGTTGTCGAACAGCGCATCGACGGCTTCCTGGAGCATGCGCTTCTCGTTCCGGACGATGATCTCCGGCGCGGACAGCTCCATGAGCCGCTTCAGGCGGTTGTTGCGATTGATGACGCGGCGATAGAGGTCGTTCAGATCGGAGGTCGCGAAGCGGCCGCCGTCGAGCGGCACGAGCGGACGGAGATCCGGCGGGATGACTGGGATCACCTCGAGGATCATCCACTCGGGCTTGTTTCCGGAGTTGCGCAGCGCCGTGATCACCTTCAGGCGCTTGGCGATCTTCTTCCGCTTGGCCTCGCTCGTGGCCTCGCGCATCTCGATGCGGAGCGACTGCGCGTCGCCCTCGACGTCGATGTCACGAAGCAGCTTCCGGACCGCCTCGGCGCCCATCTCGGCGCGGAACGAACCCGCGCCGTACTTCTCCGTCTCCTTCCGGTACATGCCCTCGCTCAGCAGCTGGCCCTTCTTGAGCGGGGTGTCGATCGGATCGGTGACGACGTACGACTCGAAGTACAGGACCTTCTCGAGGTCCTTCAGCGTCATGTCGAGCAGCGTACCGATGCGGGACGGCAAGCTCTTCAGGAACCAGATGTGCGCGACGGGCGTCGCGAGATCGATGTGGCCCATGCGCTCGCGGCGCACCTTCGATTGGATGACCTCGACGCCGCACTTCTCGCAGACGACGCCGCGGTGCCGCATGCGCTTGTACTTGCCGCAGTTGCACTCGTAGTCCTTCGTCGGTCCGAAGATCTTCGCGCAGAAGAGGCCGTCACGCTCGGGTTTGAACGTGCGGTAGTTGATGGTCTCGGGCTTCTTGACCTCGCCGTGACTCCACGAGCGAATCTTCTCGGGCGAGGCTACCGAGATGCGGATCGAGTTGAAGAAGACGGGGTTCTTGGGCTTCTCGAACAGACTGAAGAGATCTTCCATGAAATTCGACCTCGAAAGTTTGCGTCGCTCCGGCTTGGCGGGCCGTCCCGATCAAGCGGCAGGCGGCGGCTTGTCCTCCAAGAGCTCGACGTCGAGCGCGAGAGACTGGAGCTCCTTGACCATGACGTTGAACGACTCCGGCAGACCCGGCTCGAGCACGTTCTCGCCCTTGACGATCGCCTCGTACATGCGCGTTCGGCCCGCCACGTCGTCCGACTTGACGGTGAGCATCTCCTGCAGGCTGTACGCGGCGCCGTAGGCCTCGAGCGCCCAGACTTCCATCTCTCCGAGCCGCTGTCCGCCGAATTGCGCCTTGCCGCCGAGAGGCTGCTGGGTGACGAGGCTGTAGGGTCCGGTCGAACGGGCGTGGATCTTGTCGTCGACCAAGTGGTGGAGCTTCATCATGTACATGATGCCGACGGTCACCGGCTGAGCGAAGGCATCGCCGCTGCGGCCGTCGTGGAGCGTGGTCTGGCCGGTGTAGGGCAGGCCCGCGCGCTTCAAGAGCGCGAGGATCTCGTCCTCTGCGGCACCGTCGAAGACCGGCGATGCGACGTGCACGCCGTTCTGTGACTTACGGCCGAGCTTCAGCACGTCGTCGTCCTTGAGATCGTCGACGAGGTCTCCGGCTTCCTTGCCGAAGAACTCGCGCAGGCGTTTGCGCATCGCCTCGACGTCGCCCTTGCCGTTCCCCTCGGCGACGATTTGCGCGAGCTGCTTGCCGAGCTCCTTCGCGGCCCATCCGAGGTGGGTCTCGAGGATCTGCCCGACGTTCATGCGAGAAGGCACGCCGAGCGGGTTCAACACGATGTCGACCGGCGTTCCGTTCGCGAGGTACGGCATGTCCTCCTCGGGGAGGATCCGCGACAGCACGCCCTTGTTGCCGTGACGGCCGGCCATCTTGTCGCCGACCTGGAGCTTGCGTTTGATGGCCACGAACACCTTGACCATCTTGATTACGCCCGGAGGAAGCTCGTCGCCGGCCTTCAGCCGCTCGATCTTCTCCCCGAACATCACGCGGATCGTCTCGACCTGTTCCTTGTACGCGTCGACCGCGCGCTGCACCTCGGTCTCGGCCGCGTCGTTGTCGATGCGGATCTCCGCCCAATAGTTCGGCGGGATCGCCTCGAGGTCCTCGTCGGTGATCTCCTTCCCCTTCTGCAGCAGCACGCGCCGGTTGTCGTCGGTGACGCGCGTCTGCGACTCCTTGCCGAGGAAGAGCTTGCGGACCTTCTTGAGCGTCGTCTCGCGGAGGATGCGGATCTCGTCGCCCTGGTCCTTCTTGAGCTTCGCGACCTCGTCCTCTTCGATGCGCTTCGAGCGCTCGTCCTTGCTCACGCCCTTGCGCGAGAACACGCGGGCGCTGATGACCGTCCCTTCGACTCCGGGCGGGACGCGGAGCGAAGTGTCGCGCACCTCGCCGGCCTTCTCGCCGAAGATCGCACGCAGCAGCTTCTCCTCCGGCGAGAGCTGGGTCTCGCCCTTCGGGGTGATCTTGCCGACCAGGATGTCCTGCGGCTTCACCTCCGCGCCGATGCGGATGATGCCCGATTCGTCGAGGTCCTTCAGGGCTTCCTCGCCGACGTTCGGGATGTCGCGCGTGATCTCCTCGGGACCGAGCTTGGTGTCGCGGGCGACGCACTCGAACTCCTCGATGTGGACCGAGGTGAAGTAGTCGTCGCGCACGACGCGCTCGGAGATGAGGATCGAATCTTCGAAGTTGTACCCGCCCCAGGGCATGAACGCGACGAGGATGTTCCGGCCGAGCGCGAGCTCGCCCATCTCCGTCGACGGCCCGTCGGCGATCACGTCGCCGCCCTTGACCTTGTCGCCCGGCAGCACGATCGGCCGCTGGTTGATGCAGGTGTTCTGGTTCGAGCGCTGGTACTTGATGAGGTTGTAGATGTCGACGCCGGGATCCGACGCGCCGGTGAGCTTGTCGGCCTTGACGACGATGCGCGTCGAATCGACGCTCTCGACGACGCCGTCACGCTTGGAGACGACGGTGACGCCCGAGTCGCGGGCCACCACGCGCTCCATGCCGGTGCCGACGAGCGGCGCGTCCGTGCGGAGCAGCGGCACGGCCTGGCGCTGCATGTTCGAGCCCATCAGGGCCCGGTTCGCGTCGTCGTTCTCGAGGAACGGGATCAGGCTGGCGGCCACCGACACCAGCTGGTTCGGCGACACGTCCATGTAGTTGACGTCTTCGGGCGTAACGGTGGTGAACTCGCCGGCCTTCCGGACCGTCACGGAATCGGCGACGAAGTTGCCCTTTGGGTCGAGCGTGGCGTTCGCCTGCGCGATGATGAAGTCCTCTTCCTCGAGGGCGGAGAGGAACTTGATGCTGTCGGTGACCCGGCCGGTCTCGACCTGGCGATACGGGGTCTCGATGAAGCCGTAGTCGTTGACGCGCGCGTAGGTCGAGAGGCTCGCGATCAGACCGATGTTCGG
>JACXTT010015045.1_pt1 | contig 10063 bp, 7 predicted proteins | sample 9270951 | NCBI WGS metagenome assembly JACXTT01 (sample SAMN15532306, study PRJNA645909) | rock metagenome | isolation source: weathered quartz diorite | place: Puerto Rico | collected 2017-06-21
AATTCTACGACATCGGTACGCCGGCTCAATTTCGTTCGAAGATGGGCGTCACGCGCCTGGAGGTCAAGGTGCAACCACTGGCGGGTGCCGAGGAAGTACTCGCCACATCACCTGAGGCAAAGGACGTTCAGCGATTTGGTGACCGATTGGATGTAATGGCCGCAAGACCGGAAGCGGCTGAAGAAGACCTTCGCCGTCGCGCGGCAGACAATGGCATGAAGGTGACGGAAATTGTCCGCTCGCAGCCGACTCTCGAGAACGCCTTCGTCGGCCAGTTGCGTAAGATGCGCGGCGCTCACGTGGTCCCCCACTTTCCCAAACCGTCGCCGGCACTGAATCGCAAGGATATCGTGATCGGCGCGAAAGACTTGAACAAGCGCTTTGGAACGTTCCAGGCCGTGAAGAATTTCCAACTCGAAGTCCGCAACGGCGACATCTACGGTCTTCTGGGAGCGAACGGAGCGGGGAAAACCACGTCGATCAAGATCATCTGCGGGTTGATCGATCCCACTTCCGGCACCGTCACTTTATTGGGAAAGTCCAAGGGGCTACGTTCGGCTGAAGTGCGTACCAGGATTGGATACATGTCGCAGAAGTTCGCTCTCTACGACGACCTGACCATCGGCGAGAATCTCGACTTCTACGCTCGCCTTTACGGCGTGGACGAGAGCGTGCGCGAAGAGCGCAAGAAATGGGTTCTGGAAGCCGCCGAACTGAAGGGCGAAGAGGGAATGCTGACGAAGTCCCTTCCCGGCGGATGGAAGCAGCGCGTGGCGTTTGGCGCTGCCACGATGCACGAACCCGAGGCGATCTTTCTCGATGAGCCCACCTCCGGCGTAGATCCGTTGGCGCGTCGCGCGATGTGGAAAATGATCAACGAATTTGCGGATCGCGGTGCGGGCATTTTGGTTGTAACCCATTACCTGGAAGAAGCCGAACAATGCAACCGTCTTGGCTTCATGGTCGCGGGTGAAATCATTGCGGATGGAACACCGACGGAAGTGAAGGCCAACATGAAGGGCTCGCTTTCCGAGATCGAGACAGATCATCCGGACCGCGCCCTCGCTGTGCTGAAAAAGAAATTCGGCGCTTCGCGTGTTTCACTGTTCGGCGACCGCTTGCACCTTGTCACGGAGAATGAAGAACAGAAACGCGCGGCAGGGACTGCGCTGCAGGAAGCGGGCGTGGGCGTCATCGTCCACAAGTCAATTCCGTTTTCTCTGGAAGACGTGTTTATTTCGCTGATCGAATCTCGCCGATCGGAGATCCCGCTGTGAAGAAAATCCTGGCGCAGGCGAATAAAGAATTCATGCTGTTCCGGCGCGACAAGCTGTTGATCGTACTGGCCGTGCTCATGCCGATCGTATTGATGTCCTTGGCCGGCGGCACGCAGACTTTGCGGCTGCGCAATGTGAACCTCCTCGTGTACGACTACGACAACACACCGCTCAGCCGAGCTTACCTGGAGACCTATGGAGCTGCTCTCACCTTCATTATTACGCCGCACAAACCGGACGAATCGCCGGAGCGCGCGCTCAGCAGCTGGCGTGGACGCGCGGCGTTGATCATTCCTCAGAACTTCGAGCGCGATGCCCGGCGCGGCGCCGAACCGGTCGTTCAAATGATGATCGATGCCACGGATTCCAACGCGGCTACGGCACTGGGCAACTATGCACAAGTGCTCAATGCAAGCTTCGCTCAGAAGAACGCCATCAGCCGGGCTGCGCCACTTTTAGTCCGCTTGCAGCAGCGGCTTTGGTTCAATCCGGGACTTTCCGATCGGATCTACTTCGGTACGGGCGCTCTGGGCCTCATGCTGATCATCTTCCCTGCGTTGCTGGGAGCCTTGGCTACGGCAAAGGAATATGAGGTAGGAACCATTATCCAGGCGTACGCCTCCAGCTTGACGGGGGCCCAGTGGGTTTTGGGCAAGGGTCTGCTTTATGTCGCCATCGGACTTGTGGAATTTGTCATTTGCTTCACATTGGGCCTGCTGGCATTTGACTATCAGTTTCCTACGGACCCAAGCGTTCTCTTGGTTGCCACCGTCCTGTATCTGTTTGCGGGAGTGTTTTTCGGGATGATGATGGGCAATGCCACAGGCAACCAAAGCGCTGCGATACAAGGCGTGCAAATGGGTTCGTTCCTGCTTTCCTTGTTGCTGTCGGGATATCTGTTCGCCATCCGGAATATACCGGTGCAAATCCGCTGGCTGTCGTTTTTCTTGCCCGCGACCCATTACATACAGATTGTTCGCAACTCCATTCTTCGCGATGTGGGTTGGAAGACTTCGTTTGTTCCGATGGTCATGCTGTTCGTGCTTGCCTTTTCCTTCTTCGCACTGAATGTGATTCAGATGCGGAAGATGCAGTTCAAAGGATAGGAGTATTGAATGTCTCCAACGATCCGGCGTTATTTGGCACTCGCCATGAAGGAAGTCCAGCAGCTCAGGCGCAACCGCGTGCTGTTGATTCAGCTGATGCTTCCTCCGACGATCGTGCTCGTCATATTCGGATATGCGCTGAATCCCAGGGTGCGTGGCCTCCGTCTGGGCGTCGTGGATGAAAACGTCACCACACAAAGCCGGAACTTCACGGACTCTGTAACGGAGAACGTGAACTTCAATGTGACGCGCCAATATACCCGCGTGCAAGAGGCGGAAGAGGCGCTCAAGAACTTGGACTTGGATCTGTTCATCGTCATTCCGTACGATTTCGCACGCACTCTGGGCCGCGGCGAGACAGCCAATGTACAGGTCGTGATCGATGCTGTGGACGCCAATACCGCACAGATCGCTCAGGGTTACATACGCACGGCCTTGGACGAGTACAACGCGAGTGGCGGCGGCCTCTATGAGGTGATCCGCGCGAGGAAAACGTTAGCTCGCTCCGCTCATCCTGCAGCGCCGCCGGGCGCGCCGGAAGTATATCCGGCCTATCTCTACAATCCGGGTCTGGTGACATCGTGGCACTACGTGACCGGCGTGATGAGCATCATTATGTTCATTAACGCGTCGCTCGTTGCATCGGCACTGGCCGTTAAAGAGAAAGAAACCGGCACCATTGAACAGTTGTTGATGACGCCGGCGCAGACCGGTGAAATGCTGTTCGCCAAGACCTCTCCGGTTTTCGTGCTCATGGTGGTGGTCCTGTTCGCAGCGCTCATCGTCGGGATGCTCGTCTTCGGCCTGCCCGTGCGCGGGGCTTTGTGGTTGTTCGTCGTCGCCGGCGGTTGCGCGGCGCTGGCCGGGATCGGAATTGGCGTGATGGTGGCAACCGTTTCGAGATCGCAGCAGCAAGCCCAGTTGCTGACGTTTTTCGTCAACCCTCCCATCACTCTGCTCTCCGGAGCCACGTCTCCACTCGAAAACATGCCGGAGTTTTTTCAGAAACTCTCGTATCTCGATCCCCTGCGTTACATGGTGACGATCGTTCGAGGTGTCACGTTGAAGAACGCGCCGTGGAGCGCCCTTTGGCCGAACCTGGTCGCCCTCGCCGCGTTTGCAATTGTCCTGTTCTCCATCAGCGCTTGGCGCTTCCGAAAGATCTAAAGGGGTCTCGGTTATGAAGAATTACAAGATATCCACGAACGGGCAGCCAAAATTGAAGCGGAAAGAATACGAAAAGGAATTGCGCCGCCTTCAGACGGAACTATGCATTCTCCAGGAATGGGTAAAACATGAAGGACTGCGGGTCATCGTTGTGTTTGAGGGAAGGGACGGCGCAGGCAAAGGCGGCACTATAAAAGCGATCACGGAGCGTGTTAGCCCGCGCGTGTTCCGAACGGTGGCACTACCCGCTCCGTCCGACCGGGAAAAGAAGCAGATTTACCTGCAGCGCTATCTCTCGCATTTTCCCACGGCGGGTGAAGTGGTGATCTTCGACCGGAGTTGGTACAACCGCGCTGGTGTGGAACATGTCATGGGGTTTTGTACGGAGGAAGAGCACAAAAACTTTTTGGAACGCTGCCCTGCGTTTGAAAAGTTCGTTGTTGCGAATGGAATTCTGCTGATCAAGTACTGGCTCGAAGTTAGCAACGATGAGCAAGCGCAGCGCTTTCAAGCGCGCATCGATGATCCTTTGCGTAAATGGAAGCTTAGTCCGATCGATCTGCCGTCGCGGAGCCGATGGTATGACTATTCCAAGGCACGCGACACCATGCTCGAATGGACCGACACCGATCTTGCCCCCTGGTACATCGTGCGGTCCGACGACAAAAAGCGCGCGCGGCTCAACTGCATATCCCATCTATTGAGCCTGATTCCCTATCACAAGGTGAGGAGAGAAAAAGTGAAGCTGCCGGACCGGTCCAAAAAATCCGCATACGATGACCAGGCATCCATAAGAAACCGCCGGTTTGTGCCGGAGCAATATTGATAGATTCAAAAATCGTTTCGCTTCTTGCTCCAGAGCAACGACGTGGTGTGCTTCATCGATTACTTTCTGGGCATCCTCCACGGATACGGCGTCGAGGATGAGGACGCTGAAGAGCAATGGATTCTAAAGGTAGGATGCCAAATCCGCCCCAGCGAGCATGGACAGCTCATCGACGCCGTCTCATGCAGCACTGCTAAGGCGCCGGACATCGTCAGCCACTGGAAGGGCGAACGAAAACGAAGTGCCCTTCCCCAGTTGGCTTTCCGCCCAGATCCTCCCACCATGAGCTTCAACGATACCTTTAGCGATCGATAATCCTAGGCCACTTCCCATGTGCTTGGTTCCCTGCGCTTGCCAGAACCAATCAAAGACTTTCCGCAGATGCTGCGATGGAATGCCGGGCCCGGTATCTGTGACGGATACGATCACTTCATTAACTTGCTGACGACCCGCAACACGGATCATCCCGCCTTCCGGAGTAAATTTGATCGCATTTCCCACTAAGTTGGAAATCACTTGACCTATGCGATGACCATCAACCGCAACCTCTGGAAGGTCGGTGGCGAAGTCCATTTCAAGCGTTAGCTGCTTGTCCTCTGCAAGAAGTCTGAAACCGTCGACCACCGTCGCGGCCACCCGGGTCAAACTTGCAGGAAGTTTTTCAACGGAGAAAGTCCCGCTCTGGATCTTGTCAAAATCGAGCAGATCACCGATGAGAATCCGCATCTTGTCCACCGAGCGCTGAATGGTATCGGCAAGCTTGTTGAGTTTACGGGCATCAATATCCTCGAATGGGCGCAGCAGATGTGCGACTAAGCCAATGGTCGTGACAGGATTCTTGAGATCGTGAGACACAATCGCAAGCACGTCTTCACGCGTTTTGACCGCGCGTCGTACTTCACTAAAAAGCCGCGCGTTCGCTATCGAGAGAGCGGCTCGTTGGGCCAGCTCTTCAGCCAGGCGAACGTCCGCCTGTCGGTATAACCGGGATGAGGACGCCGATATGAGGGCAATCACGCCAACGAGATTTCCGTGAGCCAAGAGCGGCACGGCGATGAGGGATTTGAAGTCAGCAGCGCGAAACGCTCGGCGTTCCTGCTCGTTCTTGAAAAATGAAGAGATGCTTTCTGATGAAGATGCCTCCATTAGGACCGGCTGCTTGTTTTCAATAACCGACGCAATCAAGTCAGGGCAGCTTCGATCAAGCGGGACTTGCATGAACAAATCACAGACCCATGCCTTTGCCGGTTCCCGGCTCAGGGCCTTGAGCCTCCTGATGCAGCCATCATCTTCGACGACATCGACAGTGCAAAAATCTGCGAGATCGCGCACTGTTAGGCGAGCAATATTTTTTAGCGTGTCTTCGTAATCCAGCGATGATCCAAGCACGGCCCCAACTTCGGCGAGGAACGTCTGCTCTCTTTCGATGCGCTTTTGCTCGGTGATATCGAGTTCGATTCCCACCATGCGTCGCGATCGGCGCTTTTCGTCGTAAGTGAAGACTTTCCCCCGATACTGGATCCAGATCCAATTGCCCGCGGTCGTCAAAGCCCGAAACTCGCACTCAAATTCCGGGAGAAGTCCTTGAAAGTAGTTTTTGAGTGCCTTTTGGACCTGCGGCCAGTCATCGGGATGAATGCCGGAAATCCACGACTTCACGTGTGGTTTCACGTCCTCGGGACGAAATCCACGTATTTCAGCCCATCTTGGGCTGAATATCACCTCGCCCGTCTTGATATTCCAATCCCACGCCGCGAGGTCGGCGCCACGAAGCGCCAAATCGAAACGCTCATTCGCAGCCTGAAGCTCGAAGAGTGCTGCCCTCGCGCGAAGTTCATCCGCTTCCGATTGCCTTGCCGCGCGCCAGAGTGTTCGAAGTAGGTAGCCGACTATCACGACGACAAACAATAAAATCTGAACACGAGTACTGTACCAGCCTCGATATACACCGATCCGTGTCAAGGCTCCCACTACGGGCGGGGCGAGAATTCCCGCCGACAGTATCCGTCTGGCCATGCTGCCGCTGCGGGTATCGCTGGTGACAAGAGACATCATGCCGTCATTCGGGCGGCTGCAGAGGAGCGCCAGGACCAACAGAATGAAGCTTGCCGCCGAGTGCACAGCCATCCCAACGTCGGCCGCGAATGGCGGAAATCCATAGAACTCACTGGTGCTGAAAATATATCCGGTCATCGCGATAATGGCGTTGGCGCCCGTGACCAGCGCTAAGAACTGACCAATGCGAATCGGGATAAAACGCAGGTTGTAGGCAAGCAAGGCTGCTCCGACGATTACAAAATTTGCGGACGACTGTGGGGCCGCACGTCCGGGATACAAGTATCCGGCCGCGGCAGTACCGTGAGGGAAGATGCGGTCGATGCCCAGGTCCCAACCAAAAAAATATTCGCCCATCGTTATTAAGCCAAGAAGCATTACGAGCGCTCCTATCGCGCATGGGGCGAGGGAACTTTTTAGCGGCCGCCGGTTGGTTCCCGTTAGGAGAATCGCGATTGTGACCAACACCAGCCCGCAAGCGGTGTTGGATTGCATCGCAGGAAGAGAGGGATGAACATTTGTCAGAACGGGAATATTAAAGACCCACCCGATAACAGCTAAAACTGGAAACGCGGCGGCGACGAAACACAGATATTTTGAAAGCGCTAAACTGCGTCGTGTCAACCGCTCGTTGATCCCGTTGCTGCGGTGTTGATTCACCATCAGGATCGAATAATGCAGCCAGGGTGCCAAGTAGACAGGGTTATTCCTGGTATTGCGCGAAAAAATCGGCAATGTGTCTCGGATTCGGCTCGGGCAGACTGACGTAAATATACTGACGAAGCCCGTAAACCTTACGTGCCCGCACCTCCAAGACTGCTAGGCGACTCGCCGGGAAAACCAATTGCACCTGACGATTTAGAATGACGAAAGACCTGCACCCCTTCCACCGCGATCGGTATGTCGCCCTGCTGTTTCGGCAATTGCCTGGCGCCATTTGGGCGACTGACCAGGGGCTCACTCTCACCTATGTAGCAGGCCGTCTCGCAAACAACATGACGCCGCGGGCCAAGGCGGGGATGTCGCTCTATGAAGTCCTTGGGACTCGAAACGCCGCCCATCCAGCCATCGCGTCTCACTTTGCTGCAATCGCCGGAGAACCGCAATCCTTTGAATACCACGTCAATGACCGGTGGTATGCAGTCTTCATCGAGCAGCTACTGGGCGACACCGGAGGAGTTGAGGGTTGTATCGGAGCAGCGTTCGATATTACCGAACAACGCGCGACTCAGGAACGTCTTGCCTCACGCGAGGCGCTGCTGGCACAGGCGCAGCGAGTGGCGCACATCGGCAGTTTCGAGTGGGAGATGGCGTCCAATGTCGTGATCTGGTCCGACGAACTTCAGCGCATTTATGGTCTCGAACCGGGAAGCTTCAAGGGAACGTACGAGGGGTTTCTCGAGCACGCACATCCCGACGATCTCGAAAAGATAAAGGTCTCGATCTTCGATGCGTTGCGCACCGGCTCCCCACTCGTTTACGAACATCGCATCGTTCGATTGGATGGCCAGGTACGCATACTTCACACTCGCGGCGACGTTGTGTTGGACGACGACGGGAAGCCAATCGGGATGGTGGGTTGTTGCTGGGACGTTACAGAACTGAGAGAAACAATGGACCGCTTGGAGCGAGCGCGCTCGCTGCTGGAAGCGGCGCTTGACGCCACGGCGGATGGGATCCTTGTCGTGGATCGCACGGGAAGTATGACAGCGTACAACCAGCGGTTTCTCTCGTTATGGCGCATTTCGCAGGATCTGATTCAAACAAACGACCACGAAAGGGTTCTGGCCCACGCGCAGGATCAGCTCAAGGATCCCGAACGGTTTTTGTACAGTACCCGCGAGCTATATCGTCACCCTGAAAGGGAAAGCTTCGATGTACAGCATTTCAAGGATGGTCGCGTGTTCGAACGCTACTCCATGCCTCAGCGAATTGGGGAGCAAATCGTCGGACGAGTGTGGAGTTTTCGCAACGTAACCGAGCATGAAAGGCTTTTCCGGCGAGCGCTGTTTCTCGCGGATGCAACGCGGTTGCTTAGCTCGCTCGATATTGAACCCGCATTGGACAGTGTGGCTCATCTCGCAGTCCCATTCATGGGTGACGGATGCGCGATCGATCTGCTTGGAAACGGGCAGCCCCGCCGCCTTGTTTTTGTTTCCGCCGAAGGCAGCGGCACTCCGGAGCCTCACGATGGAGTTATTACAGGACATTCAACGATCTATTCGATCGGCTCCCGCTCGTGTATGGCTGTACCAATCATGGCCAAAGGTACTGTCGAAGGAACGATCACTTTTATAGGACCTCCCCTCGGCCGTTACGAGAAGCATGACTTGGAATTCGCGGAATCACTTGCCCGCCGAGCGGCTTTGTCAGTCGAGAACGCGCGCCTGTATGGCAAAGCGCAGCAAGCGCTGCAGGCGCGCGACGAGTTCCTGACTATCGCCGCCCATGAGATACGCGGACCGATCACCTCCGTCCATCTGGCAGTTCAAGGACTGAAGAACGGCCACGTGCCGGTATCAGCCATGACAAAGCTGCTGGAGATCATTGAATACGAGGACCGCAGGTTGGCGAGATTTGTGAACGAATTACTGGATCTCGTCAAAATTCAGAGCGGCCAAATGTATTTCAATTTTGAAGACGTGGACCTTGGCACCGTCGTGCGTGAAGCCGCAAGCAACCTCGGCACTGAGCTCGCCCGAAGCGGCTCCGCGCTTTCGGTCACGACCGAGGGACGTCCTGTAGGGAACTGGGACAAGTTCGGCCTCAATCAAGTAGTCACGAACCTCTTGTCGAATGCGATCAAGTTTGGTGAGGGGAAACCCATTGCCGTCTCTATCCGCGAACACCAAGGACATACAACTCTCGAGGTCATGGATCACGGCATCGGAATCCAGCCTGAAATGCTGGAACGCATCTTCAGGCCATTTCAACGCGGCGTTTCCGTCCGCAATTACGGTGGTCTCGGTCTCGGTCTGTTCATCGTGCGAACCATCGTTGAAGGCCTCGGTGGCACGCTACGACTAAAGAGTAAGCCCTCCGAAGGATCGACTTTCACGGTCGACTTGAAGAATGCGAGGACATGATTATGCCGGACAGACCGACAATCCTGATTATTGATGACGACGCGGATATTCGCGAGCTGATGAAAATCCTTCTCGAGTCGGCCGGTTACCGTGTGAAAGTAGCTGCCGACGGATCTGATGCGCTTGACCAGCTTCGGACCGGAGCACGGCCGGCGCTTATTATCTTGGATTTGATGATGCCTCGGCTGGACGGCGAACAGTTCCTGAAGCGCATTCGCGCTGGCCGGTTAGCCGACGTACCGGTAGTTATTCTGTCCGGCCACAGCGTGGCAGAACAGAAGGCAGGGGAGCTCCACGTGGCCTGTTGCCTGATGAAACCGGTTGAAGTGACCGACCTTCTGAAGACCGTGCGACATTTTGCGCCAAACCGGTTTCCCTTATGAGCCGTTCATGTTCCTCGATGATCGACATCGGCCGTAGCTATTTCGGGCTGCAGTGTCGGGCGGCTCACCTTGGGATCGGAACGATTGAGAGTGATGACTTCGTCTTGGTGACGAATGACCAACTCCTCGCCTTCCCGCAAAAAATAAGTTGTCCAAACCGGAA
>JACXTT010015046.1_pt1 | contig 10062 bp, 9 predicted proteins | sample 9270951 | NCBI WGS metagenome assembly JACXTT01 (sample SAMN15532306, study PRJNA645909) | rock metagenome | isolation source: weathered quartz diorite | place: Puerto Rico | collected 2017-06-21
GGGGCCGGGCTCGGGGGCCCTGCGCGGGGGGGGACCGGACGTCAGGGGAAAGCCTCGTCACGGCTTGGCACGCTGCGGCTTCGCGCGCACTTTTCAAACGCTGGGCGGGTTCACCGACATGACCGTCGAGGAGAGCGTGCGATTCGGGGTCGAGTTCGCGGGCCGGCGCCGCCGGGCCGAGGGCGCCGCGCTCGCCGGTGCGCCGGCGATCCTCGACTTCCTCGGCCTCGGCGACTGTGCCGCGCTACCGGCGCGAGCAATCACGCCCGCCCGCCAGCGGCTGCTCGAGATCGGAATGGCGCTGGCGACCAGGCCGAGAATCCTGCTGCTCGACGAAGTGGCCGCCGGGCTGACCGAGGCCGAGGTGCGGAGCATGGCTCGGCTGGTCCGCCGCTGCCGCGATGAGCTCGGCCTCTCGGCGGTGTGGATCGAGCACGCGGTCGCCGTGCTGCTCGACGCGGTCGAGCGCGTCCTGGTGCTGCACCAGGGCCGCGCGCTCGCCGAAGGCCCGCCCGCAGTCGTCGCGCGCAATCCGGCCGTCATCGAGGCCTATCTCGGCGACGGCGGCGCGTCGGCGCAGTCATGAAGATCGCGCTCGACGTCACCGGGCTGTCCGCCGGCTACGGCGGCTTTCGCATTCTCGACGGGTTCCACTTGCGTCTGGCCGCGGGCCGCATCACGGCGATCGTCGGCTCCAACGGCGCCGGCAAGAGCACCCTCCTGAATGCGCTCGCCGGGATCCTTCCGCGCGGGGGCCAGGCCACGCTCGAAGGCGCCGTGTTGCCCGCGGGCTCGGCCACCGCGGCGGTGCGCGCTGGCTTGATCCTGGTCGCCGAGGGCCGTCATCTCTTCCCGCGCATGACCGTGCTGGAAAACCTCCAGCTCGGCGGCTGGCTCTTGCCCGGCTCCGAGCGCGCCGGTCGGCTCGAGCGCGCGCTCGCGCTCTTTCCGCGTCTGGTCGAGCGTCGTCATCAGCTCGCCGGGTCGATGAGCGGCGGCGAGCAGCAGATGATCGCGCTGGCGCGCGCCCTGGTGGGCCGGCCACGTCTTCTGATGCTCGACGAGCCCTCGCTCGGGCTCGCTCCGCGGCTCGTCGACGAGGTGATGAGCCTGGTCCGTCGGATCCGCGACGAGGGCGTGACGGTCTTGCTCGTCGAGCAGAACGTGGCCCGGGCGCTGGCGATCGCGGACGACGCGCATGTCATAGAGCGCGGCCGCCTGGTCGCGAGCGGCCCGGCCGGGGAGCTGTTGAGATCTAGTCTGGTCCGCACTGCGTATCTCGGTCTCTAGGCGGCGGGCTCGTGAAAAGGGCCCATTTGCTTCGTTGGCGGCTTCGGCCCTCCCTGCGGCGTATGCGGCATACGCCTCAGTCGGGCCGCAGCCGCCGCCTCGCAACTGGACCCTTTTGACGACCCCGTTCACGGTGGCGCCGTCGAGCCGTCTCCTGTAGAGTTTTCGCGCTGAGCGTCGTTTATCCCGCGCGTGAGTCGGAGGCCTGAGATGGCGAGCCATGTGGTGAAGGTCGGCGATGTCGAGATCACGATGCTGTCGGATGGGATTCTCGAGTTCGATCCGTGCAACTTCTTCCCGACGATCCCCGAGGACAACTGGAAGGGGTACGAGTCGCATCTGCACGAGCACAAGGTCCGCTTCAATCTGGGCTCGTATCTGATCCGCGCCGGCGGACGGACCGTGCTGATCGATACCGGCCTGGGCCCCAAGCCGGCGGACATGCCGGACGCCGCGTGGGGCCTGCTCATGAACGACTTCAAGACCAAGGGCGTGCGTCCCGAAGAGATCGACATGGTCGTGATGACGCATCTGCATCGCGATCACGTCGGCTGGAACCTCAAGACCGAGGGCGGCAAGTACGCGCCGACGTTTCCGCGCGCGCGTTACTGGATGCCCAAGACGGACTGGGACTCGACCCACGATCCGGCGCTCCAGCCCACGCGCTGGGTCAACGCGCCGCAGTGCGTGTGGCCGCTCGGCGAGCTCAACCTGATCGAGTTCATGCAGGGCGAGCAGAGCCTGACGCGCGAGCTCACCGCGGTGCCGACACCGGGCCACACGCCCGGGCACATGAGCATCCTCGTCACCTCGCGGGGCGAGCGCGCGCTGGTCCTGGGCGACGCGGCGCACAGCCCGGTGCAGGTGCTGGAGCCCGACTGGGTCTCGCGCGCCGACATGGATCCGGATCTCACGCGACAGACGCGCAAGGCGCTGCTCGAGCGGCTCGAGCGCGAACAGATCCTCGTCGCGGCCGGTCACTTCGAGGCGCCGGGCTACGGCCGGATCGTGCGGCTCGAGGGCCGGCGCTACTGGAAGGGACTGTAGCGGCTACCGCTGAGCGCGAGGCGCCGAGAGCACGGCCAAGAGGCGCGTGGGATCGACGGGCTTGAGCAGGTGGTCGTCGAATCCCGCGTCGAACGCGAGCCGGCGGTCCTTCTCCTGCCCATAGCCGCTGAGCGCAATCAGCCGCGAGCGATCGCGCAGCTTCGCGCGAATCTGGCGGGCGACCTCATAGCCGTCGATCCCGGGAAGGCCGATATCGATCAGCACGGTGTCGGGCTCGAGCTGAACCGCCTTCTCTACGCCGAGCACGCCGTCGGCCGCCTCGTGGACCTGGTGTCCCGAGCTTTCGAGCAGGATCCGCATCATCTCCCGGTTGTCGGCGTTGTCTTCGATCACGAGGATCCGCCTGATGGACACGCTGGCCCCAGGCTCGGCGGTGACCCCTGGACGCCGCGGAGCCTCGAGCAGGGCCGGAAGATGCACGGTGAACACGCTGCCTCGCCCCGGCCCCGGGCTGGCCGCATCGACTCGACCACCGTGAAGCTCGACCAGACGCCGCACGAGCGTCAACCCGATGCCCAGGCCGCCGGACTGGTGATCGAGCTTCCGTTCGCCCTGGACGAACAGGTCGAAGACCGATGGCAGAAGCTCCGCCGCGATGCCTGACCCGTCGTCGACGATCTGGAGAATCGCATCGTCCTTTTCCCGCCGCACGACCACCTTGATGGCTCCGCCGCGCGGCGTGAACTTGAGGGCGTTCGACATGAGGTTCATGACGATCTGCTCGAGGCGGGCCGGATCGGCCTCGACCCAGACCGGATCGGCTTCGATCGCGATGGTGTGATGCGCGAGCTGATCGGTGCTCTCCAGCGTGACGAGGCAGCGCCGGACCGTGGCGGCGACGTCGACCGGCGTGCGGACGAGCTCGATCTTGCCGAGCGCGCCGCGCGAGACGTCGAGCAGGTCGCCCACGAGCCGCGTGAGGTGCCCGGTCTGGTGCGCGATGACCTCGCGAGCGCGGCGGTCGTGATCGGGCGTCGACGAATGCGCCAGCACCGAGACCGCGGAGCTGATGGCGCCCAGCGGATTGCGCAGCTCGTGACCGAGCATCGCCAGGAACTGATCCTTGGCCTGGCTCGCCGCCTCGGCTTCGGCGCGGGCGGCCTCGCTGCGCGTCAGCTCACCGAGATCAGTGACGACCAGGCCGACGCTTTCGACTCCATCGGCGACGAAGGTGCCCACGGAGAAGAGGACCGGCACCATGCGGTCCTCGACGGTGAGCAGGTGTCCCTTCTGCTTGCCGCGCCCGGCGCGAAAGGCTTCGGTCAGTCGCGGCCGATCGGCCTCGCTGACGAAGCGGCCGATCGGTCCACCGACGATCGTCTCCGGCGCGGCGCCCACGAGCTCGGCGAAGCGACGGTTGCAGTACAGCACGTCGCCCGCGGGCGTCAGCGTGACCGCGCCTTCCTGCATCTGCTCGACGAGGAGCCGGTACGGCTGCTCGGCGCTCCGGAGCGTGAAGAGCTGTGGGCCCAGCGGACCATCCACGACGAGCGCGTCCACCTCGCCCTGCCGGATCGCGCGCAAGGTCTCCTGCGCTTCCTCCAGCTCTCGCTGGAGCTTCTGGACGCGCTCGGAGCCCATCGCGTCGTCGGCCGTGCTTGCTGACATCAGGTGCGCTCCGCGAGGTCGAGCCCCTCGAGCACGCGGGTGCTATTCGACATGTCGCCGATGATCCGCCGCGCCGGCAGCGGGAACCGTCTCACGCAGGTCGGCGCGGCGATGATCTGCTCACCGCTCGCCATCATCGGATGCTCGTACAGGTTGACCACTTCGAGCTCGTAGGCGCCCGGCAGATACCGCTCGCAGAGCGCCCGGATGTTTTCGACCGCTCGCGTCGATCTCGCCGTCATTCCGGCCACGAAGAGCCGCAGCACGTATCCGCGGTGCGCGTGATCCTCGGGGTGGAGCTCGCCTTCGCGTACCGACTGTTCGTCCGCCATGCCATCACCGCGCCGGTCGGACGTCCAGCCCGACGAGGACTCGTTCGGCGTTCGAGAGATCACCGATGATCTTGCGCACGGGCTCCGGCAGGCGGCGGACGAGCGTCGGCACTGCGAGGATCTGATCGCCCGCGGCGAGCTGCGGGTTCTGCACCAGATCGATGACCTCGATCCGGTAGCGCCCCGCGAAGTGCTGCTCGCAGATTTTCTTCAGATTGGCGAACGCGGCGACCGATCGCGGCGTCTGGCCGGCGATGTAGAGCCGCAGCACCTGGCCCTCGCCGCTCTCGACGCCCTGCCGGCTCGAGCCCTGGCGCTGTTCAGTCAATTCCATGTCTCACCATGCCTTCGCTCGGGGCGTCATTTTTTCGCCTTCGCGCGATCGTCGCCGTTCGGCCCATCGGCGGCCCGTTTCCTGGCGATGTCGCTCCGGTCCTCGTTCAGGCGAGCGATACGCGCTCGATGTTCGCCGATGCCCGACACCAGGTCGGCCTGCTGCGTTTCGAACTTCGCCTGCAGCGCGGCCATCTCGGCCTCGAACGCGGTCTTGAGCTGCGCGAGTGCCCGCTGCCGGCGCTCGAAATCCTGCTCCTCGAGGAGCGCCGCGGCGCGCTCCTGCGCCTCCTGGGACAAGCGCGCGGAGCCGGTGAGGACGCCGCTGGCGCCGGCGTAGACGTCGATCAGCTCGATGCCGTGCGCGGTCAGGAGGAACTCGCGGATCTGGTTGGAGTGGCTCATGCCGCGGGCCTTGAGCACGTAGAGGCCGCGGTTACGCTCGCCGCTCGACTCGAGTGTGACCAGCAGGAGCCACGTATCGACGACCGATGAGATCGCCGTGTCCGTCTGCTCCGTTTCCGCCTTGCCGTGCGAGAGGCTCGTGAGGAGCGCCGTGATCCCCGCACCCTTGAGGAAGTCCACGAGCCGTGTCATGGTGCCATGCACGTCCGCGTTCGAGGCCACGGACAGGAGGCTGCTTACCGGATCGAGCACCACCACGCTCGGTCGGAAGCGCTCGACGGCCCGGTGGATCCGCGAGAGGTGCATCTCGAGGCCGAACGTCGACGGCCGCGCCGCAACGAACTCGAGGAGTCCACGATCGACCCACTGCTGCAGGTCGATCCCGATCGACTTCATGTTGCGCATGACCTGCGCGGGTGATTCCTCGAACAGGAACATCTGCGCACGCTCTCCACGCCGGCAGGCGGCATCGGCGAAGTGGGCGGAGATGCTGGTCTTGCCGGATCCGGCCGTGCCGGACACCAGGACCGTCGTGCCGCGGTAGAAGCCCTTGCTCTCGAGCATCGTGTCGAGCCGTGGGATACCGCATGAAATCCGCTCGGACGACACCGCGTGGTTGAGGCCGAGCGCGGTCACCGGCAGGACCGCAATCCCCTCCTCGTCGATCAGGAACGGATACTCGTTGGTTCCGTGCGCCGAGCCGCGGTACTTGACGATGCGGAGCCGTCGCGTCGAGATCTCGTCGTTCACCCGGTGGTCGAGCAGGATCACCGCGTCCGAAACGTATTCCTCGAGGCCCTGCCGCGTCAGCGTCCCCTCGCCTCGCTCGCCGGTGATGATCGCGGTGACGCCCTTGTCCTTGAGCCAGCGGAACAGCCGCCTGAGCTCGGCGCGGAGAATGTTCTGATTCGCCAGTCCGGCGAAGAGCGACTCGATCGTGTCGAGCACGACACGACGCGCGCCGATCGAATCGATCGCGTAGCCAAGCCGGATGAAGAGCCCCTCCAGATCGTAATCGCCGGTCTCCTCGATCTCGCTGCGCTCGACGCGCACGTGATCGAGGACGATCTTCTTCTGACGGATGAGCTCGGGGAGGTCGAAGCCCAGGGAGGCGACGTTCTGGCCGAGCTCTTCCGCGCTCTCCTCGAAGCTCATGAACACGCCCGGCTCGTCGAAATCGGTCGCGCCGTGAACTAGGAAGCTCAGAGCGAACAGAGTTTTACCGCACCCGGCTCCGCCGCACACGAGCGAAGGCCGGCCGGTCGGGAGCCCGCCCCCGGTGATCTCGTCGAAACCTTCAATCCCGGTGGGAGTTTTCGGCAGCTTGGCCACGGGAGGATGATCCACCCTGATGCCCTCCAGTGGCTATCCGGTGTTTACCTGAGCGGTCGGTTCCACAGTTGCCGCACCCCGTGCGCGCGCCGTCAATTCGCCGCCGACAGCACCGTTCGCCCCATCGGCGTCGTTTCCAAGTGGAAGTACTCAAGCATGTTGCGCGCCGCGATCTTAAAGGCCTCGTCGCGCGGCACTCCGGCGAACAGACGCTCTGCGAACGGGCGCGTGTTGGGCCAGTCGCACTCGATGTGGGGAAAATCGGTCGCGAACATGATGCGATCGACGCCCATGTGGTGACGCAGCTCGATCGCCACGCGCTCGACGTGCTGGACGCTGAAGAAGATGTGCTGGCGGACGTAGTCGCTCGGCCGCTGCTTGAGCGGTTTGAAGTTCAGCAGGCGCGCGGCCCAGTGCCGGTGGCGCTCGTACCAGTAGTCGGCCTCTTCCATCCAGAACGGCACCCAGCCCAGCCTGGTCTCGGCGAAGAAGATTCGAAGATCGGGGAACCGGTCGAACACGCCGGACAGGATGAGCTGGGCGAAGCTCATCGACGGCGCCGTCCCCAGGAACGGCAGCGCAACCCACTCGACGAGCTTGCGCGGCCCGAGCTTGGCCAGGACGGCCGGATCGACTCCCGGGTACTCGAACGTCGGCTGCGCGGCGCGCGGGCCGAGCCGGTCGAACCCGACGTGCACCGTCAGCGGCATCTTCGCGTCGACCGCGGCGGCCCAGAAACGATCGTCCGCGACGGTCGGATAGGCCTTGCCGCTCGGGAACACGCCGAGGTTCACGCCCTTGAGCCCGAGCTTCGCGCAGTGCTCGAGCTCCGCGATCGCATCGTCGACGTTGGTCCACGGAATGACGCCGAGCCCGATCAGCCGGTCGCGCGAGACCGGGCAATACTCCTCGCCGAGCCAGTCGTTGTAGGCGCGGACGGTCGCGCGGTACACATCGTCGTCAGCCAGCGCTCGCCAGAGCCGCGGTCCCACCTGCATGTTCGGAAAGAGGACCTCGGCGTGCAGGGCGTCCATGTCCTGTTCCTTGAGGCGCTGCTCCGGCGGTCCCACGCCGGCGGTGTCGTCGACGGTCACGCCGAAGGGCTCCCAGGTCTCGTTGGTCCGCCCGGCCCTCAGATCGAGGAACGGGGCGGGATACGGCGGCTGGCCCTCGACCTGGATCGCGTCGCCGCCGTCCGGAAGCTTGATCGTATGCGGCGCGCGCTCGCGATGCTTGGCCGGCATGCGCGGCGTCCAGCGCTCGGGGCGCACTTCCAGATGACCGTCGCTCGAGATCAGGGGTGGGAGACCGGGGGTGGTCATGGCGGCTCTCCTTTGCCGGCCGTGATGGTACCATCGGCCTGCCGAGTCGTAACGGCCCCGAGTAGCCGCACGTAGTCGGAAAGGAGCTGGCCATGGGCGCGATCCTGGGTCTCGGAGTCACGCACTATCCGCCACTCGCCGGACGGGACGAGAACATGGCGCGAATCCTCAAGCGCGTCATGCAGGATCCGGATCTGCCGGAGCGCTTGCGGGGGCCGGAAGGCTGGCCGGAGCCGATGCGGCGTGAGTACGGCGCCGACCAGGGGCTCGCCGCGGCGAAGCGGCATCGCGAGGCGCTGGTCGCCGGCTTCCGCGACGCGCGGCGACGGCTGGATGCGTTCGCGCCGGACATGGTGCTGATCTGGGGCGACGATCAGTACGAGAATTTCAAGGAAGACATCATCCCGCCGTTCTGCGTGCTCGCCTACGAGTCGATCGAGCACCGGCCGTGGGCCGAGCCGCGCTGGCGGACGGCGAAGAACGCGTGGGACGAGGCGAGCGATGCCACGTTCGTCTACAAGGGCCACCGCGCCGCCGCCAAGTCGCTGGTCACGGGACTGCTCGACGCCGGACTCGACGTCTCCTACGCGTACCGGCCGCTCCATCATCCGCTGGGCCACGCGTTCATGAACACGCTGCTCTACCTCGACTACGACCGGCAGGGCTTCCCGTACCCGGTCGTGCCGTTCTCGATCAACTGCTACGGCCGCAAGGTCATCTCGCAGCAGGGCGGCCAGTCGAGCTTCGCCGATCTGCCGTCCGAAATGCAGCTCGATCCGCCGTCGCCGGCGCCGTGGCGCTGCTTCGATCTGGGCCGCGCGACCGCGCGCGTCATGGCCAAGAGCCCGTGGCGCATCGCGCTGGTCGCCTCGTCGAGCTGGTCGCATGCGTTCCTGACGCCGAAGCACCACCTGCTCTACCCGGACGTCGAGGCGGACCGCGCCCTCTACGAGACGCTGCGCGCGGGCGACTACGAGGCGTGGCGGAAGACGCCGCTGGCGAGCCTCGAGGAGAGCGGCCAGCAGGAGATGCTGAACTGGATGTGCCTGGCCGGCGCGATGGCCGAGCTCGACCGGAGGCCGGACGCGGCCAGCTTCGTCGAGACCTACATCTTCAACTCGAGCAAGTGCTTCGCGTCGTTCCCGGCCTGACGGCCGGGAACGCGCGCGCTCACTTGCGGTTCGCGAAGTGCGGCTTGACCTCCTTCGCGAGCCAGGCCAGCTGCTCGAGCATCACGCGCTGAGGCGTGCCCATGCTGTTGCTCACGTGCACGTACTCGAGCCCCGGGTATTTCTGCTCGAGCGATCCGAGGTGCGCGACGAACTCTTCGGGCGTGCCCGCGAACCACGCGCCGACCTTCATGTAGTCCTCGACGGTCGGCACGCCGGCGGCGCCCCAGCCGCCGCGCTTCGTCGCGGCCACGTTCTGCGCCGCGGTCATGCCTGGCACGAAGCCGAGCGGCCCGAACATCTTCACGTGCTCCTCGTACCAGGGCGTGATCTCACGCACCGCGCGCTCGCGCGATTCGGCGATGTGGAAGAAGATCCCGAGGCTCAACCCCTCGCCGAGCTTGTAGCCGAGGCCCGCACGCTCGGAGGCTTCCTGGAAGGCGTGGATCGACTTCTCGGCCATCGTCGCGGCGCCGCCGCCGATCAGCCCCTTGATGCGATGCTTCATCATGAAGTCGAGCCCGCGGGCGCCGGCGCTGACCACCGGCTGCCAGCACTCGACCGGCTGGTGGAGAGGCCGCGGCACGAGCGTGAGGTCGCGCAGCTCGTAGCCGCGATACGGGACGGCCGGCGGCAAGGTGTAGTGCTTGCCCTGGTGCGCGAATCGCTCGGAGTGGAACGCCTTCATGATGACGTCCACTTGTTCCTCGAACAGCTCGCGGTTCGCCTCGGCGTCGAGCATCGGGCTCCCGAAGGTCTCGACCTCGCGCGTGTGATAGCCGCGCCCGACGCCGAACACCACTCGCCCGCGCGTGAGGATGTCGGCGGTCGCGAAATCCTCGGCCAGCCGGAGCGGATGCCACATCGGCGTGATGTTGAAGCCGCAGCCGATGCGCAGGCGCGTCGTGACGTGAGCCAGATGCACGGCTTCCATCAGGATGTTCGGGATGCACTCGTAACCCTCGTGCTGGAAGTGGTGCTCGGCCAGCCAGAGGATCGAGTAGCCGTGCTCGTCCATGCACCGCGCGATGGCCTCGGTCTTGTCGAACACCGACGCCAGGTGCTCAGTCGAGTAGCGCCGCTCGTTCGCCGGCGTGGACATCTGGCCCATGTCCGGGAGGTCCACGTGGCCGGCGTACACCGTCGAGAACTTTGTGATCATCTCGCCCTCCGCTCGCAGCCTATCGCGCGCATCGCGCTAGC
>JACXTT010015047.1_pt1 | contig 10062 bp, 8 predicted proteins | sample 9270951 | NCBI WGS metagenome assembly JACXTT01 (sample SAMN15532306, study PRJNA645909) | rock metagenome | isolation source: weathered quartz diorite | place: Puerto Rico | collected 2017-06-21
CCCCCCGCCGGGCAAACAGGAAGCGCCCGTTTCGTTTTTCACGGCTGCGCCTAACCTTCAACCAGAAGCCGAGCAAGTAGTCGGCTGCCGAGGCAAGGGAGATGCCGGTCAGGAAGCCCACCGAGAACCGGGCCACCAGGTCGAGCGAGAAGACGATGGGGACGCCGAGGCGGTGGAGGTCCCACTGGCTCCAGCGATGGTCGAGCACCACCGCCACAACCGAGATGATCTGCACCACCATCTTGAATTTGCCCAGGTCGCTGGCCTCGATGGTGAAGCCCTGGTTGGCGGCGATGGTCCGGAGGCCGCTCACCAGGAACTCGCGCCCGATGATGACCACCGCGATCCAGGCCGGCACCATGCGGGGGTGGAACTGCGCCAGGGTGATGAAGGCCGCCGCCACCATGAGCTTGTCGGCCAGCGGATCGAGCAGCATGCCCAGCGGGGTGATCTGTCCACGGCGGCGCGCCAGCCATCCGTCAATGCTGTCGGTGAGCGAGGCGGCGAGAAACAGCCCGGCCGCGGCCAGCTCTTTGGCGCCAGTCTCGCTGCTGAAGTAGTTGCTGGAGAGGATCCAGATGAAAACCGGGATGCTGGCGATGCGGCTCAGCGTGATGGAGTTGGGCAGGTTCACAGCGGAGTCCCGCGCGGCCCCCGGCGCCCGCCCTCAGGCGTAGATGCCGCGCTGTTTGATGGTGAAGGCGACGCGATCGATGGCCAGCATGTAGGCCGCGATGCGGTTGTTCACGCTGTGGGTCTCGGCGTAGCGCACCACGTCGTCGAACGACTCGCGCATGATGTGGTCCAGCTGCTCGTTCACCACCGACTCTTTCCAGAAATACCCCTGGCGGTCCTGCACCCACTCGAAGTAGGAAGTGGTGACGCCGCCGGCGTTGGCCAGAATGTCGGGGATGACGAAGACCTTCTTGTCGGCCAGGATGTCGTCGGCCACCGCGGTGGTGGGCCCGTTGGCGCCCTCGCACAGGATGCGCGCCTTGATCTTGTCGGCGTTCTGGCTGGTGATGACGTTCTCGGTGGCGGCCGGCAGCAGCACCTCGCAGTCGGCCACCATGAGGTCGGCGCCATTCGCCGCCTCGGCGCCGGGGAACCCGACGATGGTGCCGTTGCGCTGGCGGTATTCCAGCAGCGCATCAATGTCCATGCCGTTCCGGTTGAAGAGCGCGCCATCCACCTCGATGACGCCGATGATCTTGTAGCCGGTGTCGTGCATGAGCTTGGCGGCGTTCGAGCCCACGTTGCCGAAGCCCTGCACCACCACGCGCGTGTCTTCCCGCTGCATGCCGAGTTTCTTCAGGGCCTCGTCGCAGACGATCATCAGGCCGCGCCCGGTGGCCTCGCGGCGGCCGCGCGAGCCGCCCATGTTCACCGGCTTGCCGGTGACGACGGCGGTGACGGTCTGGCGCATGTGCATGGAATAGGTGTCCATCATCCACGCCATGGTCTGCTCGTTGGTGTTCATGTCGGGCGCGGGGACGTCCTTCTCCGGCCCGATGAACTCGAACAGCTCGGCGGTGTAGCGGCGGGTGATGCGCTCCAGCTCGCCGAGGGAAAGCTTCTTGGGATCGCAGATCACCCCGCCCTTGGCGCCGCCGAAGGGGATGTTCACCACCGCGCACTTCCAGGTCATCCAGCTGGCCAGGGCGCGGACCTCGTCGAGGGTGACGTCGGGCGAGTAGCGCACGCCGCCTTTGGCCGGGCCGCGCGCGATGGAGTGCTGCACCCGGTAGCCGGTGAAGACCTCGATGCGCCCGTTGTCCATGCCCACCGGAATGTGCACGATGATCTCGCGCGTGGGATAGCGCAGGATCTTCCACAGCCCCTCGTCCAGCTCCAGCTTCTGCGCGGCAAAGTCGAAACGCGCGGCCTGGGACTGCCAGGGGTTCAGCTCGGAATCGTGGACGACGGCGCTGGTGGTCATGGTTGGCATGGGAGTCGGCTCGTCCGGCGCCGCTCGGGCGCAGCAGCCCGCCGGGCACAATCGGGAAGTATAGAAAGAGACGGGCGGCGAAGCAAGCCGCACGTTAGCAAGCCGGTTCGCGGAACGATGGCAGTGCTACCATCAGCTCGCGGCTCCACGAAAGGGGATGTGCCATGAACCCAAATCCAGCTAGGATGTTAGCCGCGCTGGCTGTGATACTCGCCGTGGCTTGTGTCGTTCAAACTCGGCCCGCACAGTCCAGTTCCGCAACCACCTCACAGGCCGCACCCAAACCTCTCCTGCTGGAGAAAAACGAGGGTGAGCGGCGGATCTGGCGCGACCTTCCTCCTGGAGAATTCATCCTGAAGGTCAGCCCCAAGAACAACGGATCTCAGCACCTTGTCATGGGAACTGAGGACATGGCCCCTGGAGACGAGATTCCCACGCACAAACACCTCGGCCAGGATGAGATCCTGTTCATCGAAAAAGGGAGCGCTCACGTTCATCTGGGAGACCAGGAACGCGACCTGCACGCGGGAGGAGCCGCGTTCATCCCGGCCTATACCTGGGTCAGCGTGAAGAACGCGGGGAACGAAACGGTCAGCCTGGTGTTCGTGTTCTCAGCGCCCGGGTTCGAGAATCTCATGCGCTGCGAATCAGTGTTGCCCAATGAGAAACCGACGCCCATCACCCCGGAAGAATACAAAGAGTGCGATCACCGAGGGCATGTCATCTACAAGGAGGCAGAGGGAAAAATCGAAAAGTGAAGTGAAAGCCAACCTCGAACGCTTGCTTGCCACCGGCGGATGGTCCCGATGAGGGAAATTTATTTTTTTCGCCTGTTGCCTTTTTTCAATCCCCGGTCTAGGATGAGGCTCTGGTGGACACCGCAACTGGTTCCCACCCCAGCAAGACCCTAGTACCTTAACTTACGACTTTCTGTATCGTCCCGCAGTGAGCGCCGGCAGGCCGCATCGCCGGTCAACTTCAGATTCGCGTCTTAGCGATAGGAGTTACGACATGGCGTGGTACGCATACTGCATCACCGAGCAGCGCGCTTTTCAGGGTGAAAGCCGGGCTCGGCGCCCCTTCCCCATCAGTGAACTCCACGGCATCAATAATTCCAGCGTATTCGGATATCCCAGCGGCGAACTGGCGCTCATCGTCAGCCCCTATGAGCGGAAAGCTGACCTGGACCAGAACTCGGTCTTGGCCCACGCCAAGGTGGTGGCCGAATGCTTCCGCAACACCACCGTTCTTCCCTTCCGCTTCGGCACGGTCTTCGACACTGACGATGCGCTGCGGCGCGCCGTCCGCTCCAACCGCAAGGCGTTCCTGGATAGCGTGGCGCGGCTGCGCGGCAAAGCCGAGATGCATTTGAAATTAGTAGTGAAGAACGGCGTGCTTCGCGAGGCGCTGAACGACATCGTGCTGCCCGCAACCGCCGGCGGCGAGTACCTGAGCAAGCTGCGCGAGAAGGCCGCCCGCCAGCGCGAGCGCCAGACCAAGGCGCGCGCCCTCTCGGTGCAGGTGCACAAACTCTTCAACCCGCTGGAGGAGGACATCTGCTGCAAGAAGAGCGTCTCCGGCGCCATGCTCATTGACATCGCCCACCTCGTGGACCACGCCCAGATCGAAAAATACCAGGCCCGCTACACCGCCGCCGCCCGCCAGTTGAAAGATTGCGACCTGGCCATCACCGGTCCCTGGCCGCCGTATCACTTCCTGCCCGGCAAGCTGCGGACGGTCGCCAGCTAGGCAGAAAGAGAACAAGATCATCGAAGCCCGGCGACATCGCCGGGCTTGATTTTTTCCGCGCATGCTTCTCCGCCAGTTGACCCTTCGGAAAAGCGCGCATATGATTGAAAGTTTATAAGCGGCCCACGGTTCGTTCCGTGGCGGTTTGCATCCAACAGAAGACATGGAAAAGAAGAAAGTCGAAGGATTCCGCAAGCGGCTGGAGGAGCGGCAGCAGGAGCTGCGACGCATCGTCTCGCGCACCGAGCAGGACGGCCGCGCCGCCGACAGCGACACCGCGCAGGACATCGCCGACAAGGCCGCCAGCTCCTACAACAAGGAGTTCCTCTTCCACCAGTCGAACAGCGAGCGCCAGCTCCTGAACATGGTGGAGACCGCGCTGGAGCGCATCCGCCAGGGCAGCTTCGGCCAGTGCATCTCCTGCGGCGAGGACATCAACCAAAAGCGCCTCGAGGCCGTGCCCTGGACCCGCTACTGCATCGCCTGCCAGGAAAAAGTCGAGCGCGGCCAGCTGGAAGCCGCCGGCGACTAGGCTTCAGCCCTCCCAAAAAACTAGCGGCTCGTCTCCGTGTTGACGCTCTGCGACGGATTGCCGGCGTCCGGGCTCGCGGTCATCATCATGGACGTGCCTGACTTGGTGGTGCTGATGCTCAGGCTCGGGCCCAGCGGCAGTCCGAGCAGCGTGCCGGCCAGCGCCAGTTGCTGCGTCACCTGGATCTCCGGGTCGTCAATGCCGTGGATGATCTCCGCTGAAGCGCGCGGCGAAATGCCGTCGGCGATCTGCACCAGCCGCATCCAGGCCGCCGTCGAAGGCCAGTAGGCCTTGAGCGCCTGGTTGGGGTCGTCCTTGTTCGTATCTTCCTTGTACATCGTTTCGGCCACCTTGCCGGCCTGGGCCAGCGCCTTCTGCGCGCTCTCCGTGTCCTTCATCTGAAGATAGAGACTCGCCGCCGACTCCAGCGCGCTCTCCTGCGGCTCCAGCTCGAGCTGCGGCGCGAGGTCGAGGACCTGCTTCAGCGCCGCGCGTGAGACACTCTCGTTGTCCTTCAGGTTCACGCGCGCGATGCCCTGCAGCGCGCGCAGCCGCGCATTGGGCTCGAGCATCGCGGCCTGCGCCAGCGCATCCTGGGGGTGGGTCTTGGCGATGGCCATGATCTTGCCCACCTCACCCACGTTCATGCCCACCATCCGCGGCGGCGGCGCCGGGCCGGGGCCATCGCCCATGGAGACCGCCATCATGGTGTTCTGGCCGCCTGCCTGGGTGTCCGCCAGGTCGGAGGGCGCGTCCTTGAGCGTGGGATTCATGCGCTGCAGCCGCTCGGTGAGCTTCGCGGCCTCGCTCTCGTCGAGCTTGCGCAGCACTGGCAGCAGCTGGTAGGCGCGGAATTCGAACAACGAGTTGAAGCCCGCCGTGCCCTTGGCCGAGGCCAGCGTGATGGTCATCTTGCCGGCGTTGTCGCTGCCGGAGTTCTTCTCCGGGTCGGCCTGGTCAAGAACGGTGTCAATGGCCTCCTTCACCATCGCTACCGGAAGCCTGGTCCAGTAGCGCACGATCATGCTGGAGAGATCGCCCATCCGCATCCCTCGCGCCTCGGGATGGCTCTTCTGGTTGTCGAGCGCGGCGGTGAAGAGCGCCTGGCGGTTGACCGAGTCCTCCTTGGGCAGTGACTGCATGAGCTGGTCCACCGCCTTGTAGGGAAACTCGCCCTGCCGCGCCACCTGCAGCACCATCTCGATGGCCTTGTCGGTCTGCTTGTTCTTGATGTAGCTGCCCAGCAACGCATTGAGCACGTCGCCACGGACCGAAGCTGCGGCCTGTGGCAGCAGTTCTTCGGTCACCGCCGGATTCAGCGGCGCCAGCGCCTGCAGGATCTCTTTCTGCAGCTGGGTCTTGCTCGGAGTCTCCTCGCGCGTCTCCGTGGTCACGGCAAACGCGCGTTGCAGGAGTTCGACGGCCTTAGGCTTGTCGCTGAGAGCGTAGGCATTCGCCAATTGCAGCATGGAGTAGGCACGCATGTTCCCTTCCAGACCGCCGGAAAGCGCTTCCGCAGCCGCCAGCATGTCGCGCCCGCGCTGGGTGCGCTCGTCAACCGGCTTGGCTTTGGGAGCGGCGGCCTCGGCCTTGGCCGCAGGCTTGGGAGCAGGCGCCGCGGGCTGAGCGGCTTGAGGCAGGAACGCGGCTGCAACGAGAACGAGCGCATGCATCATGAAGGTCTCCTGGAGTTCCCTGGCACTGGAATCGTACCTCTCTTGAACGGCAAACGGCAGCGAAGGTTAGGCGCCGTGGCCTTCAGATCTCGTTGGGACGAGTGGAGCGTCGCACCAAAGGGGCCTTGGCGGCGGATGCAAGGGCTATCCTGGGAAGAGGTTGGCAAGGTTCACGGCTTGTCTGCCCACGCGGCGGAAGCAAGGTTCAACGATGCGCTGCAACAGGCGCGGGACCGACTCAAGATTTGAGTATAGAGGGGCAGACCGCCTCACAGGCTCCGCGAATGGTTCCGCTCAGCAGCCTTTGCAGGCTCGGACCGTCTGGTTCAGAGGCTGCTATGTCTAGGTTGTAGTGGATTCTTCAAGATAATGTCGGCAGCGGTTTTGTATACTAGTGCCGTTTTTGAAGGCAAAAAGGAGAAACGAAGATGGAACTGTTGGCTCAAAGGCATACGCGACAGAACACCACCCTATTCCTGGTTGCATTGTTGTTCGCTCTAGGAGTTTGGGGACCAAGTTGCTTCGCGCAGCAAAGGTGTGAGTTTACCCCGACTCCTCCAACCACCGGCTCTAACGAAGGCTATCATTGCTACCCAATTGCCAAGGTGAAGACCCGTTCTGGAAACGACGTGACGCTCACAAGTGTTTATGTCTTCGTGGATGGAGAGAGCCCGCGCGTTTACTCAGTTATTCATCAAGAAATCACGGATATCAGTTACAGACACCGCACTACTCTAGGACCGGAGTTTGCAGGCAAAGACGAGCTCGTGGCTCTATATGTAGGTCACAAGCCTGTTTTCTTCAAGATGATTTCATTCGCAGCGACGGGCGCCCTGGAAGCCATACAATTTGAGAACCACGGAGACGTATCTTCAAAAGAGGAGATCTTCACGTTCCCCGGCGAGGACTATGGTCTTGACGAGTTCGTCTTTTATGGCAAAGCGCTAGATCAAGGAAAGTTGGCGGACGTTAGTATCAGAGGATCGAAGATTCAGCAGATTACTTTTGAGCAGGTTCCACAGAAGCGGCCGGGGAGCGTCCGTTAAGGCCTGTTGGGTCCCGCGTTCCAAAGCGCGGCGATGCGTTCATTGATACATCTGATTTGAAGGTCGCGTAAGTGATCGTAAGATCGAGCCAACGCCAGTATTCATGCGGCTTTGAGAGCAAAACCAGGTTTGCGGAGGCTTCGACCCAGTGGGTGACAAGCAAAATCAGCCCTTTCAGCTCTGGTTTAACCCTTGTTTGAAAATTGATTTCCAAGGTTCTCGCGCCACCTCCGAAAGTGGTCTGCTTTGGTGCGGGAATTGGATGAACGTTTGGGTGGGTTTGCTCATCGGCAAGAACATCAGGGACGACCGGCGGGGCAAGAACACACAGTTGCCGCCGCCGGATCTGCTGCGACAGTCCGTTGGGGAGCGCTCTAGATGAAAGTCTTTTCACACGTTGCTAGCAGGCGAAATAGGCGTAGAATCGTTGCCGTTTTTGGAGTCAAAAAGGAGATTTCTGTTAGAAGTGTTTCGGTGAAGAATGGTGGCAAGCATTGATGAGTCGAGTGGCAGATGCACGAGAGTCGCAATGGCTAATTTACAAGAAATCGATTCATTCATCAGCGTGATCAAGAATGGCTCCGGCACCGAGCGCCTAGCTGCCATCGAAGCGATAGCACACATTAAAGATCCGCGTGCCTTCGAACCGTTGGTCGACGCCCTAAGAGACCGCTACTCAAATGTGCGTAAGGCGGCCGCCGAAGTCCTTGGTGAGATACGAGACGCACGGGCGGTGGAGCCCCTCATCGTCCTGCTCGAAGATAGTGACCCGGATGTAGGCGGATCCGCTGCAGAGGCGTTGGCCGCCATTAAGGACTCTCGTGCCTCTGGTCCATTAGTTGATACCCTCAAGCATGGGAAACTTCAAATGCGTCACCAAGCCGCTAAATCCTTGGGAAAGTTCAACGATCGCCACACGGTCGATCTACTGCTCGAAGCGCTTGAGGACGCGGATTACTACACGCGTGTCTTAGCCGCGCGGGCCTTTGGGAGCATTATGGACCCCCATACCGTGCCAGCACTGATCACCGCGCTGAGGGACCCGAACGAACACGTACGACTAGAAGCGGCCACCTCACTGGGGGAGATCCAAGATCGCCGAGCCGTTGAACCGTTAATAATGGCACTTAAGGATCAGCATTCTGGTAGGCATGCCGCGCTCGCGTTACAAAATTTCAAGGACTCCGACAAAATTGACAAGCTTATGGACGCCCTCGTAACCGTAGCCTGCTGCCAAACCCTCCACGGCGAAGATTTACGTCTACGGGAAATGCTAATCCTGGCGCTCCGTGGGGCAAGAGACACGCGTGTGTTCAATCTTCTTGTGACGGCGCTCAATAATGGCAGCGAGGAGGCTATCAAGGCGCTCGGAGATAGCAAAGATCCCCGTGCTGTCAGTCCCCTTGTGGCCGCGTTCGGGCATTTCAACCAGTACGTGCGCAAGCAAATTGGTTACGCGCTGTCCGAAATCGGTGCTTGTTACAGCATCGACTTCCTTATTGCTGCCCTCGAAGATAATAAAGGGAGCGTACGGGAAGGTGCCGCTTATACTCTTGGGCTTCCAGGAATGAATGACCCGCGTGCTGTCTTCCCCGTGCTCCTACGCACCATGAAGGACGGCAATAGTGAAGCGCGTGCGACAGCTATTTTCGAGCTCTCGGACAGTGACGACATCCGAGCGGTTGACCTACTGATCAAGGCGCTCCAGGACCCTGATTCGAACGTGCGAAAGGCGGCAGCCCAAGCTCTAGGCAAACCAAAGTGGACAAAGGACGCGCGAGCGATCATGGCGTTACTGTCGGCAGCTGCCAAAGACGCCGTTTATGCCGTTCGGGGCGCAGCCGATGAGTCATTGCGAGGGTTTAAAGAGGCGCAATCCATCGATCTTCTCATCCAAGCTCTGGAAGACACCGACAGTGGCATACGTCGAGTGGCTGCGGGGACCTTGGGAGATATAAAAGACGGGCGCGCCGTTACCCCCCTGATAACTGTTCTCAAGGATGACAATTCATCTGTGCGCGCGAGCGTCGCAGAAGCCTTAGGAAACATCAATGACGCGCGTGCCGTCGCGGCGTTGATCACCGCATGTCATGACCAGCATTCGGAGGTAAGCCAAGCGGCTGTGAGAGCTGTGGCGAATATCAAAGGGCATCTTTCGGCGTACCGGCTTATTGCCGATCTTCTTGGACGTGACTTGTGGAGACACGAGAAGGTAGTTGTAGAAACGGATTTGAGACGGATGCTAGAATCGTCCGCCGCATCGATAGACTCCGACGCGCTCGTACTCATAACGCAACTCCGCGACGAACTTTGGAGTGCAGGGCCAGGAATCATGGCTGAGGGGATGGACTATAGCGCGGTGTCTACCTCTCAAATTAAACAACTCGCCAGCCAGGAACTCCTTCGCCGAGGCGCGGGGATGTAAGCAGGTAGGAATAGGTTGACACGGTCCACTTGTCCCCCATGAACCAGGCGGTCTCATTCTTGTCCGCAGCAAAAGTGGAGGAAAGGCTTTTTCGTTAGAAACAGATGATTCGAACTTAACCCGTACTATCCGAGACAGACTGCAATGTCGACTGCATAGGAGGTGAACTTGGCAGAGCCTTCGGTGCAGCAGGTGAAGGACGACACCCAACACAACACACGGCGGCTGATATGCGTGTCAATGCATACTGGAACTCGTCATTGAGATAGCGACCTGCGCGTCGCCCTATCGGCCGTAGCTCGCACTGTCCTATTCCTCCGCGGCGCGCGATCTGGGCCACTACATGAAATACCGGATACTCAAAACCGCGTCTCTCCCCGATTCTTGATACGTCGAGTCGTTATCTTCCTTTCGAGGTGAACCATGTCAATGACCGATCCCCCGGCCAGGAATGAAGTCGGGACATCCAAGACTGTAGTGACCACCAACCAGAGCTGGCTGTGGGCGGGCGCGGTCTACGTAGTGCTGTCGCTGTTCGCGATGGGCTACATGGCGCTGCACATCCACGACCTTGAGACCAACCAGGCGGCGCTCAATGATGAGCAGCTCCACATCAGCCAGCGCATCGCCGGCGCGGAAAAGGGCATCTCGGACACCTCCGCCAGTGTGGACCGCTCGCTGGCGAG
>JACXTT010015048.1_pt1 | contig 10062 bp, 9 predicted proteins | sample 9270951 | NCBI WGS metagenome assembly JACXTT01 (sample SAMN15532306, study PRJNA645909) | rock metagenome | isolation source: weathered quartz diorite | place: Puerto Rico | collected 2017-06-21
ATGCCGGTGTTGATACCGACGATGCCGAACTCGAGCTGCTCCGCCACCCGCAGCACGCGGCTGACGTCGCGTGCGTAGAAATACGCCGCCAGTCCGTACTCGACGCGATTGGCGGCTTCGACCGCATCGGCCTCGCTCCCGAATCGGAAGACCGGCGCCACGGGTCCGAACGTCTCGTCGTGCGCCAGCAGCATCTGATCCGACACGTCCGCCAGCACCGTCGGTTCGAAGTACGTACCGCCCAGCGCATGCCGGTGGCCGCCGGTTATCGCGCGGGCCCCCTTGCTGAGCGCGTCGCCGACATGCGCTTCGACTTTGGCCAGAGCCGCCTCGTCGATCAGCGGGCCTTGCTGTACCCCGGTCTCGAATCCAGATCCGACCTTCAGCTGCGACGCGCGGGCCGCCAACCGCCGAACGAACTCGTCGTAGATGTTCGCCTGCGCATAGAACCGGTTCGTGCACACGCAGGTCTGTCCGGTGTTCCGATATTTCGAGGCGATCGCGCCCTCGACGGCGGCGTCCAGGTCTGCATCGTCGAACACGATGAAAGGCGCATTGCCTCCCAGCTCGAGCGAGAGTTTCTTCAGCGTCGGAGCGCTTTGCTGCATCAGGATCCGGCCGACGGCAGTCGAACCGGTGAACGACAGCTTGCGCACGACCGGCGAGTCGCACAGGACTTTGCCGACTTCGACGCTGTAAATCGAGTCGGACGGAAGCACGTTGAAGACCCCGGGCGGCATTCCCGCCCGATGAGCCAGTTCGGCCAGGGCGAGCGCCGACAGCGGAGTCTGCTCGGCCGGCTTGACGACCACCGAGCAGCCGGCGGCCAGCGCCGGCGCGACCTTGCGCGTGATCATCGCGTTGGGGAAATTCCAGGGCGTGATTGCGGCGCACACACCCACCGGCTCCTTGAACACCAGCAGTCGCTTATCCGACGCGTGCGTCGGAATCGTGTCGCCATACACGCGCTTGCCTTCCTCCGCGAACCACTCGACGAAGCTCGCGCCGTAGCCGATCTCGCCTTTGGATTCGGCCAAGGGCTTGCCCTGCTCCGCCGTCATCAGTTTGGCCAGGTCCTGGCCATTGGCCAGAATCAGCTCGTGCCCGCGCTTGAGAATCGCCCCGCGGTCCTTTGCGGTGCTCGACCGCCAGCCCGGCCAGGCCCTGGCCGCCGCCGTGATCGCGCGCTCGGCATCCCGCGCTCCGCAGTTGGCAACCTCGGCCAGCTTGCCGGCGTCGGCCGGATTTCGAACGTCGAAACGACCGGCTGATCCATCGGCCCACGCACCGTCGATGTAGGCCTGCGTCTTGACCAGCGACGAATCGGCCATCGAGGGTAGCGGTGATACGCGTTGCAACATCGCAGCTCTCCAGAATATCGTCAGGATAGCGGAATGGAACGAATATGAGATTTTCCTCCCTGGCTGCCGAGCTCCAAACCTGGCTGAAACAATCGATCGAGCAGGGGTGCTCGCCCGATGCGATCGAGCATTCGATGCGCGCGCGCGGCTACCAGGGCGAGTTCGCTCATCGGGCGGTGGCGGCTGCGCTCAAGCAGATCGACCCGCCGCGGCGGGCACCACAAGTGCTGGATGCTTCGGCGCCCGCCGGCGCGGAACAAGGCGCACCCGCAGCCACGGCCGAGCAGGAAACCACCAGCAGGATCCTGGCCGGTGGCCCAAACGAAATCGATGCGGGCGACCGGATCGTGCACATCCTGATGGCGCTGAACGCCCCCAGGGTGGTTTTGTTCGGCAATCTTCTTTCGCCCGAAGAGTGCGAGGCGCTGATCGAAATGTCGCGAGGCAAGCTGGAGCGTTCCAACGTCGTGGACCGCCAGACCGGCCGCTACGAACGTCACCCCGATCGCACCAGCGAGGGCACGTACTTCCGGCGCGCTGAAAACGAGCTGATCGCACGGATCGAGAAGCGGATCGCCGAGCTGACCGCCTGCCCTATAGAACGTGGCGAACCGATCCAGGTGCTGCACTACAACCCCGGCAACGAATACAAGCCGCACTTCGACTACTTCGACCCGGCCGACGGGGGCAATCGCCAGGTATTGGCGATGGGTGGCCAGCGCGTTGGCACCCTGATCATGTACCTCAACGATGTGCAAGGTGGCGGCTCGACGGTATTCCCCGACATCGGACTGGACGTGCTGCCGAGGCGGGGCAACGCGGTGTTCTTCGCGTACTCGGACGACGAGGGACAGCTCGACTCGCGCACGCTGCACGGCGGCAGTCCAGTCGGGGCCGGGGAAAAATGGATCGCCACCAAGTGGCTTCGCCAGCGCACGTACTCGAGCCCCTGACCTCGCTCACAAAGGCCGAAATGCCTTTAAGCGACCTATCCACATGGGTAGACTGGGAATTTCCAATCGCTGGCCGGGTGTGGGCCCGGGAACCTGAATGCTCGGTGAGCGAGCATTTACAAGTGGGGGCGGACCCGCCTGCGCGTAGCCGCAGTCTGAGGCTACACTTGCGCCCTTTAAGGCCCGAGCAGCGTGAGGGTGAGGCCGGCTGACAGGCCATTTGGGGCAGCGTCCGCAGAGGTCATAAACAAGGGCGCACAGGGAGTTGGCTAGGTATGGACTACGCCCAGCAACAGCGGGATCCCGCGAAGCATCTGATTGGGCTCACGATCGTGGCCCTATTGCATGTCTTGATCATCTACGCGCTGGTCACGGGTCTGGCCCGCAAGGTGGTCGACGTGATCAAGAAGCCGATCGAAACCAAGATCGTCGAAGAAGCCAAGCCGCCCCCGCCGCCCGAAACGCCACCGCCGCCACCTCCCAAGATGAACACTCCGCCGCCGCCGTTTATTCCGCCGCCGGAGGTCCAGATCGCGATCGCGCCGCCTCCGGCCGCGACCATCACGTCCGTGACGACGACACCGCCGCCCCCGGTCGCGGCCATTGCACCGACCCCTCCACCGGCACGCGTGGCTGTGCGCACCCCCCCTGTGATCGACGCGGCTCGCAACTGTGCCAAGCCCGAGTACCCGCCTGCGTCTGCCCGGGCCGAGGAAACCGGAACCGTGACCGTGCGGTTTGTGATCGACACCGATGGCAAGGCGATCCAGTCGCAGGTCGTCAAGTCCAGCGGCCACAAGCGGCTCGACGAAGCCGCGCGGGCGGCGTTGGGCCTGTGCCATTTCACGCCCGGCACCGTCGATGGCAAGGCCGAGCGGTCCACAGTCGATATTCAATACGTGTGGAAGCTGGAATGACGCCCCGACGCAGGCACGAGCGCGCATTCGGGGCAAGGCAGTTCTTGATCGGACGGGAGGAAAGGGGATGTCGATGAGAAACCGATTCTATGGAGTGCTGGCGGCGGCGTGGATCGCAGTGGCGCCGGTGATGATGGTCGGGGCGCTGCTCCAACCGGCGAGCGCGCAACCGCAAGAGTCCGCCGCGCCGCCGGCTGGGGCCGAGGCGACGCCGTCCAAGGAGGTGGTGGAGAACCCGTACGGCCCGGAAGCGATGTGGAGGGGCGGGGACTTCGTCACGCACGGCGTGCTGATCATCCTCGGGATCATGTCGTTCGGCAGCTGGTACATCATGATTACCAAGCTGTTCGAACAGTTCCGCCTGAATGCGCAGGCGCGCGACGCCGGGAAAGGCTTCTGGTCCGCCAAGTCAGTCAAGGACGGCATGTCGGGACTGAAGGAGCGCAGCGCCTTCCGGTATATCGCCGAAAGCGGTATCAACGCGAGCGAGCACCACGAGGGCGCGCTGCTCGAGCAGATCGACCTGAACACCTGGGTGACGATGTCGGTTCAGCGCGCGATGGAGAACATCCAGAACCGCTTGCAGGACGGCCTGGCGTTTCTGGCGACGGTGGGCTCGACCGCGCCGTTCGTTGGCCTGTTCGGAACGGTCTGGGGTATCTATCACGCGCTGACCGCGATCGGCATCGCCGGCCAGGCCTCGATCGACAAGGTGGCCGGTCCGGTGGGCGAGGCCTTGATCATGACGGCCCTCGGTCTGGCCGTTGCGGTGCCCGCGGTGCTCGGCTACAACTGGCTGGTGCGCCGCAACAAGGTTGCGATGGAAAGTGTGCGTACATTCGGGGCCGATCTGCACATGGTTCTTATGGGAGCTTCCGGCAAGGCGATGGCTGAGCCGGTCAAGCGGTAGAGGTTCGCCGTGGCGATGAACGTAGGCCCCCCCGAAGCGGGCGAGGACGAACTGGTCGCAACGATCAACACCACGCCGCTGGTCGACGTGATGCTGGTGCTGCTGATCATCTTCCTGATCACGATCCCGGTGGTGATCCACCTGGTGCCGCTGGATCTACCGAAGGAACGCAACCAGGTGCGCCAAACCAAGCCGGAGAACATCACGATCTCGGTGAATCGCGACGGCGACGTTTTCTGGGGGCTGACGCGCATTGCCGACAACGAGCAACTGGTCAAGCGCTTGAAGGAGAAATCGGTGCTCAATCCGCAGCCGGAGGTGCACATCCGGGGCGACCTGAGGGCCCGCTACGAATCGATCGGCCGTGTGGTGTTCGATTGCCAGCGCGCCGGCATCGTGAAGGTCAATTTCATCATCGAGCCGCCGGTCGGAAACGGCGCAGGTGGCTGAGCGGAGGTCGCACGAATGGCGATGAACGTGGTATCGGCCGGCGCCGAGCCGGATGTGATGGTCGACATCAATACGACGCCGCTGATCGACGTGATGCTCGTGCTGCTGATCATGCTGATCATCACGATCCCGATCCAGCTGCACTCGGTGAATCTGAACATGCCGGTGGGCAATCCACCGCCTCCGCCGAAACCCCCGATCGTCGTTCAGGTCGACGTGGACTTCGATGGGACGATCTACTGGGATGGGCAGGCGCTGCCGGATCGTTCCACCCTGCAAGCCAAGCTCAGGGAAGTGGCGAGCCAGGCCGATCAGCCGGAGCTGCACTTGCGGCCGAACAAGCTTGCCACGTACAGCTACGTGGCCGAAGTGCTGGCCTCGGCCCAGCGGCTTGGCGTCAGGAAGATCGGGTTGGTCGGCAATGAGCAGTTCGTGCAGTAATGACGTGGAGTCGAAGGTGACCCGACGAATTGGATGCAGAAGAGGCTCGATTCGGGCAATACTGACCAGCTTGCTGATCGCGTGCTGGTCGACAGCGTCGGTCGCGCAGGAGGCCGCCAAGCCGCCCGAAGCGGCGCCCAAGGGCGATGCGGCGCGTGAGCAGGTCGGCAAGGTGATTCAGGCCGCGCGCGACCTGATCCAGGCCAAGAAATACAAGGACGCGCTGGCCAAGGTGCGCGAAGCCGACGCGGTGCCGAACCTGAACAGCTACGAGAAGTTCGTGGTCGATCTGACACGCGGTTCGGCGGCTCAGGGGGCGGGAGAAAACGACACAGCGGTCAGCGCGTTCGAGTCCGTGGTGGCATCGGGCAAGCTGCCCCCGGCCGACGAGCTGAAGGTGATCGCGGCCATCACCGACCTGCGTTACCAGGCCAAGGATTACGCGAAGACGATCCAATGGGCCTCGCGCTACGAAAAAGAGGGCGGCAACGATCCGGCGATCCACCAGGTGCTGATCCAGGCCTATTACCTGAGCGGCGAATACGGCAACGCGGCCCGGCTGCTGAAGGAGCAGATCGAAGCCGACGAGAAGGCCGAGCGGGCTCCGACCGAGGAGAAACTGCAGTTCCTGGCCAGCTGTTACCTGAAAATGAACGACAACTCGGGATACGTGCTGGCGCTGGAGAAGCTGGTCGCGCACTATCCGAAAAAGTCGTACTGGGCCGACCTGATCGCTCGGATGCAGCGCAAGCCCGGATTCTCAGAGCGGTTGGGGCTGGACGTGCTGCGTCTTCAACTGGCCACCGGCAACCTGAGCAAGCCGGCCGAATTCATGGAAATGGCGCAGCTCGCGTTGCAGGCCGGATTTCCGGCCGAGGCCAAGAAGATCGTCGACCAGGGATACGCAGCCGGCGTGCTGGGCAAGGGCGCCGACGTGGAGCGGCAGAATCGGCTGCGCGACCTGGCCAATAAGCAGGCCGCGGCGGACGCCGCAGCAATCGCGCAGGGCGAAGCCGAGGTATCGACCGCGAAAGACGGTGATTCGCTGGTCGCGATCGGATACAACTACGTAGTCAACGGCAAGGCCGACCGCGGTCTTGCGCTGATGGAGCAGGGACTCAAACAAACCCCACTGAAACATCCCGAGGACGCCAAGCTGCATCTGGCGCTGGCCTACGCACACGTCGGACAGAAGGCGCGGGCCGTGCAACTGCTGCAGTCGGTGCGTGGCAACGATGGCACCGCCGATCTGGCGCGGCTGTGGCTGCTGCAAACGAACCGGAGCGGCTCCGCGTCTTAGGCGCCTCTCACCCCGACGGAGAACTTACTCCCCTCTCCCGCTCGCGGGAGAGGGCTCGGGGGTGAGGGTTTTGAATCAGAAGGGCACTCGATGAAACGTGATCCAAGTGTCAGCAATGCCGCGCTGATGGCGCGGCGGCGTGCCGCGATCGCGCGCGGCGTCGGCCAGGTGCACGAGATCTTCGTCGACCACGCGCGCGATTGCGAACTGTGGGACGTCGAGGGGCGCCGCTACATCGATTTTGCCGGTGGCATTGCGGTGGTCAACACGGGGCACTGCCACCCGCAGGTGGTCGCGGCGGTGGCGCAGCAGCTGCAGCGGGTCACGCACACCTGTTTTCAGCTGCTGGCGTACGAACCGTACGTGGAGCTCGCCGAACGCCTGCTCAAGCTCGTGCCGGGCGATTTCCCCAAGAAGGCGATGTTCCTGTCCACGGGCGCCGAGGCGGTAGAAAACGCGATCAAGATCGCGCGGACTTACACCCGGCGAGATGCCGTGATCTCGTTCGGCGGCGGCTTTCACGGGCGCACCAACATGGCGATGGCGCTCACCGGCAAGGTGGCCCCGTACAAGGCCGGCTTCGGACCCTTTCCGGCCGGCATCTTTCACGCCCAGTTTCCCAATACGCTGCACGGAATCAGCACGGACCAGGCGTTGGGATCGGTCGAGCACATCCTGAAATGCGACGTCGCGCCCGACGAAGTTGCCGCGCTGATCGTCGAGCCGGTACAGGGCGAGGGCGGTTTTTACGTGGCGCCGTTCGAGTTCCTGCGCGAGTTGCGCGCGCTGTGTGACCGGCACGGCATCGTGTTCGTCGCCGACGAGATACAAAGCGGGGCAGGTCGCACGGGCACATGGCTTGCGATCGAACACTCGGGCGTTATCCCCGACCTGGTGACAATGGCCAAGTCGATGGCAGGCGGATTTCCGATTTCTGCGGTACTCGGGCGCGCCGACATCATGGACTCGCCGAGCCCCGGCGGCTTGGGCGGCACGTATGCCGGCAACCCGCTTGCCTGCGCTGCGGCGCTGGCGGTGCTCGACGTGTTCGAGGAGGAAAAGCTGCTCGATCGGGGCACGCGGCTCGGGCAGCGGCTGCAGCAGGGACTGCAACAGATTGCCGCCCGCTGCCCGGCAGTTGGTGAAGTGCGCGGGTTGGGGCCGATGGTCGGGATCGAGCTGATCGCAGGCGGCGAGCAGCCCGACGCCGAGCTGACGCGGCGCCTCGTCGCGGAGGCGGCGCGTCGCGGCCTGATCCTGATCTCGTGCGGCACCTACGCCAACGTAATCCGGATCATGGTTCCGCTGACCGCGTCCGACGCGGTGGTCGACGAGGGACTGAAAATCCTGTCGGACAGCCTGGACGCCGTGGCCGGGTGACCGAACTTCGGGGATTTGACCCGCGGTAGCGCGCCGATCGCTGCGCCGATCAGTCAGCGTCGGGCGCCTGGTCCTGCTTGCCGGCGGCAAGCTGCTCGTCGCGAATCTTCTCGATCTGCCCCAGCAATAGCCTCATCCAGACCGGGACCGTTTTCTTGGGTTCGTCCTCGCCGAGGTTCAGAATCGGCGCAAGAATCAGCGGAACGGAACGCGGCGGGTTAGGCTCGTGGGCTTCGACGCGCATCAGCGCGCCAAGCACGTTGGCAGCGAGTGGAACCCGGGCGATGCTCCGAGCTGATGGATTGGTGCAGTGATCCGACGGGGAGGTCACGAGATACTGGCGGCAGATCAGTGGCCGGATCGGGTGAATCGAGCAGGATTCGTCCTCGAGGAACGGGCAGGGAATTCCCAGCCGGAAATAATCCATCCCGAGAGCGACGCGTTCATCGCGCGAAAGGCTTGCATAGTGCTGCAGGCGATCCCAGACGTTGCTGGCGCGCAATCTCGAGAGGGCGTCGTCGAATCTCGCCTGCACCCGGCTGCGATGCGCATCGTCCAGGTCATCGATCAACTGGGGCAGTTGTTGCGCCTCGGTGGTCGAAAGGGGGACCAATTGCCGGCAGCACGCGCCGCATCCGGCTTTGCAAGAAATCTCGCGTCCTGCGCTTCGATCGCGCTCAACCGCCGCATCGACCACGCTGTTCGTGAGCCCCCGCAGCGCCGACAGTAGTTGGCTGAGTGGGACAACGGAGGTCCGGTCTGGACAGGTCAACTTGAGCTTGGGACCGTCGACGCCCTGTGCGAACCGCACCTCGACGCGTGGCGGTGAAGTATCGTCGGTGGCCATGGTCGCATCGCGTTTGCGCTAAGGCTGCAGCGCCTCGCTCGGATCGACGAATTTGTGTCCGAGCGCCGAGGCCACGGCACGGTTCGTCACGCGCCCGTGCAGCACGTTCAGCCCGCTCCTCAGGTGGCGGTCTTCCAGCAACGCCCTGCGATAGCCTTTATTGGCCAGCGCCAGCACGAACGGCAACGTGGCGTTGTTCAGTGCAAACGTCGAGGTGCGCGGAACCGCGCCCGGCATGTTGGTCACGCAGTAGTGGATCACCCCGTCGACCACATAGGTCGGGTCGTCGTGTGTCGTTGGGCGCGACGTTTCGCAGCATCCGCCCTGGTCGATCGCGACATCGACGATTACCGACCCCGGCTTCATTCGACGCACGGTCTCGGCCGTGACCAGCTTGGGCGCTTCCGCCCCCGGCACCAGCACTCCGCCGATCACCAGGTCCGCCGACTCGCAGTGCTGCTCGATCGCGGCGCGTGTCGAAAACACCGTATTCAGCGGACGCCCGAACTGTCGCCATAGAGCGCGCAGCGCATCGACGTTGCGGTCGATCACCCATACGTCGGCAGCCATCCCGAGGGCGATGTGCACGGCGTGCGTTCCAACGACGCCGCCGCCGAGCACGACGACCTTGGCCGGATCCACGCCCGGCACGCCGCCCAGCAGAACACCGAGCCCGCCGTGTGCCTTTTCAAGAAAGTAGGCACCGGCCTGGATCGACATGCGCCCGGCCACCTCCGACATCGGGGCCAGCAGTGGCAGTCCGCCCGCTTCCGAGGTGACCGTTTCGTATGCGATGCACACTGCGCCGCTTTCGATCAGGTCGCGCGTCTGCTCGGGGTCGGGCGCGAGGTGCAGGTAGGTGAACAGGACCTGGTCCGGGCGCAGTTGTCCGCGCTCTTCCGGTTGCGGCTCTTTGACTTTCACGATCATCTGGGCCTGGGCGAAGACCTCGCGGCCGCTCGGCACAACCTTGGCGCCAGCCGCCTCGTAGTGCCCGTCGGTGAGCCCAACGCCCTGTCCGCAGCCGGCTTGTACGATCACCTGGTGGCCGTGGTCGATCAGCTCGCGCACGTTAGCCGGCGTCAGTCCGACGCGGTATTCACGGACCTTGATCTCGGTGGGCACTCCGATCAGCATTCTTTTTCTCCTTGTCACCCTCTTAGCCTCCCCTCTCCCTTTGGGGAGAGGGGTTGGGGGAGAGGGTCCTCCATGATTTTTTCAACCTCACTTCCCGAGGGTTCGCCGCCCGACTTGCAGCATCCCCTCGCGATACGCGGCCGCCTGTTCCTCGGCACGCCGGCGCTCGTTGCGCGCCATCCACAGCGAGCCCGCCAGTACGCCGAGCGACACCGCGGCCACCGACAGCGTGGCCACCGCGTTCACGGTCGGATTCAGTCCCAATCGGGCCCGCGCGAAGATCACGATCGGCAGCGTCTTGACTCCGGGGCCGTTAAGGAACGAACTTGTTACCACATCGTCCAGCGAAATAGTGAACGTCAGCAG
>JACXTT010015049.1_pt1 | contig 10061 bp, 3 predicted proteins | sample 9270951 | NCBI WGS metagenome assembly JACXTT01 (sample SAMN15532306, study PRJNA645909) | rock metagenome | isolation source: weathered quartz diorite | place: Puerto Rico | collected 2017-06-21
CGAGCAGAACGATGGCCTTTTTCAACTGACCCGCGCCGTAGTACGCGCGCGCGAGAGCCAGCTTGAGCGAGACGTTGGACGACAGCGTCGGATAGGCCTTCTCGAACTCGACGATGGCCTCTTTGTACTTTTTCTCGGTGATCAGCCGGTTGCCCGCCTCCACGGCGTCTGCGATGTCTTTACTCACCGCCACGCCGCCGATCTTCACCTCTTCGTGAGGGGCCTCGGTCTCCGTCGCCGCGGGCGGCGCTTCAACCTTCGCGTCAAGCTCGATCTTGATCGGCGGGATGCGCTGCCCTTCGGAGATCGTCACCGGGCCGATCTGGCGCAGCTCGTATCCGGGCGCCTCGACGTCGATGTTCCAGCCGCCGGCGGCGATGCCGAGCACCGCCCACTTGCCGTTGTTGTCGGCCGCGGCGTCGGGTCCGCCCGGCTGTCCCTTCTGGATGCGCAGCTTCAACTTGGCGCCGGCGACGGGCTTGCCGGTGGCCTTGTCGACGACGGTTCCGGAGAGGCGGTTGTTGCCGCGCCAGTCCTCCGACGCCAAGAGCGTCCCCGCGGAAACGAGGACAGCGACTGCGATAGCCCACACTCTTTTCATGCTGAATCTCCCGGCCTGATATTCGCGGCATGCAAAAAAAGCCGCCGGGGGGAAATTCCCCCGGCGGCCCTGGTGATGACGCGAAATGCGGCGCTGCTAGAAGGTGAAACGACCTCCGAGGCGCCACACGCGCGGCGACTGCATCTCGATGATGCGATTGCCGGTCCCGTTCGACAGGTCGCTCTGACGCTGCAGAACGGCGCGCTTGTTAGGAGCATTGAAGAGGTCGGCGGTAAGGGAGAAGCCGACGCGGTTCATCAGGCGGAAATCCTTCGCCGCGCGGAGATCCAACTCGTACACGTTCGGGTTGCGGATCTTGCCGACGGGCTGCAGGATGATCGCCTTGTCGGCGACCTGATTGTCATTGAGCGAGCTGGCGTTGATCTGGAACGGCAGCGGATATCCCTGCCGCGCGGTAAGGCTGGCGCCGAGGCTGAAGTCCCACGGCAATTGATAGAGGCCGGTCAGGTTGCCCGACCATCTCGAGTTGATGTAGACGTTGCCCTTGTTGCCCGATCCGCCCGAACGCTCGGCGACTTGGCCGCCGGCGCAGTTGAGAATGCCGAACCCGAAACGAGAAGGGGTCGGATCGCCAGCGATCAGCGAAGCGTCGCTGCAGTTTTCCGTCCAGTCATTGAACGAGACGTTACCGCGGAGCATCCACTTGTGCGACAACCGCTTGGTGGCCGTCAGCTCCAACCCGCTGAACTTCTGCGAGTAGCCGGAACGGTTGGTGATGACGCCAAAGGTGGGCGGAGCGATCCCCGGTTTCAGGTCGTAGTAGTTGACCCCGGGTGCCGTGACCGTGTACGGGGGCTGGGAGAATGATGTGGGCGTCTGTCCGACGATGACGTAGTCGTTCCGGGTGTACCAGTCGCCTGCACCTTGCGTCTTCTCGAAGCGCGTGACGATGAAATCGCTGTACTTGCGATACGAGTAGTTGACGCCGACGACGAAGTCGGTCAGCAGCTCGCGATCGGCGCCGATGATGAACTCATCGGAGTGCGGCGCCTTTGCGTGATAGTCGACGCGGGTGGTAGAGGCCGTCGAGGTCGGGTTGGTCGGATCAAAGTAGGCGAATCCGGTCCACTTCCGAAGCTCGCTCTTCTGCACGATGCTGTCGTTGTTCACGTCGTCGCCCACGGCATAGGCGTACGTGTAGCCGAGCGGATTGGCAGCGGAGACCGTCGGGCCCATCTGGCTGATGTAGCGGTTGTAGCCGGCGCGGAGCAGCGTCTTCTTGTCGGCGCCGAGCGCGTAGGTCAATCCGACGCGCGGGGCGATCGAGTTCCACTTCATCTGGCGGGAGTCGCCAGCGAAGGCAAGCGCCGGCTCCGAGGTGGTGAAGGTTCCGCTGCTGCCGCAGTACGACGCCGCTGAAGGTGCGCACGGAAGCGTGGTCGCGGTCCCGATCATCGGGTTGGCCTCAGAGGACGTCGCCAGGTTCTTCGATTTCTGCGAGTCCCAGCGCGCGCCCGCCTGGATGGTCAGATTGCCAAGGAGGATCGTATCGCCGGCGTAGAGGTCGTTGTACTTCTCGCCATAGCCGAGATGTTTGTCGCGCGACAGCAGAGTGGTGAAGCACTGACCGGTCGGGGTGATGCCGCGCGCCACGCAATAGGCTGAGGAGCGCAGGCGCATGTAGCCGTTGGTCGAGCCGCTCCACGTGCTGATCGAGTCCACCGGCGTGTCGCGGTAGCCGAACCCGAACTTCAGCTCGTGGTTCATCGTCCCGATGTCGAAGAACTTCGATCCGTCGAGGCGGTACTGCTTCTGCGGGCGTTTGGTGATGTAGGTGAGGAAGCTGCCGTGCCAGATGTTGTTGCCCGGCCGCGTATCCCACACGATGTTCTTGTCCAGGCCCTTCCCGCCGTTCGGAACGAGCGAGAAGCCGCCCGTCACCTTCGACCACATGCCGGTCAGGTAGAGGCTCGATCCGAAAATGTGCGTGTCTTCAGCCTTGTAGACCTTTGTCGGACCGCTCTGGATCCACGAGGTCTCGAACGGGCGATCCGGCCCGAGGCTGCGCGCGTTGCGCTTCTTGTCGCCGAAGGTGTAGAAGCCGACCGCGCTGTTGCTGCGGGTGATCTGCGCGTTCAACTTGGCGTTCTTGTCGCGAAGGATGATGTTGTCGAACGCGCCGGTCTTGCCGGGCGCTTGCGAAGTCTGGGTGGAGATCTTGTTCTCCGAGTCGGCGATCCAACCCCAGATGTGATCGCGCCAGAGCGGTCCGCCGACCTCGGCGCCGTAGTCGCGGACGAAGTTGATGCGGTTGGTCAGCTCGAGGTACGACGTCGCTTCGCCGGGCACAGTGGCCTTCGCCTGCTGGCTGCCAGGCGTGTAGAAGTAGCGGCCCGAGCCCTTGAAGTCGTTCGTGCCGCGCTTGGTCACCATGTTGAGCTGCGCGCCCGGTGTCTGCACGCGGGGATCCGAGCCGCCGGTGGTGACTTGCATCTCCTCGAAGGAGTCGAAGTCGAAATACAGCGGCGTGGAGCCGACGGCTCCCATGTCCGTGATGTTCACACCGTCGACGTTCCAGGTGTTTTCACGGCTGCCGGCGCCCTTGGACAGATAGACCGACTGCTGGCCGCTCTCGTTGCCGCCGACGTTGAGCCGGTCGACCTGTACCGAGGGGGCGGTCTGCAGGATCGTCCACGGATCGCGCGAGGTGGGAATCTTCTCCAGCTCGACCCTCGGCACGCTCGCTCCCGTGCCGGCCTTGCGGACGTCCAGCAGCGGCGCTTCCGCGGTGACGGTGATCGATTCGGACACTGACGGATTGAGCGTCATGGTCACGTCGGCGTTCTGCGCCACGCGGACGCTCAGACCGGCGCGGGTGGATGTGCCGTATCCCGCGAGGTCGGCCTTGAGGGTGTACGTTCCGGGCGAGAGGTTGATGAAGCGGAAGTTTCCTTGGGCATCGGTGACGGTCGTCTGCGGCGCGCCGACGCCGGTGAGCGTCACGGTCACGCCTGGAAGAACCGATCCGTCTTTCGCCTGGACCTTGCCGTAGATGTTACCCGTCTGGAACTGTGCATACCCGCTTACGGCAAAGAGGGCAATACACGCGGCGGCAATCATGACCGCCAGCAACCTGGAATGGGGGCACCGTTTCATAGCGGCTCCTTTCGTTGATGCTGGTCGTTGGGGCTGTGCAGATCGTTAGCCTGAAAGGCTCAGATCTGCTAACCGTTGGCAAATCAGAAAGTTGCGTTGCAGAAAAGGACTCCAACCCGGTGGTCGCGATTCAATGAGATGTTCGTTTGAATTCCGATCTTTGAACTCCTTCGGACCCCAAGCTATGCGCTGTCGGCGCGTAGCTTACTGCAAAAGGCGTTAAAGAAACCATGAATGGTTGTCCTCGACGCCACCACTGCCGAGGCCGTTTGCAGAATGTCGGCGCATCGGTGAAACTCCGGCCGCCTTGGGAAAACGCTCGCGCCGGAAAAAGAAGCCGCTCACGACCGTCCACTCAGCGGCCGCGAGCTCGCAGCCGGCCGCGGCTGATGACCCGCGACGCCGCCGCATCCTCGCCGTCGCCGGCGCGGCGCTGGTCGTCGCTGTCTTTCTCGTTTATGGCCAGTGTCTCTCGCATCCATTTCTGCGGCTCGACGATCCTGACTATGTCCTCGACAACGAGCATGTCCAAAGCGGGCTGTCCATAACGAACATCGCGTGGGCCTTCACCGCAATCTCCGCGTCGAACTGGCACCCGCTGACGTGGATCTCGCACATGACGGACGTCGAGCTGTTCGGCTTCGACGCCGGCAAGCACATTCTCATGAGCGTCGCCTTTCACGCGCTCAATTCACTGCTGCTCTTTCTCGTCCTGCAGCGAGCGACGAGCGCCGTGTGGAAGAGCGCTGCGGTGGCCGCGTTGTTCGCCCTTCATCCGCTGCACGTCGAATCAGTGGCTTGGGTGTCGGAACGAAAGGATGTTCTCAGCACCCTCTTCTTCCTCCTCGCCCTCTGGCTCTGGATCGAATGGCGCGCCGGTGGCGCTCGGGAACGCTATTGGTGGGCGGTGATTGCGTTCGCGGCGGCGCTGATGTCGAAGCCGATGGTGGTCACGCTGCCGTTCATTCTTCTGCTCCTCGACTGGTGGCCGCTGCGGCGAAAGATCGATCGCGCCGCGGTCGTGGAAAAATGGCCCTTCTTCGCGCTGACTTTCGTCTCGATCCTCATCACGCTCCGCGCGCAGCGCACGGCGATGGGCGTGATGCCATTCGCGTTGCGCGTACAGAACGCGCTGCTCTCGTACGCGGAGTATCTGAAGAAAACGATCTGTCCGGCCGGTCTGGCGATCATCTATCCGCATCGCATACAGATCTCTCTCTCCGCGCTCTTGCTCGCCGCGGCACTCCTCGCCGGCATCACGATCGTCGCGGTGCTCTACCGCCGCCGATTTCCCTTTCTCCTTTTCGGTTGGCTGTGGTACGTCGGAACGCTGGTCCCGGTCATCGGAATCGTGCAGGTGGGCCACGAGGCGATGGCCGACCGGTACACCTACATTCCGCTGATCGGCATATTCATCGCCGTGGCCTGGTGGTGCGCGGCGGTGGTACCGAGCCGGCTGGCGCTGACGGCCGGCGCGTCGGTGGTGCTGGTCACGCTCGCCGCGTGCACCTTTCATCAAGTCCGTTACTGGCGCAACGGCGTGCTCCTCTTCGAGCACGCGCAACGCGTGACGGACGACAATCGATTCGTCCGCGAAGGGCTGGCCCGCGAGCTCCTCGAGGCGCACGATTACCGCCGCGCCGCCGCCGAGTTCCACGCCGCCCTCGGGCAGGCGGTGCCGGGTGACGACGCGACGCACGCCGGTCTCGGCACGGCGCTGCTGCAACTCGGCGATCCTGCCGGCGCGCGGCGCGAATTCGAGACCGCGGTGGCGATGAATCCCCGCAACGCCGTCGCTCTTCGGCGGCTCGCCGATCTGGCGCTCGCCGATGGGCGCACCGCCGACGCCACGCGGCTGCTCCGGCGCTCGGCGGAGCTCAACCACGACCCCAGCACGCTGGCGGTGCTCGCGGCGGCCAGCGGCAACGTGGACGAGGCGGTGGCCTTGTACCGCCGGGCCATCGCGCGGCAGCCGGACAAAGCGGAGATCCACAACGATCTCGCCGCCGTGTTGTCGAGGAGCGGACGCGAACGCGAGGCGCTGGCCGAATACGAAGAAGCGCTGCGCATCGATCCTTATCAATACGAAGCGCAGATGAACCTCGGCGCCATGCTCACGCGTCTCGACCGCAGCGACGAAGCGATCGGCTGGTTCGCGCGCGCAGCCGCGGAGCGCCCGGAGTCGGCGGAGCCGCACGTCTACCTGGCGCTGATGTATGCGCGAGCGAAACGAAACGCGGAGGCCATCGGCGAGGCGTCGACCGCCCTGCGCATCAATCCCGCCTCCGCCAACCTGCAGTTCAGCAACGCCCTCCACATGCCGCTGCGCGAATCGAACCTGTCGGGATGGATTGAGTACCTGCGGCAACAACAACGCTAATTTGCTGAATCGAGAGTACGCCGACTAAGTCGGGACAGGCACAGTGGAGTGCGGGCGTCCCGGCCGCGCGCGCTGGGCGTCTCGCCCGGCGCCACGCCTAACGATCGGGCGAGACGCCCGCTCGGTGCGGCGGGACGCCCGGCACTCCGAGGCTCGCGCCGGAAAGTAATAAAGCCACGAACTTCTGACTTGGTATTCGCAAGGGACCTGGTCGGGTGGCCGTCACCCATCCCCCGGATCCCTCGCTCCGCTCGCGATGACGCGCGAACAAAAAGCCCGCTGCGACCGAAGTCCCAGCGGGCGGGGAAACAAAACAGGACCGTTTAGAAGTTGAACTTCGCTCCGAGCCTCCACACGCGCGGTGCCTGGAGCTCGGTGATGCGCCAGCCGGCCGAACGCGAAGGATTGGCGCTGCCCACGGAGTTCTGCAGGATGAGCGTCTCGCGCTGCAGGACCGTGCGCTTGTTCGGTACGTTGAACAGGTCTCCCGAAAGCGTCACGCCGACGCGGTTCGCAAAGCGGAAATCCTTGGCCACCCGCATGTCGAGCTCGTAGACGTTGTCGAAACGGATCTTCCCGATGGGATCGAGAACCACGGCGACGTTTCCGCCGCTGAGACCGGTGACCGTCTCGCGCAGCGGAACGGCGTAACCCTGGCGGGCGTTGAGGCTGGCGCCGAGGCTGATGTCCCACGGGAACTGGTACGTTGCGACGACGTTGCCCTGCCACCTGGCGCTGATGAAGTCATTGCTGAACGCGCCGGAGCCGGCCGACTGCGGGGCCACCTGACCGCCTGGGCAGGCCCCCGGACCAGCGGATGCTCCTGTGATGGTGGGAAGAGCGGGCGTCGGATTGGCGAAACTGTCCGTGCCGCAGTTCTCAGTGTAGTCGTTGAGGCTGGCATTGGCGCGCAGCATCCAGTGGTGCGACATGCGCTTGGTGGCGGTCAGCTCGAACCCGCCAAACTTCTGCTTGTAGTTGGGGCGGGTGGTGAGCACGCGATAAACCGGTGCATTGACACCCGGAGCGAGCATGTAGACCGGCCGCGACGATGTGGTGAAGGAAGTGATTTTCTGGCCGGTGACCGGATCGATCAGGGTGAACGTCGTACCGCCAGCGGTGACGGGGGTGACCACACCGTTGATGGTCTTGGTAGCAGGAACGTAGTCCGCCGACGTGTAGTAGTCACCCGCGCCGGGGGTCTTCTCGAATCGCGTTGTGAAGAGGTTCTTCGAGATGCGATAGGTGTAGTTGAGGCCCACCGAGAAATCGGTCAGCAGCTCGCGCTCGGCGCCGACGAGGAACTCGTCGGAATACGGCACCTTCATCCCGTAGTCGACGCGCCGCGTCAATGCGACGGAGCCGGGGTTGTTCGGATCGATGCCTTGGAAGCTGCGGATCTTCTTCAGCTCACTGCGCTGCGCGATGTGATCACCGTTGTCGTCGAATCCGTAAATGTAGAACGCCGAATAGGCGAGCGGATTGGCGCCGGAGACGGCCGAGCCCAACTGGCTGACATAACGGTTGTAGCCGGCGCGCAGGAGCGTTCGTTTGTCGGCGCCGAGGCTGTAGGTCAGGCCGATGCGCGGCGTGACACTGTTCCAGTGCAGCACGCGGGGATCGCCGGAGAAGTTCACGGACGGCAATTGAGCGGCGATGGTCCCGCCCAACGTGCCGTTGCACCGCGTGGTGCTGATGCATGGCAGCGACAGCGGCGTGGCCAACACCGGATTCGCGGCGATCGACACCGCGAGATTCTTCGACTGCTGCCGATCCACGCGCACGCCGCCCTGCACGGTCAGGTTGCCGAGCAGGATGGTGTCGCCGACGTAGAAGTCGTTGTACTTCTCGTCATAGCCCACCGCGACGTCGCGCGGGAGGGTGGCCAGGAAACAGCCGGCGGGCAGACCTTCTTTCGCGCAGATGGTCGCGCCCGGAGCCATCGTGACGTCGTACCTGATGAAGCCATGCGACGGACCGGGAAGCGAGCTCTGGGAGCTGACCGGCGTGTGGCGGTAGCCGAAGCCGAACTTCAGCTCGTGGTTCATCGTCCCGATGTCAAAAAACTTCGAGCCGTCCAGACGATACTGCTTCTGGGGCCGTTTCGTCTGGAACGTAAAGTAGTTGTCGTGGTTGACGCCGTCTTTGTCCACCCAACGCGACGGCGCGCCCTCACCCTGTCCGCCGTTGGCGAAGAGGCCGAAACCACCGTCGACCTTCGACCACATTCCGGTGAGGTAGAGACTGGAGCCGACGATCTGCGTGTCTTCGAGCTTGTAGACCTTCGTCGGGCCGGTCTGCTTGTACGAGGTCTCGAACGGGCGTGTCGGAGAGATGTCGCGCGCGTTGCGGAACTTGTCGCCGTATGTGTAGAAACCGACCGCGCTGTTGTTCGACAGCGCCTGCCAGTTGAGCTTCAGGTTCTTGTTCCGCAGGATGGTGTCGTCGGGAATGAAGACCGACGGTGCCGGCCGCGTCAGCGACTGCCAGGTGGAGATCTTCTGGTCGCCGCGCGCGCCCCAGAACCAAACGCGATCGCGCCAAATGGGGCCGCCGAGCTCCGCGCCGTAATCACGAATGTGATTGACCTTGTTGGTCAGCGAGAGATAGCCGGTGGCCTCGGCCGGAACGGTCGCTTCGTCCGACAGGCTGCCGGGCGTGTAGAGGTAGCGTCCCGATCCGCGGAAGTCGTTCGTACCGCGCTTGGTGACCATGTTGAGCTGCACGCCCGGCGTCTGAATGCGCGGGTCGGAGCCGCCGGTGGTCACCTGCATCTCTTCGAAGGAGTCGAAGTCGTAGTACGTCGGCGAGGAGCCGGTGGCGCCCATGTCGGTGATGTTGACGCCGTCGACGTTCCACGAGTTGTCGCGGCCAAGCGCCCCCTTGGCGATGTAGTTGGACTGCTGTCCGCTCTGCGTGCCGCCGACGTTGATGCGGTCGACCATCACGGAAGGAACGGACTGCAGCACCGTCCACGGATCGCGCGAGGTGGGAATCTTCTCCAGCTCCACCTTCGGCACGTTGGTGGCCGTCCCCGCCTTGCGGATGTCGAGCAGCGGCGCCTCGGCGGTGACGGTGATCGACTCGGATACCGAGGGGTTGAGGGTCAGGGTGACGTCGGCGTTCTGCGCGACCCGTACGCCGACGCCGGCGCGGGTGGCGCTGCCGTACCCCGACAGCTCCGCCTTGATGGCGTACGTCCCGGGCGAGAGATTGAGGAAGCGGAAATTGCCTTGCCCGTCGGCGACCGTGGTCTGCGGCGCGCCGATGCCGGTCAAAGTGACCGTCACTCCCGGAAGTACGCTCCCATCTTTCGCCTGAACTTTGCCGTAGATGTTTCCGGTCTGGTACTGCGCGTAGCCAGTGACGGCAACCAGCAGGCACAGCGCGGCGGCGAGTAGCGCCAACCGCCTCGAAACGGGGGATGGTGTCATGGGCAACTCCTTTCGTTCGGTGTGCGACTCGACTGAAAACGACCAAAGCCGATCACACGGCCTGTGATGATCGGCCAACTGTTCTTGGTAGATGCTGATGGTAATCGTGGACGGGCAGTGCAGATTCTTCGCCGGAATACTCTTGTCGACTAACTATTGACATATCAGTGACTTGAGCTTCGGAAGATACTCTCAACGTCGTCGCTCAGATTCAATGAGATGTTCGGCGGGTTCCGTTCCTTGGACTGTTTCAAAGGCCAAACGCTCGAACGAGAGAAGGGTTGATCGCCGCAAGAAGCATTCGCAACCGTCTCGAAATGGGGTGTGCGTCATGAGCAACTCCCGTCGTTTCAGCGTTCTTCGGTATGAACCACCCGACCGATCGCCAGGCCTTGCCGATCAGCCAGGACTTTTCTCGAGTGACGAAAGGCTGTACTGCGCTCTCCGTTGCTGAACTGGTTACGTTCGGTGACCGGAGCGTAACAGAAATGAAGACGACGTGCCCACGGACAGGGGCCCAAAGACCAAA
>JACXTT010015050.1_pt1 | contig 10061 bp, 9 predicted proteins | sample 9270951 | NCBI WGS metagenome assembly JACXTT01 (sample SAMN15532306, study PRJNA645909) | rock metagenome | isolation source: weathered quartz diorite | place: Puerto Rico | collected 2017-06-21
CGCAGTCATCGTCCTCTTCCATTCAGGACTTCTTCAAAAGCTATTTCGAGGAGTCGCTCAAGGATGAGCCGGAGTACGCGACCAACGTCGGCCGCCACGATTACGATGACCGCTGGTCCGACCTTTCCAAGTCGGGCCGCGAGCAGCGCCTCTCTCACATGCGTTCTCGCCTCGCCGCCCTCGAACAATTCAAACTGGACTCCCTCGCTGAACAGGATCGGCTGAGCGCGCGCCTGCTGAAGTACGACCTCACCTCACAAATCGAATCCTACGACCTCAGCGTTCATCTCCTTCGCGTCGGTCAGCTCTACGGCTTCCACAATCGCGTGTATCTTGTGATTGACCGCATGCCCGCTCGCACTCTGCGCGACTACGGGAACATTTTGTCGCGCCTCCACGGCATTCCCGCCTATATTGATCAAAATCTGGCCATTCTCGACGAGGCCATCCAGGAAGGCTGGACGCAGCCCGCCATCGTCGTGGACGTTGTGAGCAAGCAGATCGCGGCGCAGCTTGCGCAAGAGAAGAAAGATTCGCCTCTGCTCGCGCCGTTCCGGAATTTTCCTTCCAATTTCACGCCACAGGAGCAAACAAAACTTCGCGGCGACGCCGAAGCCGCGTACGACAACGAATTTCTCCCCGCGTGGCGCAAGCTGCAAAACTACATTGCGAACACCTATGCGCCGAAGGCCCGCAAAACCGACGGTATCGGCGGTGCTCCCGGCGGCAAGGAAGCGTACGCCATACTCGTGCGGCGTCTCACAACCACGAACGCAACTCCCGAAGAAATTCACAAGACCGGCGAAGCCGAGCTCGCTCGCCTCGAAGCGGAAATGCTCGCCATCGCTCGCGAAACCGGATTTGCCGGCACGCTTCAGGAATTCGAGAAAAAACTGGATGCCTCGCCCGAGCAGCATTTCCGTTCCAAAGACGAAATGCTCGTCTACTGCCGCAATGCCGCAAAAATTATCGAGCCCGAACTCCCGAATCTGTTCCGCCGCATTCCGCTAATGCTCTATGGCATCCGGGCGATTCCGCCGGACCGGGAAGCCGCCACAGCATCGAACGCGCAAGCGCCTGCGCCCGATGGCAGCGTTCCAGGTTGGTTCAATCTCAATACTTATGAACCGGAAAAGCAGGCTCGCTACGATAAGCAGGCGCTCGTGCTTCATGAAGCCGTTCCCGGCCACGTGTTTCAAGGTTCTGTAGCCCGTTCGATGACAGGCTTGCCGGACTTTCGCAGGTTCTATGGCAATAGCGCGTACGCCGAAGGCTGGGCACTCTACGCTGAATCTCTTGGCAGCCAGCTGGGCTTATATAAGGACCCGTATGATCACTTCGGGCAGCTTGCCAGCGAGCGCTTCCGCGCTGTTCGTCTTGTCGTGGACACTGGCATTCATTCGCAAGGCTGGACCCGCGAACAGGCCATCGCTTTCTTCAAGGAGCACGCTCCCGAAGTCTCTCTGGCGGAAGTGGATCGGTACATCTCCTGGCCCGCGCAAGCGCTCGCGTACAAAATGGGCCAGCTCGAAATCATGAAATTGCGCAAGGAAGCGCAGTTAAAGCTCGGCCCCAAATTCGACATTCGCGAATTTCACGATGTGATTTTGCGCGATGGCGCCCTTCCGCTCGAGCTGCTCGACGAGCAGGGCCAAAAATACATCAATTCGAAGTGAGCCGCGCTGCCAGCGCCTGCGCGTTCCGGTGCGCGATGGCCTCGATCGAAATCATCGGGTTCACGCCGGACGCTGACGGAAACGACGCACCGTCCATCACGTAGAGGTTCCGCGCTTCCCACGTTTCTCCGTCGGGATTCGTCGCCGAGTTTTTCGGCGAATCTCCCAGCCGCGCCGTTCCCATGATGTGAAATGAAAACAACGAAACCTGTCCGTCTCCCCATCCCGCACGGTCCATATCTATTTCCAATGACTCCAGTGATCCTCTTTTCCCCGGCTCATACGAACAAAACTTCGCATGAGGAGAATAAATCAGCTTCGCTCCTGCCGCTTCTAGAATTTGTGCAGCGCCTAAAAATCCTCTCCGAAGATGCGTGCGGTCGAATTTCGAGAGCGAATACGACGAAACCGGATTTCCTTCCGAATCGATCCTGACTCTTCCACCGGACCGGTCTCGCAGCAGCACTCCGATCGCTGACGTATTCGCGAACTTTTCCATCAGGCCGCGAAATTGCCCCGGATCGCGCCATGGCAGCGGCGCCATCGCGATTACCGGCTGCAGCGCCGTCGTTTCGAATTTCACGCCGTAATTCCCGGTCATGTTTCGAAGCTCATCCGAATAGATTGCCTGCATCGTTCCTTCCCACGGGCGAATCTCTTCTTCAAAAATTCCGCAAACGTTCGAAACCGGGTGCAAATGCAGATGACGCCCGATGTGCTCGTTTCCCAGTCCAGAACGCAGCAGCAGCGCTGCCGTGTGAATCGCTCCGCACGCCACTACGACTGCCTTGCATTTCACTCTGACCGCATGTCCGCCTTTCGAAATCGCTTCGACTCCCCTCGCCGCTCCCCCTTCGATTCGAACTCGCTCTGCTCGCGTCCCCACCACAATCCGCGCGCCCTTCGCCTGCGCATCCGCAAGCCACGTCTTCACCGAAGATTGCTTCGCCCCAATTGCGCAGCCGTATCCGCAATATCCACAAATTTTTCCCTGATCGCAGTTCGTCACGTTCCGCGGCATCGCATCCACGTGCCATCCGAGTGCCTTCAGCCCGCGCTCCAAAACCTGTTCCCGCGCCGAGACGTGATTTTGCTCGCGATTTACCTGCAGACGCTCGCACACTGCATCCAAACTTCGCGTGTGCTCCGCGCCTGCGATCCACGGTGCTCCCGCCTCAGCCCATTCCTGGCGAATTTCGTCCGGCGTTCGAAATGACGTGCAGTAATTCACCACCGTCCCCCCGCCTAGACATTCCCCCGCCAGAATTCCAACGTTGTGATCCTTCGTTCCGGCGAATCCACCTTCCAGGTACAACCGTTGAAATCCGCCGAGCTCCGCGCCGTCAAAATCTGCGTCGTCGTAGTAATCCCCCGCTTCGAGTACAACAACATCTTTCCGCGCTCCCGCCAGCACCGCCGCCGCAACTCCTCCTCCCGCGCCCGACCCAATCACGCACACGTCGCACGTCAGCGTGAGCTCGTTGTCCGGCAAAATTACGGTGAGCCCACGTTTCGCCAGCGGCTTCTGCACTCCCAATGGACCGGGGTATTTTATTTTTTCCCAAACCGCGCTGCCGCCATGGCAGTCTCGCAACATCACGTACAAAAATCCAATTGCCTTCCGCAAGCCCTGAAACGCTGCCCGCCTCTTCGCCAGCCTGCTGTTTGCCCACGAACGCAAAATCTTCTCGCGAACCGGGGCCTCTAAACTCGAAAATTTTTCATAATGCCCCGCCAGCAAAAATGCGTGCAGTTTCGAATCCCACATATCCAGCAAGTTCAAAAACTGCGCGCGCCCGTGCGTGCGCGGATTGAAGTCCAGCGCCTTCGCCAGGGCTTCTGGCACACCCATGTCCACCGCGGAAGGCCATCCTTCCGCACGCGGCAAAAACGTTTCACAAATGGATTCGAGCGCATGCTTCTGGCGGGGAGTAAGCTGCATGAGAGGACTGCAGTCTAGCGCGGCTTTCCGTCCAACATCAATCTTGCGAACTCGTCGCCGCAAGATGCCAAATCTTAATTATTCCGCTCTTCTTTTTCCCGTTGCTTCGCTGCTTTGTCGCGATCTTTCTTGCTGTAGCTCTCCGTATATTTTTTCTCGAGCGAAGCCTTTGTAAAAAAATCCGGCACAAAATGCTGGTCGAAGCTGCACGTATCAAAAAACGCTTGGAACAATCTGTGCCCGTCCCGCCGCCGCTCCACTTGCAGCGGCGCCATCACCGATCCCTGCATATGATAGTTTCCGTAGGCGGTCACTTCTTCCGTCCGCTCTCGCGTCGTTTCATCGCGCGTAACCACCACGCTGCGCGCCAGCAAATGCGAACTCTGCAGCACCGCCAAACGAAACGTCCGGTCTTCGCGATCCACCAGTTCCACCCACTCCACCGGTTTCATATCAATCAAATCCTGCCCACCGTAGCGAAACAGCATTCCTTCTTCCTTCAACCGAAACCGCAGCACGTTATCAATATCGCGTTTCGTTTGCTCCTTGAAATCCGTCACGTTCGACGGCGGCTGCTCGCTCACGCCGCTGCGATCCATCGTCCAGCCTTCATCCCCGTTGTAGAGTTCGATGATCGTTCCGCCCTTGAACGGAATCTGTCCAATAAGCACGCCAAGCAGTCCGCCCTTCGCGCCTTTTACTTCATATTCGGTTCGGTTCTTGTCCGGCAGGTGCCAGTAGTCGCGAAAATTTGTATACCCGGAAAGATCCCCGTTGTGTTCGAACTGCGCGAGCCGCCCCGTGCAATCCGTTTCGCGCGTTTGCAAATATGCCTGGCCGCCCATCGCATCAATCACTTGATCCAGAATATGCTTCGCCTTCGCCGCGCTTGCCTCCGGCATCATCGTTTCCGCAGCTTGCGCCGTAGCACGCGGCACGGCAACTGCGAAGCACACGGCCAGCGCCATCGCCCAAACAAAAAATCTCATCCGCACAAAACCGAACCTCCGTTTACATTGATGATCTCTCCGGTCATGAAGTTGGCCAGGTCGGACGCGGCAAACAAAATCGGCCCTGCAATCTCTTCCGCCGTCGCCGGCCGTCCCAGGGGAATCGCCGCAGCCGCCATCTTCTGCCCTGCCTTCGTCTCCAGCACCGGATTCGACATGTCCGTCGCCACCCATCCCGGTGCCACCGAGTTCACCAAAATCCCGTGCCGCGCCAGCTCCGTCGAAAGCCCCTTCACCAGGCTCACAATGGCGCCTTTCGAAGCGCCATAGTGTGTGTGAAACGATTCTCCCCGCTGGGCCGCCGTCGACGTAATTGGAATTATCTTCCCCGACTTCTGCTTGATCATCTGCGGCACAGTGAAATGAATGATTGAGTACACGCTCTTCAAATTGACCTGCATCATTTCGTCCCACTGCTTTTCCGTCATCTTTTCGATCGGCAAATCCTCCGCATTCCACACGCCCGCGTTCGCCACCAAAATGTCCAACCGCCCCAGGCGCGCAATCGTCTGCTCCACCAATTTTTTGTTCTCGGAATGTTTGCTCACGTCCGCTTTGAACGCTTCGACCCGCGTCCCGTGCTTCCGCGCTTCCGTTTCCACCGCCGCCGCTGCGTCCTTTGCCTTGTTGTAACTGAACACCACATCCGCGCCCGCCTGCGCAAAAAGTTTTACTGCGGCCGCTCCGATTCCGCGCGAGCCCCCCGTGATCAACGCAGCCTTCCCCGCCAAAGAAATCATGTCTCCCCCAAGTAAGATTTAGAAAAAATTCGTCAAATAAAATTTGGCGTCCGGTAGCACAGCCACTCTTGGCTGTGCTTATTGCTTCGTCCTAATCTCCACCCGATTTCGTTCCGTCGCTGCGACAAACTCCCCAAAAATCTTCTGCGCGAAAGCGTCCTCCGGCATCCGCTCCGGATGCCACTGCACACCGACGACCCAATTCCCATCGCCTTCCAGTTCCACGCCTTCCACAATTCCTTCCGCCGACCGCGCCGTCACGCGCAATCCCTCTCCCGGCTTGTCAATCGCCTGGTGATGGCTGCTGTTGATATACACGTGCTCGCCACCCGCCAGCTTCGCCAGCCGGCTTCCCGCAGCCAGCGTTGCATCGTGCTGCGCATCTCCTTTTTTAACTCCCGCCGGCAAATCCGTATTCCCGTGTACTTCTTTTCCCGGCCTCTCTGCCGGAATGTCCTGCACCAGCGTTCCTTTCTGATGTACATTCAAAATCTGGCAGCCGTAGCAAATTGCCAGCACCGGTTTGTGCTCCGCAATCGCGTGATCGAGAATCGCGCTGTCTGTCCGGTCCCGCGCCCGATCCAAGGTCTTCGTCTTGGCGTGGCGTTCCGCGCCGTACCGGCTCGGCTCTACGTCCGCCGGGCTCCCCGGCAATACAAATCCATCCAGTTGCACGATCTGCGCTGCCAGTTTTTCTGCCGGTTGATTCAGCGAAATTTCCGTTGGATCGCCGCCTGCGCGCCGGACGGCTTCAAAATAATGGTTCAGTTTCTCATGTTCCCCTTGCCGCTCTTCGTCGCTGGTTCGCCAGGGGATGCCTACCCGCGGTTTGTGGGAATTTTGGAGGAACATGGGAGCGTCAAATCGTAGCATTGCGCCCCGAAGGCCAGCAACCACAGCAAATCTCGTTTGAGGGTTCTGTGTAAGCCTATATTTTTCAGTATTTTGCGTCTATCGAGCGCTTGCGGCAGGCTGGGTCGGCAGGCAAAACTCCGCTCGCTGAAAAAACTCCGGCAGGTGCGCCAGTCGCCGGTCCAATTCTTCCATAGTCGCGGCACGCACCGTCACATGCCCCACTTTTCTCCCGGGCCGCAGTGATTTCCCATACAAATGCAGGTGCGCATCAGAAATCGCCAATACTCCCGCAGGCTCCGGCACATCCCCGATCAAATTCAGCATCGCCGAAACTCCCGGCGTCGCCGTTGAGCCTAGCGGCAATCCCATTACCGCCCGCAAATGATTCTCAAACTGGCTCGTCGCCGCTCCTTCAATCGACCAATGCCCCGAATTGTGAACCCGCGGCGCCATTTCGTTCGCGACGAGCTCGCCGTCTCGCTCAAAAAACTCGATCGCCAGCACACCCACGTAATTCAATTGCTGCATGATTCGTTCCGCCGCTCGCTCTCCTGCTTTTTGCAGCGCAGCATTCAATTTCGGCGCGGGCGCAATCGAAAGCCGCAAAATTCCTCCGCGATGATGATTCTCCACCAGAGGATAAAACGCCGTCTCGCCTGACCTGCCTCGCACCGCCAGAATCGAAAGCTCTCTCTGAAACGCCACGAAATTTTCGAGCAACAGCGGCGCGCTCGGAAATTCGCTCTTCGCACGATCCACATCTTCCTGCGTTCGCAGCACCCACTGCCCCTTGCCGTCATAACCCATGCGCCGCGTCTTAAGCACCGCAGGCAAACCGATCTTCTTCACCGCCGCATCGAGTTCGCCCGCATGCGAAACTTCCGCAAACGAAGTCGTCGCAATCCCCAACTTTCGAAACAGATTTTTCTCGCTCAACCGGTCCTGCGCCGCTTCCAGCGCTTCCGGTGGCGGGTACACCGGCACATGCTTCGCCAAAAAAAGCGCGGCTTCCACCGGCACGTTTTCAAACTCGTACGTCACGAGCTCCAGGCCGTGCGCGAATTTTTCCAGCACCTCGTGATCTGAATATTCCGCCGTCACTCGATGGGCGATTCTTCCCACCGGCGCTTGCGGGGAGGGATCGAGAAAACGAAAGTGCAGCCCCAGCGGATAGCCCGCCAGTGCCAGCATGTAACCCAACTGCCCGCCGCCGAGGATCCCAATCGTCACTCGTTTACCTCGCCCACTGACCCAGTGTCATCCCGAGCTCCGCGGGTTTTTGTGGAGCGAGGGATCTGCTTTTGCTTTTTTCAGCGTGACTTCTTTTTCTTCGCCTTGCCCAGCAAAACTGCTGCCGGATCGGGCGTCGCCAAAACCTTCTTCGTTTGATTCGTCCGGAATCTCCTCAATGCCTCGCGAATCTCTGCATGTTTCGCGCCTAAAATGGCCGCCGCAAGCAGCGCCGCGTTGATCGCGCCGGCCTTTCCAATCGCTAGCGTTCCCACGGGAATTCCCCCCGGCATCTGTGCAATCGAAAGCAGTGAATCAAGTCCCTTCAGCGCCTTCGATTCCACCGGCACTCCGAGCACCGGCAACACCGTTTTCGAGGCTGTCATTCCCGGCAAATGCGCCGCCCCACCCGCTCCTGCAATAATCACTTCAATCCCACGTTCCTCCGCACTCGATGCATATTCAAAAAGCAAATCCGGCGTCCGGTGCGCGGAAACCACGCGCGTCTCATGTGCCACGCCAAGCTCTTCCAGCGTTTGGGCTGCATGCTGCATCGTCTCCCAATCGGAAGTCGACCCCATGATGATCCCCACCAATGGCTTCGCGTCGTTGTTCATTGAAAGTCCAGCCATACCGGAACGCATAAGTCTATCGTGCGCCACTTCCATTTGGGAAACAGAGAGTGTGGTCTGGTTTGCCGAGATTCTAGGAGAGAGTTCGGACCATTTCGTACTCGATGAGTGCGAGATCATTCGGATACGGTTCCGTTCGCCCCGTCTTGGCAAATCCGAGCCGTTCGTAAAAGCGAATAGCAGGGCCGTTCGTGCTTACCACCATCAGCGTCAACGTTTTGATCCTTCGCGACTTTGCCCAATCCACGACGGCATCAACGAGAAGCTTGCCGACTCCGTGGCGGCGCTGCGCCGGCGCAGTCCACATCGAAACCAATTGCGCGCGAGTCGGGTCTTCAAGATCGAGCAGCGCGCCCGCAATTCCGCAGCCCATGCCACCGTCCACCGCGAGAAACCCAACACCCTTCTCGCCGTTCCATCGCTCTAAACGCGCCAGCCATTCCGAGTCTGTAAACGCCGCTTCTCTCGCGTACGTCGATCCAAACGCAAACGGACTCTCGCCCAAAGCATTCAGTCGTACCAACTTAAATAGTGGAAGATTTCCGCGGGTAATTCGCTCAATGGCAATCACGATCTATTCTCGGGTTACCTTCCTGAAGTGGCTGCGTCTATTGCTACCATAACAGCTGTGCTCCGAGGTGACCCCATGACCTTCCAAAAATATCTGTGTAAGCTCGCGGCGCTGGCCTTCATCGCTAGCGCAACATGCCAAGCGAAAGCGCAAGACGCTAAAACTCCGTATCCGAATATGGCGCCCCTCGAACAATACCTGATGCAGGACCGCAATGCCGAAATCGCCCTGGCACAAAGTGCCGCGCCTGAGTCCATTTCACGCGATGCCGAGGTACTGGTTCTTGGCCGGCACGGCTACGAAACGGGGCTAAAAGGAAAGAACGGTTTCGTGTGTATTGTACAGCGTTCGTGGACTGCCCCCAGCGACGATCCGGATTTTTGGAATCCCAAATTGCGCGCCCCGATTTGCTATAACGCTCCCGCTGTCCGGTCTTATCTGCCGCGTGTTCTCAAAAAAACAGAATTGATCTTGGCCGGACGCTCCAAAGCGGAGATGTTTAGCGCGATCGCATCGGCAGCCGAGAAAAAAGAATTGCCCGGGATGGAATCCGGCGCGATGTGTTACATGCTGTCCAAACAAGGCTACCTGAGCGATCGCGATGGACACTGGCTGCCGCACCTGATGTTCTTCACTCCACCGGTTGACCCTGCCGCTTGGGGCGCGAATCTGCCGGGCTCCCCCATGATTGCCTTCCCAGACAGTGGGGAAAACTTGACGGTATTCCTGGTTCCGGTTCGCCAATGGTCCGACGGGACACCTGCTTCCGTGACAGGGCACTGATTCAAGTGAAGATTCTCTGAGCCTCTGGGCGCTTTCGTTTCTCTATTGAACGGGTTGGAAGCTCGTCATCTGCCCGCAGCTTTTTCTCCGCGCAGAACGAGGCACGTCGAATTGGATTTCGCAATCAACCTTCCGTTCTCATCCACCACGTCGCATTCCGCGTAACCAATCGTTCGCCCGCGATGCACAACCTTTCCTTCTGCGCGCAACTTCGCTTCTCGTACCGGTCGCAAAAAATTGATCTTCAACTCGACCGTCGTGAACGATTCGCCAGGCGCAAGCGTGCTCGCAAACGCAATTCCCATTGCCGCATCGGCAATGTCGCACAAAATCCCGCCATGCATTGTCCCCATCGGATTCGCGTGTTGTGGCCCTGCATGCAGTGTCACGAGCGCGCGGCCATTCCCCGCCTCCGGGACTTCAAATCCAATCAACCGCGCCGCAGGAGACCCCGTCTCCATGATGTGCTCTCCCAAAGCTTTGTCATTTCCTGCAGCAGGCTGCGCCATGAATTTCTCCTTCGTCAAGTACTCTTTCGATGCGCCATTCCGCATTTTATTTACTTTCCACTGGGTCATTGGCGCCTCAAATTTTGCTAACCAACCAGCGCCACAGGTGCGGC
>JACXTT010015051.1_pt1 | contig 10061 bp, 8 predicted proteins | sample 9270951 | NCBI WGS metagenome assembly JACXTT01 (sample SAMN15532306, study PRJNA645909) | rock metagenome | isolation source: weathered quartz diorite | place: Puerto Rico | collected 2017-06-21
GAGGGGGGGGGGCGGCCCGCCGGTCGGGGGGGGCCGGTGCGGTGAAGGTGAGGGGGAACACCGCAGCGGGGCGGCGACCCGCCCTCCTGTCCGAACTGGCCTCCGAGTTCGGCAGCCAGTGCGTGGTACTCGCCATCGATGCACGCCGCACCGGTAACGGCTGGGAAGCGCTCACGCACGGCGGCCGCAAGCCAGGTCCACCCGACGCCGTGGAGTGGGCGCGGGAGGCCGCGGGCCTGGGAGCTGGGGAGATCTTGCTCACGAGCTGGGATCGCGACGGGACGCGCGCCGGCCCCGACCTGGAACTGCTGCGCGCGGTGCTCGGTGCGGTGCGGGTACCGGTGATCGCGTCGGGTGGGATCGGCGAGCGGGCCCATGTGGCGGACGCGTTCCGCGCCGGCGCGGACGCGGTGCTGGCGGCGTCCGTGTTCCACGACGGCGATGATACCGTCGACGGCATCAAGGCCGATCTCTCGCTCCGCGGCATCCGGGTGCGGCGATGATCGTCCCCAGCATCGACCTGATGCAGGGCCGCGCGGTCCAGCTCCGCGGGGGTCGAGACCTCGTGCTGGATGGCGGCGATCCGTTGGCCCGGCTCGAGGAGTTCGCGGTGGCCGGAGAGGTAGCGGTCGTCGACCTCGACGCGGCGCTCGGGAAGGGCTCGAACGCGGGGCTGATCCGTGAGATGGTGCGCCGGGCGCCCTGCCGCGTGGGCGGCGGCATTCGAGATCTGGACGCGGCGCGTGAGTGGCTCGACGCAGGCGCCGCGAAGATCGTGATCGGCACGGCGGCGAGCCCGGACTTCTGCGGCGCCCTGCCGCGCGAGCGGGTGATCGCCGCGGTCGACGCGGAGCGGGGCCAAGTGGTGGTGGAGGGTTGGCGCAGCGCTACGGGCGCGTCGGTGCTCGAGCGGATCCGCGAGCTCTCGCCAGTGGTCGGTGGGTTTCTGTTCACGCAGGTGGAGAAGGAGGGCGCCATGGGCGGATTCGACTTCCAGGCCGTGGCGGCCGCCGTGCGAGCGGCGGGCGAGGGGGAGGGGAGAGCACGCCTCACCGCGGCGGGCGGAATCACCACGCCATCCGAGATCGCTGAGCTGGACCGCATCGGCGCCGACGCGCAGGTGGGCATGGCGCTCTACACCGGGCGCCTCTCGCTTGGCGAAGCGGTGGCGGCGCCGCTGGCGAAGCCCGTGAACCACGAGGGGGGCGACGTCTGGCCCACGCTCGTGTGCGACGAACGGGGCCACTCCCTGGGACTCGTCTGGAGCACCCGTGAATCGCTCGCGCGCGCGATCGCCGAGCGCAGAGGCATCTACTGGTCGCGCTCGCGCCAGGCGCTGTGGGAGAAGGGCGCGACGTCGGGCAACACGCAGGAGCTGGTGCGCGTCGACTTGGACTGCGACCGCGATGCGCTGCGTTTCACCGTACGGCAGCGAGGCGCCGGGTTCTGTCACCTCGATCAACGGTCCTGCTGGCCGACGCCGTTCGATCTCGACGATCTCGCGCGCACCATCGCGGAGCGCGCCGCCCGGCCCGAGCCGGGATCGGGAACCGCGAAATTGCTCGGGGACCCCGGGCTGCTCGCGGCGAAGCTCCGGGAGGAGGCCGAAGAGCTGGGGCGCGCCAGCGCCCGTGTGGACGTGGTCCACGAGACCGCCGATGTGCTGTACCTCGCGCTGGTCGCCCTGGTGCGCGGCGGCGGCTCACTGGCCGAGGTGGTGGGGGAGCTCTCCCGCAGGCGCGGCGCGGTGACGCGCCGGCCGATGGCAGGGAAGTCGGAAGCTGTCTCATGAGTGAGCGGCTGTTACCCCTTCGCTCGCTCTCCCAGTTGGCCGCCCGCCGGCGCGGCGCCGTGTCCGCCGAGACGCTCGCGCAGGTCGCACCGATCGTGGACGCGGTGCGGACCGGAGGCGAGGCGGCGCTGCGCGAGTACGCCGAGCGACTCGGCGACGTCCAGCCGGGAGGGGGGGCACCGCTGTTTCACGAGCGCGCGGAGCTCGACCAGACGCTCGCGCGCCTCCCGGCCAGCGATCGCGCGCGCCTCGAGCGCGTCGCCGAGCGGATCCGGCTGTTTGCCGAAGCCCAGCGAGCCGCCCTCTGTCCGGTGAGGGTCCCAGTGCCCGGGGGAGTCGCCGAGCATCGGATCACGCCCGTCGAGCGCGCCGGCTGCTACGCCCCCGGGGGCCGCTATCCCCTGCCCTCGTCGGTCCTGATGACCGCCGTTACGGCCCGCGTCGCGGGCGTCCGAGACATATGGGTTGCGAGTCCTAAGCCACAAGCCTTAAGCCTCGCCGCCGCCGCAATTGCCGGCGCGGACGGCGTGCTGGCCGCCGGCGGGGCCCAAGCGATCGCGGCGCTCGCCTATGGCGCGGGACCGATCGCCTCCCGCGACGTGATCGTGGGGCCGGGAAACCGTTATGTGACGGCAGCGAAGCACGTCGTCTCCGGCGCGGTCGCCATCGACCTGCTGGCGGGCCCGTCCGAGCTGACAATACTCGCGGACGACACGGCCGACCCGGGCAGGGTCGCCGCAGACCTGCTCGCGCAGGCGGAGCATGATCCCGATGCCGTGCCGGTGCTCGTCGCCCTCGATCCCGCCCTGCCTGATCGCGTGGAGGCGGAGCTCGCTCGCCAACTCAGGGGCCTGCCCACAAGCGAGACGGCGCGGGCGGCGCTCGCCAATGGCGGCGTGATCGTGGTGGCGGGCGTGGACGAGGGCGTCGCGGCGTGCGACGCTATCGCGCCCGAGCACCTGCAGCTCGACCTGCGTGACGCAACCGCCGTGGCGCCGCGGCTCGCCCACTACGGCGCGCTGTTCATCGGCCCGGGAGCCGCGGAAGTGCTGGGCGACTACGGCGCCGGACCGAATCATGTGCTGCCGACGGGCGGCACCGCGCGCTCCACCGGCGGCCTATCGGTATACACGTTCTTGCGGGTGCGCACCTGGCTCCGCATCGATGACCGCGCAGGGGCGCGGCAGCTCATCGAGGACGCAATGTGGCTCGGGCGGGCAGAGGGACTCGAAGCGCATGCGCGGGCGGCGGAACGAAGGTACGTTTAGCGGAAACGGCTCCAAGGAGAGAGCACATGCGGATGATTCTGCTGATCGCGACGCTGACGTTGGCTCAGGCCCAACCCGGCAACGGCCAGGCGGCCCCGGCGACCTGCTGGATCCGCGGACCGGCGGATAAGCTGGCGGAGCGGCCCAGTCCGCTGGACTCGGTCTCAGTCCAACTCGGGGGCGGCACCATCAAATTGTGCTACGGCCGTCCCTCGGCGCGCGGCCGCAAAGTCATGGGTGAGCTGGTCCCGTTCGATCAGCCGTGGCGGCTCGGCGCCAACGAAGCCACCGCCATCAACCTGCCATTCGCGGCACAGCTCGCCGAGGTGCGGGTGGAGCCGGGGACCTACACACTGTACGCGATTCCCGGCGCATCGAAGTGGCAGATCGTGGTCAACCGCGGCGTTCAGCGCTGGGGCGTTCCCATCGACAATGACGTGCGCGCCAGAGATGTCGGCGCCGGTACCGTAGCCACCGAGTCGCTCGGCGCCCCGGTCGAGACCCTCACCCTCAAGTTCGCGCCGACCGCGGGGAACGCCACCGAGCTGGTCGTGGAGTGGGAGAAGACGCGGGTACGCATTCCAATTCGCCGCGCATCATAGGTGATGACGCTGACAACCGGCCTCATCGGGGAAATCCAGGCGCTCAAAGCGGAGAGGCGGGCCGCCATCCTGGCGCACAACTACCAGATTCCGGCGATCCAGGACCTGGCCGACGTCGTGGCGGACTCGCTCCAGATGGCACGTCGGGCAACCGAGCTGGACACGCCCCTTCTGGTCATTTGCGGCGTGCAGTTCATGGCCGAAACGGCCGCCATCGCCAATCCAGATAAGCGCGTCGTCATCCCCGATCTCGAGGCCGGATGCTCGCTCGCCGCGACGATCCAGGCGGAGGACGTGCGGGCGTGGCGCGCCGAGCACCCCGACGGTCTCGTGGTCGCATACGTTAACTGCAGCGCAGCCGTGAAGGCCGAAGCCGACTACTGCTGTACCTCGGGGAACGCGGTCGCCGTCGTTCGCTCTCTCCCGCCGGATGTGCCGGTGCTGTTCGTCCCGGACTTCTTCCTCGGCAGCTACCTGCGGCGGGTGACCGGGCGCGATCTGGACGTGTGGATGGGGGAGTGTCACGTGCACGCGGCGCTGACACCGGACGTGCTCGCGGCGCGGCGACAGCAGCACCCCGACGCCGAATTCCTGGTCCACCCGGAGTGCGGTTGCGTGACGAGCGCGATGTACTACGCCGAGTCCGACGGCGACGTCGCGGCGGGGCGGACGGCGATCGTCTCCACCGAGCAGATGATGCGTCGAGCACGCACCTCAAGCGCCCGCGAGTTCGTGGTCGCGACGGAGACGGGGGTACTTCACCGGTTGCGCCGCGAGAACCCTACGAAGCAGTTCTTCGCCGCAGCCGAGTCGGCCGAGTGCCGTTACATGAAGATGATCACCCTCGAAAAGCTGCGCGACTCGTTGCGGGACGTGAAGTACGAGGTCACCGTGCCCGACGAAATCGCGCGGCGCGCCCGGCGAGCCATCGAACGGATGTTGGCTATTGGCTGACCCCCTGGGCCTGGAGGAGGTGCGCCGGGCGTTGGCCGAAGACCGCGCAGCTGAGGACGTGACGACGCGGCTGCTCGGTCCTGTCGCGGACGCCCCTGCCACGGCTCGCTTCGTCGCCGAAGCGCGCTTCGTCGTGGCCGGCCTGCCGATCGCGCAGCTCGTGTTCCGCGAGCTCGATCCGCGCGCGTGCCTCGAATCCGTCGCCGCCGAAGGCAACTGGACCGCGCCGGAGAAGACGTTCGCCACAGTGCGGGCGACCGGCCGAGCCGTGCTCGGCGGCGAGCGGGTGGCGCTCAACTTCTTGCAGCGACTCTCGGGGGTGGCGACCCTGACCCGGCGGGCCGTGGACGCGGTGGCGGGAACCCCTGCGAGCATCACGCATACGCGGAAGACCACACCGGGACTGCGGGCGCTCGAGCGGTACGCGGTACGGGTCGGGGGCGGAATGGACAACCGCGCGTCCCTCGCGGAAGCCGTGCTCTGGAAGGACAATCACTGGACGCTGCTGGGCACCGGACCACGCGCGCTGACCGAGGCGCTCCGAGGAGTCCCCCCGGGTCTTCCGATTGTCGTGGAAGTCGAGAGCGACGAGCAGCTGGATGGCGCACTCGTCGCGGGCGTGACCCACATTCTTGCCGACAACCAGACGCCGGAGCGCATCCGCAGGTGGGCCGGTAAAGCCGGTCCGGGCGTCACGATCCAGGCCTCGGGCGGGATCACGCCGGAAACCGCGCGCGCATACGCCGAGGCTGGTGCGACGCTCATCTCCATCGGCGCGCTCACGCACTCCGCTCCGGCGGTGGCGATGACGTGCCACGTTGCCGTTGACACGCCACGACCCGCTCTCTAGGTTGCCCTTTCACATGCGCACCGCGCCGCTGTGTTGCCCAATCTGTTGTCGCAACCGCCACCCCCAGGGTTGGCCGGACATCTCGGCGCACCCAGTGACGACATGAGGACTCGCTAAGCCTCCTCGCCTTCTGAGCCGCTCCCAGGCCCGGCCACCCAGCGTGGTCGGGTCTTTTTGCTTGCGGTATCACCTCAACGACACGGCGAACACCGATGGATGTGACGTCAAGCGCGCTGGCCCTGATTCTCATTACGCTCGTCGCCGGTACCGTCAACGGCGCACTCGGCTACGGATTCTCCTCGATCACCGTACCGGTGGCGCTGCTGTTCTACACGAACCGAGTGCTCAATCCGGCGCTCGTGTGGGTCGAGGTGGTCCTGAACGCCTACGTCCTCTGGGTCAACCGGGCGAGCGTTCCACATGTTTGGCGTCGGGTGGTCCCGATGATCGTCGGCCTGGCACCGGGCGTAGCCCTCGGGACCTTGCTGGTGCACCGCGTGCAACCGGCTTGGCTCAAGCTCGCAACGTTCATCGTCCTGCTGCCGCTGATTCTCCTGCAGGCGGCCGGATTTCGCAGACCGATCCGGGATGAGCGCCGCGCCGGGCTGTTCTTCGGAGGCGGCCTGGGCGTGTTGTACTCCGTTACGACGATCTCCGGCCCGCCCCTGGCCGTGATGCTGAGCAACCAGGGGCTCACGAAACAAGACTTCCGAGCGGGGCTCGGACTCGTCCGACTCGCGGAATCCACGTTTACGGCCGTGGCCTACTACTTCGCCGGTATGTTTTCAATCGAGAGCGCGGGCCTGCTTCCCCTCATTCTCCCGAGTCTGGTCGTCGGGATCCCGCTGGGCGTCCGGATCATACGCCAGGTGCGCCCCGAGACGTTCCGGCGTGTGTGCATGAGCTTCGATGCGTGGGTCGTCGGATTTGGCATCTCGACACTACTGCGACAGCTTCACGTCATCGAGAGCAGCGTTGCGTTCTCCGTTCTTGTGGCGGTGGGCGTGATCGACATCTGGCTGCTGTATCGCTTCTTCCGCCACCAGCCGCTGGGGGCCATTGCGACCGGCCCCCAGCCCGCTCCCCAAACTCAGTAGAGGTACGCGACGGCCAACGCCACGCTGACCTGATCTTTCTTGCCGCGGAACGCCGCCAGCGTGGACCGGTCGTACCGCAGCTCGGGCCGCACCACCGCGCTGGGCCACGCCTTGATGTTCAGCGTCGCCGTCCCGCTGCCGAACTTCTGTCCGGTGTTCGCGGGGAAGCCGAGCGTGCCGTTCGAGCGGGCCCCGTTCTCGTCATTGACGTAGTCGCCGCGCAGCGCCAGACCAACGGTCCCGCTGAAGTCGTACGCGACCCACGCGCCGAGAGCCCACCACTTGGCGTCCTGCGTCGGGTCGGGCAGCGCCGCGTTCGCCTGCTCGGTGCCGTAATCGCCCTGTACCCACACCGCCGCGTTGCCGAGCTTGCGCCACAGCAATGCCTCGAAGCCATACCGGTTGGCGTTATTGTTTCCGGCCTCCTCGGGGCCCCAGTAGCCGGTCAGGCCGAGCGACGAGAGGGCATTGGGATAGAGGCCGACGCGAGCCATGAGCGACTTGCGCCCGTTGTTGTCCGACACCTGGTCCCAGCCGTTGATGACCCGGAATTGCACGTCCACGTAATTGTTGAACTTGGTTTCGACGCTGAGCCCTGTTCCGGTGAAGTTCTCCACGTAGATGAACTGGTTCCCCTCCGACCAGTTGGGGTTGGCGACGGTCTCGATCACCTCGAGGCCGAGCAGCGTGGGAATCCGACCCACCTTGAACTGCAGGCCGTTCCTGCTGGCCGTCGGGACGTTCAGGGTCACGTACAGGTGCGGCAGGTCGGCCTGCGAGCCGAGGTTCAAGCCTCCGGACTGGATCACGGTCGCGTCCTGGCCGAGGAGCAGCTCAGTGTGGAAGCCCGCGCTGAATTTGGCCGGGTCGTAGGGCTTGTCGAGCACCACCGCGAGCGCGTTGAGCATGAAGCGATTCTGCATCCGGTCGTACAACCGCCCGACGATGGCCGTGTCCCCGGCGCTCCGGCCGGAATAGGCGTACGAGCCCTGGGCGAATCCTGTCAGCTTGAAGCCCGCCAGCGTCGTCTCCAGATGGTTCACCGGAGGGGGCGGTGGATCCGGCTTTTGGGCGCTATCGGGAGGCGAGGCTCCGCTTTGGGCATACAGCATCCCCGGGGCCACGAGCCAGACGCCTACGAGCACAGCTCGCGCCAGACGGCTGCGGATCAACGCGGCTTTGACCTGCGGCAGCCGCCCGGGGCGGACGACAGCAGTGATGAGTTTCATCAGACCGCCTCCGGCTCGGGCTCGAGGTGTCCAACGCCGCGGGAGGCCGTCTCGCTGAGGATCACCGCCGAGGCGACTTCCGGCGAGTCGGGATAGGCCAGCGCGCCCATCTCGGGCAGGTCGAGACCGAGCTCCTCGACCTCCGGCGCCACGCGGTGGCCGCCGACCACGAACGCGGTGACCTTGTAGGCGACGAACGCCATGGCGCCGACGCCGACGAAGTTCGCGATGCCGCCGATGGCTTGGGCCACGAACTGGCTCGCGTCGCCGTAGAACAGCCCCCGCACTGCGCCGTTTACGCCGTTCCAGCCGTCCCCATACGTGCCGTCGGCCAACAAGCCGAGCGCCAGAATGCCCCACAAGCCGCACGTTCCGTGGACCGAGATCGCGCCGACGGGATCGTCGACCTTGAGGTTGCGCTCGACAAAGAACACGGAGACACAGACGAGCACGCCTGCGATCCCTCCGATCAGGACGGCGGACGGCGCGGTAACGAACGCGCACGGCGCGGTGATCGCGACGAGGCCCGCGAGCGCACCGTTCGCCAGCATCGAAGGGTCCGGCTTGTCGTACTTGATCCACATGTACAACATCGCCGTGATGCTTCCAGCCGCCCCAGCCAGCATCGTATTCGTCGCGATGACCCCGATGCGCAGGTCTGAACCCGCCAACGTCGAGCCGGCGTTGAAGCCGAACCACCCGAACGCGAGAATGAACGTTCCGATCAGCGCCATCGGGATGTTGTGACCCGGGATCGCGTTGACGCTGCCATCCGCGTTGTATTTCCCGCGACGCGGACCCAGGAGCGCCGCCGCGACGAGTGCCATCACGCCGCCCGTCATGTGCACGACCGAGGACCCCGCGAAATCGACGTGCCCGTGCCCGAGCCCGAGGTTCTTGCCGAGCATCGCGAGCCACCCGCCGCCCCAGGTCCAGTTGGCGTAGATGGGATAGATTAACGCGCCCACGAAGACGCTGAAGATCGCGAAGGCCGAGAACTTCCACCGTTCGGCCAGCGCCCCCGTCGGGATCGTGGCCGCCGTGTCCATGAAGACCATCTGGAACAGGAAGTACGCAAACACCGGCGCTGTGTAGGCGACGCCGGTGAGAAAGAACCCGGTCCCCCCGAACAGGCCCCACTCCTTGCCCGCGATCGTGAGAGAGACCTCATTGGCGAGCTTGTCGTAGCCGCCCAGCGTGCCAAGTGCTCCCACGCCACCCGCCTGGAGCGCGAAACCGATCGCCCAGTAGGCGAGCATCGCGATACCGTAGACCATGAAGTTCATGGTGATGGTGTGGGCGGCGTTTTTGGCGCGCGTGAACCCGGTCTCGACCATCGCGAAACCGGCCTGCATGAACATCACGAGAAACCCGGCCACCAGCGTCCACACGAAGTTGATCGCGACCGTATTCGCCGCAGCGGCGGCGCTCGCAGCCTTGGCGAGCGAGTCCGCCGCCGGCACTCCTTGCCCAGCTAAAACCAGCGGGCACGCCAGAGTCATCAACAGGCCACGACCGACCGAGCGTCTCATACGATCTCCAGGTGGGTGTTTAGCGATGTCAACGATTTCGTGCAGAAATTGCACGAATACACCTACATTACGCTACTACCCAATCGGGTGGCATAGCTCAGTGCTCTATAATCTGTGCATCTGTTGCACTATTTGGTGTACACTAAAACGGCCCCATTCCGCTTGACACGGTCTGCGGCCCGCGGGCAGCTTTCGCGCTCGAGCACGGTTTGCGACATGAATCCGCGTTCCGAAGTGTCTTGCCCCCGCCCGCACGGCGGCCGGCCGCAGTCGGCCGGCCGAAAGCGGGCGTGTACCTCGCCGCGCTAGTCGTTCGTCCGGCAGCTTCCCCACAATCGATTGTGTCACCCGTAGCGCGCGGCCCGGTGTTTACCCGACGCGGCGGAAGGTTCTCCGAGGTGAGTCTGTGAGTGAGTCGACAGCACCATGACCGACCTGGTCTCGCTAGCGTGTGACCTGGTGGATGTCCCATCCGTGTCCGGCGAGGAAGCGCAGGTCGCGCGGTTCGTGGCATCGTACCTCACGGGCCTGGGTTACAGCGTGGAGCTGTTCGACGCCGCGCCGGGGCGGCCCAACGTGCTTGCGACCACGGACCAGCCTCCGCGGATCGTACTGTCGACCCACCTCGACACGGTGCCGCCGCACGTGCCCGCCCGCGTCGTGGACGGCGTCCTGTACGGGCGCGGCGCCTGCGACGCAAAGGGGATCATGGCGGCGCAGATCGTCGCGGCCGAGCG
>JACXTT010015052.1_pt1 | contig 10060 bp, 7 predicted proteins | sample 9270951 | NCBI WGS metagenome assembly JACXTT01 (sample SAMN15532306, study PRJNA645909) | rock metagenome | isolation source: weathered quartz diorite | place: Puerto Rico | collected 2017-06-21
ACAAGTTGCTGGGTGTGGTCTTGCTGGGCAACAACCTAGTCAACACCCGGGCGGCGTGGCTCGCTACCGTCATCGCCTTCCGCCTGCTGGGTGAGAGTGAGTTGGGGCTGGCCATTGCCACCGGCGCAGCCGCCTTCTTTATCCTGGTGTTCAGCGAGATCACGCCCAAGGTGATCGGGGCCTCCTACCCGGAACGTATCGCCTTCCCCGCAGCCTACGTCCTCGCTCCAATGCTGCGTGTGTTCTACCCGTTGGTGTGGTTCATCAATCTTTTTGTCAAAGCGCTGTTGACACTCCTGCGTCTCAAGCCCCAGACGGCCGGCCAGGCCACAATGCTCAGCCTGGAGGAGTTGCGCACTCTCGTCTTGGAGGGAGGCCATTTCTTACCCCCTAAACACCAGAAGATCTTGCTCAACCTTTTCGATCTACAGTCGATAACCGTGGATGATTTGATGACCCCGCGCAGCCAAATTGAAGCACTGGACATCGACGCGCCCCCAGAAGAACTCAAGCGCCAGATCAGCACCAGCAACCACACGCGCATGCCGGTCTACCGCGGGAGCCTCGACAACATCATCGGGGTTCTCCACCTCAGGAAGGTTCTCAACCTCGGGGCCGACGACGTCGCTTCAGAAACGATCATGCAAATCCTGCGGCCTCCCTATTACATCCCCGCGGGGACCCCATTGCTCGCCCAGCTGCAGAACTTCCAGGAAGAGGAAGAACGTCTTGGACTTGTAGTGGACGAATACGGAGAACTGATGGGCTTGATCACATTGGAGGATATCCTCGAAGAGATCATCGGGGAGTTCACCACACACTCACCGCTGCACGGAGGGGGCATCACGCGCCAAAACGACGGGAGCGTGCTGGTCGAGGGGGGGACCCCTCTGCGAGAGCTCAACCGTAAGCTGGGGACCCAATTTGTGCTTGACGGTCCGAAGACCCTGAACGGCTTGATCCTCGAGCATCTGGAAGACATTCCGGAGCCGGGGACCACGGTCAAGATAGCGGGGGTCCCCATCGAAATCGTGCAGACTCAGGACCGCGCGGTCCGATCGGCGCGCATCTTTCCCCCGAGTTAATCAACTTAATCAACAGCTTCTAGCGCTGCAGCCGCCAGGCGCGGCGTCGTTTCCCACGCATTGGGGGTGCTAGTCCCAAATGGTCGCCGCTACTACACAAAGTCAGCTTTCGGGTCTGGGTCGAGCGATGGTCCAGAAGGGCCTGCTTGCGGAGCGTGAGGCGGAGAAGCTTCAAGCCAAGGCCAATGAGACCGGAGTTACCTTCGTGGAAGAACTGGTTGCCGGCAAGAAGTTTGGCGAGGCCGAGGTAGCAGAGTTCGCAGCCCAGACCTTTGGCTTCCCCCTGATCGACCTGAACGCGTTCGAGACGGAATACCTGCCAGGCAAGTTCATCGACGCGAAGGCCTTGCAGGGCCGCCGTGCGCTGCCTCTGTACCAGCGCGGCAATCGTCTGTTCGTAGCCATCTCCGACCCGACCAACAGGGCGGCGATGGACCAGATCAAATTCCAGACCGGGTTGCACATCGAACCGGTCGTGGTGGAGGACAACAAACTCGGTGCTGTAATCAGCAGCTTGCTGACGGCAGCAGGCGTGAACCTGAAGGAGCTGGCCGACGAAGAAATGGCCGCCGACCTCACCGAGGCCGGCACTGAACCCCAGAGCGACGCTCCAACGGTCGAGATCGATGACGCCCCGGTAGTGCGCTACATCCAGAAGATCCTCCTTGACGCCATCAACAGCGGCGCATCGGATATCCACTTCGAGCCATATGAGAAGGTCTACCGGATCCGTTACCGCATCGACGGTGAGCTCTACGAAATCGCCACGCCACCGCTCGCGATCAAGGAGAAGGTCGCCTCGCGCATCAAAGTCATCTCCAGGCTCGACATCTCGGAGAAACGGGTGCCCCAAGACGGTCGCATGAAACTCGTGATGTCGAAGAACCGGGCAATTGACTTCCGCGTGAGCACGCTGCCCACTTTATTCGGGGAGAAGTTGGTGTTGCGTATCCTCGACTCGTCGAGCGCTACTCTGGGTATTGAGGCGCTGGGCTATGAGCCGGAGCAGAAGGAGGCGCTGATGCGTGCCGTCAGCCGGCCCTACGGCATGATCCTGGTGACCGGGCCGACCGGATCTGGAAAGACCGTATCCCTCTACACCTGCCTCAATATACTGAATCAGCCAGGGACCAACATCTCCACCGCGGAGGACCCGGCCGAAATAAACCTCCCGGGTATCAATCAAGTCAACGTAAACGAGAAGGCTGGCCTGACTTTTGCGGTGGCCCTAAAGGCGTTTTTGCGCCAGGACCCCGATATCATCATGGTGGGGGAAATCCGGGACCTGGAGACGGGCGAGATCGCCATCAAAGCGGCGCAGACCGGGCATCTGGTTCTGTCCACGCTGCATACGAATGATGCCCCCACCACGCTGACCCGGCTCATGAACATGGGTATTGCTCCATTCAACATCGCGACTTCGGTCATGCTGATCACAGCGCAACGCTTGGCGCGCCGGCTATGCTCGAACTGCAAACGGCCAGTCGACATTCCGAAGCCAGCGCTGCTCCGGGCCGGGTTCACCGAGCGCGAGCTGGACGGTAGTTGGCAGCCTTATACGTACGGCGGCTGCGAGACATGCAAGAACACGGGCTACAAAGGGCGGGTAGGCGTCTACCAAGTGATGCCGATCAGCGAAGAGATCAACCGCATCATCATGCAGAACGGCAACGCCATTGAAATCGCCCAGCAGGCACGGCGCGAGGGGGTCAAGGACCTGCGCCAGTCCGGCCTGCTCAAGGTCAAGCAGGGTGTCACCTCTCTGGAAGAGGTGGAAGCCGTGACCAACGAATAGTCTGGAGAGGAAGTCATCATGGCAACAGCAGTCGCAGTAACCGCCGCTCGGCGTGACGTTAAGGAATATACCTTCTCCTGGGAAGGGCGGGACCGTGCGGGTAAACTCCTCAAGGGGGACATGCGCGCGAGCGGCGAGGCAGTGGTTCAGTCCGTCCTGCGCCGCCAAGGCATCGCCGTCGTCAAAGTCAAGCGGCAGCGGGCCGGCCTGGGCGGAAAGATCTCAGACAAGGACATCACGTTATTCACGCGCCAGCTAGCCACAATGATGAAGGCCGGCGTGCCGCTGCTCCAGGCTTTCGACATCGTCGGCAAGGGCCACTCTAACCCCGCTGTCGCCAGGCTATTGCTCGACGTCAAGACCGAGGTGGAGACGGGCAGCGCTCTCGCCACCGCTTTCCGCAAGTATCCGCTGTACTTCGACGCCTTGTTCTGCAATCTCGTGGGAGCGGGCGAAGCGGCCGGTATCTTGGACAGCCTGCTGGATCGGCTGGCGACATACAAAGAGAAGATTCTTGCGATCAAGAGCAAGATCAAGTCGGCGTTGTTCTATCCGATCTCGATCATCGTGGTGGCCTTCATCATCACCGCCGTCATCATGATTTTCGTGATCCCCGCGTTCAAGGACCTGTTCTCCAGTTTCGGCGCCGACCTCCCGGCGCCCACGCTGTTCGTGATGGCGGTGTCCGACTGTTTCGTAAAATACTGGTACCTTATCTTCGGCGGCATCGGGTTCGGCGTGTGGTTCTTTTTCTACACTTGGAGGCGCTCGGCGAGGATGCAGGCCTCCATGGACCGCATGTTCCTCAAGCTTCCAGTGTTTGGCGACGTGATCCGCAAAGCAACTATGGCGCGGTGGACGCGTACGCTCGCCACCATGTTCGCTGCGGGCGTGCCCCTTGTGGAGGCGCTGGATTCGGTGGGCGGGGCGTCCGGCAATTTTGTCTACGTTCAGGCGACCAAGAAGATCCAGCAGGAAGTCAGCACCGGGACCAGCTTGACCGTGGCCATGCAAAACAGCAACGTGTTCCCCAACATGGTGATCCAGATGGTGGCGATCGGCGAGGAATCCGGTTCGCTCGACGCCATGCTGAGCAAGGTATCCGACTTCTACGAAGCGGAAGTGGACGACGCCGTGGAGGCGTTGTCCAGCCTCATGGAACCGATGATCATGGTGGTGTTGGGTACGCTGATCGGCGGCATGGTCATCGCCATGTACCTGCCGATCTTCAAGCTCGGTCAGGCGGTTTAGGTTCAAGCGCCCGGCGCGCCCGACTCGCGCCGGGTTGGTGTCCCCGGTCCGAGTCTGTTGATGGCCGCTCGGCGGCCCCCGTCCGCGCGCGGAACTCCGCCGTGATTACTGATCCTGACTCCCGAGTCTTCGGATGATCGAGACGCTTCAGTCTTCCTCTGCTGCGCTGACTACGCTGGCCGCACTCGTCGGACTGCTGGTCGGCAGCTTCTTGAACGTGGTGATCCACCGGCTCCCTCGCATCTTGCAGAGGGAATGGCGTACGCAAGCCGTCGAGGTGATTGGCGAATGGGCGCAGGCGACGGACCCGCCCGAAGGGTTGGATAAAGCCCGCGCCGGCCTAGCCGAACTCCGGAAATCGCTGGAAACAATCCCGCGCTACAACTTGGTTGTTCCCGGCTCCGCCTGTCCAAACTGTGGACACCGGGTCAAGGCGAAGGAGAACATCCCCGTGCTGAGCTGGCTTTATTTGCGCGGACGCTGCTCCGGTTGCGGGACACGTATAAGCGCACGCTACCCAATCGTGGAGGCACTGACCGGTGTTATTTCCGGCTACGTGGCCTGGCGCTTTGGGTTCTCCCTAGCGACTGCCGCCGGGCTCATATTTGTGTGGGCGCTCATCGCGCTGACGTTCATCGACCTGGATACAATGTATTTGCCTGATGGCATCACTCTGCTGCTCCTATGGGCAGGTTTACTCTTCAATCTGGCCTGCGGCATGTCTCCCAACCTATTCGAGGCACAACGCAGTGCTGGGTGGCCGATCATCCTCCCACCGGAAAGGCAACTCGCTTATTCGGTAATCGGAGCTAGTGGCGGGTATCTGTTTCTTTGGTCGGTGTACTGGGTGTTTAAGCTGGTTACCGGCAAGGAAGGGATGGGATTTGGGGATTTCAAGCTTCTCGCAGCGATCGGGGCGTGGTTTGGCTGGGTCAGTTTGCTGCCTGTCATCCTGATCTCGTCGCTGGTCGGGGCGGTGGTGGGCGTAACTCTGATCCTTTTCCGGGAACACGCCCGTGAAAAACCGATTCCGTTCGGGCCGTACCTGGCCATAGCGGGATTGATCTATTTGTTCGGGGGAAGACAGCTCGCTGGCTATCTGTTCGGATGAGTCTGATCGTAGCGGTGACGGGTGGTATCGGTTCCGGAAAAAGCACTGCGGCGCGCTTGTTCCGGGAGCGTGGGGCCGAACTGGTAGATACGGACACCATCGCCCATGAACTGACTCTGACCGGCCGCCCCGCGCTCGCGGAGATCGCAGACCGATTCGGCGCCGAGTACCTCGCGGCAGACGGCAGTCTCGACCGAGGAAAGCTGGGCAGCCGCGTGTTCTCGAACACCGATGCGCGGCGAGTCCTCGAGGGCATTCTTCATCCTGCGATCAGACGTGAGGTCGAAGCCCGGGTGCATGCCAGCTCCGGCCCGTACACGCTGGTCTTGATTCCTCTGTTGGCCGAAACTGGAGGGTATCGCGAGCTGGTGCAGCGGGTGCTGGTCATCGACTGTGACGAACGCGTTCAAGTACAGCGCGCCGTACGGCGTGGCGGGCTGACGGAGGAACAGGTGCGTGCGATCATGCAAGCACAAGCTACCCGCGGCCAGCGCTTGGCGTTAGCTGACGACGTGGTCCACAACGATGGCACTTTGAAGGAGCTGGCACTTCAGGTTGAGGCGCTGGACGCACGTTATCGTACGTTGGCAAACGCCACATAACGGTCACCGATCCACGCGTCTGCGGTTTATTTTTGCGCGGATTTAGGCAATACTCACGCAATTTCCGTCGTTCCGCCCTGTCTGCGCTGTGATCGGCTACGAGTTTCCGCTGAACGAGCGAATCCGCACCCTGCTGCGCATGGAGGCTCTGTACGAGCGCGTGCGCTTCTTCACCAGCAAGGACCAGCCGCTCGAGCACCATGCGGCCCTGCTTTCCCTGTTCGAGATTCTCGATGTTGCGGGTCGCGCCGACCTCAAGTCGGAAATGATGCAAGAACTTGAGCGGCAGAAGCAGACGCTTTCGGCGTTGCGCAGCAACCCGGCAATCTCGGAGGCGGCGTTGACCGGCGTTCTCGCTGACATCGACCGTGCCGTGTCGGACCTGTTCCAGACGTCGGGCAAGACTGGGCAGGAGTTGCGCGAGAACGATTGGCTGATGGGAATCAAACAGCGCTCGGCCATACCCGGTGGCGTGTGCGAATTTGATCTGCCCTCTTACCATTACTGGCTGCACCACAGCCCTCAGACGCGGCGGCAGGATCTCGAGAGCTGGCTTGCTCCCTTCCTCGCGATGGAGGACGGGGTTGGTATTATTCTTCGGATCCTGCGCGAAAGCGGCCGCACCAGCCAGCAGCTTGGGGCACAGGGAATCTACCAGCAGATGATGGGCGGGCGCGTAGCGCAGCTGATCCGGCTGCGGCTCGACGACGCATACGACTGTGTCCCGGAGGTCAGCGCCAACAAATATGCCCTCAATATCCGCTTCACTCTCGCCGGCGACGTCCAAAGGCGTGTAGCACAGGTCGACATTCCATTTGAACTGACATTTTGTAACCTGTAATGGTAATGGTTCAGAAGTCCAAAGCCCGGTTGGTCAGCTGCCCACAATGCGGCAGGGTCACACTTTGGAGCCTTGCCAATCTCCATCGCCCGTTCTGTTCCGAGCGTTGCAGGATGATCGACCTTGGACAGTGGGCGACAGGGTCCTATCGGATTCCCACCACCGAGTCGGAGCCTGACCAGCAGGATGGGAAGGACTGACGAGGGTCACCCGACCAGGCTCCCCGTACCATCGCGGCACCTTGAGCCCCAGCATCACAGGCGACGCCAAGGTGCTCCAAGGTCATGCCTCCCAAAGCGTAGACAGGCAACGGATAGCCCCGCACCATGCGTTCGAAGTGCTCCCAGCCCAGTGGGTGCGCATCGGGATGGCTAGGTGTCTCCAGCACCGGCCCCAACACGACGTAGTCAAGGCCGAGCGCAGCGGCGCGCTCCAACTCCTGTTGGTCATGACAGGATGCCCCGCACCAGGAAAGCTCGGGCCGCCGCGCGCAAAGCAGGAGCTGGGCTGAGGTTAAATGCACGCCGTTCGCACCGGCTGCGCACGCCAGCACTTCGTCGCCATTGACCAAAACCAGCGCGCCAGCGCGCTTGCAACGGCGCAGGACCTCGCCGGTGAAGTCGCGCAGCCTGCCGAGCGGCATCTGCTTCTCGCGGACCATCACCATTCGCAGCCCACGCCGCAGTGCTGCCTCAAGCCGTTCAAGCGCCGCCGCCTCCCCGCGCCTCCAGGCATCGGTAATGGCAAGGACAGGCGGCAGACTCAGCGCACGTAACACCGGCGCATTGGCCGGAAGCAATGGCGTCACGCCGATCGCGTTCCGCCGCTGCCAACTCAGGGCCTGGGCTTCGCGCGACCGTGGCTGACCCCTCCACCCGAGGACGCGAAAAAAATTTAGCCGTACATGTGCGTGGGGGTAGACGTACTCGCGCGTGATCCAGGGGCATGCGTGAGTGACTTCGATCCCCAGTTCCTCGCGTAACTCACGCGAGAGCGCTGCACGTGCCGGTTCGCCACGCTCCACTTTCCCGCCCGGGAATTCCCAGTAACCGGCGTAGACTTTGCCCGCGGGGCGCTGCGCCAGCAAGAACCGACCGTCCGGCCGGAGGATTACCGCGGCGGCAACCTCTAACGGCAGTGCGGTCGCTAAACCGGTCATGCGGGTTGCTTCAAAGGATGCAATAGTCAGCGTGAGCAGCTAGCGATGCCGTGGCGACCCGCCCAGTCGCGGGCGAACTGGGAGGCGATGCGCCCGCTGCGAGAGCCACGCTGCAGAGCCCACTGCAGAGCCTCGAGTCGCGCGTCTTCGCTGTTCACGTCTTCGACGCCGTATTGGCCGAGCCAGTAGCGCACGATGGACAGATATTCGTCCTGGTCAAACGGATAGAACGACACCCATAGACCAAAGCGCTCGGAGAGCGAAATCTTTTCCTCTACCGTCTCGCCTGGGTGGATCTCATCGCCCAGGTACTTCGTCTCGAGATTCTCCCGCATATACTCGGGCATGAGATGCCGCCGGTTCGAGGTGGCATAGACCAACACGTTGTCGGGGGTCGCCGAGACTGAACCATCTAGTACAGCCTTCAGCGACGTGTACCCCCGCTCATCAGCGCTGAACGACAGATCGTCCGAAAACAGAATGAAACGGAAAGGCTGGCCAGCCAGAGGCTCAATGATGTCGGGCAGGTCCATGAGGTCGTGCTTCTCAACCTCGATCAAGCGCAGCCCGTCAGTCGCATACCGGTTCAGCAACGCTTTCACCAGCGACGATTTGCCCGTCCCACGCGCGCCCGTAAGCAACACGTTGTTGGCCGGCAGCCCGTATACGAACTGCCGCGTGTTCTGGTCCACTAGCGCTTTTTGGCGCTCGACGCCTTGCAGGTCTTGCAAGCGGATCTGATGCAGATGCACGACAGGCCGGAAGCAGCCTCGGTTGTTGCGCCGCCGCCAACGGAACGCCCTTTGGACTGCAAAATCGGGAGCGCGCGCGTCTGGCGGAAACAGTCCCTCGACGCGCTCGATGAGCGCCTCCGCACGCGACAGGAATTTGCTTAGCTCATCCATGCAAAGGCAGAGGCGCTCGTGGTCCGACTAATCGGGCGAATCGCGAAACATGAGTCGCGCATCACGTTCTGTACTCGGCGTTGATAGTGACGTAGTCATGCGACAAGTCACAGGTCCACACCGTTGCCTGCTCGGTTCCGCGGTTGAGCACTACGCGGACGGTAATCTCGGCCTGCGCCATTACGCGCTTGCCATCGGCTTCACTGTAATCGACGTGCCTGCCACCGCCCTGCGCGACCAACACGTCGTCGAGATAGAGGTCGACTCGTGTCACGTCGAGGTCGCTGATGCCGGCATGGCCGATGGCCGCCAATATCCGGCCTAGGTTCGGGTCGGACGCAAAAAACGCCGTCTTCACCAGCGGTGAATGCGCAATCGCATAGCCAATCCGGCGGCATTCCAGCTGGGTAGCGCCGCGCTCTACCCGCACCGTGATGAATTTAGTCGCCCCTTCGCCGTCTCTAACTATGGCCTGGGCGAGCGTGCAGGCCACTTCCGTGAGCGCGGACCGAAACTCGAGATAAGCTGGGCTCGAGGCCTCAACGATCTCCGCTGCCCGCGTGCGACCGGTTGCGATGAGGATGAAGGCGTCGTTAGTCGAAGTGTCGCCATCGACGGTGATCGAGTTGAAGGAGCGCTCGGCGGCATGACCCAGCGCGTCCAGCAACAGCGCCCGAGGAAGGTTGGCATCCGTGGCAACGAAAGCCAGCATGGTCGCCATGTCCGGATGGATCATCCCGGCGCCCTTGGCAATGCCGGTGATCGTCACCATTTCGCCGTCGATTCTGACGCCGCGCGACACCGCCTTGGGGACCGTGTCGGTGGTCATGATCGCTTGCGCCGCCGGCAGCCAGTTGTCGCCGCTCAAGCTGCGCACGCAGCCTGGCAACCCGGCAGAGATGCGATCGACCGGCAACGGTTCCATGATAACGCCTGTGGAAAACGGCAGCACCTGATCGGGCGCAATGCTCAGCAACTGCGCGGCTTCCGCGCAGGTGCGACGCGCATCGGCGAATCCGCGCTCGCCGGTCCCGGCGTTGGCATTTCCGGTATTGATCACCAACGCGCGAATGTCATCGCGATGCTCCAGATGCTGGCGCGCCACGACGACCGGGGCGGCACAGAAGCGGTTTCGTGTGAACAGGCCGCCGACCCGCGTCCCCTCGGATAGCCGGATCAGAACCAGGTCAGTACGGTCTGCTCTGCGAATTCCGGTGGCCGCGACGCCGAGCGCGACCCCTGCCACGGGGTAAATCTGACCTGCGGAGGGAGGCTCGAGGTTGACTGCCACGGGTGGTGACCAACAGAAGG
>JACXTT010015053.1_pt1 | contig 10060 bp, 8 predicted proteins | sample 9270951 | NCBI WGS metagenome assembly JACXTT01 (sample SAMN15532306, study PRJNA645909) | rock metagenome | isolation source: weathered quartz diorite | place: Puerto Rico | collected 2017-06-21
TCGGGATCGAGGCCGATCTCGTGAAACGGATTGCCGAGTTCGCCGAGAAACGCCTGTGTCTCCGACGGCTGATCCTTGTAGGCGACGCCGATGATCTCGACGCCGCGCGCTTGGAGGGCCATCAACTGGGGATGCTCGGCGCGGCAGGGCGCGCACCAGGATGCGAACATGTTGATCACGTGCGTGCGTCCGCGCGCGTCTTCGTTTCGCACCAGCCCCCCACCGCCCAGGCGCGCGAGCGCGTAGATCGGCGCCGGCCGTCCCACATCTCCCGCCGTGATGGTCTGCGCCGGCCCGCCGCCGCGCAGCAGAAGCACCGCCGAAATCGCCACGATGAGCAAGAGCGCAATGAGGGGAACAAACGAGATTATCCTCCTCATGGCGGGGCTCGTTTTGCATCGAGCTCACGCACGCGCCTCGCCCATGCGCGGGCGCGCAACGCGATCGCCATTGCAAGGACCGCCAAGCCGCCCAAGGTCACGACATAAGCCGCGATCACGAAGGTCCAGCCCCCGCTGATCATTGCGCGCGCGCTCCGCGCAATCGCGCCGCCTCGACGCGCCGGCGATTGATCGCCGCGCTCATGTTGGCGAACAAGAGCCCCGCCCATAGCGCCATATATGCAAACGCCATGGTGAAAAGCGGCCCCAGCATCGAGGGATCGATCGCCGAACCGCCGGGCCGGAAGACGCTGGCCGGCTGATGCAAGGTGCTCCACCAGACGACGGAGAAATGGACGATTGGCAGATTGATCAGGCCGACGAGGCAGAGAATCGCCGCCAATCGCGCCGCTTTCTCCTCATCCTCGATCGCGTTCCAGAGCGCGATGTAGCCGACATAGATGATGAAGAGCACAAGCATGGAGGTGAGCCGCCCGTCCCATTCCCACCATGTGCCCCAGGTCGGCGCGCCCCAGAGCGATCCGGTGACGAGACACAAGCCCGCAAATGTGGCCCCGATGGGCGCGGCCGCGCGCGCTGCAACGTCGGCCAACACATGGCGCCACACAAGACCGACAAAACTGGCAATTCCCATGAAGCCGTAGATGGCAAGCGACCACCACGCCGCAGGCACGTGCACATACATGATCCGCACGGTCTCGCCCTGCTGGTAGTCTGCTGGCGAATAGATGAGCGCCCACGGCAATCCGATCGCAAACAGGATGGCGGCGATCACGCCGCAGATTGGCGCAGCCCACGAGGAGAACTGCATGAAGTGGGCGGGATTGGCGAAGGTTGAGAACATCGAACTCTCAAGTATCAGGTGTCATCGACGCCAGGCAGTGGACATTGTGACACCTTAATCCCCGCACGCATTAGGCCCCTCATTCCGTCTGCAGGCGCAACGCCGCGGCGGCCGCGATCGGGCCCAGCGCGCCGTAAGCCAACGCGCAGCCCGCCAAAATCAAGAAAGCCGGCCCAAACCCCGCGCCGGCCGCCACTGCCGAGCCGAAGATGATTGGCGGCGCAAAGAATGGCAGCACGATCAGCGAAATCAGCACACCGCCGCGTTTCACTCCCGCCGTCACCGCCGCACCTACAAGCCCCGCGCCGATAAAACCCGCCATCCCGAGCCCCAGGCTCAAGACAATCGTGGGCACAAGCTGGAGCGGCGCCTGCAATGCAATCGCCGCAGGAGCACCCGCCAGCGCAATTGGCAAACCAATCGCGCACCACAAGGCCGCGCCCTTCGTCAGCACGATCAACTCGAGCGGCGCCGGTGAGAGCAGCATTTGATCGAGCGATCCGTCTTCGAGATCCGCCTGAAACAAACGCTCGAGCGTTGCAAGCACCGCAAGCCCGGCCGCGATCCACACGAGCGGGGGCCCGGCCGCGACAAGCAATGCATGCTCAGGTCCCATCGCCAGCGGCACAAGCGTGGCTGCGCCCAGAAAAAACCCGAGCGGCGCGAGCGCGCCCCCGCCTGCGCTCCACATGAGCGCGAAGTCACGCTTGAATGTCGCTTGAACCGCCCTCATGCGAAACCCCAGAAAAGCGTCGAACCGCCGCAGCGAGGTGCAAACTCAAAAGCATTGATGGCGATCGTCATGCGAGCGTCACGACGTGATCGGCGCTAGCACCCAATGGCTCGTGCACAGCCCCCAACACAAGGCCGCCCTCTGCGCGGTGTGAAGCGATCAGCTCCGTCAACAGTTTGCGCCCGCTTGTATCGAGCGCGGCCTGGGGCTCGTCGAGCAACCAGATCGCTCGAGGCGCCGCCAAGAGGCGCGCCAGCGCCAGGCGCCGCTTTTGCCCTTGGCTCAAGAAGCGCGCCGGCAAATCGGCGATGTCCTCGAGGTTCATGCGCGCCAGCGCACGGCGCTCGTCGCCGTCTCCAAATAATCCCGCCCAGTAGCGCACGTGCGCGCGCACGCTCGCGGCCGGCTTCAACGCATTCAAATGCCCCACGTAGTGTAGCGACGTTGGCGGCTCGTCGACGCCTGCAAACGCAATCTGCCCGGCTGACGGCTTTAGAAAACCGGCGATCGCGCGCAGCAAACTGGTCTTGCCGGCGCCGTTCGCGCCACGAATTTCTGCATAGCCGCCGGAATGAATTGCAAAGCTCAGCCCTTCGAACAGCACGCGCCCGCCTCGCGCAATAGCGAGGTCGTGAACCGAAATCCCCGGCTTGTCTTGGAAAGGTCGGCCTGCGCCCATAATCCGGCCTGCTTCTAAAGCGCGTCTTGGAAAAGTGGAATCCGGTTTTGCCTCTGAGCTAGCCGAAACCGGCGGCTTGTCTCCGTGCCGGAGATGGAGCCTTGAGTAGCTTGCGACCTGAGGGAGGATGGCATGCGGCTTCTGGTGATGGCGCTCGTTTTGGCAGGCGCATTGACGGGGTGCGGACAGGCGCCATCGACGCGCGAAGCGCAGGCGCCGACGGGCGGCTTGGCCGTCGCCGGGCGCGGCGTCGCGACCTCCAGCGATCAGCCGGCGGCCCAAGACGGCGATGAAGAAGCCGCTGGCGAACGTCGTGGTCGCGCCTCCGGCGAGCATCAGACAACGACGATATCGCCCAATGCCGCGCAGACGCTTTATTTGGCTTACTCGTACCAAATGGGATTGGAGATCCCCTCCGCGCGTCTGGCCGCCGTCATGGATGGGCACGTGCGCGCCTGTCAGACCGCCGGGCCGCGTCTATGCCAACTCGTCGGCGCCAATCGCGCCGGCGACCCCGACAGCGCCATGAACGCCACGCTCGACATTCGCGGCGAGCCGAACTGGCTGCGTTCGTTCATGGGCGGCGTTTCCGCCCAAGTGAGCGCTGCCGGCGGGCGCGTGCTCTCACAAGCCACGACGACTGAAGATCTGACCCGCTCCATCGTCGACACCGAAGCGCATCTGCGCGCCCAAACCGAGCTTCGCGATCGCTTGGAGCAATTGCTGCGCAGCCGTCCTGGACGATTGTCCGACCTACTCGATGTCGAGCGCGAGTTCGCGCGCGTGCAAGGCGAAATCGACTCCACCCAATCCAACCTCGCCGTCATGCGCGCGCGCGTGGATATGTCGGAGCTGACCATCAGCTATCAATCTGCGCCGCGCCCGGTCGGCAGCGACACCTTCGAACCGTTGCGCCAGGCGTTCGCCAATTTCCTCTCCATCGTGGTCGGGGGCTTTGCGGCGATCATTGTCGTCTTTGCCGGCCTCTTGCCCTTCGCCATCGTGATAATCCCAATCCTTTGGGGCCTCTTGGCCTGGCGGCGCCGTCGCGGCGGGCGCTTCTTGCGCGCAAAGCCGGAGGAACCGCGCGGCGAAACCTGAGCCAGGACGCGTTCCCGCCCGGTCCCCCTGGAGCGCCCAACAAGGGAGCGCGCAACAAGGGAGCGCGCAACAAGGGGACGCGCAACCAGTCGCGCAACACCGCAACAAATTGTCGTGTCGCATCAATTGCGTGTTCACGAAACGACGCTACATAAGGGGGACCGCGCGCTGGATTTGATTCCTTGGGGCGCACCCCAAAGCGCCTGCGATCTCTGACTTCAGAAATCTCAGGAGCACTGCCATGCCATCTTTGAACTCGTTCGACGCCCGCCGCACTTTGAGCGTGGGCGGAAAAACCTATGTCTATTTCGATCTCAACGCCGCTGCTCAAAACGGTCTTGGCGACATTTCCAAGCTGCCGCTTTCACTGAAGGCGCTCTTGGAGAACCTGTTGCGCGCCGAAGACGGCGTTGCTGTGAAGAAGGCCGACATTCTTGCCATGACCTCTTGGCTCATCAACAAGGGCAAGAACGAGGTCGAAATCGAATTCTCTCCAGCCCGCGTGCTGATGCAGGATTTCACCGGCGTGCCCGCAGTGGTGGATCTTGCCGCCATGCGCGATGCGGCGGCCAATCTCGGCGTCGATCCCGAGAGGATCAATCCGCTCGTGCCCGTCGATCTCGTCATCGACCACTCGGTCATGGTCGACAATTTCGCCCATGCCGATTCGTTCAAGAAGAACGTCGAACTCGAATATCAGCGCAATGGTGAGCGTTATCTTTTCCTACGTTGGGGTCAGAGCGCCTTCGCGGATTTCCGCGTCGTCCCGCCCGGCACCGGCATCTGCCACCAGGTCAACCTCGAATATCTCGGCCAAACCGTGTGGGTGCGCGAGATCGAGGGCGAAACCTACGCCTATCCCGATACGGTCGTCGGCACCGACAGCCACACCACCATGATCAACGGCATCGGCGTCTTGGGTTGGGGCGTGGGCGGCATCGAGGCCGAAGCGGCGATGCTTGGCCAATCGATCTCGATGCTGATCCCGGAAGTGATCGGCTTTCGCTTGACCGGCAAGTTGCAGGAAGGCGCGACCGCGACCGATTTGGTGCTGACGGTCACTCAGATGCTGCGCAAGAAAGGCGTCGTCGGCAAATTCGTGGAATTCTACGGTCCCGGCCTTGCCGGCATGAGCGTCGAAGACCGCGCCACCATCGCCAACATGGCGCCCGAATACGGCGCCACGTGCGGGTTCTTCCCGGTCGACGCCAAGACCGTCGATTATCTGCGCGCCACTGGACGCGCCGGTGATCGCGTCGCGCTGGTGGAGGCGTATTGTAAGCAGCAGGGCCTTTGGCGCACCGACGCCGAGCCGGAATTCACCGACACGCTTGAACTTTCCCTCGCCGACGTGCGCCCATCGCTTGCCGGCCCGAAGCGGCCCCAAGACCGCGTCCTTCTGGGTGCGCTGGCCGAAGGCTTCACCAAGTCGATGGAGACGGAATTCCGCAAGGGGGGTGAACTCAAGAAACGCGCTGCGATCTCAAGCGGCGGTCATGACGTTGGCCACGGCGATGTCGTCATCGCTGCGATCACATCCTGCACCAACACCTCAAACCCCTCGGTGATGCTGGCCGCGGGCCTCTTGGCGCGCAATGCGCGCGCAAAGGGCCTCAAGGTGAAGCCGTGGGTAAAGACTTCGCTTGCCCCTGGAAGCCAGGTCGTCACCGACTATCTGCGCCGCGCGCAGCTCGATGAGGATCTCGACGCGCTCGGCTTCAACCTGGTTGGCTACGGCTGCACGACTTGCATCGGCAATTCAGGCCCGCTGCCGCCTGCGATTTCGCAAGCCGTCAACGATGCCGATCTCGTCGTCGCCTCCGTATTGTCGGGCAACCGAAATTTCGAAGGTCGGGTAAACCAGGACGTGCGCGCCAATTATCTGGCTTCGCCGCCGCTTGTGGTCGCCTATGCGCTTGCAGGTTCGGTCTATGCCAATCTCGAAACCGATCCGCTCGGGACAGGCAATGACGGCAAGCCGGTCTATCTTCGCGACATCTGGCCGACAAACCAAGAAATCGAAGCCACGGTTCGCGCCGCGGTCACGCCGCAAATGTTCGCCGAACGCTACGGCGACGTATTTCGCGGCGATGACAGTTGGCGCGCGATCCAGGTCACCGGCGGGCGCACCTACAAGTGGGACATGGGGTCCACTTATGTGCAGAACCCGCCCTATTTCGAAGGCATGACGCTTGAGCCCGCGCCGCTCAAGGACGTGACCGACGCTCCCATCCTCGCCCTCTTCGGCGACTCGATCACCACCGATCACATCAGCCCGGCGGGTTCGATCAAGAAAGTCTCGCCGGCGGGCGCTTACCTGAACGAACACCAAGTCCCGCAGAGCGAGTTCAACTCCTACGGCGCGCGGCGCGGCAACCATCAAGTGATGATGCGCGGCACGTTCGCCAACATCCGCATCAAGAATGCGATGGTCACAAATGCCGACGGCGCAATCGTCGAGGGCGGCTATACGATCCATCACCCGTCGGGCGAGCGCATGTTCATCTACGACGCGGCGATGCGTTACCAGGCCGAAGGCAAAGAGCTCGTTGTGTTCGCCGGCAAAGAATACGGCACCGGCTCCTCACGCGATTGGGCCGCCAAGGGCACGCACCTGCTTGGGGTGCGAGCTGTGATCGCTGAAAGCTTCGAGCGGATTCATCGGTCGAATTTGATCGGCATGGGCGTGCTGCCGCTGCAATTCATGGATGCCATGAGCTGGGATCAGCTTGAGCTCACCGGCGCCGAAACCGTCACCATTACAGGCGTGGGAAAGCTCACACCCCGCCAGCGCGTAAATCTGCGCATCGCTCGCAACAATGGCCGTGTCGATCAAGTGGAGGTGCTCTGCCGGATCGATACCGAGAATGAGGTTCTCTACCTCAGAAACGGCGGTATTCTTCACTATGTTTTGCGGGGGCTGGCCAAGGCCAGCTGAGATTTCGGGGCGCCGTAACGCCGGTTTGATTCGAACCGGCGGCGGCGTGCGGCCATGTTCGGAAGCATGATCTTCCGGGCTTTCGCCGCCTTGCTGCTGGGCTTGGCGGCGCTCTCCCTGCCGGCGAGCGCGCAAACCTCCCCAACGGGCGAGCACCCGCAAGTGGTGCTCGAACTCTACACCAGCCAGGGGTGCGTCCAGTGCCCACGCGCCAACCGGCTCGTGGGCATGTTCTCGCGCGAGCGCGGCGTGCTCGCGCTCACCTTTCCGGTCGGCATTTGGGATTATCTCGGCTGGCGCGATACGCTCGCGCGTCCCGCCTACAGCGATCGTCAGCAAGGTTATTCCGGCACGCTTCATGTGCGCGGCCGCTTCACGCCTCAACTCATCTTCAACGGCAATCGCCAGACCAGCGCCTCGGACTGGGACGACGCGCGCGCCGCATTGAACGACGCACGCCAGGATCCGCGCCCGGACGGGGCGCCCGAAATCGCCATCACCCGTTTGCGCAACGACCGCGTACGCGTCTCGCTCTCGGCAAACGCGCGCGGCGCAGGCGCCGATATTTGGCTCATCGCATTCGATCCAGGACCGGTGATCGCCGTCGTCGGCAGCGGCGTCAACGTCAATCGCAGCATCTCGCACTACAATCTCGTCGACCAGATTTGGCGCATCGACACTTGGAACGGCGAGGCGACGTGGTTCGAGCGCGATCATTGTTCGCCCGAATGCGCCGTGCTGGTTCAGCGCCCGGGGCCGGGACCGATTCTTAGCGCCGCCTACACGTATCGCCCCAACCGCTATCCCCAGCAGCAGATCTATTGAGGCTGGGCGGGCGCTGGGGCGGGCGTGTGCTGCGCGGGCGGCGCAGCGCTGGGCGCGATCATCGAGAGCGGCGGAGTGAACGCCGTCACTTGTGTGTCGCTCAGCGCATAGGCCCACGCCGAGGCGCGATCGTTGATCGTGAGCGCTGCTGCTTCTTCAGCCGCACTGCCTGATGTTTGCGCGCGCGCGACAAGCTTCAGCCAGGTCTTGCCGTCGCTCGGGATAAGCTCGCAGTCGATGGCCACGCCATCGCTCGTCACGGCGCGCACATGGGCGATGGCCGCGCCCTGGATGGCCGGCGCCGGCTGCACGTCGATTGGCGTCAGTTGCGTAATCTCTTCGGCGGCGGAGGCGATGCTCGATTGCGACGGCGCCGCCAACGCCGGCGAGGTCAAACGCCATGACGCATCCGCACCGCGATCCAATATGTACGCGCGCCCCTGTTGGGGGGTGATCTCAACGTGCGTCAGCCGTTCGACCGGTAGATCGATTGGACGCAGATTGAGCCACGAGGCGACGTCGCGGAGCGGCGGAAGCGGCCCTTCCGCGGCCCACGTTTGGTTCTCGCCGGGACGGCGAACGTAGACGACGTTTTGCCCAGCCGTCGGCACGGCGCCCACAATCAGGTTTACAAGCAGCGCCCCGCGCCCGTCCTCCACTTGTACGAGGACCCCGCGCCCGCCGTGACGGGGATCGCCCACGCCCAGCCGGTCGAATTTCGCCGGATCGCTCGTCATCCGCCGGGTGAAGCGCAATTGCTCCAGTCCTTGGGTCAGCTGCGCCAATCGCCCGCTCAGCACCGGATAATCGCCGCGGTCGCGCATCACCCAGATGCTTTCATCGCCGCGCTGGACGCGTTCGATGCGATAGCTGGCGTCCGAACTCGTGATCGTGATCCGCCGTCCCGCGCCGATCGTGTCGGCGAGGCCCGGCGCGACCAGGCCCGATGCGAGATCCGGCCGGGAGGCGCGCATCTCTATTCCAACCGTCACCGCCGCGATGGCGACAAGCCCGGCTGCGATCACATAAAGCGTCAGCGCCTGGCCCCTGCGTCGTTCGGCCAATTCCGTCCTCATCGCCGCGCTCCTTGGGCGCGCCGTTGCCTGCGCCAGAAGAGAACGAGCCCAACCCCCGCCACCAGGATCGGCGCCAGCCAGACATTGACGAACACGATCCAGGCCTCGAGCGAATTGACGCCGCTGCGAAGATTGCGCTCGATGTTGCGCAAATCCGTGCGCACTTGCGCCACTTCCCGGCGGAAGCCTTCGATCTCGCGATTTTCTTCCGGCGTCAGTTCAGCGCCCAGATTACCGGAGAAGAAGCCCGACCCGCGGCCGCGCGCTTGCACGGCGGCGAGATTGCGCTCGGTCGCCTCTAACTGGCCCTGCAATTCGTCGCGCTGCTGCTGAATGCTGCGCTGGGCGTCACGCTCCATCTCGTCGATGAGCGTCATCCTGCGTATCGACGGCGCGCGCGAGCGCAACGACACAAGCGCATCCGATCCGCCCAGCACATCGATGGCGTTCAAAGCAAATGACGCATTGTCCGCCGCCGCGCCCCCGTTTTGCGGATCGACGTAGAAATCGTCGGCCAAAAAATCGGTGTCGGCGACAATCACCAATTCGGCTGGCCGCGCCGAACGCGCAAGACGCGGCGCCAGCGCATCGCCGCCCTCGGGCGGTCCGTTGGGATAGGCCGATGGCAAAGCGCCCGATAGACGCGTCGCGATCGTTTCGACGCGTCCCTCCGGCTGCCAGTCGCGCAGAATTTCGTAGGGCGAGGGGCGCATCAAGGCCTGCTGTGTGGGCATGTGCATCGTGCGCGAACCGGTGCGAGCCAGGGGATGGGATTGCAGCCCCTCCCGCGGGCTCACATTGAGCGACCCGGCCAAGCCGAAATTTACCCCGCGCGTCAGCCAGGCCGTCATCAGGTCTTGGCGGTCGAGCTGCGCTGCAGGCACGGCAAAAAAGAGCGGCTGCGGCGCATTGGTTGTCTGCCCGCTCGGATCCTGGGCCTGCACGGGAAGCGCGCCGTCGAGATCCATCACCACGTCCGGCGACATTGCGACACCCCAGCGCGACATGAGCGGCTCGAGCGAGGACGTCACGTTTGCCGGCGCGGAGGCCGACATCGGATTGAAGCTTGCGCTCGACTGGGCCGCCACCATCGAAGCTGGATCAAGCGCAATGAAGGCGCGCCCCTTGCGCAGTATATATTGATCGACCGCATAGAGCTGGGCCGGCGAGAGCGCCCACGGCTGAATGATCGCCAGCACATCGGCGTCAGGGATCGCGGTAAAATTCTCCGGCAGCTTCGTCACGTTGAAGAGCCGGCCCATCTCGGTTGCAAATACCGATTGTCCGGTTGGCGCCCCTTGCGCGTTTGCGGCGCTCGCTGGGTCCATTGGCAGCGAGGTTATGAGCGCGATGCGCGTGCGGTCTGGATGCTCCAATTCGAAGATGAGACGCGTGATTTCGTATTCGAGGAACGGCTCGCGCTGAGGATCGAAGAACGGGAGCGTGCGCTTGTCGTCGATGGC
>JACXTT010015054.1_pt1 | contig 10060 bp, 8 predicted proteins | sample 9270951 | NCBI WGS metagenome assembly JACXTT01 (sample SAMN15532306, study PRJNA645909) | rock metagenome | isolation source: weathered quartz diorite | place: Puerto Rico | collected 2017-06-21
GACCTCGTCATAGCCGAGCTTGTCCAGGTGCTGGATCAGCTCGACGTCGCGGTGCAGGGCCGCGGTCGGGTTCTGCCCGGACGGGTGGAACGGAGCGAGGAAGATGCCGAAGCGAAGCGGTCTGTCCATTCCGCAGAAGCTACGCCACCCCGCTCGTGGCGGGCAACCACGCGGTGCGGTGCGACACGGCGGGGAAAATGGGTTGACTCGCGGAACGCGACTGACCTAGGCACGCGGGAACCCTCTCGATCGGAGTACAACTCGATGGCGACCGTCGAAGAGCTGCTGCGCATCTACAAGGGAGAGATCCCGCACGGGATCGAGGGCGATCGGATGATGCGCGCGCGGGCGCGATCGCGGATCCTCGAGCCACTGAGACGCGAGGATCTGCTCCGCCCGGAGCTGACGCTCGACGAGCTGAACGACATCGTCGATTACATCGGCTGGCAGTTCTGGGACATGCTCGGCATGCGCGCGACCGAGGGCGAGTCGGGCCTGATCCCGCGCCAGGAGTACGAGTCCGTCGCGCTGATCGAGGAATACCTGCGCTACGGGGAGCTGCTCTCGAAGACCACCGCGGCGCTCGGCGCCGAGGGGATGATCGCACTCGGCGAAGCCGCACGGAACGAGATCGGCACCAAGAAGAACGTCATCCACGCCTATCTCCTGTCGTCCGCTCCGTTGCTCGGGCGAGGCATCACGATGCAGGCCGGGGCGGCGAAGCGAGAAGATCTGCGCGCCGAGATGGGCGTCTGCTCGCTCGCGATGGCCCGCATCCTCTGGGGTTACCGCGCCGACGGCTACCTCTTCTCTTCGCAGAACGGGTTCCGCAGCCCGGTGCTCGCCGACGACTGGGTGCGCCGGCTGGCCGCGGCGGCCGAGCCGCTGTCGGATCCCGCGCGCCAGAAAGTGTTTCGCCAGCTGAACGCGTCGACCGAGCTGCTCGCGTTCCTCACCCACCTCGATTGCCGCCTCGGGCTCTGTGACAGCGGCCCGTACGATCTCGGGAACGGCGAGGTGCTGCTGGTCCGCGATCATTTCCTCGGGGAAGACGTCTTCGACTGGTGCGACGTGTGCGAGGGATTGCCCTACGCGGTGACGCTCGCGTTCGTGCTCGACACCAAGCAGGCGGGCCTCGAGATGTTCGTGAACGACATCTCGACGACGTTCACGAGGCCGTCGAACTACCATCCCTACATCACCCGGGCCGCGGCCTTCGTGCGGCCGAAGTGGGACGCGCCGATCTCGGAGATCCGCCCGCTACCGCTCGCCGACGCCGAGCCGATCACGCGCGGCTCGAAGGAGGCGGTGCTGAAGCTCTACCGCCGGTTCAGCCGGATGTCGCGCCGCCAGCTCATCACCGCGGGGCTCTACGTCTACTTCATCGACATGATCCTGCCGTTCCTCCGTGAGGCCGGCATCTACGAGAAGATGACGAAGGAAGCCGATCTCTGGGAGATCTCGCGGAAGACCTCGGACTGCTACTACACGGTTTGTCGTGACGGATGGGCGGGGCGCGAGCTGCCGTTCCAGTTCATGTCGGGGGCGGCGTTCCCGGCGTTCGAAGGCTGAGGGGAGACGACGATGAAGCTGCTCGCGACCGGAATGAACGCGTTCAACAGCGCGCTCGAGCCCGAGGGCGTGGTGAAGTTCCTCGCCAACCCGATGGACGTCATCGAGCTCGTCACCTCCGGTGACGCGACCGAGCACATCATCCTCGCGCAGGGAGGAACCACGACGTTCCTGTCGCCGGTCCTCGCGGAGGGTACGCGCGGAATCCTCACGATGTCGGGAGCGCCGCAGTCGCACCTCGGGATCCTCAGCCGCGAGTTCCAGATCCCATGCATCATGACGCTCGCGCTCGAAGGGACGGACAAGCGCTATCAGCCGGGAGCCTCGGGACCGGACTACTTCGAGTACGTGGCGAAGGCGCTCGACGGGAAGCGCGTCAGGATGAGCTGCAGTGACGCGACCACGGGTCGCGTCTGGCTGCTCGACGACTGACGCGGAGCGCCGCGGGCGCGCTTCGTCGCCGCAGCCCGTCCCGAGCTCTTGCGCGCCCTTTTCCATTGACGGTTGAGACGGACCTCGATTACGTCTCGCCGGACGGATTCGACTCCCGGAGGGCAGATCATGGCTACCTATACGCGGACCTTTGCCGACGCCGACGCCACACGCCTCGACCTCGCGGGAGGGAAGGGTGCGAACCTCTCGAAGTTGACCCAAGCGGGCTTCCGGGTGCCGCCCGGCTTCACCGTGGCGACGTCGGCCTACCGTGACTTCGTCGCGCGAAACGCGCTCGACGCGACGGTCCGCGAGATCCTGCTCCGCATCAATTACGCCGACGCCGCGGACGTCGAATCCAAGACCGCCGCGATCCGCGACGCCATCGTCGCAGCCGAGATCCCCGCGGCGGTCCGCGACGAAATCCTGTCCTCCTATCGCGCGCTCGGCACGGACGAATTCGTCGCGGTGCGCTCGTCGGGCACGGCGGAAGACCTCGCCGAGACGTCCTTCGCCGGGCAGCACGACACCTACCTCGACGTGCGCGGCGAGACCGCGCTGCTCGAGCGCGTGCGGCGCTGCTGGGCCTCGATGTGGACGGCGCGCGCCACCGCCTACCGCCAGCAGCACGGCATCGATCAGGGCACGATCGGCATCGCCGTCGTCGTGCAGGCGATGATCGCGAGCGAGGTCTCGGGCGTGCTCTTCACCGCGAACCCGATGAGCGGCGCGGTCGACGAGCTCGTGGTGAACGCCGCCTACGGGCTCGGCGAGGGCATCGTCTCGGGCATCCTCACGCCCGATCAGTTCGTGCTCGATCGCGAGACGCTGGCCGTCAAGGCGAGCGAGATCGGCTCGAAGCAGATCCGCGTGGTGCGCGACCGCGCGAAGGGCAGCGGCGTCGTCCACGAGGACGTGCCTGCCGCCGACGCGGCGCTGCCGTCGCTCTCCGCGCAGCAGCTCCGCGAGCTCGGCCGGCTCGGCCGCGACGTGCAGCGCTACTACGGCGAGTACCCGCAGGACATCGAGTGGGCCTACGCGGGCGGCGCGTTCTATCTGCTGCAGTCGCGCGACGTGACCGGCATCGAGTTCTCGTGGGACGAGGACCTCGACGACTTCGACGGGCTCCCGGACGTCGAGCCCGATACCGTGTGGACGCGTGCCTGGTCGGACGCGGTCTGGCCGGGTGCCGTGACGCCGCTCTTCTACAGCATCCGCAACGAGATGATCACGAAGATGAGCATCGCGGCCGAGAAGCTCTGGGGTTTCGACGAGGTCGCCGAGCTCCGCCTGTTCAAGTACCACAAGGGCCGGGCCTACTATAATTCCAAGGTCGACTACCTGAACGTCGCGAAGATCCTGCCGCCGACGTTCCGCAAAGGCGACCTGCTCGCGCACATGCCGAAGCAGTGGCACGAGAAGATCCTCGGCGAGCCCTGGTCGTGGAGCGCGCCGTTCAAGCTGCTCGCGCGCCTGCAGATCCTCGACCCGGCGCACGGGCCGTACACGACGTTCCCGCACATCTACGCGACGATGCGCGACAAGGTCGCCGAGGGCGATGGTCTGCCGGTCGAGGAGATCCAGGCGCTCTCCGACAAGCAGCTCAAGCGCTACGTCGACAGCCGCATCATGTACCAGAAGGAGTGGGTCGAAGATCTCTGGAGCCCCTTCTTCCTCCACTTGCCGATGGCGATGTCGCTGCTCGGGTGGATGCTCGAGAACTGGTACGACGGCGACAACAAGTGGATCGCGAGCGACCTGATCACCGGGCTCTCGAAGCCGACGATCACGCTCACCGAGAACATGGAGCTCTGGAAGCTCTCGCAGAAGATCCGCGCGAGCGCCGTGCTGCGTGATCTGTTCGAGCGCCACGAAGGCAGGGCGTTCTTCGAGGAGATCGAGAAGGTTCCCGAGGGGAAGGAGTTCCTCGAGTCCTACCGCACGTTCCTCGTCGAGTTCGGCCACCGCGGCCACAGCGACCGCGACATCTACGGCGACCGGCGGATCGAGAATCCGGCGATCGACTACGCGAACCTGCGCGCGCTGTTGACGGCCGATTCGGTCTCGCCCGAGGAGGCGGCGCACTCGCTGATCGGCAGGCGGATCGCGGCCACGGACGAAGTCGTCGCGTCGATCCGTCGCCAGCCCCCGCTCGCGGCGGTGAAAGTCGAGGCGTTCCACGCCGTCCACCAATGGCTGCTCCAGTTCTTCGCCATGCGGGACGACGAGCGCCACTACACGGATCGCGTGACGTTCTCGAAGAAGCGCGCGATCTGCGAGGTCGGCCGGCGCCTGAACGAGCGCGGCCTGCTCTCCGGCGACGACTTCTACTACCTCTCGAAGCAGGAGCTCTTCGACCTCCTCGACCGCCTTGCGATCGATCGCGTCTCCGTCGCCAAGGTGAAGGCGCGCCGCCGCAACTGGCAGCGCGTCGATGTCGAGTGGAAGGCGCCGATGTACATCCAGAACGGCAAGTACGTCGATCTCGACGGCGAGAAGCCCGGGGTGAACGGCCAGGACGGCGCGTTCCGCGGCATCGGCACGAGCCGCGGCGAGGTCACCGGCATCGCGCGCATCATCCCCACGCAGAAGGACATCGGGCAGGTGCGCAAGGGCGACATCCTCATCACCTCGGCGACCGATCCCGGCTGGACGCCGGTCTTCCTGGTGATCTCCGGGCTCGTGCTCGAGACCGGCGGCATGCTCGCGCACGGCTCGTGCATCTCGCGCGAGTACGGGATCCCCGCGGTGCAGCTGCCCGATGCCATGAAGCACATCAAGGACGGCTCGACGATCTGCGTGAACGGCGACACCGGCGAAGTGAGGGTGATCGCCGAGCCGGGCGAAGCGCCCGGAGCGGCGGAAGCGGTCCTGCAGTGACGCGGTACGAGTCGGGCGAACGCATCCTCACGAACGCCGGCGTCGCCGTCCCCTGACCCGACCGTGGCGTCGAACGACACCGCACCTCCGCGCGCGCCGGGCAACATGCGCGACCTCGGCGGCTTCGTCACGCGCGACGGACGCACGGTGCGCCATGGCGTGCTGTATCGCTCCGAGCACGTCGCGACGCTCGACCCGGACAGCCGGGCGCTGCTCGCCGGCGTACCGATGAAGGTGGTCTTCGACCTCCGGGCCGAGGACGAGCGCGAGTCGATCGCCGCGCTGTGGGGACGGGCGCGGGCGCCGGAGATCGTTCACGTGCCCGTGATCGAGAACGGCCGCACGCGCGACCGCGGCCTCACGCTCGAGGTGCTGCTCGATGCGACCGGGGCGACGGCGCGCCGCTACATGCACGCGATCTACTCGGACATGGCCGAGAGCTTCGCGGCGAGCTGCCTCGCCGAGTTCGATCGCCGCGTCGGCATCGATCGGAGCCTTCCGGCGCTGATCCACTGCACGGCGGGCAAGGACCGCACCGGCGTGCTGGCCGCGCTCGTCCTGCTGGCACTCGGCGTGGCGCGCGAGGACGTGACGCTGGATTACGAACGGTCGGTCCGCCACTACGGCCCGGACCGCATCAAGGCCTACGTGCTCGCGATCGTCGGCGACGAGTACGACACCGAGTCGCTCGTCCACGCGATCGCTCCGCTCGGCTCTCATCGCGAGTACCTCGACCTCGCGATCGACGCGATCGAGCGCACGCACGGCTCGGTCGAGCGCTACTGGGAGCATGCGCACGGCATGCGCCCGGGCTGCGTCGAGCGCCTGCGCGCGACCCTGCTCGAGGGCGGATAGGAGCCGGCGTCGCGGAGCTAGCGCGACTCGACGGAGAGTCGCGGCGGCGCCGCGGCCTTGCGACGAGCCTGCGCCGGCGCGCGGACCGGCGACAGCGCGGGCAGCGAGCGCGGCGACAACAGCACCTCGACCGTCTCGACGGCGCGATCGGGATCGGGCATGCCGCCGGCGACCACGTCGGCGTAGACGAATGCCTCGCCGAGCCGGACGACGATGCGCGCCAGCGTCCGTGCGTCGAACGGCAGTGCCAGGCGGCCGTGCCCGACCTCGTGCTCGAGCAGCTCCTGCACCAGGCAGATCAGGTCTTCCTGGTTCGGGTGCACGCGCGACGCGACGATCATCAGCGCCCGCCGCGGCTCGCGGCGCAGCAGCTCCGCGAAGTGCTTGGAATCGGCGATGCGGTGCAGGAACGTCCGCAGCACCGCGAGCACGCGCGCGCGTCCGAGGCGCCGGCGGTGCTTCTTCTCGGCGGCTCGGAACGCGTCGCGCGTCCGGCGCCGCATGACTTCGGCGAGCAGGCTGTCGTTGTCGCCGAGCCAGCGATAGGCCGTCGCGCGGCTCACGTGGTTCTCGAGCGCGAGCGTCGCGATGTCGATCGGCTCGCCGCGGACGTAGCGCGCGTTCGCCGCCGCGAGGATCATCTCCCGTCCGCGCTCTCGTCGATTGCCTCGTTTGATCGTGGTTTCCATCGGCTTCCGTGCGTCGCCCATTTTCGAGGAGCACAAGAATCCCGCTGCGGAGCCCGCGTCAAGGGCGGATCGGTCGTCACGGGGGGCGGACGAACGCCCGCCGGTCGACTGAGCGCGCGGTGCGTGTCATCCTCCGACGATCGTCGCAGCCGAAAGGAGCTCTCCATGGCAGCCGCTTCGTTTCCCGAGCAGTACCGCGATCTCCTCGACAAGAAGGCCTTCGCCCACCTCGGCACGTTGATGGCGAACGGAACGCCGCAGGTCACGCCCGTGTGGTTCGACTGGGACGGCACGCACCTTCGCGTGAATTCCGCGAAGGGCCGCTGGAAGGACAAGAACATGCGGAGCCGGCCGGAGGTGGCGCTCGCGATCAGCGACCCCGAGAACCCGTATCGCTACGTGCAGGTGCGCGGGAAGGTCGTCGAGGTCACCGAGGCCGGCGCCGACGCGCACATCGACTCGCTCGCCAAGAAGTACATGGGCCAGGACACGTACCCGTTCCGCCAGCCCGGCGAGGTGCGCGTGATCTACCGCATCGAGCCGCAGCGCTTCTCGGTGATGGGCTGAGCCGAGCGGGTCGCCCGACGCTCGCATCATGACGAGCGACGATCGCGCCGGCTTCGCCGCGGCCCGTTACGTCTCGCTCCGGACCTTCCGCAGGAACGGGTCGAGCGTGGACACGCCGCTCTGGCTCGCCGGGCTCGACTCGTCGCTCGTCGTGTTCACGGACGGCACCTCTTGGAAGGTGAAGCGCCTGCGCGCGAATCCGCGCTGCGCGCTCGCACTCTGCGACCTGCGCGGCAATCTCCGCGGGCCGTGGCGCGAGGCCGTCGCGCGCTTCGTCGACGATCCCGCGCGTGAGGCGCGCGCGTACCAGGTCTTGCAGGCGAAGTACGGGCTCGCGATGCGCGTGCTCGGCTTCTTCTCGTGGATCGGCGGACGCATCGGCCGGCGCGTCGTGATCGAGCTGGAGCTCGCTCCGTGAGCCGCGCCGAGCGCGCGCTCCGTCGCTAGGCCGGCGCGATGCCGAACGTCCCGCGGCTCGTCGTCGCCGGCACCTCGAGCGGCGTCGGCAAGACGACGATCGTCGTCGGCCTGGCGCGCGCCCTCCGCAGGCGAGGGCTCGAGGTCGCGCTCTTCAAATGCGGCCCCGACTACCTCGACCCGACCTATCATGCGCGTGCCGCCGGACGCCCCACGCAGAACCTGGACGGCTGGATGATGGGCCGCGACGCCGTGCGTGCGACGTTCGCGCGGAGCGCGCACGGCGCCGACGTGGCGCTGATCGAAGGCATGATGGGGCTCTTCGACGGCGCCTCGGCAACGAGCGACGAGGGCTCGACCGCAGAGATCGCGAAGTGGCTCGACGCACCCGTGCTGCTGGTCGTCGACGCATCCGCGATCGCCCGCAGCATCGCGCCGCTCGCGACGGGCTTCGCGCACTTCGACGCCGAGGTCCGCGTCGAGATGGTCGCCTGCAACCGCGTCGGCGGACGGGCGCACCTCGATCTGCTTCGCGCCGCGCTGGCCGCGCCGGAGATCGTCGGCGGCCTCCCGGCCGACGCCGAGATCGCGTTCCCCGAGCGCCATCTCGGGCTCCTCCGCGCGGACGAGGCGAGCGTACCGGAAGTGCGGCTCGAAGCGCTCGGCGCCCACGTCGCGGAGTGGTTCGATCTCGATCGCGTGCTCGCCGCCGCGCGGCGGGTGGGCGATGTCGCGTCGAGCGAAGATCCCCCGGCTCGGGCACGCGAGCCCGCCTGTCGGATCGGGATCGCGTACGACGAGGCGCTTCACTTCTACTACGAGGACAACCTCCGCCGGCTCGAAGCACTCGGCGCCGAGCTCGTGCGCTTCTCGCCGCTGCACGACGATGCGCTGCCCGAGGTCGACGGCCTCTATCTGGGCGGCGGGTACCCCGAAGCTCATGCCGACGCGCTGGAACGCAATCGCTCGATGCGCGACGCGATCCGGGCGTTCGCGGCCTCGGGCGCTCCGATCTACGCGGAGTGCGGCGGCCTCATGCTGCTCACCGAGGCGATCCGCACGCTCGACGGCCGCCGGCACGCGATGGTCGGCGCCGTCCCGGGGGAGGCGGTGATGCACGAGCGTTTGCAGGCGATCGGCTACGTCGAGGTCGAAACGGTGGTGGATTCTCCGCTCGGGCCCGCGGGGCTCGCGTTCCGCGGCCACCAGTTCCGCCACTCCGAGCTCGTCGGCGTGCCGCGCGAGACCAAGCTCGCCTATCGCGTGCGGGATCGCTTCGCCGGCCGCGAGTTCCGCGAAGGCTTCCACACGGGCGGCGTGCTCGCGTCGTACGTGCACGCCCACTGGGCTTCGAATCCGCGCCTGGCCGAGGGGCTGGTCGCGGCCTGCACGCTGCGCGCAGCGCGGCGCTGAGCGATGCTCGCACGCACGCTGATGGTGCAGGGCACCTCGTCTTCGGCCGGGAAGAGCCTGCTCGTCACCGGGCTCTGCCGGATCTTCGCGAACCAAGGTCTTCGCGTCGCGCCGTTCAAGTCGCAGAACATGTCGCTCAACTCGTTCGTGACGCCCGACGGGTACGAGATCGGCCGCGCGCAAGCCGCGCAAGCCGCCGCCGCGCGCGTTCCTCCCTCGGTCGAGATGAACCCGGTGCTGCTGAAGCCCGAGGGCGACGCGCGCTCGCAGGTCGTGGTGCTCGGGCGTGCGCTCGGCAGCTTCGGCATCGGCGAGTACGATGCGCGAAAGCCCGAGATCCGCGGCATCGTCGCGGAGTCGTTGCGGGCGCTTCGCGAACGGAACGACATCGTCGTCATCGAAGGGGCGGGAAGTCCCGCGGAGATCAACCTCCGCGAGCACGAGATCGTGAACATGTGGGTGGCCGCGCTCGCCGACGCTCCCGTGCTGCTGGTCGGCGACATCGATCGCGGCGGCGTGTTCGCGGCGTTCGTCGGCACGCTCGACCTGCTGGAGCCGGACGAGCGCGTGCGCATCGCGGGATTCGTCGTCAACAAGTTCCGTGGCGACTTCGAGCTGCTGCGGCCCGGCCTCGAGTTCCTCGAGAAGAGAACCGGCGTGCCGGTGCTCGGGGTGCTGCCGTTCATCCACCGGCTGCGCATCGCCGACGAGGACTCGGTGTCGCTCGACGAGCGCCCGCAGGGGCGGCGCGCCGCCGCGGACGAGATCGACGTCGCGGTCGTGCGGTTGCCGCGCATCTCGAATCACGACGATTTCGCGCCACTCGAGCACGAGCCGGGTGTCGTGGTCCGCTTCGTCGAGGGCCCGGAGGCGATCGCCGAGGCCGATCTCGTGATCCTGCCGGGATCGAAGTGTACCGTGGCCGATCTGGAGTGGCTGCGAGCGCGCGCAATCGACGTGGCGCTCGACGCGCGCGTACGGCGCGGCGGGCTCGTGCTCGGCATCTGCGGCGGATGCCAGATGCTCGGGCGGATGATCCACGATCCGCTCGGCGTCGAATCCCCGCGCCCCGCCGTGCAAGGCCTCGGACTGTTACCGGTGACGACCCGGTTCCACACGCGGAAGACGACCGCGCAGATCCGCGCGCGAAGTGCCGCCGGCACGTTCCTCGGTGGTGCGATCGCGCCGGGCGAAGAGATCTCCGGGTACGAGAACCACATGGGCGAGATCGAGAC
>JACXTT010015055.1_pt1 | contig 10060 bp, 5 predicted proteins | sample 9270951 | NCBI WGS metagenome assembly JACXTT01 (sample SAMN15532306, study PRJNA645909) | rock metagenome | isolation source: weathered quartz diorite | place: Puerto Rico | collected 2017-06-21
CGCGGCCGCGGTTGGGGACCCTCACCTCGTGTCCGGGGGCGGGTTGGTTAGGCCCGTGTCCTCGTCATCGGTTACGTCCGGCGACCGTGGCGCCTCGTCCGTGCGCTCCGCGCCCTCGTCACCGAGCGCAGCGTGACGGTCGTGGAGCTCCGCCTGGTAGAGGTGAAGCGCCGCCTGCTCAGTCGTTTCACGAACCCGCGCACTCGCGTCCTTCGCCCCGTCACGACGGCGCCGGGGGGAAACGAGCCGGCGGTGCCCGCGCTCACGACGTGATGGACCGCGCTGCTGAGATCTCCTGCGTCCTCCCTGCCTTCAACGAGGCCGGGAGCCTTCCCACGGCGGTGGCGGGATGGTCGGCGGCGCTCACGTCCCGGACCAGCGACCACGAGATCATCGTCGTGGACGACGGCAGCACCGATGACACCGGCGCCGTGCTGCGCGACCTCGCCGCGCGATTCCCGCGCCTACGGATCCTCACCCATCCGACGAACCTCGGCTACGGCGTCGCCATCTCGAACGCCTTCGCGCAGGCCCGATTCCCGCTGCTCTTCTTCACCGACGCCGACGCGCAGTACGAGCCCGACGATGTCGGCCGGCTCCTCGAGCACATCGCCACGGCGGACCTCGTGGTGGGGTATCGATTCTCCCGCGCCGATCCCGCCATCCGCCTCCCGGTCTCTCGCGGCTACAACTTCGTCGCACGGCATCTGCTCGGGGTCTCGCTCCGGGACGTCAATTGTGCCTTCAAGCTGATGCACCGGGACGCGTTCCGGCGGCTCGACGTCGCATCGACAGGATTCAGCTTCAGCGCGGATCTCGCCGCGAGCGCCCGGCACGCGGGCATGACGATCGTCGAGGTACCGGTTCGACATCTGCCCCGCCACGCCGGGGGCTCGAAGGTCCGCCCGTTTCACGTCGTCAGCAGCGTCTACCAGCTCATTCAGGTTCGCAGACGTCGGCGCCGCCGCGGGTCGGCGGCGTCCGTCGCCGTCGCCGGTCACGGGCGGGGCAGCTTCCAGAAGACGGACGCGGTTCGATGCGTAGCGAGCCCGCCATCCGTCTGATCCGTTCCGTCGCGTTGCGTCCCTAGGGCGTGCCGTCGCCCCCGGCGCGATACGCGTCGAGCCACACCGAGAGCTCCCGTGCCGACGCGTCGTCGCCCCGAGCCCGCGCCACCGCGAGTCCACCTTCTGCCTCGGCCAGCGCGTCCGCCCGTCGATCGCTGCGCGCGTACGCGATCGCACACTTGAGACGGGCCTGGGCATCCGCGGGGTCGAGCTGGATCACGCGCTGGAACTGCGCCACGGCCTCATGCGGCCGACCCGCGTCGAGCAACGCCGTCCCCAGATTGAAGTACGCGTTGGCGTGCACGGGGTCGAGCCGGATCGCGCGCTCGAGATGCGCGACGGCCTCCTCGGCCCGGCCGAGGTGGAGCAGCGCCGCACCGAGGTTGTTGTGCGCGGCTTCGTCGTCGGGCACCAGCGCGACCACGCGCTCGTAGTGCTCGACCGCCCGCGCGGGTTGCCCCGCGCCGAGGAGCGCGGTGGCCAGCAGGCGCTCCGCCTCGGCGTCCTCGGGATCGAGGCGCGTCGCCTGCTCGAAGTGCACTATCGCCTCCGCCGCCCGACCGGCGCCCAGTAGCGCCCTCCCCAGATTCAAATGGACCCGCTCGCTGTCCTGGGCATCCGTCAGCGCCAGCGCACGATTCAGGTGGTCGATCGCGTCTAGTGGCCGACCGACCTTGATGAGCGCCGACCCCAGGTTGTTGTGTGCGACGCCGTCGTCGGAGTCGAGGCGGAGTGCCTCCTCGAGCGGCGCGATCGCCTCCGCCGACCGGCCGACGCGGTCGAGCGTGCCGCCGAGGTTGTCCAGCGCCATCGCGTAGTCGGGCTCGAGGCGGAGGGCGTCCTCGAAGCAGCGCAGGGCCTCCTGCGGCCGGTGCTCGTCGAGCAACGCGACGCCCAGGTTGTAGTGCGACATCGCGTCGTCGGGTTGGTGGCGCACCGCGTCCTGCCAGATCCCCACAACGGTCGCGTAGTCCGCGACCCGCCGCACCGTCAGCGCGCCGAGCCCGACGACCGCCGCCGCCGTCGCGACCCACAGCCCGACCACGGCACGCGGGACGCGCGCGACGGCCGCGCGGTATCCCCCGACGATCGCGAGCGTCACGAGCCCGGCCAGCGGCACGTACATGCGCCGCTCGGCGGCGATCATCTTCGGGAGCGGCACGACCAGCGTCGGCGCGAGCACGGCCACGACGACGAGGACCACGAACCGCGCCGCCGGCCGGCGCCACGTGAGAGCGAGCGTCCCCGCCGCCAACGCGGCGACCGCGAGGATCCACGGCCACGCCGCCCCGGCGGTTCGCAGATAGGCGGGCGCATAGTGGAGGGACAGCGGCCATGGCCAGACCGACAGCTTCAGGTAGAGCAGCAGCATCTTCGTCTGCGTCGCCCACCAGACGAGGAGCGCGATCTGGTGCCGCGGGTCGGCGAGCCCACCCACGCCGCCGGCACTCAACAGGTAGAGGAGCACCCAGCCGAGTCCGAGGCTGGCGTACAGCGGCCACGATCGTCGCGCCGCGCCGAGGCCATCACGCACGAACGTTCCCTCGTAAAGCAGCACCGCGAGCGGTGCCGACACCATGATTTCCTTCGAAGCCATGCCGGCGAGCCCCACGAGCCCCGCGACGACCACCCACCCCGCCCGGGCTGCGGGGGCGCCCGCGTCCCAGTAGCGGAGCGCCGCCCAGAGCACCGTGAAGTAGCAAAGCCCGACCAGGAGCTCCGTCCGTTGCGTCACATAGACTACCGCCTCCGAATTGAGCGGGTGCAACGCCCACACGAGCGCGACCGCCGACGACACGCCCCACGCCACTCGCGCCGACATCCCGAAGTAAGGAAGACGCAACGTTCGGCGGACGATCGCGGCGAGCACGGTCGCCGCCAGCACGTGCATCGCGAGGTTCATCCGGTGGTATCCCGCGGGATCGAGCCCACCTAGCCGGTAGTCGATGGCGAAGCTCAGGTTGGGGAGCGGGCGGCGCGCGGTGGGCGCGAGCGCCGGCGGATTCAGCGGCCCGCGTGCCGTTGGCGTCCCGATCGGCGGCCAGAGTCGCCGGATCGACGGGTTGTCCACGATCGCGGGCCGGTCGTCGAAGATGAACGGTGCATGGATCGCCTCCGCGTACACGCACGCGACCGCGATGCCGAGGACGACGAACGTCACGAGTGCGGCCGTGCGCGGGCTCGACGTCTCGGCCGCCTGCGATCGCGTCGTCGCGGACGCTCTGGTGCCTGCCCGCGGCATCGGGTCGGGCGGACACGTGCCTCCACAGGAACGACGCTGTCAAGCGCGAGGCGCCCGCCGCTAGCGGCCTGCCCGCAGGAGATCGAGCTGCTCGCGCGCCGTGACGTCGTCGGGCGCAATCTGCAGTGCAGCGGTGTATTCGGCGATCGCCGCGTCGAGCTTGCCCTGTCTGGCCAGGGTCATGCCGAGATGCGTGTGGGCATCGACGTAGTCGGGCTTGAGCCGCACGGCCGTCGCATAGTGGGCGACGGCCTCGTCGAGGCGTCCCTGGGCCGCGAGGACCATACCCAGGTTGTGATGGGCCTCGGCGTAGCCGGGCTCGAGGCGGAGCGCCTCCTCGTAGTGCGGGATCGCCTCGTCCATATGGCCGGCCATCGCCAGCGCGTTGCCGAGGTTGCTCTCGGCGTGGGCGTCGGCCGGCGACAGGCGGAGGCTCTCCGTGTACTGGCCGATCGCGTCGTCGAAGCGTCCCGTCATCGCGAGCGCGTTGGCGAGCGCGAGGTGTGCGTCGTGATCGTCGGGCGCCGTGGCGAGTGCGAGCTGGTATTCGTGGATCGCGTCCGCCGGACGGCCGAGCTCGGCGAGGAGCAGGCCGTAGTTCACGTGCGTCGCGGCGTGCGTCGGGCGGAGGCGGAGGGCCTCGGCGAAGTGCTGCATCGCCTCTGCGGTCTTCCCTTGTGCGGCCAGCGCGTTGGCGAGATTGCCGTGCGCGTCCGCGTCGTCCGGCTGGAGCGCGAGCGCGGCTGAATACTCGACGACGGCGTCCGTCAGCTTCCCCTGCGCCGCGAGCAGGCGTCCGAGGTTGTTGTGGGCAGGCCCGGCGTCGGAATCGAGCCGAACGGCTTCCCGCGCCTGCGCGACGGCGTGCTCGGTCTCCCCCAGCTTCTCGAAGACGCTCGCGAGATTCGTGCGGGCGTACGCGTCGTCGGGTCGCTGCGCCAACGCCGCCTCGAGATGTGGCCTGGCTTCGGCGAACCGACCGCGATCCATGAGGAGCACGGCGAGGTCGACGCGGACGTCCGGCGTCTGCGGGTCGAGGCGCAGCGCCTCGTCGTAGCGCGCCATGGCCTCCTCCGCCCGCCCTGCTTCCGAGAGTGCACGGCCGAGGAGCGCGACCCCGACAGGGTTCGGGCCGGTGACGGCGATCGCATGCTCGAAGAGCGTCACGCCGTCGCGCCAGTACCGGAGCTGCCGCACGCTCAACGCCGCGCTCGCGATCACCGCCGCACCGGCGACCGCCGCGAGCGCGATCCCTCCCCGCCGCCACCGCGCCACGATGTCGCCGGCGCCCCAGGCGGCGATCACGAACACCCCAATCAGCGGGACGTACGTGAAGCGGTCGGCCATGGCCTGGGGCCCGACCTGGACGAGGCCGATCACGGGCAGCAGCGTCGTCAGGTACCAAAGCCACCCCATGGTGACGTACGGCGCGCGCCGCCGGGATCGGACGGCGGCCAGCGTCGTCGCCGCCAGCCCCAGGCCGGAGAGCGCCGCGCGCCATGCGACCGGCGGGCCGGGATACGGGTAGAACGCCGCCAGCCCGACCGGCCACACGGTCTTCGTCAGGTACGCCACCCACGATTCGAACGCATTCGCGACGCGGACCCAGAGGGACAGCGTGGCGATCGGCGCGACGGCGCCGCTACGCCGCTGCGCGACGAACGTCACCACGGCGGCGGCGGCCGCGAGCACGCCGAACGGGACCTTCTCGAGGAGAAGACGCCTCGCGGGAACGGACGCTGTCCGCCCGAGCGGCCACACGTCGAGCAGCAGCAGCAGCATGGGCACGGTCATCACCATCGGCTTCGCCATGAGCCCGGCCGCGAGCGAGAGCAGCGTCAGCGCATAGCGCTGCGGCGCGGGAGCGCGCACCCAGCGCGCGTAGCTCCCGAGCGTCAAGAGCAGGAAGAGCGTGCTGAGCACGTCCTTCCGTTCCGTGATCCACGCCACGGACTCGACGTGCAGCGGATGCACGGCGAACAGGCCCGCCACGACGGCACTGGCCCAGGGGCGCTCGGTCAGGCGCACGAGCAGCGCGAACAGCAGCGCCGTGTTGGCTGCGTGCAGCACGACGTTGGTCGCGTGGAATCCCCCGGCGCTCGGCCCGAAGAGCTGGGCGTCGAGCATGAGCGAGAGCCAGGTCAACGGGATCCAGAGCCCGGCGTGCATGGTGGTGAACGCCCACGCCACGTTCGCGAGCGTCAGCCCGCTCCGCACGTGGACGTTCGATCGCACGTACGTACCGTCGTCGTAGCTGACGAAGTCGTAGGCGTGGACCGGCCAGTAGAGCGCGAGCGTCCCGATGGCGAGCAGCAAGGCGACGATCCAGAGCCCCCGTGGCTCGCGCACGCCGCGTGTCATGGCCCCGATCAGTCGAGCCTGACGGAGAGCCGCCGGATGCTCTGGCTCTCCCCGTGCCGGATCACCCACGAAACGTACCCCGGAATCGGGAATTCCGGCCCCCAGAAGACGTCCTCGAAGTGCGCGAGCATGCGATGGTCGACGGCCAGCAGGTTGGCCTTGTCCTGGTGTGCCTCGAACGCGACGTGCGTCCCGGTCGGATCGAAGCGCGGCCGCCAGACGCTGTCGAAGGGCCCCGCCATCGGCTTGCCGTCGCGATAGAACGTCCAGCCGCGCGTGCGCTCCCCGTTCCAGCCGCCGTAGGCCAGGTGTGCGCCGTCGTCCGAGAGAGCCACGCCGAAGGCGCGCTGGAACGGGCCGTAGTGCCGGCCGTCGACGACGACGTCCCCTTCGCCCATCGTGCCCGGGCCGAGCTTCAAGCAGAAGTATGCGGCGTGCTTCCCGTCGTGCGAGAGGACGACGGGTTGCGCTCGCCAGTACTGGTCGCAGATCTCGTCGTCGACCGGCATCCCGTTCCGGACGACCCGCCACCGGTCGAACTCGCCGTCGGCCCGCTCCCACCACGCCGCGACCGGCGCCGTCTCGGCGGTCCCCATGAGCAGCGGCGTGAACGAGGTCTCCGCCCGGAACTCGTCCCCGAACTTGACGGCGAGCGCACCGCCCATCCAGACGTTGTGGCGATACGAACCGAGTCGCGCGCCGTCGCGGTAGACCGCCCACCCGTCGGCGTCCTGCGCGACGACGACCAGGCTCCCGTCGGTGAGATAGCGGACATCGAACTGCGGGCTCAGATTGGGGCCTACGGGATTCGCCTTGACCGCGGGCGACACGCGTCCCTGCGGGGCCGGAAAGACGCGGCGCTCCTTCTCGTCGACCATGAGCGCGATCCGATCGTCGTCGCGCTGCACGAGCCACGCGAGGTGCGCACCGTCGTCGCTGAACACCGGCAGCGATGCGTCCTTGTAGCTGCCGACCTCACGCCCGTCGACGAAGAGGACCACCGGGCCCTGCTGCGCGCGCCCCCCGATCGCGGCCCAGCGTTTCCCGTCCCGACTGAAGACGAATGTCCCCGGCTGCGCGAAGCGTGCCGGCAGCTGCACACCGTCGGCCATGATGCCGATCCGCTCCGGCCCGCGCTGCTCGCTGCGCGTCCAGTAGAACAGCCGGTTCGTCACGGGCGAGTAGGTCGGCTGGTCGCAGCCCGGCAGGATCGGACCCAGCTTGCCGTCGGCGACGATGCGATCGCCCTGCGGGAGCGCTTCGCCGTACGCCAGGTGCAGGCCGTCGGCCGAGACCGCGAAGACGCCCGGACGTACGAAGTCCGAGAGGCGCACCAACCGCGTGAGCCGCTCCTTCCGCCATCGCGGGCGCGGCTCGGATCGGCAGCCGCCCGCGACGGCCGCACAGGCGAGCAGGACCGTCGCCCACGCCGCCCACCGCTCGGAGCGGGGCCGCGCCGTCGATCCGTGGACAGCGGCGGTCTGGACGGCGGCACGCATCGACGGTTCGGGGTTCTCTCCTTGCGCGGTTGTCCAGCGCCCGTCAAACGCACCGCCCACCTCCGCACGTCCGCGGAGCGCGTCAGCCAGCGCCCGGCAGCGGCAGCACCGCGTCCGGGCTCTCCGCCCAAAACTCCGCCGCCGAGCCGTCGACGTAGCCGAGCCCCTGCAGCTTGTGGACGACGTCGTCCGGCGGTCGCGCCGACCGCGGCGCGGTGCGGAGCGACGCCATATCCCGATAGCGTGTCCGGAACTCGGTGAGCGCGGCCCGAGCCGCGGCGTCGACGAAGTCCGTCGACTGGTCGCCCTCGCGCTCCGCGGGTGCGCGCGTCAGGTCGACCCAGCGGAGCTCTTCGCGTCCGAACTGGGCATCGGCTTCTCGCTGCAAGACCGCGCGCACGTCGGGCGCCAGGGTGGGCGCGAACTGCGGCCAGCTCCGCCGTCGGGTGATCTTCACATGCCCCCGCCAGTACGCCTCCTGGACCGTCACCTGCCGGACCGTGACGACCGTCCGGCCATCGAGCGTCGCGCTGCCGGGACGGAGCGTGACCAGGCGCGCGAACGCCCCCGGGGCGCCGCCCCGCCCCTGCAGGAGCGGGACCAGACTGCTCGCACCGAGCCCCGCGGGGATCGGAACGTGGAGGAGGTCGAGTACCGTCGGCATGAGGTCGGCGACCGACACCGGGCCGTGGACCGCCGCCCCTGCCGGCAGCACGTCCGGTAGCCGGAAGAGCATCGGCACCCTCACCGCCTCTTCGTAGAGGGTGCGATGGTGCCCGATGCCGCCGTGCTCGAAGAACTCGTCGCCGTGATCGCCCACCACGACGACGAGCGTTCGCCGCCCGACACCGAGCGTGTCGAGCCGCGCGAGCAGCGCCGCGACGTGGGCGTCGGTCGCGGCGATCTCGCCCTCATAGAGCGCGACGAGGTGCGCCAGGTCACGGTCTCCGACGTGCCGGATCCAGTCGTCGGGATGCTCCGGGTCGCGCACGGCGACCGCGGGGTTGTGGATGAAGTCGACGCCGGTCATCACCCCGCCGTAGTCCGGGTCGAAGCGGGTGTCGTACGGGGGCGGCGGCACGTAGTCGTAGTGCGGGTCGAAGTAGTGCGCGAAGAGGAACCAGGGCTGGTTCCCCGGGGCGAGCGCGTCGAGCTCCGCGACTGCCGCCGCGGTGACCTGCTCCCCGGTTGCGTCGCGCTCGGAGAGCTGCTCGACGCGCTGGTAGACGTCCTGCTGCCGCAGCATAAGCGCATCCAGTGCGGCGTCGTCGTGTCGCGCCCTGGCGTCGGCGATCTGCGCGCGCAGCTCGGCGGCCTCGCGCGAGGCGTCGAGGACGGGTTGTCCGTAGACCGCCTGGTAGCGCTCGAAGCCGCGCCCGAACCCCCAGTGCGGCTCGAGATACGGCCCCGAGAACACGCCGACGGTGCGATACCCGCGGCTCCGGAGGACCTCGGCGAGGAGCGGGCGCGTATCGTCGAGCGTCTGGAAGAACGTCTCGGCACCGTGCACGAGCGTCGGCTGCCCGGTCATCATCGACATGTGCGACGGCATGGTCCACGGCGCGGAGGCGTAGGCGTCGAGCAGACGCACGCCCTCGCCGGCGAGCCGATCGAGACCGGGGCTGGTCGCCGCGGTGGGCGCGAGCGCAGGGCGCCGCCCGTAGACCCCGAGCGCGTCCTGCCGCGCGCTGTCGAGCGAGATCACGAGGACGTTGTACGGCTGTTCCGGAGCCGACGGGATCCGGTCGCACGCCGCCAGCAGCGTGACGATCGCGACCGCCGTCGCGACGCGCCGGGCGGTCCACACGGGCATCCGGGCCGATACCACGCGGCGACCGCGAGTGTCGATTGCCGCTCGCCTTGACCGTGGCGCTCGCGAGTGCGACTAGGCCTCGGTGTCGAACGGCAAGGGGGTCGGGATGCCCCAGCACGACGCCGGCGATGTGGGACCGTCGCGCTGATCTCCTGACCGGCGCGGCGCTGGTCGTCGCCGTGCTCGCGCTCTACGCGCCGGCGCGCGATTTCGGGTTCGTCAACTACGACGACCCCTACTACGTGACCGAGAACCCGCACGTCGCCGCCGGGCTGCGATGGTCGGGCGTCCTGTGGGCGTTCACGGCCGTGCACGCCGCCAACTGGCACCCGCTCACGTGGCTCTCGCACATGGCCGACCGGGCGCTGTTCGGGACCTGGGCCGGGGGGCACCATCTGACCAGCGTCGCGATCCACGCCGCGAACGCCGCGCTCCTGTTCGGGACGCTCCTCCACATGACGCACGCGCGAGGCCGGAGCGCCTTCGTGGCGGCGGTGTTCGCGCTGCACCCGCTCCGCGTCGAATCGGTCGCCTGGATCTCCGAGCGCAAGGACGTGCTGAGCGGCCTCTGTTGGATCCTGGCGCTCGCGGCCTTCACGCGCTACGTCGCGCGCCCGACCCGTGCGCGCTACGCCGCGGTCGCCATCGCCTTCGCCGCCGGACTGCTCGCCAAGCCGATGGTGGTGACGCTACCCGCCGTGCTGCTCCTGCTCGACGTCTGGCCGCTCGGCCGTCCGTGGCGCGCCGGCCTCGTGTGGGAGAAGCTCCCGCTGGTCGCGCTGACGATCGCGGCGAGCGCGGTCACATTCGTGGTCCAGCGTGAGGCTGGCGCGATGACCTCGGTCGCCGTCCTGCCGATTACGACGCGGTTCGCGAACGCGCTCGTGGCCTATGCCACGTACGTCCGGCTCACCCTGTGGCCGTCTGGGCTGGCGGTGTTCTACCCGATGCATCCGCTCGCCGCGGGGACGATCGCGACGGCTGCGGCGCTCCTCACGTGGCTCACCCTGGTGGCGGTCGTGGCTGCGCGACGATGCCCTGCCGTCCTCGTCGGGTGGCTCTGGTATCTCGGAACGCT
>JACXTT010015056.1_pt1 | contig 10060 bp, 9 predicted proteins | sample 9270951 | NCBI WGS metagenome assembly JACXTT01 (sample SAMN15532306, study PRJNA645909) | rock metagenome | isolation source: weathered quartz diorite | place: Puerto Rico | collected 2017-06-21
GGGGTTAACTGCCGTGGTTGGCATTGCGGTATCCGGAGGAAATCTCTTTGTCACCGACCTTGACGACGGCACGATTGGCGAATACAACGCTACGACCGGGGCGACGATAAACGCCTCATTGGTCTCGGGGTTGAATCTCCCGACTGCCATTGCGGTATCCGGAGGAAATCTGTTTGTCACCGGCCTTGACAACGGCACGATTGGCGAATACAACGCTACGACCGGGGCGACGATAAACGCCTCACTGGCCTCGGGGTTAAGTAACGCCGTGCAAGGCATCGCCGTTGTATCCGCATCGGTCCCCGACGCGGTCGACACAATGACGCTACTGCTGCTCGGCCTGACGGCTATTTTCGGCCTGAAGCTGGCGCTGCGCGGCGTACCAGACGTCGGACGTCGACCTGCCAAGCCGTAGCCTTGGCGAAGGCTGGATGTCAGAAGTTGGATCGGGATTAAAAGATTGTTTCGGAGTTGAAACGTTTCATTGCACTAGTTCACTCCTTCGAAAATTTTCGCTATAGAAAACACTCGTTAACTTGGCAATCATTAACAGTCGATGACAATTCGGTGACAATCGCCTAACAATTCAACTTTTTCGTTAGCCGATACGACCAACTTCCTGGTCATCTTCGAATTCGACTTTAAGAACCAACTAACCTGGTATGGTTAGGCCATCGTCTGCTTGGGCTACAGGGCAGCAGTCGCCGCCCTCACTAAAAACCCGCAAGGAAAAAATCGAAATCAATAAACACAAAAATATTCCGTTTCAAAAATTCCTTATGAAAAAAAACCCAACAACTAAATCCGGCTTGATCAGCGTCGGTTTCCTGGCGTTAGGGACATCCGCCATATTTCTGTTTTTACTTCCGGTTCGAACGGTAAGTGCTCAAGGAGTCACGCCATTCTTTTTGTCGCATGATCCGAATTCGGCCTGCGAGGCGGAGCCTGCCGAGGTGTTGGTGAAGTTTCGTTCTGGGGCGACGGATATAGACGTTCAAGCCGCCAAGCAACTCGTTGACGCAGACCGGGACCGAGAGATTTCACAAGTCGAAGGGGGCTCGATCAGACTAATTCACTCACGCTCAAAGAGCGTTGATCAATTAATCGGCCTCCTAAGCCAACTGCTCACAGTGGTCTATGTGGAACCCAACTACATCGTCCATGCGGTCGTGAAGCCGAACGATCCATTCTACGATCTGCTGTGGGCACTCAACAATACGGGGCAAATGGGCGGAACGCCCGGGGCCGACATCCGCGCTGAGAAAGCGTGGGATGTGACCACGGGGTCACGCCGCGTCGTGGTCGGAGTTGTTGATACCGGTATCGATTATAGCCATCAGGATCTTGCGCCCAACGTCTGGACGAACGATGGAACGATCGGCGGCTGTGGCGCTGGCACGCACGGGTACAACGCCATTACGGGGGCATCGAATCGATGCGATCCGATGGACGATATGTATATTTATCACGGGACGCACGTATCGGGGACCGTCGGTGCAGTCGGCAACAACAGCGTCGGCGTCGTCGGAGTGAACTGGAATGTGTCGATCATGGGCTTGAAGTTCCTGAACTCGGGAGGGAATGGTACGCTTGCCGACGGGATCTCAGCAATCGAATTCGCGGTCAACGCCAAAATCAATGGCGTTAACATCCGCGTCCTGAACAACAGTTGGCGTTGCTACTGTTTTTCGCAAGCAGTGCTGGATGAGATCAACAGGGCCAACACGTACGACATCCTCTTTGTCGCCGCAGCCGGCAATGAATCCAATAACAACGACATCAACCCGGCTTATCCGGCAAGCTATAGTGGTCCACTCCACAACGCCCCCAACGTAGTGTCCGTTGCCGCAACCGACCGCAATGACAATTGCGCATCCTTCACCAACTACGGGCTATCAACGGTCGACCTCGGCGCTCCGGGAGTCGATATTTACTCGACGAAGCGGGGAGATGGGTATCAGTACCTTAGTGGCACCTCGATGGCGTCGCCGCATGTTGCTGGAGCGGCGGCGTTGATCCTGTCCAAGAGTCCGTCGCTTACAACCGCACAGGTCAAGAGTAACATCGTCAATAACGTCGATGCGAAGCCTTGTCTTGTGGGCAAAACAAAGAGTGGCGGTCGTTTGAATCTTGCCAAGGCTCTCGGCTCGTTAGTCAGCGCCGTGTCGCACAAGACCCACGGAACTGCCGGCGCCTTTGATGTCGATTTGCCGCTTACAGACAACCCGGGCATTGAGTGTCGCAGCGGTGGTGTTACCGGCGATTACACAATGATTCTTACCTTCTCCAATACGCTGATCAATGTCGGTGGTGTCAGCGTCGCGCCTTGCGGATTGGTCAGCAGCAGCCTGCCCGGGCCGAACGCAAATCAATATACCGTCAACCTTACGGGCGTGTGCAACGCTCAGTATATCACGGTTACCCTGACCGACGTGCGCGACTCAGCAGGAGGGGACTTCAATGTCGCTCAATCAATGGGAGTACTTCTAGGCGACGTAAACGCTAGCGGTGTGGTTGACTCGGGCGATGTGTTTCTCGTGCGACAGCAGACTCTTCAGCCTGTTTCCGGCTCAAACTTCCGAGAAGATGTGAATGCAGACGGTAACATCGATTCATCCGACTTGATCATCACACGACAACAAACTGGTACCTCCCTTCCGACACCCCCGTGAGTTGAGCAGCAGCTGCGTCTGCGACTTGGAGCCTTAGAGTTACTGCGGCGTTGGGTGTGAACGGCGTTGGTGCCGGCGGCTCAGAGTCGAGGGTCGAGAAAGCTGAGAATAGAAAGATTGTTTCGGCAAGGAGCCAAAGACAATGCGTGTCATGCGTGATTCGTTAAAGCGTCAAATTACACCGGAAGAACATTGTCGCGGCGAGGCGCCGAAAGTCCGAGCCGGACTGGCGTTGCACGCGAGGCAAGGCGTGTGCTCCCCAGACAATCGATCGGATGATTCCAATGGGAGATGTCTATGACGCTGCGCGTCATACCAGAAGTCGGATGTCGGCTTGCCAAGCTGTAGCCTACGCGAAGGCTGGATGTCAGAAGAAGACGTCGGATCAAGATTAAAAGATTGTTTCGGCGTTGAAAACGTTACATCGGACTGATTCGTTTCTCGGAGAACTTCGGTATAGAAAACGCTCGTTAACTTGGCAATCATTAACAGTCGATGACAATTCGGTGACAATCGCCTAACAATTCAACTTTTTCGTTAGCCGATACGACCAACTTTCCGGTCATTTCCGAATTTGCTGTTAACAACCTAACCAAATCTCGCTTGGGGCTTCGCCTGCTAATTGGCAATTAGGGCGGCTCGCCGACTCCTTGAGCGACAAGCTCGAAAGGAAAAATATTCATGAAAAAAAAGTCCGCTCTGAAACCTGCCTTCTTTAATCCGCGCGTCTTAATCGGTTTCGTTCTTTTCATAGCTGCTGTCCTCCTGGCGCTGGTCGGATTTGGTATGTACCATGTTCCGTCCGCCCTGGCTCAGGGACAAAGTTCAAGCAAGATGATGGTGGTTACTGAGTCTTACCACGACACCTCACCGCCGCTGCGCGACATGTTGCCCGGGCCCGTGCAATCACAGCCCGAGCAGGAGCCTAACGAAAACCCGCCGATACCCAATGCCCATGTCGACGGCGCCGACCCAGTAGTCCAGGACAGCTTCAATTCCTTGCTTGGAGTGATGGCGCCCAATATACCCAACCCCATCCTGAATCTTTACGGTATTGATATTCAAAATTCTTACTGCGCATGCGCGCCGCCCGATACCAATGGCGCTGTCGGAAAAACGCAGTACGTGCAGATAGTAAATACGGCCTATGAGGTCTTCGATAAGAGCACAGGTGCGTCGGTTTTGGGGCCAAATCGGATTTCCTCAATCTGGACCGGCTCCACTGACCCCATCTGCACGAACAATGGGCGTGGTGATCCCGTCGTGGTTTACGACCACCTGGCTGATCGTTGGGTGATCAGCCAGTTCGCTTTTAACGCCAACGGTAGCCTCACGCACGAGTGCGTCGCCGTCTCCACCACCAGCGATGCCACGGGCTCGTACAATCGGTATGACTTCGATCTCCAACCCGGCTGCGGCCTTCCCGGTAATCCTGCCTGTAACTTTTTTGACTATCCCAAGGTGAGCGTTTGGCCTGACGCCTATTACATGAGCATGAACATTTTTCAAGGCAGCTACATCGGGCCTCAGCCATTTGCCTTCGATCGCTCGAAAATGTTAGCCGGCTTGCCAGCCAGCCTCGTTAGTACGGCGGGACCGCTGCTGGGACTTCCGGGAACCACGGTTCCCTCGTTTTTGCCTGCCGATCTGGACGGTGCGACGTTGCCTCCAGTCGGCGCGCCTAACCCATTCGTTGGATTTCCCGGGCAAGCGGCGCCTCAGTACACCATTTATCGTTTTCATGTGGACTTTGCTACGCCGGCAAATTCGACCTTTATCGCGGATACGATTTCGCCCGTTGCCGCTCCCTTTGTTCAGCTATGCCGCGGGCTGGGAAGAAGCTGCGTTCCACAGCAAGGGACCACGACTGGTCTCGATGGGCTTGGCGACCGCCTAATGTTCCGGTTGACCTATCGGAATTTTGGCGACCACGAATCGCTCGTAGGAAATTATACCGTAGGCCCCGTGGCAGGCGTACGCTGGTTTGAACTGCGCAACGTGAGCTCGGGAATGGTCACGGTCTTTCAAGAGAGTACCTACCAGCCACCCGATGCGACGTGGCGCTGGATGGGAAGTGCAGCCATGGACAAGCGAGGAAATCTCGCTGTAGGCTTTAGCGCTTCCGACCCCACGATTAATCCGCAGATCCGCTACGCCGGGCGGCTGGAGAGCGATCTGACAAACCAATTGAGTCAGGGTGAGGCCCATCTCTTTGATGGCACGGGGAGCCAAATCGATACTGTGAGCCGGTGGGGCGATTACAGCGCGATGAGCGTTGACCCAGTGGACGACAGCACCTTCTGGTACACCAATGAGTACTATGACGCGACAAGCAGTTTCAATTGGCGCACCCGGATCGGCAATTTCAGGATCCCATCGCCGCACTTAGTCAGCGTAGTCTCAAGAAAGACTCACGGCAGCGCGGGCACGTTTGACATTGACTTGCCGCTGAGCGGGACCCGAGGGGTTGAATGCCGCAGCGGCGGGGCGACGGGGGATTACACGATGATCTTTACCTTCCCGAATAATGTGACCGCTGTCGCCAACGCCAGCGTTACGTGTGGGTCGGTAAGCAGCAGCGCAGTTGGACCGAACTCAAAGCAATACACTGTCAATCTGACTGGTGAAAACGTCTGCAATGGACGGTATGTCACCGTTAGATTGACCGGCGTGGTTGACTCTTCCGGAGCAACCTTCGATACCGCTCAGACAATGGGCTTGCTTTTTGGCGACGTCGACGCGAACGGAGTCGTTGATGGTAACGACGTCAGTGCAACCCAGTCACAATCCGGAATTGCTGTAGGTGCTTCTAATTTCCGCGAAGACGTAACGGTCAACGGCCTTATTAACAGCAGCGACACCTCCTTCGTGCAAAGCAAGACCCGCACGGCCCTTCCGTCACCCCCTTAAGCTGAGCAGCTGCGTCTGCGACTTGGAGCCTTAGAGTTACTGCGGCGTTCGGTGTGAACGGCGTCGGTGCCGGCGACTCAGAGTCGAGGGTTGAGAAAGCTGAGAACAGAAAGATTGTTTCGGCAAGGAGCCAGAGAGACTGCGTGTCAGGACCGTGATTCATTACACCGTTACATCGAGGAAACAAGACCGCCCGCTGGTTCCAGTCAGCGGGCGATTTCCGGTTTCTTGTCGCGCCGTAGTCTCGGCGTAGGCGGATCAGTGCTTCAGCGTTTCAGTGTTTGAGCGCTAAGACACTGCTGCCCCCGACGCGGTGGTTGCCGACGGCATTGGATTTGGAGTTGGCGGAGGAGGAGCCTTCACCGAGCTATGCGTTGCTACGCGATCGACGATCACGCGGGCGGCAAAATAGCCGCGGTAAAACTCGGGCGCCGATTTCCGGAACGGCGTCACCATCTTATCAATCTGATTGCGGAAGATGCTGCGCGTGCTTCTGATCATGTCGCCGACTGATCCCGTCGCGCTTTTCCGATCCGCCACGGCGCTACGGCTGCCAGTTCTCAGACCGTCAAAGGTTAAAATGGCCGGCGCGGCCGGATCGTCGTCGAAGTCCCGCTCGGCCGTCCGTGGCGCAAACTTCGAGCGACGGTGTTCTCGTGGACCAACGCACGATTCCCGCTTCTTCCACGTGATAGAGATTCAATGCACGCCACTCAACACCCGATCGTGACGGTGATCGGCAGAGCCTTTTACGACATCGATCATAGCGCGCGAAACACGCGGCTCAACCGCCGCGATTACGACCGCCACATTGCCGTCTGGGAAATCCACCCGGTGATGCGATTGACTCATTGAGTTGGCTCGGCTTTTTAATTTCAGCACGCCGTGTGTCAGCATTTCAGACTTCCAAAAGTGTCGATTGTGAGCTCTGAGCCTGCTTTTGCTGCTTTTACTCTCTGACCCTGCTTTTACTGCATCGCAAAAATTTCGCGTGGTGGCGGCGTTGCGCTTCTTGAGCTCTAAGATGAGCAAATCACAGCTCGCCTTTGAAAGCTTTATTGAGGATTGAGAGAAGAACCTCGTTTTCAGATTTTTCCTGCCTTGATCGCGTCAGCTAATGACGCTGAACTTGAGATCCGCCTTAACTAGCACTTATGCCGAAGTACGGAACGCCGCGCAACACATCGATAGACGGGAAAATTCATCCGGGAGAACATCTACCACTGCGCGTTCTCGGTTTCCCGAAAGAATCAGGCGAGCAGAGGCCTCCAGTTAGCTTGCATGGCACCAGAACGCCAACCATGAAAGCATATGTATTCAATTACCCTTTCGACATCTTGGTGCGACCCGATGTCACGGAGATTCACACCATGCAGTTACGAGGTCATAGTGTCACGATCTATCCGCCATTCCGGAGTCGGGCTACCGGATTGCCCTACGTTGAGAGCATCTCGATGAAAACATTGCCATATCGCCCGAACAGTACTCCGCCCGATTTCCAGTGGATGTCCGTAGCGCCGAACGTAACCGCTCAGCCTGATGATTACGTTTTGCGCCGCGATTCGCTACGCATTGATTGTCCTCGGGACTTGCCATACGAATTTGCCGAAGACGTTGCCGAAACTGTTATTGATCTAATACGCGCACATACAAGCCAATGGTGGATGAAGCGAGGCCGTGATAACCCTCGAACACACATCCGACATTGGTTTGAAGCGAACGAGCTTGGAGAACGACTCGGAAACATTGGCACATTTGCCTTCTTCTACGGAAAGCTTGGCTTTGAGCAGCCGATCAATCCTGACATTTGGAGCGCCATCCTAGCAGACACAGTAAACGAAAAAACGATTGCCCTTTCAACCGATACATTTCTCGATGGAGTTTACTTCCATGCGGCTGACGATCTGCGTCGATGTTTGCTTGAATTAGCGATTTCGAATGAGGTTCTCTTAGTGGAGACGCTTGATAAATGGATCGATCGCGGACGGATCGATCGCGCGAAAGTCAAGCAAGTGCTCGCGGGCAACGACTATTTGCTCCATCTCTCCCGAGCAGGAAAACTTCACAACCGGTCGTTTGAAACCGAACGTCCGATTGAGTTTGAATGGATTAAAGGCATCTGGATTGCACGCGGCAACCTTGCGCATGGTAAGCAGCCCATCGCGCATGGAAGCCGGTTAATGACGTTACGGGACGGACAAAGCATCTTGGGCTCTGAGATCGAACTGAGGAAATGGCTGCAAACTATTTGAGGTAGTCCATCAAATCGACTTTTGCGGTGTTCCCCGTCACAGCTTCGGTGGCTCTCCGCATGTCCTCCTCGACGCTGAGATAGAACCTGCGAGCGTGCAAGTTCCACCTAACCAGCCGTCAGGGCCCAGTGAGTTCCAAAATGGGGAGAAGGATGTGATCACCTCGAAAGACCATGTCACTGCGCCGCAAATCGCCACCTCGGCGCCGCGTACGAAGCCAATATTTGTGGATCACGCCAAGAATAAAGCGCCATTACAGAAACTTCAGGGAATGCCGACAACATTTCAGATTGCTCACAAAGCAACGATTGAAGAAGCAAACCTAGGACGACCGATCTCGCAGAAAGTGAAGGACTGTATTGACCAATGTGGCTCTGCTATTCTGATTTTCACGCGCGATGAAAAGTTCTTTGGGGCTTAACTTCCCAACGAACTTTCAAAATATCCAGTTTGCGTGAGTGCTGCGATTTGTTCAGGTCTGACGCGCGAGCCGTTCGTACCTACCGCCTCCTAGAAATAAAATCAAACCGAGGTCCCGCAATCGCTGCATTTGCTGGCGAAGTTTTTCGCGGACATGTCGGTTCTCAGGAAAACGAGAAACAGCCAGCGGTCTGCATGCTGCAAAAACTTCGCTCATTGTGAAAGTGTCGGATCGGATTTTGGAAATCCCTTCCATAGTCAACTGCAGCCAACCTGAAAAGCTTTCTACTAATCGTGACATCTGCCGGCGTTGAAGTTGCACCCGTGGCGGAGCTTCAATAGCTGCCTCGCGCAAGGTGGTTACGCGCGACAGTGCGGCGCGTAAGGCTTCGACGGGCTTGCGCAACTCGTCTAGATCATCGGCGGTCCACAGCTGAGGTTTCGGGCTGCTTCCAAATCCTGATTGGATGAAACGACACAGTGAACTGACGTCGCTGCGATTGTTGATCGCAACGCCACATTCGCGATTGCGATACATTCCAGAGAAGGTCGCATTTGCCGAAGTAATTAGCGCAGATTTCTTGTCCACCACATACACTTTGGCGTGAAGAGAGCTCAGACTAAGGATACCGCCGATCCTCCCTGCCAAAGCATGTAATGCATCAAGGTCTGACGCATTGCTCGCGAAATCCCCCAGCAATGTACGCGTCAGTAGTGTGACGGCGACATTGGGACCCACCTGGGAAACTGCATCATTTAAATACTTTCCGACATAGGGGCTTGAAACGGCTAGCGAAGATGAGCAACTCTCTAGCTGACCCTTTAACCAGCGATCTGTCGGCGAGACGACAATCATTCAGACTGTTGTGACTGCTTCACGGGTTTCGTGGGGAAGGATCGACATCGACTGCACAAACATCTTGGCCGCCCAGAATGCGTCGCCTGGTGATTCGCCAGCATCCCAATCGACTTTGATGACGCGAATCCTCTCCGCGTCGCAGTAGACTTCTTGAACCACGCCACCGCTAACTTCGATTATGAGCGTCTGCATGGGATAGTTTTATCGCGAACGCATTCTGAGATCCACTTCATTCATATCGCGGGACAAAAACTGGGCCTCGTTGGTTCCGTTCACGTTCAACTCCGATGCTGTTTTTAAAGCAATCGACTTTATGTGTCGGCTGTCATACACGTTTTGATCGACCCGGATCTGCGTGGCAAACTTGCGCTCCGCCCAGTCACGCGAAGTGAACGCGCGATCAATCGAGGCTGACACTTGGCTTCTACCGCCGCCGCCAACTATGATGTGACTTCTGCGCACGCGGAATTCAGTTAGCACGTCGACGATGTCCTGCCACTCTTCGCGAAAATCCGTTCGCAGAACGGCAGAGGCATGTCGCCATTCGTGTATTTCGTAATTATCGCGGACAAACTTCGGGAAATTGCGTACTGCCATGGCGCGGATCTAAATCCGATGGCGCCTCAGATCCAGATCTAAACTTTTTTCAATGGCGACGAATTTGGAGGCGAAAAGCGATAAATTACGCCCGCCGGGGTGAGCAACGTTGGTTACAAAACCCGCGCAATCCTGGCATGGCGCGCGAAGCTATTATTGAGTATACGTGCAATCTGGAAAGGCGGCATCAGCTTCGGGTGTCGGTCCGAGCTCGCCGCAGGACGAGTCCGTCCGGAGTGCGGACCGGACTGGCGGTGAGAAGAAAACAAAAAACGCCGCGAAGCATCCGCCGCGGCACAAAAAGGCGGCATGATCGGAATGACGAATGACGAATGTCTAATGACGAAGGA
>JACXTT010015057.1_pt1 | contig 10059 bp, 8 predicted proteins | sample 9270951 | NCBI WGS metagenome assembly JACXTT01 (sample SAMN15532306, study PRJNA645909) | rock metagenome | isolation source: weathered quartz diorite | place: Puerto Rico | collected 2017-06-21
TTCAATGATTTTTTCCTGAAGAATATTGTATTGCGTAAAGACGGTGGATTCCTGGTGATGGCTGAATCGGCCTATACCACTTCCAGGGGCAACCCGTTGAACCGGTGGGATTATCTCTACGGATCACCTTACTGGATGCCCATGGATTATTATTCCTGGAACAGTCCCTGGGGCTATTATCCCTGGTGGCGTTATGGCTCTTTCAACAACGCACTTACCCGTTATTTTGCCGATAATATTGCAGTGATCTCTTTCGACCCCACGGGGAAAATGGAATGGAGCAATGTGATACGCAAGTCGCAGTATGATGATAACACAGACAATTTTATTGGTTACGGTCTGATGAACAGCGGCAGTGAGATTCATTTCATCTTCAACATGCAGGAGAAGCGCGATATGATCCTGTTCGACCAGTCGATCACACCGGATGGACAGATCAATCGCAATCCTACTTTTAAGAACATGGATAAGGGATACGATTTCATGCCACGCCATGCCAAACAGGTAGGCGCCCGTCAGTTGATTGTGCCTTGTCAGTACAGAGGATATACCTGCTTTGCTAAAATTGAATTTTAATACAGCTTCCCGTGGTTTTTTTATTCAGAGATAAGTCCATCGCCAATATTTTTTTTCTTGCGTTGCTGAGCATTGTCGTGCACCTGCATTTTTTTTCGAGTATACCGGTAGTGGTCACTGACCAGCACGACGGCCTGATCTCCATGGTATTGACCAGCTATATTGCCGGTCAGCCACAGACAGTGTTGTTTGTGTTGTACCACATCGTGGTACTGTTGCAGGCTTTGCGGCTGAACATGGTGTTGAATGAACAGCGATTTTTCCCGGCATATACTTACATGGTGGCCATGTGTTATATTTTATTGTCGGCTATCCTGCCGCAATGGTGTAGTATTTCTTCAGCCCTGGTATCGAATTCACTGCTGATCTGGATTTTTACCAAACTGTGTAAACTGTATAACAACCCTTCACCCAAGACCCTGCTGTTCAATACCGGCCTGATCGTGGGTACCACCATCCTTTGTTATCACCCCACTGCCGTATTGGTGCTGGCAGTGCTGTTTGCTTTAACGGTAGTGAGACCTTTCAGGCTGGCCGAATGGCTGATCCTGCTCATGGGTACCCTGCTTCCTTTTTATTTTCTTTTTTCCTGGCTTTTTCTGAGTGACCGGCTGGCAGACTATGGCCATTTTCTGCCCCGGATCGGGTTTGGACTGCCCCTTTCGCATTGGGATACCAGTTTAATAGTGAGCCTTGCTTACCTCGCGCTGGCATTCCTGGCGGGTTTTTACTACTGGCAGGTGAGTATGGGGCGAATGGGTATACAGATCAGGAAGAACTGGGGAGTAATGGTAGTGATGCTGCTGGTCATATTACCGGTACCTTTTATCTTTAAAAATGCAGGTATAACGGCTGCCATCATGAGCCTGGTACCACTGGCTGCTTTCAGTTCCAATGCTTTTTCAGGCCCCAAACGCTTGCTTTTTCCCAATTTCCTGTTTTGGCTGGCTATCGGGGTGATCGTGTATCATAATTGGCATTTCATCAAAAATTAGACAGTCCTTAACGGGGGAGGTCGTACCTTTGCACAACCAAATAAAGATATCCATCGATGAAATTCGGCGTTGTTGTATTCCCCGGTTCCAACTGTGACAGAGATATGCAGGATGCCCTGCAGCATGACCTGGGCAAAGAAGTAATTATGCTCTGGCATAAAGACAAGGATCTCAGCATGTTCACTACAGAAGATTGTATCATATTGCCCGGCGGGTTTTCTTATGGTGATTACCTCCGTTGCGGGGCGATTGCCCGTTTCAGTCCCATGATGCAAAGCGTTATTGATTTTGCGAACAGGGGCGGAAAAGTGCTGGGGGTATGTAATGGGTTCCAGATACTGTGTGAAAGCGGGCTTTTACCCGGTGTACTATTGCAAAACGCCAACCAGCAATTTGTTTGCAAGAACGTATTCATCAAACACCAGGATGGACAGGCATTGAAAATCCCTATTGCTCACGGAGAGGGCAGATACCATGCCGATGACGCAACCCTTAATGCCCTGGAAGCCAATAACCAGGTATTGTTCCGTTACTGCGATGAAGAAGGTGCATTGGGTAACGGATCCAACCCCAATGGGGCCATCCGGGATATTGCCGGCATCTGTAATGCAGGCAGAAATGTATTTGGCATGATGCCCCACCCCGAAAGGGCTACTTCCCAGTTATTGAGTAATAACGATGGCAGGAAAGTATTTGAAATACTCGGATTAAACTGATTTGATTCAGCCTATAAAAAGTTCCTTATGAAAAAAACGATTGCTACGCTTGTGTTGAGTTTTATTACCGTGATTTGTTTTGCACAAATGTCGAATCCGGTTACCTGGACTTACGAGGCAAAAAAGAAGTCTGCCGATACGTATGAAATCGTTGCTACTGCGCAGATAGCGAATCCCTGGCATATCTATTCTCAGAATACCGGCAAGGGCGGCCCTATTCCCACACAGTTTAGTTTTAAGAAGAACCCCCTGGTTAATTTGGCGGGTAAGCCCAAGGAAGTAGGCAAGCTGGAAAAAGTGTACGATAACAACTTCAAAACCGATGTGTTGTTCTATTCCAACAAAGTACAGTTTGTTCAGACCGTTAAGGTAAAAGGTGCTGCCAAGACAAACCTGAGCGGAACGGTAGAATACATGGTATGTGATGACAGCCAGTGTCTGCCCCCCACCAAAAAGTCTTTCGAGCTTAAGCTGCAATAAAAAAAATACCTGCCGTGATCAAAAAATTATATACATCCTGTATTGCTGTTTTTGCATGCCTGTTGGTTACTGCCCAGGCAACGGATAGCCTGCTCCATTGGAAAGTGACTGCAAAGAAAATAGGGGAAGGTTTGTATGAATTATCGGCACAAACGCCCATACCGGCAGGATGGTTCCTGTATGGAAGCAATAGCGATGTAGAAGGATTGGAGACAGCGCCCTTTACTTTCTCTTATGAAAATGCCAAAACACAGGGTACGGTTGGTTTTGACAGAGCTCCTGAACTGGTGAAGGACCCTGTTTTTGATAATAAACAGGTGCGCGTTTTCAAAGATCATGTAGAGATACACCAGCAGGTAAAAATACAGGGATATGTGCCTGCCGCATTAAAGGGCACCATGAATGTTTATTTGCGTAAGGGAAATGAGTTCAATACATCAGAGCAGGCTTTTGAAACGGCACTGGAAGGAGGCGCAGCAGCGGCGAATACAGCTGATACGAAGATCAGATTGGAGCAGGTAGACCTCCGGCATCCGCGAAATGCCTGCGGTGAACAAAATCATATTGCGGATAACGGACTCTGGACCATCTTTTTCCTGGGCTTCATGGGTGGATTGATTGCATTGCTGACACCTTGTGTGTTTCCTATGATACCGGTAACGGTTTCTTTCTTCACCAAGAAAGCGAATAATAAAAGACAAGCCATCCGGAATGGCGTATTGTACGGGCTCTTTATTTTACTGATCTATGTACTGGCCAGCATCCCCTTCCATGTATTGGGAAATGTGCAACCGGAAATATTCAATAATATTTCTACCAACTCCTGGCTCAACATTATCTTCTTCGTCATTTTTATCTTTTTTGCGCTTTCTTTCTTTGGGTTCTTTGAAATCACTTTGCCCAGCGGTATCGCCAGCAAAGCCGATTCTAAAAGCGGACTGGGCAGCATCGGTGGTATATTTTTCATGGCGCTTACCCTGGCCATTGTTTCGTTTTCCTGCACGGGTCCGATCCTGGGCTCTTTACTCGTAGGCTCACTGAGCGGAGGTGCCTGGCAGCTAACAGCGGGCCTGGCAGGTTTTGGCCTGGCACTGGCATTGCCGTTTGGATTGTTTGCGGTATTTCCCAATTGGTTGCAATCACTGCCCAAATCGGGTGGCTGGCTCGATACAGTAAAAAAAGTATTGGCTTTTGTGGAAGTGGCGCTGGCATTCAAATTCCTTTCCAATGCCGACCTGGTGATGCACTGGGGACTGCTGAAACGTGAAGTGTTTATTGCAATATGGATATTGACAGGCTTGGGACTTACGCTCTATCTCTTTGGCGTACTTCGACTGCCGCACGATTATAAAGGAATGAAGATCGGCAAGGGTAGGAAGATGGTCGGAGTCATTGCATTGCTCTTCACCCTCTATCTGATCCCGGGTGTTACCCAATCGAAATACGCGAACCTGAAATTCCTGAGCGGATTCCCGCCTCCGTTGAGTTACAGCGTTTATGGCAAAGAGAATGTACACGGTAAGGGGCTGGAAGCCAATGTGGTGAACGATTATGCAAAAGCTTTACAAATGGCCAGGGAACAACACAAACCGCTGCTGATCGATTTCACCGGTTGGGCCTGTGTGAATTGCCGGAAAATGGAAGAGAATGTATGGACCCAGCCTGATGTATACAATTACATCAAAGAGCATTATATACTGGTTTCGCTTTATGTAGATGATAAAGAGAAATTACCTGCCGAAAAAAGATTTACTTATCAAACAAAAGAAGGCGGCAATAAGGATATTGTATCAGTAGGTGATAAATGGGCCACTTTTCAAACAGAAAATTTCAATCAGTCTACACAACCACTTTATGTAGTACTCGATGCAGAAGAGAAACTGGTCAACCATCCGGTGGGTTATACACCTGATGCAAAAGAATACCTCAACTGGCTTAAATGTGGTAACGGGGGTAAATAATCAGAGAGCGATCTGTTTTTCAATCAGAGAGCGATCTGTTTTTCCAGCATCATTTTGCGCATGTTGATCAGTCCGTAACGCATGCGCCCCAAAGCAGTATTGATGCTGCAATTGGTGATCTGTGCAATCTCTTTGAAACTCAGGTTGGCATAATGACGCAGGATAATGATCTCGCGTTGCTCTTCGGGTAAGAGATCCAGCATACGACGTACACGCTCATGACTTTGTCCGCGTACCAGCTTGCTGTCCGGACCTTCTTCGGTCAATTGCAGTACTTCAAAAATGTCTTTATCATCACTGGTTTTGATGGCCGGGGTGCGTTTGATCTTCCTGAAATAATCTACACAGAGATTGTGTGCAATGCGTAATGCCCAGGGAAGGAATTTGCCTTCTTCGGAATATCTTTTATTGCGGAGGGTATCAATGATCTTGATGAAGACATCCTGGAACAGATCTTCTGCCAGGTAGCTGTCTTTCACAAAGAAAAGGATGGAAGAAAACACCTTTTCCTTATAGCGGTTCACGAGTATTTCAAAAGCGCCAATATTGCCCTCCTCCTGGAAGGAAAGTATCAGTTCGGTATCAGACATACAGTCCAAAGTTTTCATGATATGGGCGTTTGTTAAAATTTTCCAACTTCAAAATAGGCATCTTTTCAGCCTGCGACTCCTTTGTGGAAAAGATTGTTTTTAAGGGTAGTAGTTATGCACATTTTTAAAGATGTGTAGAACGGTTAGGAAAGCATCAGGAATGTTTTAATTTGCTAAATATTATGGCAACGAAAACAAAGGCGGCGGGAAGCAAATCATTGAACGGAACAGACGAAAGCATCATTGTAAAAGGTGCCAGGGTGCATAACCTCAAAGATGTAACGGTTTCATTTCCCAGGAATAAATTGATTGTGGTTACCGGTGTATCGGGCAGTGGTAAATCTTCCCTGACCATTGATACGCTTTTTGCAGAGGGGCAACGCAGGTATGCCGAGAGCCTGAGTGCTTATGCACGCCAGTTTATGGCTCGCATGGTGAAGCCGGATGTGGATTATATCAAGGGACTTTGTCCTGCTATTGCGATAGAACAAAAAGTGATCACCCGCACGCCCCGCAGTACAGTGGGCAGCATGACGGAGATCTACGATTACCTGCGTTTGCTGTATGCCCGTACAGGCAAAACCATTTCACCTGTCAGCGGACAGGAAGTGAAGAAAGACGATGTGGCCGATGTGCTGGCTGCCATCACCCGTTTAAAAATAGGATCTAAGGTGGTGATACTGGTGCCATTCAAGCAGCACGCTAAAAGAGACCGGCGTGAAGAGTTGAACATACTCATGCAGAAAGGATTTTCACGCATTTATTTGCGGCAGGCAGATGGCAAAGGAAGCCAGCTGCTGCGCATTGAAGAATTGCTGGAGTTGAATGACAAACAATTAAAGGCGCAGTTAACGGCCCAGGCCATGGTACTCATCGACCGCGTGGTTACCAAGGCCTTTGATCAGGATGACCTGCACCGGCTTTCCGATTCTATCGGCACTGCATTTTATGAAGGAGAAGGCAATACCTATCTTGAAGTGGATGGAGGAAACCTGCATCATTTCAGTAACCAGTTTGAACTCGATGGAATGCAGTTTGAAGAGCCGGTACCTAACCTGTTTTCATTCAACAATCCTTTCGGTGCTTGTCCAACCTGTGAAGGCTTCAGCCAGGTATTGGGTATCGATGCCGACCTGGTGATACCCGATCGCCGGCTCAGCCTATACGAAGGAGCGGTTGCTCCCTGGAAGGGAGAAAAACTGGGTTGGTGGAAAGAGCAGTTCATCAAAGGAGCGGCCCAATTCAAATTTCCCATTCACAAACCCATCGCAGAATTGACTGCCGAACAATATGATCAGTTGTGGAACGGACATGGTAAAGTATACGGTATCCATGATTTCTTCAAAGAAGTAGAGCAGAACCTGTACAAAGTGCAGTACCGTGTATTATTGAGCCGTTACAGGGGGCGTACCATTTGTCCGGATTGCAACGGCTACCGACTTCGTAAAGAAGCGCTCTACGTGAAAGTGGGCAATCATCATATCGGCGAACTGTGTACCTGGCAGGTGCGCGACCTGAAAACATGGTTCAATGCACTGGTATTATCGGAGCATGATCAACAGGTAGCGAAAAGAATATTGTTTGAAATACACCAGCGTTTACAAACGCTGATTGATGTGGGATTGGGGTATCTCACCCTCAGCCGGCTGGCCAATTCATTGAGTGGCGGAGAAAGCCAGCGCATTCAACTCACGAGGAGCCTGGGAAGCAACCTAACGAATTCCCTGTACATACTTGATGAACCTTCTATTGGCCTGCATTCAAGGGATACAGAAAGGTTGATCAGTGTATTGAAATCGCTGCGCGACCTGGGTAATACGGTAGTGGTAGTGGAGCACGATGAAATGATGATGCGTGAAGCGGACCATATCATCGATATGGGACCACTGGCTTCCCACCTGGGAGGAGAAGTGGTAGCTGCCGGTAATTATGCAGAACTGGTGGCCAATCCCAGGAGTCTTACCGGCAAATATTTATCGGGTGAATACAAGATTGAAGCGCCCAAATCGGTTCGCAAATGGCAGCGATACATTAAGGTGGAAGAAGCGAGGCAAAATAACTTGAAAAACATTACGGTTGATTTTCCCCTGAACCTCTTGTGTGTAGTGAGCGGTGTGAGTGGAAGTGGTAAAACAACCCTGGTGAAACAGGTATTGTATCCCGCCCTGCAAAAACTGAAAGGAGAGTTTGCGGATAAAGTAGGCATGCATAAAATGATCAGCGGTGATGTGGACGCCATTGCGCAGATTGAGTTGGTAGACCAGAACCCGATTGGTAAATCATCACGCAGCAACCCGGTAACTTATATCAAAGCTTACGATCACATACGTGATCTCTATGCGAAACAACCCCTGTCTAAAATGCGTGGATTCCAGGCCAAGCATTTTTCATTCAATGTAGATGGTGGCCGTTGTGATACCTGTAAAGGAGAAGGAGAGCAGATCGTAGAAATGCAATTTCTCGCCGATGTGCACCTCACCTGCGAATCTTGTGGTGGCAAGCGTTTCAAAGAGGAAGTGCTGGAAGTGCAGTACAAGGGGAAATCGGTGTACGATGTATTGGATATGAGCGTAGATGATGCGATCGCATTCTTCAGTGAGGAGAAAGCCATCCGGCAGGCCATACAATCTTTGCAGGATGTAGGATTGGGTTATGTGAAGCTGGGGCAGAGCAGTGATACTTTGAGTGGTGGTGAGGCGCAACGCGTGAAACTGGCCAGTTTCCTGGGCAAGGGAAAAGGTATCGGACATGTATTGTTCATTTTTGATGAACCCACTACCGGTCTCCATTTTCATGATATCAAAAAACTGCTGGCTTCGTTTCATGCCCTTATTGAACAGGGACATTCATTGATTGTAATAGAACACAATACAGATGTGATACGTTCGGCTGATTGGGTCATTGACCTGGGCCCCGAGGCAGGTGATGCGGGTGGACAACTGGTCTATACCGGGGCGCCGGAAGGGTTAAAAAAAGTGAAGGAAAGCCATACAGGACGCTTCCTAATGTCCTGAATATTGGTTTTATTTGTACTACCTATGAAAACACCACTCAGACCCAAAGAAATCCAGATCATCAAACTCATCTGCCGCCAATACTCTACCCGGGAGATTGGTGAGAAAATGGGCATCAGTCATCGCACGGTTGAAGGATGCCGCGAAAGAATCCTCGAAAAAACAAGAGCAAAGAACATGGTAGGCATCGCCCTTTATGCGATCAAGAACGGCATTCATAAGGTTTGAATGGACCCGGGCAGTATGCACGGATACTATCGTAACCTATCGGTGCTCTTTACCAGTTTCTCGTCTTTATAGATACCCCTGATGGCCAGGAGGTAGAAGACAGGTATTGCAAAGCTAAAGACAGCTGTCAGTGCAATGCCACCGGTATCATATTGCCTGATTTTTGAAAATGCCAGCACCAGGTAAAGGATGCTTCCGGCAAACCCGGCCAAACCCAACTTGAGTTGCAGGCCGCGGTTTTTATACAGGAAGATATTGATCAACGCAACGACCGCTATGGCTACAGCCAGGATCATCAAGTAAATACTGCTTACTGCAGTAAAGTCTTCGGCTGGTACATTGCCCTTGCTGCCGATATAGAAGGGCAGCTTCAGGGCAGTGAATCCGCAGATGCCGGCAGCAAGCAGCCACAGGCTTTGTATACGCTGTATCATAAGCAATTCAAAATTCAAAGGTTAACTTATCCCATTTCAGGATACAGTATGAACTGTGCCATGAAATCATTCACCTGCTGCTTCACTTTGTGATGCAATGCTTCATCGTCTGCATTCATCAGTACCGTGTCAATAGCATTTACCACAAACAGCATATCCGCTTCTTTCATGCCGCGGGTAGTGATGGCCGCAACACCAAAACGGATACCCGATGTAACGAAAGCGCTCTTGTCGTCGTAAGGCACCATATTTTTATTGGCAGTGATATCGGCATGTTCCAATACCTGTTCTGCTTTTTTGCCACTGATATTCTTATTACGCAGGTCTATCAGCATCAGGTGGTTATCGGTACCACCGCTGATGATCTGGTAACCTTTATCGGTGAAGGCTTTGGCCATGGCCTGTGCATTTTTCTGCACCTGCTGTTGGTAGGTCAGGAATTCAGGCGTGAGGATTTCACCGAAAGCGACTGCTTTGGCGGCGATCACATGCTCCAAAGGACCACCCTGTGTGCCGGGGAATACGGCCATATCCAACAGGTTGCTCATGAGGCGCAGGTTGCCTTTAATATCTTTGAGCCCGAACGGGTTCTCAAAATCTTTTTTCATCATGATTACCCCGCCCCTGGGTCCGCGCAGGGTCTTGTGTGTGGTAGAAGTTACAAAATGACAATGGTCGAAAGGTGATTTCAACAGTCCTTTTGCAATCAGTCCGGCCGGATGGGCAATATCAGCCATCACAAAAGCACCTACTTCATCGGCTACTTTGCGGATACGGGCATAGTCCCAATCGCGACTATACGCACTCGCACCACAGATGATGAGTTTGGGCTTGATTTCACGGGCTTTGGCTTCCAGCATCTCATAATCTACCAGGCCATCTTCTCTTCCTACGCCGTAAAAATGTGGTTTATACAGCTTCCCGCTGAAGTTAACGGCCGAACCATGGGTAAGGTGGCCGACCATGCTCAGGTCGAGTCCCAGTATATCATCTGCAGGCTGCAGTATAGCCACCATTCACGCGGCTTTGGCCTGCACTACTGCACGTGGTTTTTGGTTGTCTATA
>JACXTT010015058.1_pt1 | contig 10058 bp, 7 predicted proteins | sample 9270951 | NCBI WGS metagenome assembly JACXTT01 (sample SAMN15532306, study PRJNA645909) | rock metagenome | isolation source: weathered quartz diorite | place: Puerto Rico | collected 2017-06-21
CGGCTGCCGTTCGAGATCGCGCATTCGGCGTCGGGCGTGGCCGGCCTGCAACTGGCGCTGGCGGCGGGGCTTGGGATTTCCTGCCTGAATGCGTCCGCCATCGGCGCGGACGTGATGCCCATTCCCGCCCGCACGGCCACGCAGTTGCGGCTGCCCGCGCTGCCGCAGGCCGAGTTCTACCTGCTGGCGGCGAGGAGGGCACAGGCCGAGTTCATTGGCCGGGCGCGTGCAGCGCTGGCCGAGCAGTTCGGCTGATCCGGTTCGAGATTTGCCGTCTCGTTGTGGCGCTTGCAGCGCTTATTGCGCTTGGCGAGGCATAAATCCCACGTCATTCGTAAAAATACGGTCGTTGTGGTGTATCGGCGTTGACCCGATTAATCCTTGTAAATGATAATGCTTCGCGTTTCAAAAATTACATTACAAAGGATTACGGGGAAATGTCGTTCAAGAGCCTCAAGCTGCACCCAATGCAGCGTGCAGTGATTGCTGTTTTTGCCTGCCAACCGATTTTCGCCAACGTTGCCGTCGCCCAGACCAGTACTGCGGCGAGCCTGCCGGAAGTGACGGTCAAGGCCGATGTGAGCCGTGAGCTTGGCGAGGGCTACAACCCGCCGAAAACCGTCAGCGCCACCAAGACCGAAGCGCCGCTGCGCGATGTGCCGCAGACCGTCAACGTCGTCACTGCCGAGGTCATGCGCGACCAGCACGCGAACTCGGTGCAGGACGTGCTGAAGAACGTGCCGGGCGTGGGCTTCTCCACCGGCGACGGCCAGCGCGACCAGGTGACCATTCGCGGCTTCTCGGCGATCGCCGACCAGTTCGTGGACGGCGTCCGCGACGATGCGCTGTACTTCCGCGACCTGTCCAACGTGGACCGCATCGAGGTCATCAAGGGCCCGGCCGCGGTGCTGTACGGACGCGGCTCCGCGGGTGGCCTGATCAACCGCGTGACCAAGAAGCCGGGCGTGGACGTGACCGACTTCGCGCTCTCCTACGGCATGTGGGCGGACCGCCGCGCCGAGGCTGACGTTGGCCGCGTGTTCGGCGATGGCGCTGCCGCCTTCCGCGTGACGGGCGCCTACGAGGACGCCAACAGCTACCGCTCGCAGCAGTTCCTGAACCGTTCGGCCGTGGCGCCGTCGCTGGAGCTGCGCGTCGCGCCGCGAACCACCGTGCTGCTGCAGGCCGACTACCTGGAAGACCGCCGCATCACCGACTTCGGCATTCCTGCCTACAAGGGCCGCCCGGTCGCCGTGCCGGCCTCGCAATACTACGGCGCGGCCAACGCGCGCGACGTGGACTACACGCAAGCGCGCGTGTACTCGGGTACGGCGACGATCAACCACGAGTTCAACGACCAGTGGAAGGTGCGCAATGCCACGCGCTACTACCACTACTCGCTGAACCGCAACAACACGCTGACGCGGGACGTCAACGAGGCGGCCAAGACGTTCACCATGAACCACGGCAACGTCTACCGTCAGGAGCACGGCTGGTTCAACCAGACCGACCTGACCCAGAAGGCCAGCTTTTTCGGCATGCAGCACGAGTTGCTGTACGGCATGGAAATCGGCCAGCAGAACAAGGATCTGGTGAATTACTCGGCGGCGGTGACCGACGCCAACGGCAAGATCCGCAACTTCGACCTGTTCAACCCGGTGCTGCCGACCTTGCCGCTGCGCACCTCCAACACGCCCGCCACGAACAACCTCGGCATCTTCAAGACCCTGGCGTTCTACACCCAGGACATGATCACCTTCAGTGAGCAGTGGAAGGCGCTGGTCGGCATCCGCTACGACAACTTCCGCCAGGAAACCGATCAGCGCCTGGCCGGCCAGAAGGACCTGTCGCGCACCGACAACGCCTGGAGCCCGCGCGCGGGCCTGGTGTGGCAGCCGTCCAAGGTGCAGTCCTACTACGTGTCGTGGAGCCGCTCGTTCCAGCCGTCGGGCGAGGCATTCTCGCTGGCCGCCAACAACGCCGAGCTGGCGCCGGAAGTCACCAACAACGCCGAAGTGGGCGCCAAGTACGACTGGCTGGACGGCAAGGCCAGCACCACGGTGTCGGTGTTCCGCCTGGAACGTACCAACATCAAGGTGGCCAATGCCACCAACACCGCGCTGATCCCGCTCGGCGAACAGCGCACGGATGGCGTGGAACTGACGGCCGCCGCGGAACTCGGCAGCGGCTGGCGCGTGCTGGCAGGCTATGCCTACCTGGACGCAGTGGTCACCAAGTCGAGCGCCGCGCTGCAGGGCAAGCGTGCCACGCTGACCCCGCGCCACTCCGGCAACCTGTGGCTGACCAAGACGCTCGGCAACGGCTTCGGCATCGGCGGCGGCCTGAACCTGGTCGGCGCGCGGATGGCCGATCCGGCCAACACCGTCACGCTGCCGGGCTATGTCACGGCAGACATGATGGCCTGGTACCGCCACGGCCCGTTCGAGGCGCAACTGAACCTCTACAACATCCTCAACCAGGGCTATATCGTCTCCGGGCACGGCTCCAACGCGAACCTGAACATGCCCGGCGCGCCGCGCAGCGTGATGGCGACGCTGCGGTACCGGATGTAAGTCGCAGCGCGTTCGTGACGGAAACGGCACGACGCACCATCGCCGCCATCCTTGCGATGGCGGCTGCCAAACAAGAACGGCCCGCTTCGAGCGGGCCGTTTGCTTTGTCGGAGCCGTCGCCGGGACGGTCCAGACCGAACGTGAACAGTCGGCGATCAGTCGGCGGTCATATTCGCGTTCTTCGCGATGCGCCCCAGGCGTTCGCGCTCGGACTTGATGAACGCCACGAAGCTCTCCTGCGAGCCGCCCGCCGGCTCGATGCCGTTGGGCAACAGGCGATCGCGCGTCTCCTGCGTCTGCATGGCGGCGGTCATCTCGGCGTTGAGCCGCTTCAGGATTGCCGGATCGGTGCCCTTGGGCGCGAACAGGCCGGCCCAGTGGCCGATGCGAACCTCCGGCATGCCCTGTTCGGCGGTGGTCGGGATGTTCGGCGCGGCGCTCATGCGCTTGTCCCACGTCGCGCCCAACGCCTTCAGCTTGCCGGCCTTGATCTGCGGCAGCACGACGACGCTGGCTTCGGACGTCGCGGCAACCTGGCCGCCGATCACGGCGGTGATGCTCTCGGAGCCGCTCTTGTACGGAACCGGCGTCAGCACCGCGCCTTTCTCCTTGAGCATCTCTTCCACGAAATGCGGCGTGCTGCCGCTGCCCGCCGTGGCGAAGTTGGCGCCGTTCTGCTTCTTCGAGTACTCGATCAGTTCCTTCAGGTTGTTCACCGGCAGCGACGGCGACGCAACGATCACCGAAGGGCTGACCGCGATCAGCGACACCGGGACCAGGTCGTCCGGCGCGTAGGGCATCTTGGTGCGAATCAGGCTGTTCGTGACCGTGCCGACCGCGCCCACCAGGAAGGTGTAGCCATCGGGCTTGCTCTTGGCCACGTAATCCGCGCCGATCACGCCGCCGGCGCCCGGGCGGTTCTCGATGACGACCGTCTGGCCGAGACGCTTGCCGACGGCATCGGCGGCGGCGCGCGCCACCAGGTCGTTGGCGCCGCCCGCCGTGAATGGCACGACGAACTTGATGATGTGGTTCGGCCAGGCATCGGCGGCTTGCGCGGGAGCGGCAAGGCCCGCGAGGACGGCGAGAGCGGTGGGAGTCGCGAGGGTGGCAATGGCCAGCGCGCGGCCGGCGGCGGAAATGCGCATGCTTGTCTCCAGTCTTTTATGGGGGTGTCGGCAAATGGGCCGGGCGGCGCCGCGCGAGGGCGGGCGGCTGCGGCCGTTGCCAATGTTACGTGGAGAAGCTGTCAATTGCCTGTACAGGGCGACCGCAGCGGCGCGGCGCGCGAGGCAGGCGGGCGGCGTGGCGGTGGAGTGGCTGGGGCGGGGAGGATGAGACGGGATGAGAGGGCAAACGTGAGCGGGACGGGTGGCGCCTGGCCGCCCGTCCCCGCCCCGCGCTTAGTGGTCGCGTTCCCAGGTCTGGGTGCGGCCAAGCAGGCTGATGCCGATGAAGCCGCGGACGTTGAGCTTCTTGCCTTCCTCGGCGAGCGACATCTTGCTCTTGTAGACCTTGCCGTTCTCCGGGTCGAGGATCTCGCCGCCGGTCCACTCGTTGTCGGCGGTCTTGCGCAGGCCGGTCAGGATCGTCATGCCGATGATCGGCTGATCCTTGCGGGCGTCGGTGCACTTGTCGCACACCTTCGATTGCACTTCGCCGTCGACAAAGCTCTTGATGACCTTGCCACTGTAGACGCCGCCCTTCTCGGTGATCTCCACCAGGCCACGCGGCTTGCCCGTGCTGTCGTCGATGGTCTTCCAGGTGCCGGCGGGTGAGGCTTGCGCGAACGCTGCGGTGCTCGCGAGCAGGGCGGCGATGCAGGCGGTGGCGCGCAGCGTGCGCGACGAAAACGTTAAGGCGGTGATACGCATCAGGATCTCCTCTTCGGGTGTCGTGCGGCAGGCAAGGTCACCCGCCGCGCCGCGCCCGCCCGCGATGGCCGCGAGGATCCCGCGGGTGGTGCGCGATCGCCAATCTACTGGCGGGCGGGCGTTGCCGCAATCTCCCCACCGGCTTTGCGTACGCACCAGGGCGTTTGCGTTGCTACCCGCCAGGCCGCGCCGGCTGGCCGTTTCCAGTTTTTTGTGATGCAGCAAAAAATGCGCAACCAAATGCCCGAAGCATTCCTCTAAGCGGTGCGCGCGTACCACAGGCGTGGGCGTTGGCGAGCATGACGTCGGCATGCAAGACGATCTTGCCGGTGGGCGTCGCTCGCTATCGGATGCCGTCGCATTCGACTTCGGTAAAACCCGAGGTCGGGTTTGCCGCTGACTGATCTTTTCGGCGGCGCGACGAGCGTCGTCGATGTTGTCCGAAGGCGAGCTCGCGCGAAGTCGGCGCAGGTCGGTTTGCGATGTCGCGATGGAGATTCCGAAACGCGAGCGAGTCGCCGTCGACGATGGCGCGATGGTGCGCATCCACACATCTCGGCGACCCGATCGCAGTCGTCGATGCGTCGGTCGCTCGTCGCGTCGAAGCAAACCGTTGCGTTGACGCATCACTTCGTCGCGCTCGCGCAACTGTTCGGTGAGTGAGCGCGCGCGAGCGGCGTCGCGATGCGCGCGCGCATCGCCGTCGCGCCGGTCGAACGATGGCGGCACGCGCGCGAACGTGCATCGCGCGAACGCGCGCGCGGCGGTCGCGCGCATCGTCCTCGCGCGCGGCGTGCGGACGGAAGCCGGGTTGGTGTGTGAGCCGGAAACCCTTTGTTCATGCGGATTTCCGGGAGGTTGCATGGCGTGCCCGCACGCGCGTTCGCCGGCGTTGATGCGCCAGTTCTTCATCGTTGGCGTCATCGTGCGAGGCAGTGTGAGAGTGTGTCGCGCCGACACACTTCACGCATGTGAGAGCGTTGCGCGCGTGCAGTGAAGAGGCGCGCTTTCTCATGTGTGCGAGGGTGTGTTGAGCGTGTGTGTCGATGCGTTCATCGCATCGAGGTGAGCGCGATCTAGTTCGACTCGCTTTCTCGTGCAAGTTTTTTTGCACTTTTTTCTTAACATCATCGAACAAACGAATTATGATTCGCCTTGACAAGAGTCTCACTTCATTGCAGCGAAGCAGGAAGCAAGATTGAACGACGATCGCAACGCGCTTTGATGCAGTGATGCAGGTAGCTGAGGAGCACCAGAACTTTGACGCAGACCAAGCCCGACTGGCTTCTTAAAACGCGTGCTGTCTCCTTTGGCCCAATGACGGGTTGGGCAAGCTACCCCCAAACGATTGCCGTCCGCCGTGCGCGAGGCCTAGCCCGCACCGCGGACCTGCTGTCCGATATCTCCTCTATCCAGGCCGTGCGCCGGCGTAACGGGCGGCACGGGCTGATCGAATATTCCAGGACGCGGCATGCCGCGGAGACCCGCCTGTGGGTTCCGTCCAGCCGCCATCGCACCGCCGTGGGCGGAGCGCCTGCCACCGAATTCATTAGCGTGCGGCCGAGGTTGTGCCGTGCGCCGATGAATCGCTCGCTCGACTGGGGCCAAGCCATATCGTGCCTCGGGTCGGTCGGGTCGCCAACTTAGGTCATTCGATATTCACTCTCTAGTGAAGGAGTTATCCATGGCAACTGCTGCAAAGAAAAAGCCGGCGGCTAAGAAAGCCGCCAAGCCGGCCGCGAAGAAGGCCGCCCCGGCCAAGAAGGCCGCTGTGAAGAAGGTCGCCGCCAAGAAGGCAGCGCCGGCCAAGAAGGCCGCCGTGAAGAAGGTTGCGGCCAAGAAGGTCGCCGCCAAGAAGCCGGCAGCCAAGAAGGTCGCAGTGAAGAAGGTCGCCGCCAAGAAGGCAGCACCGGCCAAGAAGGCCGCAGCCAAGAAGGTCGCCGCCAAGAAGGTCGCCGCCAAGAAGCCGGCAGCCAAGAAGGTTGCAGTGAAGAAGGTCGCCGCCAAGAAGGCAGCACCGGCCAAGAAGGCCGCAGCCAAGAAGGTCGCCGCCAAGAAGCCGGCAGCCAAGAAGGCTGTTGCCAAGAAGGCCGTTGCCAAGAAGCCTGCTGCGAAGAAGCCGGCTGCCAAGAAGGCTGCCGCCAAGAAGCCGGCCGCCAAGAAGGCTGCTGCGAAGCCTGCTGCGGCTCCCGCCGTTGCACCCGCTGCTGCTGCCAAGACCGCGCTGAACCCGGCCGCTGCATGGCCGTTCCCGACGGGCAACCGTCCGTAATCCCACTCCGCAAGGAGCGACGATTACGCATTCCTCCGGGAATCGCCAAGGCACGCATCGCGTGCCACCATGACCGGATACCTGGTACCGGTCCGCAAGACGGCAGTCTTGCCAACCCGCCGATGGCCCTGTGCCCGGCGGGTTTTTTCATTGCCGGGCAGCCCCAAGATGAAAAATACCCCCTCGGGGGCAGCGACCCGCGAAGCGGCGGAGCGTGGGGGCCTTGTTTGGTGTCCGGGGCGCCGCGCGCAAAAAAGAAAAGCGCCGCACCCTCGCGGGGCGGCGCTTCGCCGGGACGCTTGCAGAAGCGCTTAGTGCGTGACGCGGGTCACGCCGCCGGACGACAGCAGGCGTACGCGCTCGCCGGGACGGAAGGCTTCGTCGGCCTCCTGCGTGATGGCGCGCAGCTCGCCGTTGTCGAGCTTCACGGTGATCTCCAGGCCGCGGCGCTGGTTGATCTTGTTTTCGGCCATGCTGCCCGCGATGCCACCGAGCACCGCGCCCAGGATGCCAGCCGCCACCGCGCCGTTGCCGCCGCCGATGGTGCTGCCGGCCGCGACGCCGCCGATCGCGCCGCCGGCAATGGTGCCCGCGCCGGTCTGGCTGCCCTGGATCGTGACCTCGCGCACGCCCTCGACCACGCCGTAGCGCACGATCTGTTCGCGCTGCGCCTGGCCGGTCGAGTAGACGCTGTTGGAGCTGGAGTCGGTGGCGCATCCCGCCACAAGCGTGACGGCGGCGAGAATGGCAACGCCGCTGGTACGAAGCATGTTGTTCATGTTGTTTTCCGTGAAGACGAAACGCGCGGCCGGAAGGTTACGCGTAACGATAGCCAAACGCAGCCTGGAAGCGGTTGCCGATTTCCTCGCGCGACAGCCAGTGGTTCTGCGGCCCTTGCTGGGCGATCTTCAGCGATCCCATCAGCGACGCCAGGCGGCCGGTCGTTTCCCAGTCCAGTCCGTTTTCAATGCCGTACAGCAGGCCGCCACGGAAGGCATCGCCGCAGCCGGTGGGATCGACGATCCGCTCGGCGGGCACGGACGGAATGGCGTACTGCTTGCCGTCGGCGAAGATGCTGGCGCCTTTTTCGCCGTGCGTGACGATGAAGGCGCGAACCTTGGCGGCGATCTCGGCGCTGGTCCACTCGGTGCGCGACAGCAGGACCTGCGCTTCATAGTCATTGACCGTCACGTAGCTGGCGAGTTCGATGAACTGACGCAGGTCTTCGCCGTTGAAGAGCGGCATGGCCTGGCCCAGGTCGAAGATGAACGGCACGCCGGCCTCGGCGAACTGGCGCGCATGGTGCAGCATGCCCTCGCGGCTGTCCGGGGCGACGATGCCCAGGCGCGGCGCATTGGCGCCACCGAGCGCGTCCTTGACGTTGTTCAGCTGCGACTGGCCCATCGCGCCCGGGTGGAAGGCGGTGATCTGGTTGTTGTCCAGGTCGGTGGTGATCATGGCCTGCGCGGTGAACATGTCCGGCAGGGTGCGGATGTGCGTGGTCGGGATATCCAGGTTGCGCAGGTACTGCAGGTAAGGCTCGGCATCGATGCCGACAGTCGCCATCATGAGCGGATCGCCGCCCAGCATCTTCAGCGTGTAGGCGATGTTGCCCGCGCAGCCGCCGTACTCGCGGCGCATGCCGGGGACCAGGAACGAGACGTTCAGCATGTGGATCTGGTCCGGCAGGATGTGTTCGCGGAAGCGCCCGTCGAAGGTCATGATGGTGTCGTAGGCGACGGAACCGCAAATCAGGCTGGCCATGCTTTCTCCAGAGTCTCGTGTTGTTCGGTGGGCGGCGCATCGCCGCGGGACTGCAATCGGGTAGGGCACTGCGTGCCGGCACCGGTCGCCCTGGTTGGGGCAGCCGGCGCCAGCGACATGGGAGCTTACTTCAGGACGGCCAGGGCGGCGGCGTAGTTCGGCTCGTTCTTGATCTCGGACACCAGCTCGCTGTGCTTGACGACGTTGTTCTCGTCGAGCACGACCACGGCGCGCGCGGTCACGCCGGCCAGCGGGCCGGTCTTGACGTCCACGCCGTAGTTGGCCTTGAACTCGGCACCGCGCATCAGCGACAGCGGCACGACGTTGGCGAGGCCTTCGGCGGTGCAGAAGCGGCCCATCGCGAACGGCAGGTCGGCGGAGATCGTCAGCACCACGGTGTTGGCCAGGCCGCTGGCGGCCTCGTTGAACTTGCGGGCCGAAGCCTGGCACACCGGGGTGTCGAGGCTCGGGACGATGTTCAGGACCTTGCGCTTGCCGGCGAAGTCGGCCAGCGTCACGTCCTTAAGGTCCTTGCCCACCAGCGAGAATTCGGCGGCCTTGTCGCCGGCCTGCGGGAACTTGCCACCAACTTCGATGGCGTTGCCGCCCAGGGTCACACTGCTCATGTCTACTCCTTTGTGGAATGGAAGATGCGGCCCCGCCCGCTGCCGGTGTCCGGCGCGCGTGGCGAGGCCCGGGGGAATTCAGGGATAGAAGATCAGCACGCGGTAGTTTGCCGCTGCCTGCTGTGTCCGGAATCGTACCCGAACCGGCAACTCGGTGCCGGCCCGAAGGCCGTGGACGGCAAAGGCGCGCTGGTCCGGCGCCAGGTAATCCGCCGGTTGCAGCACACGGCGTAGCAGCAACTGGTCCTGCAGGTCGGTCATCACCAGCTCGACGGCCGGCAGCGTGGTCGTGGCGCGGCCCTGGTTGCGCAGCGTGATGGCCAGCACGTAGGCGTCCTCCTCGTCCTGCTTCTGCAGTTGCGAGGTGTCGATGCGCAGCGCATCGATGTCGCGCCAGGGCGGCACGTTGCAGCCGAGCGGCGCGCAGGCGGCTTCCAGTGCCGGGCGCAGCATCGGGAAGTGGCCGGCCAACTGGCTGCGCGCCAGATAAGCGCTCTGCAGCAGCGCGGCGATGCCGAGCACGATCACTGCCGCCCACATCCATGTGCGCCGGCTGGTGCGGGATGCCGTCTTCGTTTGCGGGCGCTTGCGGGTGTGGCGCAGGAAATCGGGCGCGAACAGCGGTGGTTTGGGTTCCTCGTGGCGCACCCAGCGGCGCGTGGCCTGTTCGCGCGCGACGGCGGACAACGTGTCGGCGGCGGTGTCGGAGAACGCCATCGGCGCGCTGTGCATGCCGGCGATGGTGGTTTCCTCAGTGGCCGCCGGTGCGACGGAGGCATCCGCGGCGCGCAGGTAGCTGGCGCTCGGGATGATGGCGGCGGCCGGCACGACCGGTTCGGTGGGGCCACTGGACGGAACAACTGACGGCTGCGCGGCTTGCGGCTCAACGTGTGGTTCACGTTGCGGCGGCGCGGCGGGCATGTTGCCGTGCTCGCCGAAGGCGCCGTGA
>JACXTT010015059.1_pt1 | contig 10058 bp, 10 predicted proteins | sample 9270951 | NCBI WGS metagenome assembly JACXTT01 (sample SAMN15532306, study PRJNA645909) | rock metagenome | isolation source: weathered quartz diorite | place: Puerto Rico | collected 2017-06-21
GGAAACACCACCACGCTGCAGTGGGCGGGGGCCCGATGTCGGGGGCGAATCCGCATCCCGGAGGGGGTGGCGGGGGTGCGCGCCGCTCCCGGGCTCGCCGTGAACCGTCTCGAGGAGACGCTACGCATCGAGTGGCCGGTGCAGTGCACGTATCGTCTGGCGCGGCAGCCGATCCGGCTCCGCGACACCGAGATCCCGGCGGGCTCGATGGTCTCGGTGAATTGGGGCGGCTCCGGCCACGATCCGGCGGTCTTCGCGGATCCGCAGCGCTTCGATCTGCACCGCCCGAACCTCAAGAAGCATCTGAGCTTCGGCCATGGGCCGCATTTCTGCGTCGGCGCGATGCTGGCGCGATCGGAGGCGCGGATCGCCGTGACGAGCCTGCTCGACCGGCTCGACGACATCCGGCTCGCACCTGGCGCAGAGATCCGCCACGAGCCGACGTTCGCGTTCAACACGCTGCTCGCGTTGCCGATCGAGTTCCGCGCGCGCCGCTGACGGGGCCGGGGATCAGCCGGGCAGCCACCGAGGCGGCGCCGGAGTCGGGGAGGGAAGCGCCTCGCTCAGCGTCGAGGATGCCGGCTTCTTCTTCGGGCGGCCCGGCGTGGGCGACGGCGTCGGAGCTTGCGTCGGAGATCTCGTGGAAGTCGGTGTCGGGAGCGGCGTCGACGGCGGTTTCGGCGTCGGCGATGGCGTCTGCGTCGGGGACGGCGTCTGGGTGGGAAGGGGCGTCTGCGTGGGAGCGGGCGTTGCGAGCGCCGACACCGCGGAGCGCAGCGCCTTCAGCAGCGGATCACGCTCGGCGACGGGCTGGTTCGCGCGGTAGCCACCACCGAGCTCCCAGATCATCACGCCGCCGAGGCCGTGCGTCGCCGCGTACGTGACCTTGCTGGAGACCGAGCGCTCGTCGTCGTAGGAAATGAACTTGTCGTCCGCGGAGCCGGCGGCATCGATGCCGCGCGATGCCGCCTGCGTCGACGCATCCCAGACGTATTGCGACGCCGTTCCGCCGAAATTGTCCATGATGGACGAGTACGAGACGCCGTACATCACGGGCGCGGTGGTCCAGGTCTGGCGCGCCACGGTGGCGCCGCCGGTCGAGGTTCCGGCGCCGCCCGACCAGACCTTGCCGTAGAACGCGATGCCGACGCCGAGCTTCGAGGCCGCGACGCCGCCGGCGACGAAGGCGCGCACCATCCCGTCCGCCGACGGAGGCGCTCCTCCCGTGCTCGGGAAGCGATAGCCGCCGTCGGAGACCGGCGCGTCGTACCAGGTGACCCAGCCCGGATAAGGGCCGGACAGCGAGTACGTCATCAGGTTCACCTGGTCGAAGCTGCCCTGCAGCGAAGCCACGAGCGCGGGCGACGACGCGACGGCGGCCGTCATCATCGGCCGTGGCGCGCGTGCGTCGAGCGCGGCGCGCAGAGCCTGGACGAACGCGGTGTATTGCGCGGCATCGCTCGCCACCAGCGGCTCCCAGTCGACGTCGAGGCCGTCGTAGCCACGGTCGGCCAGCAGCGCGACGAGGTTCGAGACGAGGACGGGAAGGCGTGCCGTCGTCGTCGCAGAGCGGAAGTCCGGGGCCGATCCCTCTCCTCCGACCGAGACCAGCACCTGCACACCGGCGGCGTGCGCGCGCGTCACCAGGTCGATCGACTTCGCTCGGTCGAGGGTGTTGATCGCGGTGTCGAGCGAGCCGTCGCTACGCGGCACCGCGGAGAAGTGGATGACGTGCGTGAGCGCGCCGAAGTCGATCGCCGACGGGGGCAGGTAGCCCTGCATCCAAGCCGCGTAGTAGCCGGTGCGCCAGAGCGGCGCGGCGTCGGTGGTGCGGGCGTTCAGCAGGAGTAGCGCGGCGAGGAGGGTGAAGACCGGCATCACGCCGGGGCGATTCGTCAAGATGAAGACCTCTACGGGGTCTTCTCCCGAGCACCCTTCGTGCCACCAGCACGATCACCGCGCTGCTTGGTTTATCCGCCCACGCATCTCACCGAGCCGACACGGTTCCGTCGGATCGCGGCGAATCTTTGACGCCGAGGCCGCGAAGCGAGGATTCGTCCCATCGGGCGGGGCGGTCACTGCTTCTCGTCGCCAGGTCCCTTGCAGTTCTTGCTCTTCGAGATCGAGTCGTAGACGCACTTGAGCACGAACTCGCTGCCGGGGTCGCCGGTCTTGGCTTCGATGCGAAGCGTCGGGTCGGCGTCGAGATCGGGTGGAGCGATCGCGAAGCGAAAACCCGGCGCCGCCGACAGCTCGACGCCCAGCGCCTTCGCGCCTTCGGCAGAGATCTCCTGGGACTTGTCGCGCCAGAACTTGCCCTGGGTCTCCTTGATCTTCGCCTCGCCCGCGACGATCGCGTCGAGGACCGGCATGGCAAGGGCGGTGCGCTCCGCGATCAGCTGCCGGCTCGCGCGATCACGAAGGTACGGGGGGATCAGGATGCCTCCCAGCAGCAGCACGGTCGAGGCGACGATCAACCCCGCGGTGATCGCCGCCGTGTTCGATTTCGATTCCGATTCGTCTTCGGACATGGGCCCTCCCCGCGGCGAGTCGCCGGCGAACCGCCGACCCGGATCAGAGGAACAAACTGAGGCTCCGCGCCGGCACGACGGCGTCGTCGAGCTGCACCGTACGGCTCGCCAGTCGCAAGCCGCCTTCGCCGCGGCGGAGCACGTCGCGGCGCGTTCCGGCCAAGAGGATCGGCTCGGTCGCGAGCCCGCGCGAACGGCGCACCAGCAGGTTCGAGCGGACCACGAATTCCCCCTCGCGCTCGCCCGGACTCGTTCTCACGTTGGCGACGAAGCGGCGATCGACCGAGCGCGGGTTCTCGGCGAGCGTGAAGGCCGGCGTCGAAAGCTGCTGAACCCGGGCGCGGATCGACGACAGGTCGTCCTCGAACAACGGCGCTTGCGGAGCCGCCTGTCCCGCCACCGGTACTTGCGGTGCGAACGCGCGGTAATGCACGTCGGGCGTGAGCAGCTCGAGCCATGCCACGAGCCGGCCCTCGTCGAGCAGCTCGGCCTCGGCGAACAGGAACTCGGCGATCTCCCGCTCGTCCTCGGCGGTGACCTTGCTCATCGCTCCGCCTCCCCATCACGCATCCAGCGTCCCCAGGTCTTCAGGAACTGCACTTGGCTGTGCTCCGCGAAGAGCGACGGGATCATCGCTCCCGGGCCCGCGAAGTCAGGGCTGGGAGGAGTCGCGAGGCCGGCGCCGAAGTGCAGCGACTGCTTGTTGGCGATCGATCCCCGCGTCGATCGCAGGATCGACGACCACATCTCGGCATCGTCTTCCTCGAAGATGCCGCCCATGCCGAACGTCTGCACGGCGCGGCGCAGCCGCCCGTCCTTCCACTCCTGCGACGATTCCTTCTCGGTCAGGTACCAGCTCCAGCACTCGATCTTGCCGGGCTCGAGCGGCTGCCAGAGGCGCAGGTTCAGGAACGACACGGGGGGCTGATCGGGCGCCGCGTTCAGCAGCGGTTGTACCCACGACATGTTCGGGAAGATCGTCCCGACGCAGGCGAAGAGCGTCTTCAGCAGCTCGAACTGCGGGCGCCGGAGCTGCTGCTGGTAGACCGGCACCAGCTCGGGCGGGTGGCCGATGAAGTCGGGAAAGCCCGGCGGGTTCTCGATGAGCACCACGCCGTGACCGCGCTCGGTCATGACCTGGGGACTGGCCGCCCAGATCTTCTGCACCTCCGCCGGAGACGGCGAGCCCGGCGGTGCGCCGACCGCGAAGGCGCCGAGATGCGTGCGGAGCGCGTGCTGCGAATCGATGAAGTTGAGCGCCGGGAGCTTCCAGTTCGTGTCGACGATCCAACGCTGCGGCGGCGAGAGCACGGTCATCCCGCCGGGCGTCCTCTGGAAGAGCATCTCGAGGTACCAGGCGGCCTCGCCGAGCGAATCGGTCAACGATTCGGCCTCGGGATCCCACGTCGCGAACACCAGGCCGTGGAAGGTCGCGAGCTGCGCGACCGGCACGAGGCCGAGGGACGCGAACGCCTCGCGGGCGTAGAAGTGGTCGAACGACGTGCTGCGCAGCCGGCCCTGATCGTCGTACGTCCAGTGGTGGTACGGGCAGATGAAGCCCTTCGCGTTTCCGGAGTCGGCGCGGCAGACCTGCATGCCGCGGTGGCGGCAACTGTTGAGGAATGCCCGCACCTGACCGTCGAGCCCGCGCACCACCAGCACGAGATCGCTGCCCATGCGGCGGGTCACGAAATCGCCAGGGCTCGGGATCTCGGTCTCGTGCGCGAGCAGCAGCCAGCAGCGGTTGAAGATCCGTTCGGTCTCGCGCGCGAAGACCGCGGGGTCGGAGAAGATCGCGCTCTTCGCGCCGCCCTGCTCGCTCGTGCGGAGCAAATCGTCGAGGCGCGCGACCACTACGATCGCCTCGGGGAGAGACGGGTGCGAATGATCGTCGGCAGCATCGGCAAGTCCTCCTTCGAGCCCATTTCCTATGGGAGGAAGGCGAATCTCGCCAGCCGAATCGTCGGGGGGCTACCCCCGCGGGTGCCTGGCTCGGAGCCGGTCAGTGCTTGTGGGCGCGCACGCGCCGGCGCACCCGCCGTCCGACCAGGATCGGAACGAATCCCCTCACCCGGGCATCCGCAAAAGCTGCCAGTTCGGACTCGTAGACGCGTTCCACGTCGGCGGGCTCCACACGGAGCTCGCTGGCCAGGTCCACGATGGCCTTGCGGTGGACCTCGGCGGCCGTCACCTTTCCTTCGATCGTCATGCGGCCATGGTTTCTTCGCGGCGCGTCAAGGTCAAGCGCCCCCCGGAGGATGCGGTTGCGTCCCGGCGGGGACGGTGCTAGCGGCGCCGGCCTCGAAAATCCCAGAAAAGGCCTGCGACCTCGCGTGCTCCGTGCTAGTCCAATCGGATCGTTTTCGGAACCGGCCCAGCGCCCCCAACCGACGGAGATCCCATGAGCGACGCCCTCGCGATTCACCTCAAGCATCCCGACCGCTTCTTCATCGGCGGCCAGTGGGTCCAGCCCTCGACCTCCCGCATGCTCGACCTGGTCTCGCCGAGTACGGAGCAGACGATCCTCCGCGTGGCGGAGGCCCGCGAGGCCGACGTCGACCGCGCCGTGGCCGCCGCGCGCGAAGCGTTCGACAACGGGCCGTGGCCGCGCATGACCCACGTGCAGCGTGCCGAATACCTGCGCGGCATCGCCAAGGTGCTCCGCGAGCGGGCGCCCGAGATCTCGCAGGCCTGGACCGGCCAGGTCGGCGTCGTCGTGGCGTTCACCAAGCTGGCCGGCAACCGCTGTGCCGAAGTCTTCGACTGGGTCGCGAACCTCGCCGACAAGTTCCCGTGGGAGGAGGAGCGCAAGCCGTCCTACGGCAAGGGCACTGCGCTGCTGGTGCGCGAGCCGGTCGGCGTCGTGGCGGCGATCACGCCTTGGAACGCCCCGCTCGAGGTGATGACGAACAAGATCGCCTCGGCGCTGCTCACGGGCTGCACGCTGGTGATGAAGCCGTCGCCGGAGACACCGATCGAGGCCTACATCCTCGCCGAAGCGGCGGAGGCCGCGGGCTTCCCGCCCGGGGTCGTGAACCTCATCACCGCCGATCGCGAGGTCTCGGATTACCTGGTGCAGCAGCCGGGCGTGGACAAGGTGAGCTTCACGGGGAGCACCGCCGCCGGGCGGCGGATCGCGTCGGTCTGCGGATCGCGGATCGCGCGGGTCACGCTCGAGCTCGGCGGCAAGTCCGCGGCGATCGTGCTCGACGATTTCAGCACCGCGGACGCGGTCTCGAGCCTGGCGCGGAGCGGCTGCATGATGAGTGGCCAGGTGTGCGCGGCGCTCACGCGCGTGGTCGTGCCGCGCGCACGCCACGACGAGTTCGTCGAGGGCTTCGCCGAGGCCTTCAAGAAGGTCCGCGTCGGCGATCCGTTCGACGCCGGATCGCAGATGGGACCGGTCGCGATGAAGCGCCAGCTCGCGCGCGTCGAGGGCTACATCGAGAAGGGCAAGACCGAAGGCGCTACGCTCGCCGTCGGCGGCGGCCGGCCGAAGGGCCTCGATCGCGGTTACTACATCGAGCCGACGCTCTTCTCGAACGTGCAGAGCGGCATGACGATCGCCCAAGAAGAGATCTTCGGACCGGTGCTGAGCCTCATCCCGTACGACGGGCTCGACGACGCGATCTCGATCGCGAACGATTCGATCTACGGCCTGAACGGCGCGGTCTACACCAACGACAGCGACGCGGCGTACTCCGTCGCTCGCCGCGTCCGCACCGGAAACTTCGCGCAGAACGGCTTCAAGCTCGACTTCACGCTGGCGTTCGGCGGCTTCAAGCAGTCGGGCCTCGGCCGCGAGGGCGGCACGGACGGGCTCTACCCATACCTCGAGACCAAGACCGTGTTCCTGAACGCGGCGCCGACCGCGCGGGCCGCTTCCTAGCGCGCGGTCCTGCTGCCTGGCGCGGGAGGGTCTTCGGGCCCTCCCGCGAAGCACTGGGCGATCCCCATCCAGCGCGTCGCCGAGTCGCCGACGACGCGGAGATTCGTGTCCGCGACGTTCCGATTCTGCGTCACCACGTGGCAGAACTCGCTCGCGAGCCCCTCTACGCGGTCCGTCTCCGAAGGCTCGTTGAACTCCCAGATCTCACCCGACGGCGCCGTCAGGCGAACGTAGGGCTCGGGGCTCGGCGGCGTGAGCTTCCGGTTGACGAACGTCCAGCCGAACGTCCGGACGCCGATCACGGCGATGTGCTTGATGCGGTCGCCGTAGACGCGGGGCTTCGCTTGCAGATCGTAGATGTCCTGCGAATGCGCCCAGGTCTCCATGAGGCGTGCCGTGGTGAACATGCGGACGCCCATGTCGGGCCCGAACCACGGCAGGCGCGCCTTCGGGTCGAGCGCCGCGAGACGATCGCACATCTCGTTGAAGTAGTTCTCCCAAGTCGTCAGCAGCGCCGGTCCGTCGAGCGCACCGAACTGCTCGCGGGTCACGCCGCGCAGGCCCTGGCCGCTCTGCATGGCGGCGACGAACGGTGCGACGAAGGCATTGAAGTCGTCGCGCGAGCGAAGCGACGCGACCGCGGACTTGTCGCTGAAGTGGAGATGGGCGACGACGTCCCACGGCGTCCAGCTCTTGAACGGAGTGGGGCGCGACCAGTCCTCCGCGCGCAGCGTTCGGAACAGCGCCCCGGCTTCGGCGCCTTCGGCTCGTAGGTCTTCGACTTCCTGGATCGTCATGGGCATGGCTCCTCGCGCGCGCCGCCGGCGCTGTCAAGACGGTCGGCTCTTGCTTCGAAGAGGCGCGCTGCGCATGACTCGGTGAGGCACATCGCCGACGCTCGCTCGTGCGGGCAGAGCGGCGATCCAGCATCGGAGACTCGAAATGGCAGACGCGAAGGTTCCCGCCGGGATGCCGGGATGGATCCAGAAGCACGCGAAGCAGTACCTCGAGAGCGGCGGTCAGGACGGGCACATGTGGGACTCGAGCGCCGTCGGCGGTCCGGGGCTGATCCCGACCCTGCTGTTGACGACGACCGGCCGGAAGTCCGGCACGAAGCAGACCGTGCCGCTGATCTACGGAAAGACGGCACGCGGCGTGGTGATCATCGCCTCGAAGGGCGGTGCCCCCGAACACCCGGGCTGGTATCGCAATCTCGAAGCCAGCCCCGAGGTCGAGGTGCAGGTCGGAACCGAGCACTTCCACGCCACGGCTACGACCGTGGAAGACCCGGAGCGCGCGAAGCTCTGGGATCAGATGGTCGGGATCTATCCGCCGTACACGGCGTACCAGCAGAAGACGCCGCGGCGAATTCCCGTGATCGAGCTCGTCCGCAAGGCCTGAGCGCGCCGCGACGAAGCTAACCCGGTCGGCGAATCGCCGGCCGGGTGCGTGGTCGTGGGGGAATTCCCCCGGACTCGTCGCCTTCCTCGTCGCTCTTGCCGCGGCGCCGGACGAGCTCCAGTCGTCGCTCGCCGGTCGCGCGGATCACCGGACGCTCGCGAGAGCGCGGATCTTCGTAGACGAGGATCATGAGCCACATGCCGAGCGAGCCCCCGGCCATCGCGGCGCAGACGAGGCCCCAACCCGGTAACTCTCCCACGACCCGGATCGCAGCGGCGAACGTCCAAACGGCGACCACAAGACAGGCCATCTCGAAGCTCCTCGTCCGCTTTCACCATAGCAGAAGCAAGGGCCAGTTTCTCCGACTCTCTCGCCGCGTGACCGTGCCGGTGACGAAGGCTCACTCGTCGTCGGGTTCGCGCCGATGGTCGATGTGCTCGGCGACGAAGTGCGACACGGTGGGTCGTCCCTCGCCTTCGTGGAATGCGCGTGCCAGGTCGATCACGATGCGGTCCGCGACCGTGACCCGCTGGTGCTGGCGCAGGTGCTCGGCCCAGGAATCGGTCGTGAACGCCTCGAGATAACGATCGGGGTCGGCGGGGTCGCGGAACAGATCCCAGCGGATCGCTCCGTCGCGGAGGCGGATCGGCCGGACCGCCTGCATCGCCCGCAGGAAGCCCGGCGCACGTTCCGCGGAGACTCGGTATTCGACGAGGACGAGCACGGGTCCGTCATCCGGTCCCGGCCGCGTGACGGCCACCGGGTCCGGTGCCGGGGCGCCGGGTGAGAGATCGAAGGCGGTGGTGTCGGGAAGCGGAAAGCGGCGCCCGACGACGAGGCCGAGCCCGAACGTCGCCGCCGCGAGCGTGAGCGCCACGCCGTCGCCGAAGTGCTCCGCGACCGCACCCCACGATGCGCTGCCGATCGCCATGCCTCCCTGGAACACCAGCATGAACACCGCGACGGCGCGCGCCTGGACCCAGCGCGGTGCGCCGGTCAGAACAGACACGCTGAAACCCGCCATGATCGCGACCCAGGCGAAGCCGGCGAGCAGCATCATGGCGCAGAGCGGGACGAGGCCGTGGAGGACGCCGAGCGCGAGCGTCGCGATGCCGAAGCCCGCGGTGGCCGCACTCGCGATCGTCTCGGCCGACCAGCCGATCCGCAGTTTCGGCAGCAGGGTCGCGCCGACGAGGGCGCCGAGGCCGAGCGACCCCTGGAGCGCGCTGAATCCGAGCGCCGAGAACCCCAGCCCCTGGCGCGCCACCACCGGCATCAGCGACCACAGCGCCGCGGCGGGAAAGACGAACAGCGCCGAGCGCACGAGCACGGAATGGAGCGTCCCCGAGTGGCGCACGTAGCGCCAGCCGGCTCGGATCGCGCCGCCGAAGTCTTCGACCGGCAGATCTCCCGCGGGCGGCGTGCGCTTCCACCGCCACACGGCGAAGATGACCGCGACGAACGACAGCGCGTTCAGCAGGAACACCCAACCGGCGCCGCCGGCAGCGAGCGTGAGCCCTGCGAGCGCCGGGCCGAGCGCGCGCGCGATGTTCACCGACACGCTCGACAGCGCGACCGCAGACCCGAGCGCGCGCGCCGGGACGACCTCCGGCACCATCGCTTGCCACGCGGGGGCACCGAGCGCGGATCCCAGCCCGAGCGCGAAGGTGGCTCCGAGCAGCAGCGCCGGCGTCGCCCGGCCGCCGAACGCGAACAGCGCGAGGATCGTGGCGGCGAGCAGCATCCACAGCTGCGTCACCAGCAGCAGCCGCCGGCGATCGACGACGTCCGCGAGCGCCCCCGCCGGCAGACCGACCAGGAAGACCGGAAGGCTCGTCGCCGTCTGCATCAGCGCGATCATCGTCGCCGAGGTCGTGAGCTCGGCCATGAACCACGCGCCGCCCACGTTCTGCATCCACGTGCCGACGTTGGAGACGACCCCCGCGAGCCAGAGCTCGCGGAACACGGGCTCGCGCAGCGGCGCGAGGATCGAGGCGTCGGCGGGCGGAGGCGCCGCGGCGCTGCCGTCTTCGGGGCGGTTTCTCATTTCACGCAGTGGGGAGAGATGCTTTCTCCATTTCAGGAGCCGGTATAGAGGCTGGAGCGATCCGAATCGACCGGAAGTCGTACCGAGATCGGGCATTTTCACCCGCTTCGAGGGCGCCCGCGGATCGGCACGGCTGTTGCGTCGCGGAAGAGATCCCGTAGACCGTAGCCAGGAGATCCTCATGACCGAG
>JACXTT010015060.1_pt1 | contig 10057 bp, 4 predicted proteins | sample 9270951 | NCBI WGS metagenome assembly JACXTT01 (sample SAMN15532306, study PRJNA645909) | rock metagenome | isolation source: weathered quartz diorite | place: Puerto Rico | collected 2017-06-21
CTACGGAGCCTTCAAGTATTGGAAAACCGACGCCAGCCAGCGCGACAAGCTGCCTTGGTTCGCGCAAGTCTGGTTCTGGCTGCCGGCGCTCGCGCTCGTCGGCGCGGTCGCCTTGAAGGATGCGGGCGGCGTGGTGGTGCCCACCGCGCTCAAGAAGCCGCTCGATGTCGCCGAGGCGCTGGAGAACAAGATCAGCGGCCTGGTCGCCGCCGGCGCGTTCGTGCCCATCGTGGCGAGCGTGTTCGGCTCCGACGCGGTGAAGGAAGCCATCGCCGGCAACGCGATGTTCGCCTCGCTCGGCATCTCCGGCATCTTCAACGTGCTCATGGTGCCCTTCGCCATCATCGCCTTCGCCGTGGTCTGGCTCTCTGCGCACGCCATCAACATGCTCATCCTCATCAGCCCGTTCGCCACGGTGGACGCGGGCCTGAAGGCATTCCGCACCTTCCTGCTCTCCACCGTCACCGTCGCGGGCTTCGCGAACCCGATGGTGGGCCTGGTCTGGTCGCTCATCATCATCGTCGCCAGCTACTTCCTCGCGGGCTGGGCCTTCCGGCTCACGGTCTGCGGGACGCAGTTCATCTGGGATTATCTCACATTTGGCCGGATGCGCTTCAAGCCGGACGCGAAAGGCAACGCCGTGTTCCTCGCGCGCGAGATCAACAAGGTTCCCATCCGCACCTACGGCACGCTCGCGCGCAACGAGGCCGGCGAGCTGGTCTTCACCTACCGTCCGTGGCTCGTGCTCGCGCCGCGGACACTCATACTGCCGAAGGCGAACTACGCCGTGGGCAAAGGCGTCTTCCACAGCGAGATCGTCGCGGTGAACGGCGGGGAGCACGCCGCCGTCTTCACGTTGCCGCCGCGCTACAGCACCCACGAGGAGGCGCTCTCGCAGTGCTATGGCTGGGGCGCGACGACCGACGTGGGCATCATCGCCGGGCTGAAGGCCATCGGGCGCTTCATCGGCGAGTTGTGCGGCTTCAGCGCGAAACCGGCGACGGCGGTGTAACTGACTTCCGCCATGCGCTTGTCTTTGCTTCGCCTCCCGCTGCTGGTTGCTTTGTTTGCCAGCGCGCTCGCCGGCTGCAAGCCCGCTGACAAGGAGGAGCTGCTCGTCAAGTCCGACGAGCGCTATCTGCCGATGGTCGGCAAGCCTTCGCCGCCGCTAAAATTCAAGGCGCTCGATGGCCGCGAGGTGGACCTGGAAAAACTGAAAGGCAAGGTCGTCCTGCTCGACTTCTGGGCCACTTGGTGCCCGCCGTGTTTAGAGGAAATTCCACATGTCCGCGACGCCTACGAACGTTTCAACAAGGAAGGTTTCGAGATCGTCGGCGTGAGCTTTGACGCAGACCGGCAGCGACTGGAGGACGTGGTGAAGCGCGAGAATCTCAGGTGGCCGCAATACTTCGACGGCGGCGGGCAGGAAGCCGCGCCGGGCAAGACCTTCGGCATCAGGCACTGGCCCTCCATGTGGCTCTTGGATCGCAACGGCGTCGTCCGCTACATCAGCGCCGGCGCGGGGCTGGACCGAAAAATCACCGCGCTGCTCAAGACCAGTGCCAACCCCGTCACCACTGCGCGCGGCGTCTTCGAGAACAAGGCCGCGCTCGACCGGAGCGGGGACGAGCCGGCCAAAGCCGCCGCCGCTGCCAAGCCCGGCGGCCCCCTCTCGCCGCCCGGTGCGCCACAGGACGCCGCCTATCTCCAGTGGCTCGGCAAGCCCTTCCCCGCGCTCAAGTTCACGGCCATTGATGGCCGGCAGGTGGACACCGACAAGCTGCGCGGTCGCGTGCTGCTGATTGATTTCTGGGCGACGTGGTGCCCGCCCTGCATGGCGGAGATTCCGAACGTGAAGACGGTTTACGAGCGCCACAACAAGCAGGGCTTTGAAATCATCGGGGTCAGCGCCGATGAGAACCGCGCCGACCTGGAACGCGTCGTGCGCGAGAAGGGCATGACGTGGCCGCAGCACTTCGAGGGGCGCACCGGCGAAGTCCCGAACCTCCGCCGCTACGGCGTGCAACACTTCCCCTCCATGTGGCTGGTGGACAAGCAGGGCATCATCCGCGATGTGACCGGAGCCGTGGCGCTCGACGAGAAAGTCGCGCGGCTGCTCGCTGAAAGCGGCTCCCCGACGCCAGCGGCCAGCGAGCCGCCCAAGGCCAACGCACCGGTCGGCGCGGAGTTGCTCCCGCGCACCAACACAACCGCGGGCGTGAAACCGGCGCCGGCATCCGTTCCCGCAACGCCCGCCTCCGCCGCCGTTCCGGCTGCCGCTCCACGCGTCCCCGAAAAAAAACTCGGCGATTACTCCATCAGCGTGAAGAACATCACCATCAGCGCGACGCGCAGCACCGCGCTTCTGCAAATCGGCCCGACCACCTACACGGTCGCGCCCGGCACGGAGCTCGTCTTCCCGTCCGGCGGCGCGCAGCGCAAGGCCCGCTGCGATTCGATTGAGCGCAGCGCCGTGGTCCTTTCCGTCGAAGGCACAACGGAACCGCTGCGGCTGGTGCTGCCTTGAGTTTGCTACGTGCGCAGCTTTGGCTGCACGCCGAGGGTGCCGCGCAGAGCGGCGAGATGTTCGGCGGTGGACGCACGGCGCAGTTCGGCCCAAGCAGTGTCGAGACGGTCGCGGATGTTGAGCTGCGAGGAGACGCCGCTGGTGTTCGACCGGGCGATGAACGCTTCGAGGTTCTTCACACGGCGCTGCCAGAGCTTCACGTCGGCGGCCTGCTTCGCCTTCAACCGCTCTGCATACCAGTCGCTCGCCAGCAGCGATTCGCGGGTGAAGAGGGCGCGGATTTCGGGATGGCCGAGGTCGCGGCCCTCATGCTGGCCATCGCGCATGATGTGGAGCAGCGCGCGCAGCGGCGGACAGGCGAGTTCGATGCCGTCATCGGCAAAATAGTGTTCCGCCACGCGGCGCGCGGTGGAGACGATGTTGTCCACGCCGTCGGCAAAGACCGCTGCATCCTGCAGCTCGGGCCGCAGCATCTCGTCGGTGAAGACGCTGTGCGGGTAGTTGAAGACGCGTCCGAAGTAGTGGCGGACAAAACGCCCGGTGATGCGCCAGCCAAGGCGGCTCGCGAGCACGCGCCGGCCGTTGAAGTCGAAATCTTCGCAGCGTTCCAAGTGGCCCTCGCGTTTGAGGAACTCAGGGTCACGCTCCTCGGGGCCGAGGCGGCACCACAGCTCCGGCACGAGCAGGCTGATGTCGTGGTCCACGCGCACCTTCGGGCCGACGTGGCCGGCGCAGGTGAGGAACACGTCGCCGCCAGTGAGGATGTAGCTCACCAGCGCGGCGTTGAGATCAATGATGGGATGCAGCGCATTGAACGGGCCTTTGGTCAGCGCGCCCTCGGAACCCGCGCCAGTGGTGGACGGCGACTTGCCGGTCATGCTGGAGATGAACTCGATGAACAACTCCGGCAGTTCGAGATGGTGAATGGGATTGAAGACGCACAACGGGCTTACGCCCGGCTCCGGCGGGTTGTTGCGGCGGCCCGGCAGCACGGCGTTGACGGGCCGGCGCAGCGGCGCGCTCGTCGGCAATCGGCGGAAGAGGCGCGTGGCCACCTCGGCGAGATGAACTTCGCGCGGGTGGACGAGATCCTGCCGGTTCTGAAGGTAGCGCGGGTTCTTCGTCATCTTGCCGTCCACGAGGCGCGGCTGCGCGGAGCTGACGAAGAACTTGGGCCGGCCCGGCTCATTCGCGGCGGCGCGGATGAGGTCGGCCATTGGCGGCGAGAACTTCACGAAGTTGATGCTGTCCTCCAGCTCGTGCTGCGCGTCGGCGCGCGTGAGCGGCTGGTAGTTGGAGAAGAAGTTGCCCGGCTGCGCGAAATCGCTCTCCGCCTGCTGGTCGTAGCCGCGATGAATGGCGTCATCGGGGCGCTGGAAGAGGCGGAACTCGCAGTTCTGGACGAACTTAAGCGAGCGATCCGTGGCTGCGGACGCTGCGAAGGAGGCGCGTGTGAGGAAAGCAGTCGCGCCGCTTAGTGGGGCAGCCGTCCCGGCTGCCTCAGCGGGCATCTTGCCCGCGTTCATCTTCTGCTCCGACGCGGGCGAGACGCCGGCTGGGGTAGGCTGGAAGCCTGCCCCACTGCCCGGCACCACCACGCTCGCGCTGATGTCGTCCTCCTGCTGGAGTTTCATCGCGGGATGGAAGTCCTTGCGCAGGCTGAACACGCGCCACGCGCCGTCGGTGTCGAAGCCCACGCGCAGGTAGGTCGTCGTCAGCTTGCGGTTGTCGCACTTGAGCTCGTTGCCGGGCACGCCATTGACCACATCCACGCTGAAATGTTCGCGCCAGGCCTTGCCCCACTCGGCTTTGTGGAAGCGCTTCACCACGAAGACCAGCTCCTTCACATACTGCGGGATGCCCTCCAGCCACTCGTTGAACTCGTCCGAGTAATCGCGCGGCGACGGCGTGAGCAGCTTGATGACCGAACCGAGCGACCGTTCGCGCGAGAGCAGCGGGCGCAAATCAGTGCCGTTGCGCGCGGGGTCGCGGAAGCGCTGCGAGTAATCGCGCGAGAGCAGCTTGGCGACCTTGTCGAAGTCCCGCTTGAAGTCGGCGACAAACACCGGGCCTTGCAGAATCGCGTCGGAGAGCGACTTGGAAATCTCGGATTTGCCGCCGCCGGAGACGGTGCTGGGCTTGTGGCAGAAGGTGCCTTCGCCGCGTGTGCCGACCAGCCGCCAGATGCGGTTCGGAGGCTTCTCCATCTGGAGCCGGTAGCCGCTGGGCCGCACGTAGGTGTGGCCGGCGAGGAGCTTGATGCTCTGCGGGCCGAGGCCGTTGGTCCAGGTCACCAACTGCGTGCGGAGGTCAAAGCTCGCGTCCTCCGGCACGTAGAAGATGTCGGCAAACTTGCGGTCCACCGCGTAACCCTCCGGCTTCAGCTCCATTACATCCGCGAAGAGCGCCGCCGCGTCCTCGAAGGAATGGCCGCGCTGCTGGACGTGGATGCCGCCGGCGAATTCCTCGCCCAAATCGTAGCTCGGGAAGACCAGCGCGCCGCCCGAGTGCTCCTCCTCGCACAGGCCGAAGAGATTCGCGGCGAAGCTGATTTGCGTCTTCACCTCCTTCTTGCAGTAGCCGAAGTAGTTGTCCGCGATGAGCGTGACGATGATGCCAGACTCGTCGCGCGCGGTGAGCTTGAAGGCGGAGCCGTCGTTGTAGAGTTCGCGCTCGTCGCGCCAGCACATGCCGTCGCGGCGCTGGCGTTCCGTGGCCTTGTCCCACGGCGGCAGGCCGGCGTCTTTCTTCGTCACGGTGATGAGATGCGGCGCGAGGATGACGCAGCCGGTGTGACTGGTCCAATGTTCCACGTCGAGCGCCGCGTCGTTGACCGGCAGGTAGGGGTCGCCCGCGTTGCCGAAGATGCTTTCGACGAAGTCGAGGTTGCTGACAAGGTTGCCTGGCGCGAAGAAACGAATCTCCATCGTCTTCTCCGTGCAGAAGCCGGGCACGGCAGGGCACACGAGCGGGCGCAGCAGCAGCGAGACAAAACACTCCGCCGGCTCCGGCTGCGACGCCGTGAAGGGCAGGTGCAGCAATTTCTGCGGCGGGTTCAGCGCGAACTGGAGCATCCGTCCGAACGTGCGCACGGGCACCGCCTTCTTGTCGTCGGGAATTGGCAGGCCGCCCTCGGCGACGTGGAAGACGCCCGCTGTCGTGCGCCGGTCCTTGGCCGGGTTGTGCAGCACGCCCTGCCGCACGCGATACGAGCTGACGATGTCGGAGACGAATTCATCCTTGTCCGGCGGCAGCGACAACGCGCGCGCGACGCCGTGACGGTCGAGCACAAAGGTCTGGTGCGGCAGCCTCACCGACACGCCGGTCTCGTGGAGGTATTCGTCGAGGAATTGCTGGATGCGCCAGTCCACGGGTGCCTGATAATCCGCCAGCAACCGTTCCGTCTCACGATGCCGCGCGAGCAGCGACTCCGTGAGGTCGCGGAACTCCGCCGCGTCCGCCGTGGCCAGCGTGGGGCAGCCGAGCGCGGCGAGCTTGAGGTTGATGTAGGTGACGAGCTTGGGATCCGTGAGCGGGGAAGCGTCGCCGCCGAGTCCGAGGGATTTCTGGAGGTCGGCGTTCATGCCGGCGGCGACTGTAGGGAGTCGGCCCGTCGCCGGGCAAATGACATTTTTATGGATTCAGGGAGAAAGAAACTCATCCCCGCCCAGCCGGCTACGCCAGCACGCCCTTCACGATCTCCGCCTCGCGCTCCAGGCCGCTCAGGCGCATGTCCACGCCGAGGTGTTTGAACGTGAGCTTCAGGTGGTCCACGCCCATCAGGTGCAGGAGCGTGGCGTTGAGGTCGTTCAGGTGGACGGGGTCTTTCACCACGTTGTAGCTGAAGTCGTCGGTCTCGCCATAGGTGAGGCCGCCCTTGACGCCGCCGCCGGCCAGCCACATGCAGAAGTTCCGCGGGTGATGGTCGCGGCCATACTGGTCCTTCTTCAGCGTGCCCTGCGAATACACCGTGCGCCCGAACTCGCCGCCCCAGACCACGAGCGTGTCCTTGAGCAGGCCGCGCTCCTTGAGGTCCGCGAGCAGCGCGTAAGTCGGCTGGTCGGTGTCGGAGCACTGGGCCTTGATGTCCTTGGGCAGGTTGCCGTGCTGGTCCCAGCCGCGGTGCAGAATCTGCACCACGCGCACGTCGCGCTCGGCGAGCCGGCGCGCAAGCAGCGCGCTGTGCGCGAAGGTGCCGGGCTTCGTGACCTCCGGGCCGTAGCGCTCAAGGATGTGCTTCGGCTCGCTCTTCAAGTCCACCAGCTCCGGCACGCTCGTCTGCATGCGGAAGGCCATTTCATACTGCGCGATGCGTGTGGCCGTCTCGGGATCGCCGAAGCGCGCGTGGTTCATCGCGTTCAGCTTGCCGAGGCCGTCGAGCCTCGCGCGGCGATTGTCGGCCTCGACGCCGGGCGGGTTCTGGATGTAGAGCACCGGGTCCGCACCGCTGCGGAGCGCGACGCCGTTGTGCTTGGTGGAAAGAAAGCCGCTCTGCCACATGCGCGTGAAGAGCGCCTGCGCCGCCGCGCCGCTGGACCAGCTCGGCGTGAGGACAACGAAGCTGGGCAAATCATTGTTCTCGCTGCCGAGGCCGTAGCTCAACCACGAGCCGAGGCTCGCGCGGCCGGGCACCTCGCTGCCGGTCATCACGAACGTGCAGGCGGGGTCGTGGTTGATGGCCTCGGTGTGGATGCTGCGGATGACGGCGAGTTCGTCGGCCATCTTCGCCGTGTGCGGGAGCAGCTCGCTGACCCAGGTGCCGGCCTTGCCGTGCTGGGCGAACTTGAACATCGAGGGCGCGACCGGCAGCCGCGCCTGGCCGCTGGTCATGGTGGTGATGCGCTGGCCCTTGCGGACGGAGTCGGGCAGGTCCTTGTCGAAGTGCGCCTCGAGCTGGGGCTTGTAATCCCACATGTCAATCTGCGACGGCCCGCCGTTCATGTGCAGGTAGATGAGCCGCTTGGCCTTGGGCGCGTGGTGCGGCATGCCGGTGAGTGCCGCGTGGACGCGCGGGCCTTTGGACTTGGTGGGCGCGGCTGCGGCATCGCGCATCATCGCGGCCAGCGCGAGCGAACCGGCGCTCAAACCGGCGGCACGGAAGAACTGGCGGCGGGTGTGGGCGAGGAGGTAGTCGTGGAGGGGGTTCATGGGAAAGTAATCAGTGTTCAGTTTTCAGTGTTCAGTGGGTCGGCGGTGCCACGAGTGGCGAAATAGTGGTCGGGCGTTTCGCGGAGGGCGGTGGTGAACTCGTCGGAACAGAAGGATTCCCAGTCGTTCATCATCTCGCCCAACATGCTGCCGACTTCCTTCGCCAGTGAACCGATGTGGTGCGCCTCCTCGCGGCTGATGTAGCCATCGTCAAAGGCGGCGATGGTCCAGTGCTGGGTTTCCATCTGCTCGCCATCGGCATCGGACAGCTTGCTGACAAAGCTCTTCGGGTAGCGCCGCTTGGCCCACGACTCCGAAATCTGCGCGCCAATGCTTCGAGCTGCCCGCCTCCACTGATCGGTGAGCGAGTAAGTCTCCTCTTTCGGAAACCGCTTGGTGATTTTGAACACCTCCCGCGAAAGCACCCGCGCCTTCTGATAAACACGCAGCTCATGGAAGCTCCGCGCATAAGGCAACGCTCCCGGTGCCCGCCCGGCCCCGTCCGCCTTCGGAACTGAATACTGAACACTGTTCACTGAATACTCTCAGTTCTTCGTCACCACTTCATCCAAGTTCAGAATCAAGTTAGCCACCATCGCGTAGGCGGCAAGTTCACCCGCGTCCAGCGTCGCGTCCGGCTTGGACTCGCCGAAGGAGATGGCCTTCTTCGCGGCGTCGGCGCGGCCTTGATATTTGGCCCACTGGGTGAAGAGCGTGTCGTTGAGCACGGCGAGTTCGGCCTTCGTCGGCGGGCGGGCGGTGGCGAGGCGGAAGCCCCAGGCGAGGCGTTCCTCCGCGTGGCTGCCGCCTTCCTTCATCATGCGCTGGCCGAACGCGCGCGCGGCCTCGAAGTGCTGCACGTCGTTCATCAGCACGAGCGCCTGGAGCGGCGTGTTGCTGCGCTCGCGGCGCACGCAGAACTGCTCGCGGCTCGGCGCGTCGAAGGTCGTCATGCTCGGCGCGGGCGCGGTGCGCTTGATGAACGTGTAGAGGCTGCGCCGCCAGAGCGACTCGCCGTCGTCGCGCTTGTAGGTCTTGGTGTTGCTGCCGGAGTAGGCCACTGGCTCCCAGATGTTGTCGGGCTGGTAGGTGCGCACGCCCTTGCCACCGAGGGTCGGCACCAGCAGGCCGCTCACGGCGAGCGCGTTGTCGCGGACCATCTCGGCGTCGAGGCGGAAGCGCGGGCCGCGCGCGTAGAGGCGGTTCTCCGGGTCGGCGGCAATCTTCTGCGGCGTGGCCTTCGAGTCCTGCCGGTAGGTCGCGGAAGTCACGAGCAGTTTCATGAACTGCTTCACGTCCCAGCCCTGCTCGCGAAATGTCACCGCCAGCCAGTCGAGCAATTCGGGATGCGACGGCGGCTCGCCCTGCGCGCCGAAGTCGGAGGAAGTCTTCACCAGCCCGGTGCCGAAGAGCTGCTGCCAGAAGCGGTTCACCGTCACGCGCGCGGTGAGCGGGTGCTGCGGGCTGACGAGCCATTTCGCGAACGCGAGCCGGTTGGTCGTGTCGGCCTTGGGCAACGGCGGGAGCACGGCCGGCACGTTGGGCCAGACCTGCTGCCCGGGCTTGTTGTATTGGCCGCGCACCATCACGAAGCTGTCGCGCGGCTTCTCCAAATCCTTCCAGATGAAAGTCGCCGGGATGGCCTTGTCGAAGTCGTCGCGCGCCTTGACAATCGGATCCTTCTCGCCGTGCAGCTTTTCGAAGTCGGGCCGCGTCGTGTTGCAGACGAACTCGAAGTAGTAGTCGCGCAGCCGCTGGTTCTCCTCGGGCTTGCGGTCCTCGGGCTTCACCGAGCGGAACAGTCGCTTCACATCGTCGGGCACGTTGTTGAGCACCTTGCCCTGGTTTTCCTTGAGCCACACGGCGAGCGACTCGTTCGGATCTTTCGAGGGGTTGCTCTCGCCCGTCACGCCGACCTTGTCCCAATAGACCGTGCCGCGGAACAGCGTGAAGGCGAGGCCCTTGATCTTGTCGCCGGCCTTGAACCCGAGCTGCGACGCGGCGAACTCCAGCTTCACCCACTCGCCGGTCTTGGGCAGGTCGCCGAGGCGCTTGCGCTCGTTCGTGTTGCGCTCGCCGAAGTCAATCGCGTCCTTGTCGCCCCAGACGGCGCGGTGCGACCAGTCGCCGGTGTTGAACTGGAGCATCACGGCCTTCGGCGGGTCCTGCGGGTCGAGGAACACGTGGAGGAAGACCTTGCCGTTGGGCGGGATCGTGAATGGCGTCTTGAGGTCGGAGAAGAAGTCCTGGCCCACGGCCGGGTCGGTGCGCTTGAGCGCGCGCTTGCCGGCGAGAACCTTGCCGTCCTTTTCCGTGACCCACTTCGCGCTCTTCGCCTCGCCGCTGGCCTCGACCTTCGCGCCGGCGGGGAAGTCGTCGTCC
>JACXTT010015061.1_pt1 | contig 10057 bp, 6 predicted proteins | sample 9270951 | NCBI WGS metagenome assembly JACXTT01 (sample SAMN15532306, study PRJNA645909) | rock metagenome | isolation source: weathered quartz diorite | place: Puerto Rico | collected 2017-06-21
GCCGTCCAACTCGAAGCGGGCGTCATCGGCGGCAAGATCTACCTGGCTGCGTATGCCCAGCACCTGGGTGCGACCGGGCTGACCTTTTTCGACGATGATGTAATTACATTCTTTTCACCACACGCAAAGGACAAGAGTGCCATCTTCCTGCTCGCGATTGGCAAGCCGCTGAAATGCAAACCACAGTAGGGCTAACTCCCGGTTTGTCGGGTGCATTCGATAGGTCGATGCAACACCATCTAGGAACTAATCTGTTCAAAGGTGGTGTTTATGACCCAACGAAAACGATCGAGACTTTCGCCTGCGGGTGGCGCCGATGGAAGTGCGGGCAGTCCCAGCACGAGATTGGGCGCGCTTATGGCAGGCCACATCCCACCATTCGCAAGTTGTTGTTGCCAACTGGCGGCATAGCTCCCGCCTCTCGTCGCCGCTCGCGGTTGGCACTCACCCTGGCTGAGCGAGAAGACATCTCACGAGGAATCGCCTCTGATTCGTCGATTCGTGAGATCGCTCGACTCCTGAGACGATCCGCCTCTGCGGTGAGCCGGGAGATCGTGCGCCACGGTAAGCGTCCTGCTTATCGTGCCCACGATGCAGATCGCCAGGCATGGATCTCGGCATTGCGCCCGAAGCGTTGTCTTCTGGCCAGCAACCGCAAGTTGCGGGACATGGTTGCGAGTAAACTGATCCTGGACTGGTCGCCGGAGCAAGTTTCCGGATGGCTGAAGACCCGCTATCCCAACGACGAAAGCATGCGCGTGTCCCACGAGACCATCTACCGCAGCCTGTTCATTCAAGCGCGAGGAGTGCTGGAAAAAGAGCTGATGGACCACCTGCGGTCCAAGCGGCGCATGCGCCGCTCGCGACATGCCAGCGAACATGGACACTCACGGGGGCAGATCGGCGATGCCGTCTCGATTCGAGAAAGACCCGCGGAGGCGGAAGACCGAGCGATTCCCGGCCACTGGGAAGGTGACCTGCTGGCCGGTGGAAAGAACAGCTACATCGCGACGTTAGTGGAGCGGCATTCACGGTTTCTCATGCTAATCCAGGTGCCCAGCAAAGACACGGCGGTGGTCGTGGCGGCATTGAGCAAACGTGTTCGTAAACTTCCGGCAACCCTGCGGCGTTCGCTGACTTGGGATCGCGGACTGGAGATGGCTAAACACAAGGAATTTACAGTCGCAACCGATGTGCAGGTGTACTTCTGCGATCCGCAGAGTCCCTGGCAGCGTGGCACGAACGAAAACACTAATCTGCTCCTACGGCAATACTTCCCGCGAGGAACCGACCTGTCCTCCATCTCTCAAGCGCAGCTCGACCAGGTCGAGCTGCGCTTGAATCAACGCCCTAGAAAAACTGTTCTCTCCACCATCATTTCCAGCAACGTACACACAGGTGATTCGCGACTTCGTCGCGTTTATCTCTGATCCCGTCGCGGCTAGAGCTGCCTCACACGAAGTCCACCCACCCTCGAAAGAATCCAGCCGTTGCATCTTCGTAAGCGGGTTGGAGAAATAAATTGAGCGTTTCTTGTTCGTTGTAGTCTTTCAACCCAAACGGATCCATCAAATTCACAGGGCTGCTGTGTACGTAGGCATAAAAATCGACGCCTCCGGTGAAACGTAAGGGGTCTTCGGAAATGAAGCGTTGTAACTGCGGGTTGTAGTATCTGGCGCGGTTGAAATACAAACCCGTGGCGTCAAGTTCGCGGCCGGTATAGGCGAAGCTGTTAGTTGTGGCCGCGCCAGTCGTTGTGGCATTGCCAAAGGGCTCGAAAGTGTACGAAGTCTGGGCCGTACCGGTTGAATCCGTCAGTGTTAGCGTGTTGCCGAGCGCATCGGTCAGGAAACTGCGCGTCCCTGCAGAATCGGTCCGCTGGAACACTTCGTCGACTCCACCGCTAAGAGAGTTCCCTGTAACCGTTGTGCCTGATAGTTCCTGCACCGGGTTTGCGCTATCATAGACGAAACCCGTTTGCGTGCTGAGGACGGTTTTGCTGGTGCGGCGCCCGAACGGATCGTACGAGAAGCTTGCCGTGTTGCCCGAATCAATCTGGGTCAGACGGTTGCGAGCGTCCCACATATAGCTGTGCGTCCCGTCGCTCGTCATGTTGCCGTTGGGGTCGTAGAACAGATTTGCCGTGCCCCACGTGGTAAGCTGGTTGTTGGCGTTATACGCCGTCTGGTTCACAGCACTTTGCTAGTGAGGGCAACCCTTGATAAGAGTCCATAGCCCGTCGTAACCGAAAATCGATCCGCCCACCACAAACGCGGTAAACAACCAGAACAATTTCCAATCCCGTTTCCCGAAGTAATTCGTGGAGAGAACTAATCCTACAATCATCAACCCGATTCCGTTGTACGCCTCGAAAGCAGCATAGAAAACACACTCGGCTTTGCTGCCGAGAGAACCGATGTGCGCCAGAAACTCTGATTTAGGACCAGTTGCTTGCACCAAGCCGGACGCACCTGCAAAAATCGCCAAGAGTCCACCGCCGATCAGCCAGGTTCGCCCATACCAAGGCGAGACTCTAGTCCTTGCGGAGAGACCAACAGTAAACCGGCGGCCGAAAATGCCTCCCGCTACAAGTAAAAGACCGAAGGTGAGGGCTAATACGCTGCCAAGCAATGCTTTAAGCCTCTTGGGTATTCACCGCTATCGCATTTGCTGAAGGCAGGTCGCTGCGCTCGTGAAATTGACCGCCCATCCACCGCCACCGCCCACTCGGAATGGCCCACCACCACCCAATCCATCACCGTAGAAACCCATAGCGAGGCCATTGTTGCTATACCCAAGGAGTAAATCCAACTCAGCTTCACCCTTGGCTAATCCAAAATTTCCACCTTCTTCCAGCAATGGCAAGAACACGAGACCTTCCTCCGGTTTTCTTCCCTTCATTACTACGCCACCGCCAATCCTGTCGCCTCCCACCTCATAAAGCTGAGAACTGTCGAGTCCGTCTACATGCCAACCATCTGGCCCATTGCTATAGTGCACGTCGTCTAGACGGAAAGCACCTCCGGAGATTCCGGAATCACTCTCCAATCCACCTCCGTAGAACCTGAAGGAATCAGCGCTACACACTGCCGGAATGTAGTTAGCATGGTTGAGCGCGAAATTCCCTATCGCATCACCTAGAGAATTTAAGTCAATCATCTTGCCGCTCGCATCAGTGTGATTCGTGGGCGAATTCCTGGTGTGGGCGTAGATATTTATATCTCCTCCGTTCAGTCCAATGGGATCTTCAGAGATGAACCGTTGCAGTTGCGGGTTATAGTATCTGGTGCGGTAGAAATAGAGGCTAGTGGCGTCGAGTTCACGACCGGTATAGGTGAAGGTGTTTGTTGTCGCGGCGCCGCCTACGGTCGCGTTGCCAAATGGCTCAAAGGTGTACGAGGTTTGGACGGTGCCTGTAGAATCCGCCAGTGCGAGCGTGCTCCCAAGAGCGTCTGTGAGAAAATGCCGCGCACCAGCGGAATCTGTTCGTGTGAAGTACTCGTCCAGCTTACCCGTGATAAAATTTGCGGTAGGCGTCGTGCCAGACAATTCCTGAACAGGGTTTGCTCTATCGTAGAGGAAGCCCGTTTGCACGCCAAGTACGATTTTGCTTATACGACGACCAAACGGGTCGTAAGTGAACGTGGCCGTGTTGCCGAGGTCAATCTGGCTCAAGCGGTTGCGTGCGTCCCATGTGTAGTTGTGCATCCCGTCGCTTGTCATGTTGCCGTTGAGGTCGTAGAACAGATTCGCCGTACCCCACGTGGTGAGCTGGTTGTTGGAGTTATAGGCTGTCTGGCTCATGGCCACAAGCAAAACCTTGGAACGGATAATAAGCGATTTAGCGGAGCAGGTCACTTGGAGTTGACAAATCCAAACGCGCGTACACGCATAAGTCGGAACACCAAATTCGTTTGGGAATCTATCGTTTGTTCCACCCGCCATTGCGGCAAAGATGTGTCTCTAATGCCCAAAGCCGCATCGCAGGCAGATTCGGGCTTGGTGCACAATTCTCACGTCGGCTTTCCATTCGGGTTATTGAATAAGGCCGCTAGCTTTTGTGCCGCCATGCCCAACGCAACGTACAGAAGAAAATTGATTGGCGTAGCGATAACAAGCAGCATTCCAAGCGGTCCGCCGCCATGTGACCCAAGCAACGCAATCGAAAGTGCAGCCGAAACCAAAATGCCCGGCAAGCCGAGATATGACAATTGCGTCCACAACGAATGGCCGTAGTGTGCGTAGCCAACTGAACCGATCATGCTGAGAATAGCCGCGACAATTAGAATCTTCTTGTTTAAAAGGTTTTTCCAATCGCTCATTAGGCCTCGCTATGCTCCTCCTCCAGCCTCATTGTGGGCATGGGTTCATTGGCAGGTAACGACGCGGATCGATTGGGCCATTCGGATTTTCCGTTATGTCCCTTAGGAATTGGGCGGATGCCGCTGTCGCCCCATCGATTGCCGACTGAGGAGGAAAGAAGTCGCCTTTCATATGTCCAGGGCTAGGAATGTGGAACCATCCCCACCCGCCGTCCCAGAACTGGAATCCATAGTGAGATGGCGAGTACGCATCTTGAATTGTATGGAGCGCTTTGGTGAGATCCCCATTTTTCGCATCCTGAGCAATTTGGTCCACGGTTCCCTGGTATGCCTCACATGGGGATTGTGCATGCGGTTTCCTGCCAGTCGTCATTCCACTCATTGCGTGCGTGTTTGTAGCATCCGCATCTGTTCCCTGGGAACCGTCCCTAAGGTCAACAGCGGCGACTTGTTGGGAGAAGCTCGGATCAACTGTCAGACCCGCGAGTAGCTGTGCGTTGTTTGATATTTCCACATGTCGTGGCCAGGCGAATTGCCCGACAGGATCAATGAAGTTGGTGGGGCTGTCCCACGCATACGCATAGAGATTCTCATCCCCGCCCCCAAACCCAAGTGGATCCTCCGAGATGAACCTCTGGAACGTCGGGTGGTAGTATCTGGCGCGGTCGTAGTAGAGACCTGTGGCGTCGATCTCACGACCGGTGTAGGCGAAGCTGCTGGTCGTGGCTGCACCAGTCATCGTCGTGTTCCCAAAGGGCTCGTAAGTGTAAGAAGTCTGGGCTGTGCCTGAGGAATCCATGAGGGCAAGAGAACTCCCGAGGGCATCGGTTATGAAACTGCGAGCACCTGCGGAATCGCTTCGCTGGAATACCTCGTCGACTCCCACGCTGAGCGAATTTGCAGTAACCGTTGTGCCTGATAGTTCCTGCACCGGGTTTGCGCTGTCATAGACGAAACCCGTTTGCGTGCTGAGGACGGTTTTGCTGGTGCGGCGCCCGAACGGATCGTACGAGAAGCTTGCCGTGTTGCCCGAATCAATCTGGGTCAGACGGTTGCGAGCATCCCACGTATAACTGTGCGTCCCGTCGCTTGTCATGTTGCCGTTGAGGTCGTAGAACAGATTCGCCGTACCCCACGTGGTGAGCTGGTTGTTGGCATTGTACGCCGTCTGGTTCATGGCAAGCGGCAAACCGGTCCGCGCAAAGGTCCCGGTGGCAGAAGAGCGCCGTCCGTCATTGTCATAGCCGTAGGAAAGACTCCCAAGCAGATTGCTGCCCAGGGCGTAAGTCATACCTGTCAACTGCGAAGCAGTATCGTAGCTATAGCTCGTCACGACGCCATTCGGCAACGTGAGTGTAGCCCGGCGGTTCGCGTTGTCGTAGGTGAATCCCACAGTTGTCGTTCCTTGAGCGATCTGCGTCAGCCGGTTGCCGTTATCAAAGGTATAGTTGACCACGCTCTGTCCCGTCACCGTCAAGCTGGCCCTTCGGCCAGCATTGTCGTAGGTGTAGGTTACCGTCCCTTGGGGCGTGGCGTCCGAAGTGAGCCGGTCCAGGTCGTCGTAGCCGCGCGTGATGGTTCCAGTGAGGGAATCTACGGCTGTCCGAGGCCGGTTCCCTGCGTCATAGGTGTAATTCACCGTGCTCTCATAGTTGGTCCCGGTCGTCCACCCAAACCCGGCGAAGGTAACTCTGTCTAATCCGTCATAGCTGAACTTCACGATCTTGCCGCGCCGGTCCGTGAACTGAACCAAGTTGCCGTTGCCGTCGTAGCCGTTGGATTGGCATACGCTCCCAGAGAACGTTCCATAGCACTGAACGTTCAAGAGTGCATCCGTGCGCGTTTGCACCCGGTCCATATTGTCGTACGTGTATTGCGTCTGGTGGTTGTTCGCATCCGTCACGCTCAGGAGGTTGCCGTTAGGATCAAAACCAAAGTTTGTGCTATTTCCCTTCGGGTCCGTAACTTTCGTGACCTGATTCAGCGCATTATACGTATATTTTGTGATGCGACCCTGCGGATCTGTGATCGAAGCGAGCCTGCCGGCAGAATCGACAAACCGAATTACAGTCCTGCCCAACGGATCCGTGATGCCCACAAGGTCGCCGGAGTCATAAGCGAACTGCATCGTGTTTCCCAACGAATCGGTAACAGAAGTGGGCTGGCCCGCGGGGTTGAACCGCATCGATGTCGTATTGCCCAGCGGGTCTGTAACGGCGATCAGGTTCCCGTTGCCGTCATGGGTGAAAGATGTCGTGTGCCCTAGAGGATCGGTTACCGCCGTGAGCTGATTGAACGTTGACTCGTAGGCAAGCTGGGTGGTCACGGCGTTCTGCGTTCCCGCCAAGCGCGTGACGCTCGTCGTGTTACCCACATTGTCGTAGCTAAATGTGGTTTGTCGACCCAGAGCGTCTGTGACGCTTTGGACGAGGCCACTCCCGGGCTGCCGATTGTATGTGATCGTTTGCTGCTCGGGGCGGCCGACGGCAAATGTGTCGCTCGTCATGAAGCCATCGGAATTGAAAACGGCCTGCTCCTGGAATCCCCTGGGATCAATCACATTCGTCTGCGTCACGTTGCCGTTCTGATCGAGTATGTAGGAATAGAGGTACGTGCCGTTGTCGGCTTGAACCTGTTTGTAGACGCGGTTGTTCGAATCATAGTAGTTCGTCAGATAGACGATGTTCCGCGGGTCCTGAATCGCCAGCATGTTGTTGTTGACGTCGTACGTGTAGGCCCAAAGCCCACCATTCGCATCCGTCACCATGGAAAGGCGACCCTGCGGATCGTAGTTGTAGATCACCGTCCTGCCAATGTTGTCTTGAGCTTCCGTAACCCGATTGCTCGAGTCATACGTGAATTGGATCCAACGGCCGTTTGGACTGGTGATTTGCGTCAAGTTATGATTCGCATCGCGCGTGAACGTCACTGTGTTTCCGTAGCGGTCGCGCATACCTAGAGGAGCTGCGGCCTGCGGAACAGTGGAATTAGTAGAATCGGGGAACCCGTAGACAGTCCCATCCTTCTTCTTGAGGCACCAGGACGCTCCACTGAATCCGCAAGAATTCCAGCGAATTGTTGCCCCATAGAAACCTGTTGTTGTTGAAGTGGCAGTTAAGACTGCATCGGAAAAGTCGCAGAAGCCATTAGATCCCACACAGGGTGACGTTCGGGTGAAATGGATCCTGCCACCATCCGCCAAAATCACATCCTGGTAGGTATAGCCGGCTGGGAATGGGCCGCCGTCATTAGGCCCAACCATGAACATATCGTAGTTGTGGTTTGTCCCGATTCCAAAAGCTCTCGAAATGTAATCGTTGGGGCGATACGTTCTCGTGAGAACAAGGGGAGTAGTATCGGACAAGGCCAAATCTGTCTTGCTGTAAACGAACAGGCCGGTTTGCAAATCGAGTGGATCACCGCGCTTCGGATTGTTGCCTGGCGTTGGGCCATTGGGCGGCGCGTTGCTGGGATTCGAGACCATGGCGCCCGTAAATTCGTAGATTGCAACTCCAGCATTGGGAATGACCTGAGAGCGGCCCGCACTAACTCTGCCCTGCCCATAGACGTACCAACCCTTGTTGTCCGCGTCGTAGTTGTAAAAGTTGAAGACTGCCCCTGAGGGGTAATGGTAGGTGTTCGGATAATACAGTTGCGCTCCTTGTGGACCACTTGCGTTCGCAACCTGGATGTAAGCCCCGCCCGGCTGAATTGTGAAATACAGAGGCACGAGCACATCTTTGGGAAGCGGGAAAGGAGGTTGCTTTACCGGCACCGGGGTAATGCTCACTTGAGTCACAACGTTCCCTTTGCGATCCAGGATTGTGGTTTGCGGTGGAATGTGCAGTTCAAGCCCGGGAAGCGCCGGCGTGGTTACCACGACTTCAGTTTGCGTTGGAGAAGGAATCGTCACCGCATGCGCCATGTCGAGGAGCGGCATCCAGACCGTGTAGTTTAGGACGTTCGTCTGGCCACCAACGATGTCCACACCGACTTCGAATATGCCGTAGCTCTTCTTTGGCGTGTTAGCGCTCGTTCCATCTATCCACATGACAATGTGGCCCGCATTGATCCCAGTTAGAAGAAATCTCCCCGTACGGTCCGTTCGAGTGGAGCCTCCGCCTTCCATCTCAAGCGTGATTTGGGCTATTGGGTCCCCGTCGAGCCCCAAGACTTGCCCTGCCAAGGCTGTCACACCAGGCTTCGCCTGAAGCGGCGGCAAGTTCCGGAAAGGAGAATTCAGTGGATCACCAGATTCCACCCCGCTGCTTGTCCCTCCACCGGTTGCAACTACCCCCGAGGAGTCGTTCGTACCTGCCGTCGTGAAAAGAATCTGTGAGTCCGGAAGAGGTTGTCCAGTGTCGTCCGTCAATCCTTCGAGCGACAACGTATAGGCAGTTCCGGCAGCCAAGACTCCTTGTGGGCTCACGAAGGCAAGCATTCCTGCTTCCGCAGGAATTACTTTGGCCGCAACCGCGCCTTCCGAACTGCTCAACACGACCGTGGAAGTATTTACGGTTTCAACTTTTAATGGCTTCGAGAATCGAAGCGCGATGATCGAATCGACGGCTACTTCGTTGTCCCCGTTCTCAGGTATTGATGTTGCAATGCTCGGTGTATCGCTGCCCGCCGGGGGATTAATTGGGACAGCTTGCATCCAGACCCCCTGGCTAACAGGGTCAAAGATTTCACCGTAGCTCAGCGTAGAGCCAGTGCCGTCCTTTCCGCCCCATACAAGCACTGTCCCGTCCGGCAAAAGAGTCGCCGTGTGCTTGCTTCGGGGAGTCAAGAGGTCAATCGGTGCAGGGGTTCCCGTGCGCGAGCGATAGTCCCAAAGCTCCAGCTTTCGGAGCGTTTCCCCGCCAGAGCCAGCACCGCCAGCAATCAGCACATGACCGTCGGTCAATAATGTCGCCGTGTGATAGATTCGCGAAACTACACCATTAAGGGTAAGGCTTTGGAATTTCAACGTACTTGGATCGAAAAGCTCTCCCTCCTTGACAACCGCGCCATTTGCTCCTTGCCCACCTAGAATGAGTATCGTCCCATCGGGAAGCAAGGTTGCAGAATGCCATGCACGTGAATGGAGAAGCGTCGCAGGAAGCGTAGTAATCGAGCCACTCACAGCATCTTGAAGCGCTACCATATTCGAGGGGCCATTCGGGCCTTCACCACCTAGCAGCAAAATTCGCCCATCCGGCATCAAGGTTTTGCTCTGACCGGGCAGAGTCCCAGCGGGCGATTGGTTTTGGGGCCTCATTCGATGCACTGATCGCGCGATGTTGGGTATGTGGCCGCGCGGGGAACCTGCCTGGCCGACAGGAATGAAACAGGCTGCCACGAAAACCGAAACTCCGAGTTTTTTCAACATAGCGTTTCTCCACATAGCCCTAGTTGCCCGTAAGCTGAACGGTGACCCCGCCTGTCGCTGTTCCCTGCGGATTAATGAAGATTGTGAAGGTTCCGGAAGCTCCCAGAGTGACCGGACCGATGGTGTCGGTCGTGCCCCCACACGACCCACTGGTTACATACGACCCAGATGGGTTGTAGAGTGTCAGGTTGCAACTGATATAGCTGCCCGATGTAATGTTGATGGTTACGCTGTGGCCGCTGGTCCCGCTGAAGGTCAGGCTGGCGTTCTGCCCTGGCACCGTCGTCGTTACCGATACCGGCGACCCACCAATCGTGATCGTCCCCGCCGCATCCGCCGGCACGTTGTACAACTGCAGCGTCTC
>JACXTT010015062.1_pt1 | contig 10057 bp, 6 predicted proteins | sample 9270951 | NCBI WGS metagenome assembly JACXTT01 (sample SAMN15532306, study PRJNA645909) | rock metagenome | isolation source: weathered quartz diorite | place: Puerto Rico | collected 2017-06-21
GCCTTCGCGCCGACCGTGCTCGCGCACGGCCACGTCGTCGGCACCGACGTCGGCTCGGCGCTCGCGATGTTCCTCGCTGCCTGGGCCGGGCTCGAGGCGTTCCGCGCGCCGGGCCCGGGGCGCACCCTCGTGCTCGGGGTCGCGCTCGGCGCGGCCCTGCTGACGAAGTTCTCCGCCCTCGCCCTCTTCCCGACGCTCACCGTGCTCGCCGCGGTGGCGACGTTCCGCGCCCGACCGCGCATGGGCCCGTTCGCCGTTCTCGCGGCCGCGACCATGCTGGCGCTCGTCGTCGTGAACGCCGGGTACATGGGGCGCGGGACCGGCGAACCGCTCGCGGCGCACGCGGTCGAGAGCCCCCTTCTCGCGGCGCTCGCGCGGAGCCCGATCGGACGGCTCCCGCTGCCGCTGCCCGCCGACTTCGTCGCCGGCCTCGACCGTCAGCACGCGGAGGCGAGCGGCATCTACCCCGTCTACTTCCACCGTACGCAGTCGACCACGGGCTGGTGGTACTACTACCCGGCCGCGTTCACGCTGAAGGAGACGCTCCCGTTACTCGCCCTGCTCGCGGCGGGCGCGTTCGCGCTGGCCTTTCGCCGCGCCGGGCGGGATTCGCTCGTCGTCGCCTTCCTCGTCGTGCCGCCCGCGCTCTTCCTCGTTCTCCTCACGGGTGCCACCGACATCGACCTCGGTGTCCGGTATCTGCTGCCGCTCTATCCGTTCGTCTTCCTGATCGCGGCGAGTCCCCTCGCGGTCGCGGGACGACGGACGTCGCTCGCGCTCTCCGCGCTCGTCGGTCTCCACATCGTCGTCTCGGCCGCGGCGACGCCGCACCACCTGGCGTACATGAACCCGCTCGCCGGACCGCCGGACATGCGCTGGCGCTGGCTCGCGGACTCGAACCTCGACTGGGGTCAGGAACTGATCCGCCTGCGCGCCTACCTCGAGCGCCGGGGCACGCCGACGGTGCATCTCTTCTACTTCGGGCGCGCCGCACCCGAGGTGTACGGTGTCGTGTACGACGTGCCGCGTGGGCGGCTCGGGCCCGGTGTCTACGCGGTGAGCGCGAGCTACCTGGCGGGGCTGCCGTACTTCGTGTGGGACCACGGCACCGTGTACGCGGCGCCCGCGGAGGTGTTCGAGACGTTCCGTGACCGCCCGCCCACGGCGGTGATCGGCCACTCGCTCTTCGTCTACGACCTGTAGCGAGTGCTACCGGCCGCAGCCGCGAAGCGTGTCGGCCAGGCGGGAGAAGAATCCCCGGGGCGGCGGCGGGGCGTCGAGCCGGTAGAAGCGGAACGAGCCCTTGAAGCTGATCGGGATGAACGCCGGCGCCGCCGCGACGGTCACGCCGTCGATGTTCCCGGTGTACCCGCCGTCCTCCGTGCCGGTCACGCCGTAGGCGAAAACCTGACGCACGAGCGGCGCGGCGGACGGGCTCGCGTCGAAACGCTGGCGAACGACCCACATCGCGTCCTTCGTCCGCGGATCCTTCTTCAGGTTGTCGTCGTAGCCGTCTGGCGACGCGATCTCGGTCCACACCGTCTTGTACGAGCGGTCCTTCGGCACCATCTTGCCCCATCCGTCGCGGATCGTGGCGACATCCTCGGCCGACGGCTTCCACGCCGTGCCGTCATTACCCGCCTGGTCGAACGCGGCCCTCGGGCCATCCGGGAGGGGGCCGAAGAGCTCGGTCAGGACCGGCTTGCCGTCCTGCTCACCGATCTGCCAGAACGCAGTGAGCGTGGAGGAGCGGTTCTCGCCGACGTCGAGCCAGGAAACGGCGAGCCAGCGGCCCGTGAGTCCCTCCGGCAGCGTCCCGTGCACGACCGTCTCCTGCGTCGTGGCCGCCTCGGGGGGCGCGGGCTGTGTCGTCGTCTCCGCGGGCGGCGCAGACGTCGGCTCGTCAGCACGCGCGTGAGCGACCGCAAGAATCGCCGGCAGGACGGCGACGAAAAGCAGGCGGGGCAACGACATGGGCGGACGCCTCTAACAGCGGCTCCGGGACAGGTCAAGGCAGCGCCGGCGCGCCGGCGCGACGCCACCGGCGCGGCGGCTGCGGCCGCCGCGATGCTGTTCGTGGTCGCGCTCCAGGTGCATCTCCTCGACGACGGTGACACGTGGTGGCACCTCGCGAACGGCCGCCTCATCGCCGCGACGCACGCGATCGCGCGCGCGGACCCGTTCTCGTTCACGGCGCGCGGCGCACCGTGGGTCAACCGCCAGTGGCTGTTCGAGCTCGGCGCGTACGGGGCCTGGTGGATCGGCGGCTCGGCCGGCGTCGCGCTCGCCGCTGGCGCGTTCTTCACGCTGGGCTTCGCGGCGCTCCTGACGCTCGCGCGGCGCAGCCTCCCCGCGTGGGCCGCCGCGGTCCTCGTCTGGCTCGCCGTCGAAGCGGCCGTGGAGCGGTTCACGGTCCGGCCGGAGGCAGTCACGTTCGCGTTCGTGTGCCTCTACGTCCTGGCCCTCGAGCCGCGGAGGGTCCATCTGCGCACGCTCGTCCTCCTCGTCGTTGCACAGGTGGTGTGGGCGAACTGCCACGCGCTCTCGATTCTCGGGGTCGTCGTGCTCGGGAGCGAGCTCGCTGGAAGCGCCGCCGCACGCTGGCTTCCCTTGCCCGAAGGCTGGCGGCTCACGAGCCAGCGCGATGGACGGTCGCTCGCGGCGCTCGCTCTCGCCACCGTCGGCGCGCTGCTCGCCGAGGCGGCGACGCCCTTCGGTCTCGGGGGCGCGGTTTTCCCGCTTCGCCTCCTCGGCGTCCTCCAGGGCGCCGAGGTCACCTCGAGCACGATCGTCGAGCACCGCCCGCCGGTCCTCGGTGAGCTCTCGCCCGCCGCCGCGATCGGGCTCGTCGGTCTGCTCGCGCTCGCGGGCGCCGCGGCGCTCGTGTCGTGGCGACGGTGGCGGCTGTCGCATCTCCTCCTGGCGGCGGCCTTCGCCTGGCTCGCACTCCTCGCGCGACGGAACGTGGCGCTCCTCGGGCCGGGGGTGTTGCCCTTAGTCGCCGCAGGCCTTGCCCCGACGGTCGCGGCGCTCGAACGACCGGCGTCGCCGCGGGTCGCCATCGCGCTCGCGGCCGTCGTCGCGATCGGCCTCGTGATCGAGACCGGCCGCGTGGTGACGGGGCGGTACTACGATGCGGCGCGGCTGACGCGCGTCTTCGGGCTGGGCGAGTCACGCCTCCTCTTCCCGGCCGGGGCGCTCGCCTTCCTCGACGCGCAAGCCCCCGATGCCCGGGTCTTCAACGACGACGCGCTCGGCGGCTACATCATGTGGCGGAGCCGCCGCCCGGTGTTCATCGACGGCCGGCTCCAGGTGTACCCGCCCGAGGTGTATCGCGAGTACCAGACCGTCCTCGACGATGCTCGCGCCTTCCCTGCGCTCGCCGCGCGCCACGGGATCACGGCCGCGATCCTCTATCATCCGGCGCCCGGACGGCTCGAGGTCGCGCGGGCGATCGCGCAGATGCCTGGCTGGCGGATCGCATACGTCGATGGGGGGGCCGTCGTCCTGCTCGCGGGAAGTGATGGACCACCCGCGGGACTCCGCGACGACATCCCGCCGGTCCGCTCGACGCTCGGGGGCCTTCGGCCGCCGATCGAGGACGCCCTCCTCCACTACCAGCGGGGCCGCGCCGTGCTGTACCTGCTCGGAAGAGGAGGGTTTGACGCGGCGCGCGCCGATTTCAGCATCGCGCTTCGACTCCTGCCGTCGCTCGACGAGGCTCGCGTGGGATTACGAGCAACCGGTGACATCCCTCCGTGATCCCGCAATGTCGGCGTCCGCCTCACGTCTCCCTCCCCTGAATGTTCGACTTGACAGCGGGGCACAGTTGACGGATCGATCGGCTGCTGCGGGACCTGGGTCCCATGGGGCCGTGTGAGCGCACACAGAAAGGCGGAGGGCAGATCATGAGACGCGTGACGGTCATGCTCGCGGGGATCTTCGTCCTGGTCGGCATCGCGAGCGGCGCACTCGGCGCGGGCAGCAAATGCAGCAGCGCCAAAGAGAAGGCCGCCGGCAAGAAGGCCGCGTGCAAGCTCGGGGTCTATTCCAAGGCTGCGAGCAAAGGCACGACGGTCGACGGTGGCAAGCTCGCCGCGTGCACCACGAAATATTCCGCCGCCTTCTCGAAGGCCGAGAGCCGAGGCGACTGCATCGCCCCGAGCGGCGACGCGGGCGCGATCGAGAGCAAGGTCGACGCCTTCGTGACCGACGTGAACAACACGATCACGACGGGCGGGCCGAGCCCGAGCAAGTGTCAGGCGTCGAAGATCAAGGCGGCCGGGAAGAAGGCGGGCTGCATCCTCAGCGTCGAGGCGAAGGGCACCTCGAAGGGCGTCGCGCCGGACGCGGGAAAGATCCAGACCTGCAAGACCAAGTTCTCCGCGGCGTCGACCAAGGCGGACAGCGGCAGCGATTGCGGTGCGGCCAGCGGTGATACCGCCGCGATCGAGACGAAGGTCGACATGTTCACCGACGACGCGAGCGGCGAGCTCACGACGGCGACGACGACCTCCACCACGACGACCTCCACCACATCGACGTCGACCACCTCGACGTCGACGACGTCCACCAGCACGACGACCCTGCCGACGACGACCACGACCACGACGTCGACCACCACGTTGCCGACCACGACGTCGTCGACGACCACGACGACCCACACCACCACGACGACGACTCATACGACGACGACGACCACTACCAGCACGACGACCACGACGACCCACACCACGACGACGACGACTCACACTACGACGACGACCACCACCAGCACGACGCTCCGGCTGGGCTTCACGGTCAATCCCGGTACCACGAGCTGCGGCAGTGCGGGCCTCGGCGTTCCGCCGTCGGCGCCCACCTCCGGTAACGTCGATTCCAACACCACCTGCACGACCTCGCTCTCCACGCTCGGTCTCGGGTGCCTGTACTTCGGCGGCGGTGCCGCGACCGTAGTCGCGGGTGGCGCCATCCCGGACGGCTCGACCTCGTTCCTGAACCTCTCGGGCGCCAGCACCCTCGTCGCGAGTTCGGGGACGAATTCCGACAACTGCACGAAGGGCGCCGGCCCCGGCAAGCACTGCGTCAACAACAACACGCTCCCGTCCTGCACCTCGGACGTGAACTGTGGCGGATCCGCCGGCTCCTGCGCACTGGATGCGAACTGCAACTTCGGCCCGCCGCTCCCGATCGTCAGCCCGCCGCCGTTCGGATCGCTCACGACCTGCGTTCTGAACGTCGTGCAGAGCGATGCGAGCGGCACGGTCACCCAGGGGACCGGCGACTCCAGCATCAGCCTGCCCCTCTCGTCACGCGTCTACATCACTGGCAACACGACCTCGCCGTGCCCGAAGTGCCTGTCGGGGCACTGCGACCCGACCTGGAAGACCAACACGGCCACGACGAGCCCGGACACCAACGCGGTGTGCACCGCCGTCGGCACCAAGATGACGACCAACCAGTGCCGGCCGAGCCTGCCCGGCTTCCAGGCGCCCCTACCCGTCAGCCTGAACCCGCTCACCACGGGGACGACCTTCCTCACGAGCGCGACCGGGATGTTCTGTCCGCAGAACAACGCCGGCGCATTCGGCCAGACCATGGCGCAGTGCATCACGGAAACCGGTATGGTCGGCGGGGACCTGACTGACCACCTGGCGCACAACTCGCACCTGGTTTCGGTCTTCTGCATCCCATCCACGGGCAATGCAGCGGTCGACGGCGTCGCGGACCTGCCCGGTCCGGGTGCCTTCAGCCTGAACGGGAACGCGCAACTGCAGTAGGACCCATCGCTCGGGAGGGGTTCGGTGGCCCCGGCCGCCGGACCCTTCCTGGAGCGTACCGATCGTCTCGAGACCGAACCTCGGTCCCCTCTTTTCGGCAGCGATCTACCCTGAAAAACACGCTTGACAGGCCGGAACGAGTCGAGTTACGCCCACGACTTGCCGGGCGACCCAACGCCGACGGCCACGCAGGCGATATCCGCCTGAAAGGACAAACGGGGAGGACAGATCATGAGAAGTTTGACCGTCATGATTGTGGGGGCGTTCGCAATGGTTGGCGTTGCGACCGGCTCCCACGCAGCGCCGCAGTTGAAGTTTACGGTCTCGCCCGGCACGACGAGCTGCGGCAGCGCGGGACTCACCGTACCGCCGTCGGCACCGACCTCGGGCAACGTCGATTCGAACACCGCCTGCAGCACCTCGCTCTCCACCCTCGGCCTCGGCTGCCTGTACTTCGGCGGCGGCAACGGGACGATCGTCGCCGGTGGCGCGATCCCCGACGGATCGACGTCCATCCTCGATCTGAGCCCGCCGACGAACGGATGTGCGTCTGCGAAGATCAAGGCGGCCGGGGCGAACGCGGCCTGTGCACTCAAGCTGGAGTCCGGCGAGGCGAAGAAAGGCGTCGAGGAGGACGAGACGAAGTTGGGCGGCTGCGGCGCCAAGATGGGGGCTTCCTTCACGAAGGCCGAGACGAAGCCGCCCTGTCTGACCACCGGCGACACGGGCGCGATCCAGGCGAAGATCGACGCGTTCGTGAACGATCTCGCGACGACCACCGCGACCGAGGGCGGCGCGGCGTCCAGCTGCGACGCCGGCAAGCTCAAGGCGGCGGGCGCCGATGCAGCCTGTCGGCTGAAGCTCGAGTCGGGCGCGGCGAAGAAGGGGGTACCTGCCGATCCCGCGAAGGTGGCCGCCTGCGACGCCAAGCTGGGCCCCGCTTTCACGAAGGCTGAACTGAAGCCGCCGTGCACCGCGACCGGCGACGCCGCCACGGTCCAGGGCAAGATCATCGCGTTCGTCTCCGATGCCACCGGCGAGCTGGCGCCTCCGTCTCTCAAGGGCAGCGCTGGAACGAGCTCCGACAACTGCACCGTGGGCGCCGGACCGGCCACCCATTGCGTCAACAACAACACGCTCCCGGCCTGCACCACCGATGCCAACTGCGGCGGCGCGAACGGTGCCTGCGCGCTCGACGCGAATTGCTTCTTCGGCCCGCCGCTTCCGATTCCGAGCCCGGCGCCGTTCACCGCACTCACGACGTGCGTTCTCAACGTCGTGCAGACCAGTGCGACCGGAACGGGCAATTCGGCGACCGGCTCCTCCACCATCAGCCTGCCGCTCTCCTCGCGCGTGTACATCACCGGGAACAACGCGTCGCCCTGTCCGAAGTGCCTCACGGGGCATTGCGACCCGACCTGGAAGACGAACACCTCCACGACCAGCCCTGACACCAACGCGGTCTGCACGGCGGTCGGCAGCAAGATGACCACGAACCAGTGCCGTCCGAGCCTCCCTGGCTTCCAGGCACCGCTGCCGGTCAGCCTGAACCCGCTCACCACCGGGACGACCTCGGAGACCGCTGCCAGCGGCCTCTTCTGCCCCAATCAGAACAACGCCGGTGCCTTCGGTCAGGCTTCGGCCCAGTGCGTCACCGAGACCGGGGCGCCGGCCGGCAGTCTCTTGGACAATGCGCCGCACAACGCGCACCTCGTGTCGGTCTTCTGCATCCCGTCCACGGGTGCCGCAGCGGTCGACGGCGTCGCGGACCTCCCTGGTCCCGGCGCATTCAGCCTCAACGGCAACGCGCAACTGACTCCGTAAGTTCCATTTCCGGTGGGGCGCCCGGTCTCGCGATCGGGCGCCCCCAGCGAGCGGCGCGCCTCCGAAGGGGGGCGCGCCGTTCGTCACTCAAGCGGGAGGAAAGTCATGAAGAAACTGATCGTCGTCGCCCTCGCCATCGTCGCTCTCGCCTTCATCACCACCCAGATCACCGCCGCAGGACCGAGCAAGTGCTCGTCGAGCAAGATGAAGGTGACAGGCAAGAAGGCGTCCGGCCGCGCCAAGTGCTACGCCAAGGCGGTCGCGAAGGGCCAGACGGTCAGCTCGGATTGCCTCAGCAAGGCCTCGACCAACTTCGGGTCGGGCTTCGCCAAGGCCGAGGCCAAGGGCGGTTGCCTCGCCCCGAACGGCGATACGAACGCCATCGAATCGAAGGTCGACACCTTCGTCGACACCGTCCGGAACATCGTCAACAGCAGCGCGCCGGGTCCGAGCGTGTGTGACTCCAAGAAGATCGCGGCCTCGGGCAAGAAGGCCTCGAACAAGTCCAAGTGCTACGCCAAGGCGATCGCGAAGGGTCTCGCGGTCGACGGCAACTGCCTGTCGAAGGCGGAGCTCAAGTTCTCCGCCGCGGTTTCCAGGGCCGAGTCGGCGGGCGGCTGCACGCACGTCGGGCAGACGAACTCGCTCGAGTCGGCGGTCAACGCGTTCATCAACGACGTGAACGCCGAGCTCGCCCCGGCGGCGAGCACGACGACCACCACGAGCGCCGCCTCGACCACCACGACGCTCGGCCCGCGCCTCTCCTTCACCACCACGGTCGGCACGACGAGCTGCGGCGGGGCCGGGCTCGCAACGCCACCTGCGGCCCCGGTCTCCGGTGAGATCGACTCCGACACCGCAGGCACGACGAAGATCTCGGACCTCGGAACCGGCTGCCTCTACTTCGGCGGCGGCAACGCCACCATCGTCGCCGGGGGCGCCATCCCGGACGGCGCGACATCGATCCTCGGCATCACGGGCGGTAACACCCTGGTCGCGAGCTCGGGGACCGGCCTCAAGACCTGCACCAAGGCTGCTGGCCCGGGCAAGCACTGCATCAACAACAACTCGATGCCCATGTGCACCAACGACGGCAACTGCGGCGGCTCGACGGGTGCCTGTGCGCTCGACGCGAACTGCTTCTTCGGTCCACCGCTCCCGATCGTGAGCCCGGCGCCGTTCGGCAGCCTGACGACGTGCGTGCTGAACGCCATCCAGACCGATGCCAGCGGCACCGTGACTCTCAACACCGGCGACGCCAGCGTCAACCTGAACCTGTCCTCGCGCGTGTACATCACCGGCAACACGGCCTCTCCGTGCCCGAAGTGCCTCTCCAACGTGTGCGATACGACCTGGAAGACCAACACGCTCACCACCAGTCCCGATTCCGGCAAGGCCTGCACGCCGACCGGCAGCCAGCTGACGACGACCGACTGTCGACCGAGCCTGCCCGGCTTCCAGGCTCCGCTCCCGATCAACATCATGCCCCTCACCACGGGCCACACGATCGTGACGTCCTCGACCGGCCTGTTCTGCCCCTCGCAGACCAATGCCGGCGCCTTCGGCCAGGCGAGCACCAGGGCCATCCAGCAGACGGGTTCACCGGGTGGCGACCTGACCGACGGCAACCCGCACTCCTCCGTGCTCGGCTACAGCTTCTGCATCCCGGCGACGGGCAGTGCGGCCGTCGACGGTGTCGCCGATCTCCCCGGTCCGGGCTCGCTCGGGCTCAAGGGCAACTCGCAGTTCATCGCCTCGCCGAGCGGCGCCTTCCTCGACGCTTCACCGCTCCCGTAACCTCGCGTCTCGGGCGAAGCCCGGCGTCGGTCGAAAACCGGCGCCGGGCTCGCCGCCCTCGATCGACGTACCCGGTTCGAGACCGCACCCCCCTTTCTCGCCGGATTGACCGTCCGCGGTGGCCTCGGTGTGATGGCTCTCCGAGACAAGGGGGCCGCCGATGCATCGCTTCGCAGTCGCTGAAGAAGGTGAAGGTCGGGCTCGGCAGGGTCCCGGCCCCGTCGATCGCGGGGACCGACGGCGCATGCGGTAACTTCGCACCCGTCTCCGTCAAGTTGAAGAGGCGGGGCGGAAAACAGAAGAAGAGTCAGCTCCCGCTCGAGGCCATCGCCAGCCGACGGCGAAATGCATCGAGGAGACGGGAAGCCGGGCGGCAACCTGAGCGACAACGTGCCGCACAATGCGCATCTCGTGTCCGTGTTCTGCATCCCCGGAACCGGCAACGCGGCCGTAGACGGGGTGGCGGACCTCCCCGGCCCTGGAGCGTTCAGCCTGAACGGAAATGCACAGCTGCACTAGCGCGGGCGCTCGGCATGGCGGAAGCGACCGAGCGGATCGGGCGGAGCATATGTTGACCGTCCGTGTATAGACCTGATAACGGCGCAAACGTTCTCGCAGACCAAACGGAAGGAGACTCCGATGGGCAAGGGTGGACT
>JACXTT010015063.1_pt1 | contig 10056 bp, 14 predicted proteins | sample 9270951 | NCBI WGS metagenome assembly JACXTT01 (sample SAMN15532306, study PRJNA645909) | rock metagenome | isolation source: weathered quartz diorite | place: Puerto Rico | collected 2017-06-21
GGTGGATTGGGTGGTATTTCGCCGGTACCGTTATCGACGATGGCAGGGGCAGAGAGGACCGGATGCGCAACGAGACGAGCGCGCTGCGCGAAGACCTGGACCGCGCTTCGATGTTCGAGGAAATCGTCGGCTCCTCGCCCGCGCTGCAACGCGTCCTGGCGCAGGTGGCGAAGGTGGCGCAGACGGACTCGACGGTGCTCGTCCTGGGCGAGACCGGCACCGGCAAGGAGCTGCTCGCCCGCGCCGTACACAAGCGTTCGCGTCGCGCGGGCGGGGCATTCATCCGGGTGAACTGCGCGGCCATTCCGCCGTCGCTCGTGGCGTCCGAGCTGTTCGGGCACGAGAAGGGCGCGTTTACGGGCGCGCTGCAGCGCCGCCTGGGTCGCTTCGAGGCCGCGGACGGCGGCACGATCTTCCTCGATGAAATCGGCGAGCTGCCCCCGGAGGCGCAGGTCTCCCTGCTGCGGGTGCTGCAGGAGCGGGAGATCGAGCGCGTCGGCAGCAGTCATCCGATTGCGGTGGACGTGCGCGTGCTCGCGGCGACGAACCGCGATCTCGAGGCCGCGGTGGAGCGCGGCACGTTCCGGGAGGATCTGTTCTACCGGCTGAACGTCTTCCCCATCCGCCTGCCGCCGCTGCGCGAGCGCGCGGCGGACATTCCGATCCTGGTCGAATACCTGGTGGACCGCGTCGCCAAGCAGACGGGGAAGAGCATCCGGAATATTGAGAAGCAGACCATGCAGCGGCTCACGGCCTACGACTGGCCGGGCAACGTGCGCGAGCTCCAGAACGTGATCGAGCGTGCCGTGGTGCTGAGTGAAGGCGAGACGTTCGTGATCGATGAGTCGTGGCTCACGAAGAAACGCGGTCGTATTGGGAACACGCTAGCGGACGGCGAAAAGGCCATGATCGAAGCCGCGCTCCAGGCGACGCAGGGACGGGTTGCCGGCCCGCGCGGCGCGGCGGCGAAGCTCGGCATTCCGCGCCAGACGCTCGAGTGGAAGATCCGTAACTTGCAAATCGATAAACTCGCCTTCCGGCGGCCGGACTGACGAAGACGTCACTGGACGACGATGACACCACGCTGCCCGGTCTCTGCATGCACCAGACACCAGTATTCGAACCGTCCCGGCTTCGTGAAGGTGAGGCTGAATGACGATGGGAATTTCCCCGGGTTGCCCGGTGGGAACAGCAGACCGGAGTTCACGTAGCCCGTGCCGTCGTACCGCGTGGTGTTCGTGGGAGTGAGCGCCTTCGGGTTGAGGAGCACCTTGGGCGCGCCGCTCGCCTGCGGCTCCGGCACCGCGAACTGCGGTAGCTTCTCTCCGCTCGTGAATGTCACCGTGTGGAGCTCGAACGTATCGCGCATCGCCCACGTCACCGTCGAGCCGAGCGGAACGACCAGCGGCTCTCGCGTGAAGCGGAGCACGGAGTAGCGCTGCTGGCTGTTGCCGACGAGCGGCACCACGAAGCTCGTGCCGTTGCGTTCGACCTCGAGGCCAGCAAAGCGCGCGCGCCCCGCTGCCAGCGTTGCCGCCTGCTCCGCGCGTCCCCGCTTCAATGCGGCAGCCGGCGTGCCGGTCGGCTTGTCCGTCACGATCACCATCCCGCGCATACCAGGGTGTATCGTGCACACATACGGGTATCGCCCGGGCTTCGTGAACGTCAGCGTGTATGACAGCCGGCCGTCCGGCCCGGGCAACCCCGACGTGTGATAGCCCGTGCCATCGTAGCTCCGCCCGCCCGCGGGAAACAGCATCTGCGGATTCCAGTACGTCTTGTCCCCCTCCGGAACGGCGAACGGCGGCGCTGCGCCACCGCTCAGGAAGGCGACGTTGTGAAACCCCTCGAAGGCCCAGTTGATGGTGTCGCCTACACCGATCTCGATGGTCTGGGGAAAGAAGGCGTTGGCATAAGTACTGGTGTCGGCGGTGGCACCCCCGACGATCACCGTCCACGGGGTGGTCGATGCTGCATGCGGGCGCGTCGGTGAGGCGAGGACGGCGCTGAGAACGTACGTCAGCCATAACCATGCCATGGGACAACCTCCGCTACTGGGTGAGGGCGACGCCGTGCGGCGGCGTTCTGCTCGCGTCCGGGTGCGTTCGCATTTTCCACGCCAGACGCTCAAGTGGAAGATCCGCGCTCTGCGGATCGAGAACCTGGCCTTCCGAGAACGCCAATCGCGCTGGCCGGTTGGCAATTGCCAACGGGCTGGCACGCTCCGCAAAACCAACTCGCGATTTCGTAGGCGCTTAGTCCTGGCGCGGCGTTTGCCTTGTGCTGCAGCGATGACTCTCAAGATCGAAATCGCGTCTGACGGAGAGACGGCGACCTTCCGCCTCAGCGGGTGCCTCGGGGAGGTTCACCTGGTCGAGCTGCAGGCCGAGGTACAGCGGTACCGTCCCCGGCTCGCGTTCGACCTGGCGGAGACGGTACTCGTGGATCTCGCGGCGGTGCGGTTCCTCGCCGCGCATGAAGGGGCCGGCGTCGAGTTGCTGCGTTGCCCGCGATACATCCGCGAGTGGATCGCCCGCGAGCGGAGCCAAGGAACCCGAGGACTTAGAGACTAGCGAGGAACGATGAACAGTGATCTCGGTGTCTGGACCTATCAAGACTGCGCACTGGTGCTGATCGACTATCAGAACGAGATACTCGCCACCATTCGCTCGGAAACGAACGCCGATCTCGTGGAGCTCAATGTCCGCCTCCTGGCGAGGACCGCGAAGGCGTTCAACCTGCCGATCGTGCTGTCCACCGTTGGCGTCGGCGCCGGCATCAATGGGCCGACGCATCCTGCCCTCCTCGCCGAGCTTCCCGGCGTGCCGGTGCTCGACCGCGTGACGATGAGCGCGTTCGAGGATCGCGCCTTCCGTGAAGCCGTCAAGAAGACCGGGCGCAAGCGGCTGATCTTCGGTGGACTCCACACGGAGATTTGCCTGGCGTTCGCAGTCGTCGAGGCACTGAAAGGCGGCTACGAGGCGATGTTCGTCACCGATGCCGTCGGTGGCAGATCCCAAACGGCGCACCGCACGGCGACCGAACGGCTGACACACGCAGGCGCCGTCCCGAATACCGCGCTCGCGGTCCTGTGCGAGCTGTTCCGGGATTGGACGTCACCCATCGCAAACAAGGCACGCGAGGTGATCGCGTGGTATTTCGCCGAAGTCCCGAAGCTGACCGCCGACGTCGGCGTGTGACATGTCGCCCACGTGGCGGGCCTCCGGCACCGTACTGGACTCGGAGCTGGAAAACGAAGCAAAGCACGAGGACCGAAAATGACCGACATACATCCGCTCGATCCCGCAGACGCAGCGATCACCGCCGCCCTGCGCGCCATGCTCAGCTCGAGCAAGGGGGCGCGACCAGGAATCGAAGCCCGCGGACAGTACGACGCACTCATGGAGAGCGTACTGCCACGCGACGACGTGACCTTCGAAGCGGACATCCTCGGCGGCGTACCGGGACTTTGGGTACAACCAGCGGATTGGCGATCGAGCGAGGCGATCGTCCACCTGCACGGCGGTTGGTTTAACTTCGGCTCCGCCAAGGCGTACCGCCATCTCGTCGGACATATCGCAGCGAGAGCGGGCGCGAGGGCGTTTATCCCCGACTATCGGCTTGCTCCGGAACACCCATTCCCGGCGGCGACGGACGATGCGTTGGCATGTTACCGAGGACTCGCCGAGCGCCACGTTCACCGGATTGCGCTGACGGGGGACTCCGCTGGAGGCAATCTGGCACTCGTACTCGCGTCGCGCGTTTCCGGCAAAGCCGCCTCCAGCAACGCAACTCTCGTCGGAGTTGCCGTGGTGTCGCCCGTTACCGACCTGACGCTTTCGGGCGCGACCTACGAGACGCGCGCGGAGGCCGATCCCCTGTTTACGCGCCCGCAGGTCGCGGAACTCGTGCATGCCTACTTAGGGAGCGCCGACGCGAGACAGCCACTGGCTTCGCCCCTGCACGGTCGACACTCCGGCTTGCCGTCCACCCGCATTCACGTCGGTGACGACGAAGTGCTGCTGGACGACTCGCTCCGATATGTCGAGCGTGCGGTTGCCGCGGGCGTCGATGCGCGAGCCGATGTGTGGATGGGGATGCCACATGGGTTTCCCGCAAGCATCGGAAAGTTGAAGGCGGCGGCACAGGCGCTCGATGCCATCGGTGCCTTCCTCGCCGAGAGGCTGAAGGCGCACGCGGACAGGCGCGCACACCCGTCACCGGACGTACGCCCCGATTGGATGAGTTTTCAGCCATGACGAGCGATCGAACGGTTCTCATCACCGGAGTCACAGGCCATCAGGGCGGCGCGGTCGCGCAGGCGCTGCAAGGCAGCGGGTTCCACCTGCGTGGCCTGACGCGCAAGCCGGAGAGCGAGCGCGCGGCGGCGCTGGCGCGCCGCGGCGTCGACGTCGTCAAGGGCGATCTCGATGACGAGGTGACGCTGCGCCGTGCGTTGGCCGGCGCGTGGGGCGTCTTCGGCGTGCAGAACACGTGGGAGGCGGGCGTCGAGCGGGAAGAGGCGCAGGGCAAGCGGCTGGCGACGCTGGCGCGCGAGGCCGGCGTCCAACACTACGTCTACACATCCGTGGGATCGGCAAACCAGCGGACGGGCATCCCGCACTTCGACAACAAGGGGCGCCGTGCAGACGCCCATTGAGCAGGTCCGGCAGTACAGCGAGGATACGGCGTTGATGCTGCAATGGTTCGAGCGCGTCGGCTACAGCGCCGACATCGCCGGCCTGGAACGCGAGTTCGGCCGCGCGCTCACGAAGCTCCCCGAGTGGATCAAAGGACATAGACCATGACCACTTCACCGACACAAGTTCTCCAGGCTCTGCTCGCCAACCCGCGCGATTTGGCCAGTGTGAAAAGCGTGACGACTCCGGACGTCACCTACGTCTCGCTCAGCGAGGACAACCCGGAGCTCAAGCGCTATATGCCCTGGACCGGGACGAACCAAGGACCCGAAACCATCGTGCGCAACTTCGAAGGAATCGGGCGGGCGTGGGAGACGAAGGCCTTCGAGGTCCGCGAGGTCATCGAACAGGGCGACAAGGTCGCGATGTTCGGTTCGTTCACGTATCGCGGGCGCCAGTCCGGCCAGGAAATCACTTCGCCCTTCTCGCTGCTGGCGAAACTGCGAAACGGCAAAATTCACTACATCCAGTTTCTCGAGGACACGTTCGGTACCTCGGGAACCCTCGGGCGTCCGCGAACCTGACCACCAATCAAAGTCTGGAGACAGATGAACGATCAGCGGTCATCCTGAGCGCCGCCGGCGCGACGAGATCTCCCGATACCGGAAACAATCGACGAGGTGATCGTTTACCATTCCAACCGCCTGCATGTATGCGTAAACGACCGTGGGGCCGACGAAGCCGAATCCCCGGCCTTTGAGGTCCTTACTGAATGCCACGGATTCGGGCGACGTCGCGGGAATCTGGCGCGTAGCCTTCCAGTGGTTGAGCTTGGGCCGCCCGCCGACAAAGCGCCAGCAGTAGGAGTCAAAGTCCCCGAACTCTTCCTGGATCTTGAGAAATGCGCGTGCGTTGTGCACTGCGGCTGCAATCTTCATCCGGTTGCGAATGATCTCCGGATCAGATGTCAGGCTTTGGATTCGCCGTTCGGAGTAGAGAGCGACTTTCTCCGGATCGAAGTTGTCGAACGCGCGGCGATAACCTGCCCGCTTTTTGAGCACGAGCGACCAGCTCAATCCCGCTTGTGCTCCCGAGAGGACGAGGACCTCGAAATGTTTGCGGTCACGATGGACGGGGACACCCCATTCGTCATCGTGATATTGGAGCAGCAGCGGACCATCCACGCTGGCCCAGGTGCACCGTTTCGGAGGCATTACTTCTATTGACTCGCGCTCTCGATGATCCGGGCGCCGTCCTGCGCCCGCGAGATGAACACGAGATGCCCAGCGGGCAGCTCGGTCACGCGCGCATTCATCCGCTTCGCCATGAAGCGCTCGAGCTCCGGGTTGATCGCGCGGTCCTGCGTCGCGACGACGTACCACGAGGGCACGGTCTTCCAGGCCGGCGCGACGGTGAGTGGCTCGCCGAGCGCACTGCCGGCGATCGGCTTCTGCGCCGTCGCGAACGCGCGCGCCTGAGTCGGCGGCAAGCCGTTGGCGAACACCTCCGGATACTTCGCCGGGTCGATATAGAGGGAACCCGCCGCATCCGGGGCGAGCGCCTTGCCGAGTCCAAGGTCGGGATAACGCTGCAGCAGGGCACCGACGACTTCATTCGAGTCGGGTGCGAACGCCGCCACATAGACGAGTGACTTGACGTTGGGATTGCCCGCTGCTGCCGCCGCGATGACGGCGCCTCCATACGAGTGTCCGACCACGACGATCGGCCCCTGCTGCGCATCGAGCACGCGTTTCGTCGTCTCGATGTCTTTCGCAAGAGAGAAGAGGGAGTTCTGCACCGCCACGACGTTGTAGCCGCGAGCCTGCAGCGCGACCGTCACGTCGTACCAGCCGCTCGCATCCGCCCAAGCGCCGTGCACGAGGACGATCGTCGGTTTGGCAGCCGTCGTGGCATGACCCGCGGACTGCGCCGAAAGGTGGGTCGCGACCCCCGATGCGAAGACGGTGAGCGCGACGAGAGCATGCCGCATCATGAATCCTCCTGGAGTTGGTTCACGCTGTCACGGTCGCTCGCGATCCATCCATTCCCGGATGTAGCGTGAGCAGTTGCGCAGCTCCGTTCCGTCCGCTTCACAGCGGACCAGGAATTGGACGACCGCAACGTCGACCAGCCGCACTTCGTCGAGATCAAGGACGAGGTTCCGCCCGTGTCGCGACATGCAGCTCCGCAGCTCGCTCACGTGTTCGGCGTCGATCCGCCCGCTGACCCGGAGCACGACCGTGATCTTGAAAGTCATCGCCGCAAGTGGGCAAACGCCGAGCCAGCGTGAGGTGATGGTTCGACAGCGACTTACGAGTGTGAGCAGTGCTGATGCTCAGAAAATGCTGAGCGGAACGCCCGACGGCCTTCAACCCTTGTTCGCTGCTCGCACGTCTGGCAAGCGCTGTACGTCGCCAATAAAATTGGCGAGCAATGGAGACGCATTGTCCCGTCTCCACGCGAGAGCCAACGTGAGCGGCATGTTCAAATCGACCACGGGTACCACAACAACGGTTTCAGGACACCGCCATCGTGCGGTTCCAAGCACCCACCCCACGCCCAAGCCGGTCGATACGAGACTCAGGATCGTTGCCTCGTTCACTCCCTCCTGAACGATGCGGGGCGACTTCAAACCGCCGCGATAACATTCGCGCATCATGCGGTCGTAGAAGCCCGGGTTGGGCCACCTTGGAAACCAGATAAACGGTGCATCCACCAGATCCCGTAGGCCGAGTTTCTTGAGTCTGGTGAGCGGATGTCCTTTCGGCGCGGCCAGCTCCACATGCTGTCTGGCGACCAGGAGTTGGTCCAATTCCGGATCAGACTTGGGCATGAAATTGACGAACCCTGCATCCAAACGGCCGGATCGTATGGCCTCCAACAGTTCCCAACTCGCCGCTGGCCGAAGTTGCAGTTCGGCGCCTGGTTGCAGCTCGCGAAACCGACGGAAGGATTCCGGAACGACCCCCCGCCATGACGCATTCTCGGTGAACCCGACGCGCAGGGTGCCTGAACGACCGCGCGCCACGGAGCCGGCGCGTACCGCCGCTTCGCCTACCTCTTGAAGAATACGCCGTGCATCCTCGAGGAATAGTTTGCCGGCTTCACTCAATTTCACGCCGCGCGACAGGCGCTCGAACAGCTTGAAGCCTAGTTCTTCCTCCAAATCCTGAATCTGGCGCGAGAGCGCAGGCTGAGCCACGCGCAGCCTGCTCGCGGCGCGCCCGTAATGCTGCTCCTCGCCGACCGCCACGAAGTATCTCAGGTGACGCAACTCCATTCTGATACCTAAGCGCGATTGGTCTGATAGTAAAGATGTCTTTGATCTATTACAGACATTGTGCCAAATCAGACCCATGAGCAGCCGGAATGCGGGAGACATCATGAAAACAAGAGCGAAGAGCGACGCGATCACCACAATCACCACGCACTACATCGACGGATCGTTCGTGGAATCCCACGGTCGTGAAGTCATAGACGTCATCAAGCCCAGCAACGGTCGGGTGATTGCCCGCGTGACTCTGGCCGATGCAGAGGACACGCGGCGCGCCATCGGCGCAGCAAGGGGCGCCTTCGGTCGCGAATATGGCCGATACGGAATCGAGGCGTTTCTCGAAACCCGGGCCATCCTCGAATGATCGCTCTCGCCGAGCGTAGAGGACTCTACCTCAAGGAGACCAGAGTATGAGTAGACACGTGGCCATCTCGCCCGAAGAAGCCGCAGATCGCCTCGCCATCCGGGAACTGGTCGAGGCGTACTCGCACTGTGCTGATCGTCGCGATGCGAAAGGTCAAATGGCCCTCTTCACCCCGGACACCCATTTCGTCGTATACATGAACGCCAAGGATCCGACGCCTTCACAGGAGCTGCATTCGCGCGAGGCGCTTGCTCCCGTGTTCGCCGACCTGAACCAGTACGCGGCGACCATGCACTTCCTCGGGCAGACGACGATCCTCACGCTGACCCGCGACCGAGGCACAGGGGAAACGTATTGCATGCCCCATCACCTGACGATCGACGGTAAAACCCGACGCCTGATGATTGCCGCTCTCCGCTATACGGACACCTTCGTGAAGATCGACGGCACCTGGCTGTTCGCCGAGCGTAACCTGTACGTCGACTGGCTGGAACAGCGCGGACTGGCATGAACGTTCCGGCGGGGGGCCAGCAACGTCTTGTAGTCGTTGGTGCGACGGGAATGGTCGGCGGATACGCCCTCCGCTATGCGCTAGACCACCCCGACGTTGGACGTGTGACGGCGATCAGCCGCAGGAAGCTTGGCATATCGCATCCCAAGCTGGACGAGGTGCTGCATCGAGACTTCGCTGACTGCTCCGCGCTCGTGGAGACACTTTCGGGTCAGCATGCGGTGATTTTTTGCCTTGGGACGTACACCGGTTCGGTTTCGGACGCGGACCTTCGTACGATCACCGTAGACTACACGGTCGAGTTCGCTCGCGTTCTGCGCGGCGGCAGCCCTGACGCGGCGTTCTCCTTCTTGAGCGGGAATGGCGCGGACCCCACCGGACGAAGCCGGATGGCGTTTGCTCGCTACAAGGGAGAAGCCGAGAAGGCGCTCCTCGCGGCGGGGTTCCCCCACGTTTACATATTTCGGCCGGCGTATATCTACCCCGTGCAACCTCGCAAGGAGCCCACCTTCGGCTACCGGCTCTTGCGCGCGATCTACCCCGTCTTTCGACTGCTCTTTCCCAACCAAGTGATTCCGGCCGACGACTTAGCCCACGCCATGGTCGATGTCGCCGTCCGCGAAACACCGGAGATCGGAGGGCTGGTTTTGGAGAACCGCGACATCCGCGCCCTGGTCAAGTCCCGGTGATTGCCGCCTTGCACCATCACTCGCGGCGAATGACGGGACGCGATCCGGGTGAAGTGCACCGCGTGGCGACCTCGCTCGAACAACTGTTCGACCTGACGTTCGCGACCTGCTTCAGCCTCGCGGCGTCGCAACTCGCCTTGGCACTGTCGGCGGGTCGTTACACCGCCGCCGTGTTCGGGTTTGGCTTTGCGAGCTTTGCCATCTGCTGGGCGTGGATCAACTTCTCGTGGTTCGCGTCCGCCTACGACACCGACGACTGGATTTTCCGAGTTGCCACCATGAGGCAGATGGTCGGCGTGCTGGTCCTGGCGATCGGTCTGCCGCGCATGTTCGCGTCGATCGAGCGAGGTGAGCGTGTTGACAATTCGATCATGGTGCTCGGGTACGTGATCATGCGCGTTGCGCTGGTGTTCCAGTGGCTCCGCGCGGCCAGACAGGACCCCGCCCGGCGCCGGGCATGTCTGACCTATGCCATCGCGATCTCGATCGGGCAAATAGGCTGGGTGGTGCAGATCGCCCATGCCTTCTCGATCACGGCGGCGTTCATCCTCGGCAGTAACGTCGCGCTGATTGAATTT
>JACXTT010015064.1_pt1 | contig 10056 bp, 11 predicted proteins | sample 9270951 | NCBI WGS metagenome assembly JACXTT01 (sample SAMN15532306, study PRJNA645909) | rock metagenome | isolation source: weathered quartz diorite | place: Puerto Rico | collected 2017-06-21
GAACCGCGCGTTCTGCCAGCTTGCCGGCCAGTACGCGGTGGACTTGTTCATCGGATCGACCCTGCAGATCGACGGCGACGGCCATTCGTCCACGGTGACGCGCGGGCGGCTTTCCGGCTTCGGCGGCGCGCCCAACATGGGCCACAACCCGGGCGGGCGCCGCCATCCGACGCCGGCATGGCTGGACCTGATCGAGACCGACGACCCGCTCGCGCGCGGGCGCAAGCTGGTGGTGCAGATGGTCGAGACCTTCCAGGCGGGTGGCAAGCCCACCTTCGTGGAATCGATGGACGCGGTCGACGTCGCGCGCGAAAGCGGCATGCCGCTCGCCCCGGTGATGATCTACGGCGAGGACGTTACGCACGTGCTGACCGAGGAAGGCATTGCCTACCTGTACAAGGCGCAATCGCTGGAAGAGCGGCGCCGGATGATTGCCGCCGTGGCGGGCGTCACGCCGATCGGCATGAAGCATGACCCCGCCACGACGCGCCGGATGCGCAGCGACGGCCTCATCGCGCTGCCCGAAGACCTGGGCGTGCAGCGCAGCCAGGCCACGCGCAGCTTGCTGGCGGCCAAGAGCATGGCCGAACTGGTGGACTGGTCCGGCGGGCTATACGCGCCGCCCGCCCGCTTCCGGAGCTGGTAATGGCGAGCGCAGCAGCAAGGATCCTGCACACGCCGGCGCAGCACCGGCACCAGCCGGCGGCCGCACCCCGCGCCCGGGCACTCGCTGGCCTGGCGGTCAGCGCGATCGTGGAAGAAGCACGGCTGTCGCCCAAGCCTGGCCTGGTCGACAGCCGTGGCAGCGGCGCACATGCCGACCTGACATTGCCGCTGATGCTGCGCTCGGCGCAGTCGCTGGGCCCGTCGTTCGCGGCCATGGCCGATGCCGGCCTGCAGGCGCCGCGCGTCGGGTATGGGCTGCGCGAGCAACTGGGCGCGCTCGGCCGCGAGGCAGAGGCGGTGATGCTGTCCGCCACCGGCGGTGTCAATACGCATCGCGGCGCGATCTGGTGCATCGGCTTGCTGGTCGGCGCTGCAGGACAGCTCGGCGCCGCCGGGCAGCCCGCCAGTGCCGCGGCGATCAGCGCCACGGCCGGCGCCATCGCCACGCTGGCGGATCGGCACCGGCCCGCGGTCACTGGCAACAAGGGCGAACTCGCCTGCCTGGCGTACGGGGTCGGCGGTGCACGGGCGCAGGCACGGGCAGGGTTTCCGCACGTGACGCGGCTGGCGCTGCCGGCCCTGCAACGCAGCCGCGCGCGCGGCGACACCGAATCCACGGCACGCCTCAATGCGCTGCTGGCGTTGATGAGCGAGCTGGACGATACCTGCGTGCTGGCGAGGTCGGGGCGCAAGGGCCTGGACTACATGCAGGCCGGCGCAAAGGCGGTGCTCGCCGCCGGTGGCGTGGGCACGGTGGCGGGACGGCGGCACCTGCGCAGCCTGGACGCCGGCATGCTGGCGCAGCGCGCCTCGCCAGGCGGCGCGGCGGACTTGCTGGCCGCGACGATTTTCCTCGACCGGCTGTCGCAGGGCTCGATGGGCAACAATTCAGGGGACTTTGATGGAACAACTGCGATTTGAATTTCCGGCGGGGCAGCCTGCCAGGGCGCGCGTGCTGGTGGGCGTGGTGGGGTCGGGCGACCTCGAGGTGCTGGTCGAGCCCGGCAGCGGCGGCGTGACCACGGTTGAGGTCACCACCTCGGTCAATGGCTATGGCCGTGTCTGGGATGCGCAGCTCGCGCGCGTCCTCGCCGCCGAGCCGCGCGCGTCGATGCAGATCCGCATCCACGATTTCGGCGCCACGCCGGGCGTGGTCGGCATGCGCCTGGCGGAGGCCTTCGAGGCGCTGGGTGACCCGCAACCAGGAGAGGGCGCATGAACACGGCGGAACTGCTGGCGCGCAACAGCTTTATCGAACTGGGGGCACGCGAGCGCGCTCGTGCGCTGCTGGACCCGGGCACCTTCCGCGAATTGGCGGGCCCGTTCGACGGCCTGCAGTCGCCGTGGCTGCCGCCGCAGGGCGTGGTGCCGCAGAGCGATGACGGCGTGGTGGTCGCCAAGGGGCGCATCGACGGGATGCCGGTGGTGGTGCTGGCCATCGAAGGCGCCTTCCAGGGCGGCAGCATGGGCGAAGTCGGCGGCGCCAAGATTGCCGGCGCACTCGAGTTGGCCGCCGAGGACAACCGCCGCGGTGAACCGACGCGCGCAGTGCTGCTGCTGGAAACCGGCGGCGTGCGCCTGCAGGAAGCCAATCTCGGCCTGGCCGCGATTGCCGAGATCCATGCGGCCATCGTCGACCTGCGCCGCTACCAGCCGGTAGTCGGCGTGATCGCGGGGCAGGTGGGCTGCTTCGGCGGCATGTCGATTGCCGCGGGCCTGTGTACCGCGCTGGTGATGACGCAGGAAGGGCGCCTTGGCCTGAACGGCCCGGCCGTGATCGAGCAGGAGGCGGGCATCGCCGAGTACGACTCGCGTGACCGGCCCTTTATCTGGAGCTTCACCGGCGGCACGCAGCGCGTTGCCACCGGCTTCGCCGATGCGTATGTCGATGACGACTGCAGTGCGATGCGCAGGCAGGTCGCCGAACTGTTGCGCGGCCCGGTTGCGGGAAGCCATCGCAGTGAACTATACGCCCAATACCTGGCCGCGCTGCAGGCGTACGACGCCAGTGCGCAGCCCACGCCGGCGGATGTGCAGGTGTTGTTGCAACGGGGGACCGACGCATGAACTCACCAACCCAAACCGCTACCGCGCGCGAACCCAGCCGTGGTGAACGCTGGCTGCAGGCACTGGCGCCCGCGGCGCAGATCCAGCTGGGTCTGCCGGACTCAGTGCTGGTTGCCGACGGCGAACTGGCCGGGACCGCGGTTCGCTGGATCGCGCTGGTGCCTGACGCCGACAGCCGCTTCCCGCGGGCACGTAATGGCGAGGCCGGTCTGCTCGAAGGCTGGTCGCTGGCACGCGCGGTGCGCGAAGCGATCGAAGCAGACCGCGAGTTGCCGGTCAAGCGCGCCATCGTGGCGATTGTCGATACCCCCAGCCAGGCCTACGGCCGGCGGGAAGAGGCGCTTGGCATCCACCAGTCGCTGGCCGGTGCCGTGGCAGCCTATGCCGAGGCCCGCCTGGCCGGGCACCCGGTGGTGGCGCTGATCGTGGGGCGTGCCATGTCGGGAGCCTTCCTTGCGCACGGCTACCAGGCCAACCGCATCATCGCGCTCAATGACGAGGGCGTGCTGGTGCATGCGATGGGCAAGGAGGCCGCCGCCAGGGTCACCATGCGCACAGTCGAGGACCTCGAAGCGCTGGCGTCGACGGTGCCGCCGATGGCCTACGACATCGAAAACTTCGCCACGCTGGGCATCCTGTGGCGGCTGATCGACGTCGAGTCGGCCAGCGCCCCGGTGCCGGCCGATGTGCACCTGGCGCGCGACACCATCCTTTGCGCGCTGGCGGAGATCCGACGCGACCCGACGCACGGACTGTCCGGCCGGCTGGCGGGCGCAAACCGCAAGGCGTCGGCTGCAGTGCGTGACTGCCTGTCGCGGCAATGGCAAGCCTGAACACTGCGACGCCCGCGCCACACGACCTGGTCTGGCTGCGCGATCCGGCAAGCGACCTGGGCCGCGACGCCTTGCCGGAATGGGTCTGCCTGCCAGCGCTGCGCGAGATCCCGCTGGTCGTGCGGCGCGACGGCCGCCGGCCTGGCGCAGTCCCCGTCGGCTTGCGCGGCGGTACGCGCGCGGAACGCTTCGGCACCTGGATCACGCCCGCGGCGATCCGCAAGATCGTCACGCCGATGGACCTGGCCGCGCAGCGTGCATGGCGGCGACGGCCGGAGCTGGCAGCCCTGCCAGCAATCCTCGCGCTCGAGGCCATCGCCGACTGGCTCGACGCCGCCGGTATCCGGTGGGGTGTGACTGGCAGCGCCGGCTTCTCGCTCGCCTGTCTGCACAACGTGCTGCGTGCCGACAGCGACCTTGACCTCGTCGTGCAGGCCGCACAACCCCTCCCGGCCCCGCATCTGGACCTGCTGGCCGAGCTGCAGCGCGCCGCGCCGGCCAGGCTCGATATACAGGTCGCGACCCCGTTTGGTGGCTTCTCGCTGCTGGAACGCCTGCGCAGCGGCGGCAAGGTGCTGCTGAAAACGGATCACGGCCCGCGGCTGTGCGCGGATCCTTGGCACCCCACACGATGAATGTCCTGCTTACCTTCCCTGGCCAGGGCGCACAGCGCCCCGGCATGCTGAAAGACCTGCCGGCGCATCCCTCGGTGGCTGCGGTGCTGGCCGCGGCGGAAGACGTGCTGCAGGTACCAGCGGCGGAGATGGATACGCCGACACGCCTGCAGTCCACGGTATGGACCCAGCTTTGCCTGCTGACGGCAGGCGTGGCCATGGCGCGCTGCCTGGCCGCGCATGACGCCCGCGCCGACGCGGTGGCCGGTCTCTCCATCGGCGCCTATGCGGCGGCGGTGACCGCAGGTGTGCTGGCCTTTGCCGATGCGTTGCGACTAGTGCGCTTGCGCGGGGAGTTGATGGCGCAGGCCTTTCCGCATGGCTATGGCATGACGGCGATCCTCGGCCTGGACCGGAACCGGCTCGAACCGCTGGTGGCGCAGGTCTGCACGCCGCGGCAACCGGTGTACCTGGCCAATTTCAACGCCCCCACGCAGATTGTGATCGCGGGCAAGCTGTCGGCGCTGGCGGAAGTGTCGACGCTGGCGCTGGCGGCTGGCGCGCAGGCGGCCAGGCCGGTCGCCATCCACGTCCCGTCGCACTGTCCGCTGCTGGCTGACGCCGCGCGCTCCCTGGGCGAGGCCATGCAGGGCGTGACGATGTCGGCGCCTGCGCAGCGCTACTTCAGCGCGAGCAAGGCGCGCGAACTGCGCGATCCACGCCGAATCGCGGAGGATCTCGCGCAGAACATGGCGACGCCGGTGCGCTGGCATGAAACCATGTTGCTGGCCCACGCCAATGGCGCCAGGCTGGTGGTGGAGGCACCGCCGGGCGATGTGCTGACACGGCTGGCGCAGCCGGTGTTTGCGGACGGCATGGCGCTGGCCTGTGACAGAGCCCGGCTGGATTCGATCGTGGCAATCATGCGGCGCTGATTTTACGTCCGGCCGGCTACCCGACGCCGCGCTACCGCATTTCAACGCCCAAACCGTCCGACAAAGCTCTGTGCCTCCAGGGCATGCCCCTTGAGCGCAGCCATCAGTTCCTCACGCGTCATGCCCGCGGGAAGGTTCGGCTCCAGATCCGTCGCGATGACCGTGACGACGTAATGGTGGGGTGTCTCGCCGGTTGGCGCGCAGGGACCGCGGTACGCCGCCTCGCCACGCACGTTCTTGCCGACCGTGATGCCGGGCCCGTCCGCCTTGCCTTCGCCTTCCTTCAGCTGACCGCGATTCGCGGCAATGTTGTAGGCGACCCAATGCGAGACCCCGAGACCGGCGACGCCGTCCATGTCATACATCAGGATGGCGACGGACTTCGCGCCCGCGGGAAGCTTCGTCCACGAGATCTGCGGCGACACGCCCTTGCCGCCGCAGGGCTTCTGGTCGCCGCCAACGCCATCATGCGCATACTGCGAGGCGATCGTGGCTCCCTCGGCGTACGAAGTGGACGACACCTGCATGCCGGCGGCGTGTGCGGTGCCGATGCACAGGCACATCAACGCCCCGGCCACCGGAGCGGAAACTGCGCTAGCGATCGTCATTCGAGTTCTCCAGGTAGGTAATCAGCGGACCAGGAAAGGGAAGGCCCCGCTAACCGGAACCGACCTGCTGGCGCAGCACCTGTCTGCGCGCCATCAGGTAGGTCAGGTTTCCTGACAGGAAAACCGCCAGCAGCAAGGCACCGGCACTCCAGGCCACGGCAGGCAGCCATGGCAGCAGGCTTGTCATCACGGCGGTCTTGCTGGCGCCCGATGACACCAGGGCAATGCGCATGAACGCGGCAACCGCCAGGGCGGCAAATACGAGCCCGGTGTACATCCCTTCGCGGCCGACGTGACCGGCGTCGAGCGCCGCATTGGCCGTCGCGGCGAACATGATTCCCCACAGGCCGCCGGCAAGACATTGCACGGCGAGGATGGCCCGAAGCGAGCCCGCAACGGTGAAGCCGAACAACGACAGCGCGCCAAGGGCCGCAGCGGTCAACAGCAGCGTATAGGGCGGATAGCGCCGCAGCAACGACGTCGCGGGCAGCAGCGCGCCCAGCGCGAAGCCGATCCAGAACACCGGCGTCACGTGCTCGAGCTCGGCCGCCGTGACAAAGCGCAGGTAGGCCGGCGCGGAGTTGACGGTGGTGTGGATCTGGAAGCCGAGCGCAAGCATCCAGACCGCGGCAAACAGCAGCCAGACGTGCCTGAGCCCAACCCCGGCTGCCGGCGCGGGCACGGCGTCGGCATCGTGGCGCGCCGGGCCGGATTCCATCCATCGCAGCGCGGCCACGGCTACCACCAGCCCCGCGCTGGCGGCCAGGAACGGCAGCATGGGCGACGCATCGCGCAGCCGGGCGGTCAGCAGAGGCGCCACAGCTCCGGCAAGGCCGACGCCGAGCAGCGAGCATCCCACCAGGAACGACGACGCGGTCGCAGGCAGCCGCCGGGCAATGATCACCATGGGCGGCGCGCGCAATGCCGAAGAGGTGGCAGCCCAGAGCGCGGTCAGGCCCAGCAGCAGCGCCGGTGAAGTTACCCGGGGCAGCAGCATGAAAGCCAGTGCGGAGATGACGGACAGCCCCAGTATCCAGCCTCCCAGCCTGCGCATTGCGTTGGCGACGCGGTCGGCCGCGACGCCCACCGTGAAGTCCATGGCGACAAAGATCAACTGGTCCATCAGCAGGATCAAGGCGACGTGCGCGCGCGCGATGCCGGCCTGCGCGGCCAGCTGCGGCAGGAAGGCCACGTAGAGGGTCCACGTCACCGCCAACAGGAACTGCACAGAGCAGAAGACCAACGCGCGCATGCTGCCCTCCCGCCTGGATTGACTAACAGCCTATTCCCCTGCCCGACGGCAGGATTGCCGCGCGGAGCCTCCCATAGCAAGGATAGGGCAGCGCCTTGCCACGGGAGTGGCGGGTTGTGCAGGTGCGATTGGGCCTCGCGAGTCGCTTGCGGCCCAACAGTCCGCGGGAAGTGCCGGGCCGGTACCAACACCGGACCATTGGCGCCACACTGGCGCCCGCGCTCAACTGCCGCTCCCGCAGCAATGCCGGGGCGCAATGTCATAAGCGGGCTGTACGCTGCACTTTTGGCATTGGCCTGGCCGGAAACTTGCTAGGTCAATGCATAAGGTCGCAAGGCGACAGCCATCCGTTTGGGAGGATCTATGCAGCATGCACGTATCACCGCGCACAGGGGGATTCTGGTCGTCGAGCTGTTACCTGACCAGGCGAACGGCGAGGCCACCTCGACCAACAAGCTCCGCAACCTGGCCACGGTCATTCATGACACAGGGCGGCACCTGGGGGTTTCCGAGGAAGCCCTGGCGCTGCTGAAGATGGTGAAGCGCGGCCTGGACGCCATTGGCGACTTCGCGTGGTTCCGTAGTGACGACGGGAGAGATCATTTTGCGTGGCTGGGCGGCCCGAAGCGGCTGGTGAATCCCGCCGCAGTGGCGGCTGCCCGGAGCTACGCGATACTTGCGCACCGCGTCATACCGAACGAGGTGCCAGAGGGCGCCAGGAGGGCCATCGAAGCCAACTTTTGAACGCGCGGCATCGCTCCAGGCCGGGCCGATCTTTCGAATGATCCGCGCAGCTAGAACGAGGGGAGTGTGGAGCGATACCTTTCCCAGAGCTCTTGCAGCATGGATTCCGAAGGCGGTGTGATTTCAAAACCGGCGACGTTTCCGAAGACGCCGAGAATGCGAGCCCTGAACGAAGCCATATCTGTCGTCGCCTTCGGTGAGCGCTGCGCGATATCGATAATCGTATGCAGCTGCTCGCCCGAGAGTTCGGCGATAGCGGACCAAAAGCTATCAGGCTTTGCACAGGGCTGGACGGGCATCTTTCGTATCGGCGCCAGGCAGCGCTTGCTATCGGCTTGCGGGGCCATAGCTGCGCTGATACGATGACGAGAACGTGGCCAGCGCGCGCAATGCCGCTGCCGGATCGTGCCCGGGCTTGAGTGCAAAGCTGTTGAAACCGCAACGCGCCAGGTAGTGCACGGTGTCGATCATCACGTCACCCACGGCGCGCAGCTCTCCGGCCCAGCCTAGCTGGTGCCGGAGCAGTTGTGCGATCGAATAGCCACGACCATCCGTGTAGACCGGGAAATCGATGGCAATCATCGCGATGCCTGTCGGATCAACGGCCGTGGCACCGGGTTCCAGCAGGGTCTGAGGCTCCGCGTCCGGCGACAGGTAGACCGCGAGCGGATACTGCCGCAGCCGATACCGCTGGCGGTGGGTGATCCAGTTCTCCAGTGTCACCAGGTAGCCGGGCTCGTCGGGCGGGCAGGTGTTGTCGGCGTCTTGCGCATCCCCGATGTGAGCGAGCCAGTTATCCGCGATCAGTCGTCCGTCACGGATGACGTTGTGCCGGTCCTGCCCGGCGCAATGGTCCTGGTCAGGCATTCACCACCTCCTGGCGAGCTCGCCGCGCGCCGCTGTCAGGGTCCGGGTACACCGCGCGCTGGAATGGTTCGATGCCGATACGGCCAACCACGTCGACAAAGCGTTCGGCTTCGCTGTCCCGATGCGACAAATAGGTCTCGATCAGTCGTTCTACCACGTCCGGAACCTGCTCCTGGGCAAAGGACGGCCCGATGATGCGGCCGATGGCTGCGCCGCCGGCCGCCACACCATCCGGGCGGCGCTGGCCGTCGGCGCCGTTCTGCCGGCCGCCGATGGTGATCTGGTACCAGGCTTCGCCGGCCTTGTCGACACCGAGGATGCCGATGTGGCCGATATGGTGGTGACCGCAGGAGTTGATGCAGCCAGAGATGTTCAGGTCCAGCTCGCCGATGTCGTGTACATGGTCGAGGTCGTCGAAGCGCTCCTGGATGGCCTGCGCAAGAGGGATCGAGACCGCATTGGCCAGCGAGCAGAAGTCGCCCCCGGGGCAGGCGATGATGTTGGTGATCAGGCCCACGTTCGGCGTGGCCAGCCCGGCGGCGTCCAGCGCTTGCCACAAGGCGTGCAGGCCGCTGCGGCGGACATCGGCAAGGATCAGGTTCTGCTCATGCGACACGCGCAGCTCGCCGAAGCCGTGGCGCTCGGCCAGGTCGGCCATGATTTCCATCTGCTCGGCAGTGATGTCGCCGGGCGCCTGGCCCGCGGCTTTCAGCGATGCCGTGACGGCCGCGTAGCCAGGCACCCGGTGCCGATGCACATTGCTTTTCAGCCAGAGGCGGAAGGCGCGGTCGGACTTCGCCAGTTCGGCTGACTCATCCGGTTCGTCGGCGGCCGCGGCTTCATACGGCGGGATCGTGAAGCGCTCGGCGATGGAGGCGACAAAGCCTTCGGACACGGTGTCCGGGCCCCCGCGGATGCGTTGCCACTGCTCATCCACCTGCGCACGGAATACTTCCGGGGTCAGGTCCTTCACCAGGATCTTGATGCGCGCCTTGTACTTGTTGTCGCGGCGGCCGTGCAGGTTGTAGACGCGCAGCGTGGCCTGCAGGTAGGTCAGCAGGTCCTGCCAGGGGACAAAGGGGTTGATCAGCTTGCCCACCATCGGCGTGCGGCCCATGCCGCCACCTGCCCAGACCTTGAAGCCGGCCTGGCCGTCCTGTTCAACGGCCTGCAGCCCGATGTCATGGACGCCGACCGCGGCCCGGTCTGTCTGCGCGCCACTGATGGCAATCTTGAACTTGCGCGGCAGGAAGGCGAACTCGGGATGCAGCATCGACCATTGCCTGACGATCTCGCACCACACCAGGGGGTTCACCAGTTCGTCGGGCGCAATGCCGGCAAAGTGGTCGGTGGTGGTATTGCGGATGCAGTTGCCGCTGGTCTGGATCGCGTGCATCTGCACCGTGGCCAGCTCCGCGAGAATGGCAGGCGCATCCTCAAGCCGCGGCCAGTTGAACTGCAGGTTCTGGC
>JACXTT010015065.1_pt1 | contig 10056 bp, 9 predicted proteins | sample 9270951 | NCBI WGS metagenome assembly JACXTT01 (sample SAMN15532306, study PRJNA645909) | rock metagenome | isolation source: weathered quartz diorite | place: Puerto Rico | collected 2017-06-21
CTTCTCTATCTCAGGATCAATTTGCTGAATCTTGACTGGTCCCCGATTCTCTTCTTTGAACCGGTTGACCCCGACGATAACGCTACGGCCTTCGTCTACCGAGCGTTGAAACTCGTACGCGCTCTCCTGAATCTGCCGATGGACAAACCCGGACTCTATCGCTTTCCTGGCACCCCCGAGTCTTCGGACTGTCTCCATCAGCTTGCCAACTTGGCTTTCAATCGTCCGGGTCAGCTCTTCGAGATAGTAGCTTCCTGCAAGCGGGTCCACCGTTCGTCCTGCTCCAGATTCGTATGCGATTATCTGTTGAGTCCGCAACGCGATCTTTACAGAATCCTCGGTGGGAAGACCCAACGCCTCGTCCCGAGAATTAGTATGCAACGACTGTGTCCCACCTAGAACAGCGGCCAACGCTTGCACGGCTACCCGCGCAATATTATTGTCCGGCTGCTGAGCAGTCAGTGTCTCGCCGCTCGTCTGGGTATGAAAACGAAGCTTCGCTGATTCTGGATTTCGCGCGTGAAAGCGCTTCTTCATCGTTTCGGCCCAGATTCTCCGGGCAGCCCGGAACTTCGCAATCTCCTCCAAGAAATCGTTCCTACAAGCAAAGAAGAACGATAGTTGCGACGCGAAATCGTCAATCCTCAATCCACGTGCCAATGCGTTTTCAACGTATTCGATAGCGTTAGAGAAACAGAACGCAAGTTCCTGCACCGCATTTGCTCCAGATTCTCGAATGTGATAGCCGCTGATGCTGATAGGATGCCAGTGAGGCATCTTACGAGCACAATACTCGATCAGGTCGACTGCTAGTCTAAGCGAGGCTTCGGGTGGATAGATGTAGGTATTCCGCGCAATGTACTCCTTCAAAATATCATTCTGTGTCGTTCCTCGGAGCGTCTTCTGGTTTAGACGCTTCTCGAGACCCACCGCAACATAGAGAGAGAGGAGAATGGGCGCAGTCGAGTTTATCGTCATACTCGTGCTGACCTGCTCTAGATCTATTCCATCGAACAACCGTCTCATGTCATCAATACTGCTGATAGCAACACCTACCCGACCAACTTCGCCCTCAGCCCTAGGATGATCAGAGTCCAGGCCAAGCTGGGTGGGAAGATCAAACGCGGTGCTAAGCCCAGTCTCCCCATGTGAAATCAGATACTTGAAACGACTGTTTGTCTCCCTCGCAGACCCATAGCCGGTGTACTGGCGCATGGTCCAGAGCCGGTCCCTATACATTGAAGGATAGATTCCACGAGTATACGGATATTCCCCAGGCTTTCCGATCGAGCGAGACCATTTCGCAGAAACGTCGCGTGCGCCGTATACTCTCTTGACAGGAATGCCTGAATCGGTAGTCTTCTCGCTAGGCATTTTCCAACGTGCCCATCTTGCCGATGATCTTCACAATCTTGCCGGCAGCAGTCTCAGGGTCTAACTCCTTGTCGGTCACTTGTCCGAGGAGTTGACGCCAAGATCTCGACTCTCTCAAACGATCCACAGATTCTGTGTAAAAGTCTGAGAACGCTGCATCCATTAGTTCTGCTTCGAGCCTGTTCTGCAACCGCACCTTCCTCAGGCCATGATCCTCCACGAATGTTCTGAATTTTTCGAGCGCATCAACCAAAGCCGCAACTCCCATCCCTTTCAATGCCACAGTCTTCAAAACAGGCGGCCGCCAACCATTCTTCTCCTCTACACCACTTGCCACATTGAACATCGTCTTCGCAGGATTAACGATGTCCGCCTTGTTAACTACGAAAATGTCGCCGATCTCGTTGAACCCAGCTTTGAACGCTTGGACCTCGTCACCCAGCTGAGGCATCAACACTACAACAGTCGCGTCGACCGCTGTCGCAACTTGAACTTCTGTCTGTCCAGCACCCACGGTCTCAACAATCACGACGTCCATCCCAGCGGCGTCAAGCACCCGGATGGTATTCCGGGCGGCTCTCGCCAGTCCACCAACATCGCCCCGCGAGGCCATACTGCGAATGTACACGTCTTTCTCGAGGCTGTGATCCATCATGCGCAATCGATCGCCCAGCAGTGCTCCGCCAGTGAGCGGGCTTGAGGGATCTATCGCAAGAACTCCTACCTTCTTGCCTCTCTTCCGATACTCTTCAATTGTCCGGTTTACAAGCGTGCTTTTTCCGGTTCCTGTGGGACCTGTAATTCCTATCGTAAACGCTTTGCCCGTATGAGGATAGAGTTCCCTTATCAGCTTCGTCCGGGTCGGTCCACCGTCTTCGACTATCGAGATGGCTTTTGCGAGAGCTTTGTGATCGCCTTTCAAGACCTTCGAGGCTAGCTCTCCAACCAAAGCAGGGTCGCAATCGTCCTGGTTCACCATAGCGTATTTCAATATTCAGCGAAGATCAACAGGATAACCAACAAATAGGAAAAACCGCTCAATGTTCTCATTCGTGTGACTCTTTTGGCAAAAGGCTACTGGCGAAAAGTCCTAGGCGAGATCAAACAAGCACAGAAGGCTCGGCCCTCGACATTCAATGCGAAGAATTTGACGAGAATCAAACGACAGAAGACCGCATGGGAGCGGAAGACGCTCAAGAAATGGACTCAGCTGAGTCCGGAGCGGAAGAAGGACTTCAGGAATCCGTCTAACATTTCGATCGCGAGACTGTATACGCCCGATGATGTGGCGTATCATAACGAGTCGAGTGAGGCCGGTTTTCCGGGAGAGTATCCGTATCTCCGCGGCGTCTATCCGACAATGTATCGTGGTCGGCCGTGGACGATGCGCATGTTCTCAGGATTCGGCACACCCGAAGACACCAACAAACGACTGCACTATCTCCTAGAGCACGGTGAGACCGGGTTGAGCATCGCGTTCGACATGCCGACACTATACGGGTTTGACCCGGATCATCCACGGGCTGAAGGCGAGGTGGGAAGATGCGGTGTCTCGGTGGGCTCGTTGAAAGACATGGAGATCATCCTAGAAGGAATACCGTTAGAGAAGGTTAGTACTAGCATGACGATCAATGCTCCCGCCTCTGTTCTAACTGCAATGTATGTCGGAGTCGCAGAGCGACAGGGAGTGAAACCGAAAGAACTGCGCGGAACAGTCCAGGCGGATATTCTGAAGGAGTACATTGCCCAGAAAGAATGGGCGTATCCGCCCGAGGCCCATCTACGGATCATCCGGGACATGATTGTCTACTGCAGCAAAGAAATGCCCCAGTGGAACTACATCAGCATAAGCGGATACCATATTCGAGAAGCAGGGTCCAGCGCGGTCCAGGAGCTGGCATTTACGCTTGCCGACGGTTTCTCGTATGTTGATCTAGGAATAGAGGCGGGGTTGAATGTTGATGATTTTGCGCCGCGATTGTCGTTTTTCTGGAATTGTGGAATGGACTTTTTCGAAGAGATCGCAAAATTCCGTGCTGCTCGAAGGATTTGGGCTCGTGTAATGAAAGAGAAGTACAAAGCAAAAGATCCACGGTCTTTACTGTTACGGACTCATGCGCAGAACTCGGGCGCCTCGCTCACATGGCAGCAACCATTGAACAATATTGTCCGGACAACCATCGAAGCGCTAGCAACGGTCCTAGGTGGGACTCAGTCGCTCCATACGAACTCGTATGATGAGGCGTGGGCTCTGCCGTCGGAGAAGGCCGCGATGGTCGCGTTGCGGACCCAACAGATTATTGCTGAAGAGACGGGCGTGGCGGACACTATTGATCCGCTAGGGGGCTCTTATTATATCGAATGGCTCACGGACCAGATGGAAGAGAAAGCATTCGAATATTTCGACAAGATAGAACGAGCGGGTGGATTGTTGAATTCGATCAAGACAGGATTCTTGCAGCGAGAGATCGCGGAGACGGCGTATCGCTACCAGCAGGAGCTAGAGAAACAGGAGCGAATCATTGTTGGAGTCAACAGGTACCAGATTGAAGAGAGTAAGCCGATTGACACGTTGAAGATCAATGAGGAGGCGCAACGAAGGCAGGTTGAGAGAATTACTCGGGTCCGGGATACTCGCGACAATGTGAAGGTTCAGGAGGCTCTTGACGAGTTGAGGAAGGCGTTCGACGATCCGAAGGCGAACTCGATGTATCCAATGGTCAAAGCGGTCAAAGCATATGCGACACTCGGAGAGATTATGGATGTTGGCCGCAAGGTCTTCGGCGACTACAAGGAACCACCAATACTCTAAGACACGAGACTCGAAAGTTCAATGGTGGAAATGTGAAAGAGCGGCTAGGCGGACGACGGGCTAAGCCGCGGCCTTGGCGCAGGGTCAGCTCGCGGAAGCTTGTTGATGTGTGGGATGTCAAGCTCTACCGGGATGAGATTGTTGCCCGGAACGGGTTCCGGACAGAACATCTTCGATTGTCGCTGCACGATTTCTCGATCATTGTTCCGGTCCTAGGAGAGAACCGGCTAGTGTTCGTCTACAATTATCGACACCCGATTCAGGGTTGGGAGCTAGAACTTCCCGCTGGACTAATCGATGGGGGCGAGTCTCCGATGACAGGCGCACGGAGAGAATTGAAGGAAGAGACAGGATATTCCGGACGTAGATGGAAGCGGCTCGGATGGCTGCATACATTGCCGGGGATTTCGAACCAGCGGGCACATGTGTTTCTCGCTAGCGGTTTGCGGAGTGGGAAGGTTAGTCGGGAGCCTTACGAGTATATGAAAACAAAGATTCTGACGATCAACGAAGCTTACGGGCTCGTTCGGTCAGGCGGATTCATCCATGCACCAACAGTCTCCGCATTGGGCTTGGCCGAGAAAGAATTGCGTGGATAGTGCCCTGCCAGGTTCAACAAGTTTGCGTCGCGAGAGAATAATTATTTTCGAAATCGTGGACACGACAACTTCCAGGGTTGAACTGATCCAGGTGAATTCTCGAGTTTGTCGCGTAAAACGGGCTTGTTCACATCTTCTAGAAACGCGAAATGTTTGGATAGCCAAGCACAGAGAAACGGGAAAAAGTTCGACCGGTTCGAGGATCACCAATTAGAGGATGTTTCGGCCGATTCCATAAGCCGACTGCTAAATGATTGCTCCGCAAGTCATGCACTTTGGCGAGCCTCCGGATAGAGGGCTCTTGCAGTATGGACACTTCGCCTGGGCATTAGAGCCTCCTGCTTGAAAAGTTGGCAAGCTTGACACGTCTATTGGTACTGACCTTGGCATTGTGGACCCTACTGTTTGAAGTGTAGGCATAGCCGAGGAAGGTGTCTCCGTGGGAGATTGCGCATAGCTGGGAATGTTTGTTGCGGGTGGTTGGTTCATGCCGGGCATTGGCGGATAGCCCATCTGCAAGGATGGATTGGCCAATAAACTGCCTCTGCCAAAGAAGGCCTTCACGTGAGACCGGGTCAGATAATACAAGAGTAGTGTCCAGAAGAAAATCCCGCCGGTCGCACCGGTCAACAAACCCTCAGTGAGAGCCGCAACAGACCCGAGCAGGGAGAGAACGCTGAAGATCATACCCAGAGTCCAAGCCCAGCCCCTACCGTGAAGAAAACCAACACCAGTCGCAAGCCAGATCAAACTGAAGAAAAATGCTACTCCACCGATAACTAGGCCAAATGAGCTGAGAAGAGGCCCGATCCTCGGCAGAGTGGAGAATAGGGCCGCAAGGCCTATGATAGCGATACTGACAAGCAGACCCACAATCCCGAACAGAATTTCCAGAACTGCGAGAATCGTGACACCCGCTGGACGTGAAGGCTTTTGCATCATGAGCGAAGTACGAACTTCCTGATTGTGTTAAACAGAATGTAACTGGTCTGAACTAAGCCATGACGTTCGATCGGGTAGACTTTCCGAGAATGTTGGGGGGTCTCAGTTGACCCCGTAGAGGACTGATAGTATTTCTAGTGTCTACTGGCTTGGAGGTGCCGGTGGCATCATCGGGGGAGCAGCTGTCCCCTTGCCAAAGAATGCTTTGACATTAGGCCGGAACAGATACCACAAGATTATGATCTGGAAGACAATCCCGACAGCTGAAGTTGGAGCCGAGAACCCTCCTGCAATCTGGGCGATCGTGCTGACGATGTTGATTATGCCGACAACTATTGCGAAGGTCCACGCCCAGCTTTTTCCTCCAAGGAAGCCGACGCCGACTATCAGGCTCAAGAGTCCAAGTACAATCCCGATCGCGCCAAAGACGTAGAGAATGTCAGTCAGAGTCCCAATACTATAGCCGGTAAGGTTCGGGAATTGTGAGGCAAAGTTGGTTGAGCTTAGGAGTGAGGCCGCGACCAGCGAAAGAGCGCCTGCACCGAGCAACACTATGGCAGCAAGAAGCTCTAGAATTGCTAGGACAGTTACGCCAGTTGGTCTTGGTGGTTCTGCAAATGCTGCGTCTCTTACATTACACTAGCGCCGCAGGAGGGGCACTTGGCCGCACCCGCCGGAATACTAGCTCCACAGTTCTTGCAGGTAGTTCCCATACCCATCGGTGCACCCATAGGAGGACCACCCATCGGGGCCTGGCCCATTGGGTAGGATCCCATTGGCGCACCTGGCATCATCGGAGGCGGCATCATCGAGGGCTTGAAGACTATCCCGAGTATTCCGCCGATTAGTCCGAGGAGGAATCCGATGAAGAATCCTCCGAACGAAGAGGTTGCAAAACTGAAGATTGATAGGAGTAGAACGATGACTCCCCACATGGTATGGGTCTTAGGGTTCATGTACATCATTATCCCCCCGACAATCATGACTATTCCAAAGACAATTCCAATGATTCCGAGAATACCGATTGTTGAGCCGACGCCGGTGACGGCAGCGGTTTGGGTAGCGTTTGTTCCCAGTGAGCCGAGTCCAGAAAGGAATGCTCCGATGAACGCCTGGAAGACTCCGCCGAGTAGTACGAATATTCCGCCCAGTAGACTCAGGACCAATGCCGCAGTCGGTTTCTCGCCCAACACTTATCGAGTGGAGACTCCTGTGGAGAATATATAACACATTCGATACCGGCACAGTTTGAACGATTTTTCATGTTTCTCAAATAATATGGTCGAATTTCATTTCGACCCCAAAGTAGGGTCAACCTGTTTCATGGCTCCAGGACCGGGAAAACCGACTACGTAGTAGGAAGGATGAAGACGCATTCTCCTCCTGAGCACGAGAGGATAGAGGATGAAGACCAGACCGAGAGCGCTAGTTCCTATTCGTCCGATGATTTCTAGAGCAGGGTCCCAGAATACTGTCCAGAAACCTAGGGCTCCCGCCATTAGACTTAGCCGCTGAAGATCACTTACACCTTTTGTTGCCCAACGGGTCAAGAGTCGCTCATAGCCAAGGACCATGATAGCGCCAACAATCATTGTCCCGATCGCAAGTGGAATGAGTGCGCTGTTGAACAGAAACAGAAATGCCGCGGGCGCCGAGAATCCTAATGGGACGAGACGTTTCCATGATATTTGCAAAGTTCGTTCTGTTGGCTTTATGTTGGGGACCCGTTTTGCAACCCAGCCTAGAGCAAAAACGGCGACGACACACCCCGCGATTGCAATAACTGACGCGTTGTAAGGAAACGCAAAGAACCCAAGAATGATTGCCAGGAAAAGTAGACCATGGAACAGAATTCTAGATTTATGGGAGAGCCAGACCCTAGTGCGAGTCCGCGGGTAAGTAAGTTCTACAAGAAAAATCGGGATTGTGATGCTGAATATTGAGTGAAATATTGTGAGCCATTCTGCCCAGACCCAGTTCAAGCCGAGCCACCTTCCGTAAGTTGCTAGAGTGCCCAGATCTTTCCATGAGGGATTGAAGAAGCTCCGGACCATTATTCCCTCCTCGATAATCCCGTAGGCCGCGCCGAGAATCAGGATCGAGCGCCATCCCTTATTCCATCTTCTCGCATAATCTCTGACTAGTATCGCTCCGCTACCGTAGAGCGATCCGAGAAGAAACAATACTCCGGGATTCAGGAACGCAAGTGGCGGAGTTGATCCTGAGAGTCCTTCGCCAATTAGTGGTGGTATGAAGAACAAGAGTATGAGCTGTTTTCGATAGCCTTTGCTGAGAAAACTGAACATTGATGCGTTTCGAGAATTCTGGTTTTGATGAAAAAAGGGAGTTTGATACCCGCGCTAGGCTAGCGCGTTGCTTGCTGACCGTTGGCCACGGTTAAACTGGTTACTTTTTGCTCCAGAGGCCGATGACGTTTCCGTGCGGGTCGCCGATAGTGCCCCAGTAGCCCATTCCGCCGCCGATGGCCTTCCTCTTCTTGAGGATGCGTCCACCGAGGCTCTTGGCCTTCTGTTGCATGGCTGGTATGGTATCAACGTTGACGTAGAGTGTGGTGCTGCCGGGCTTGACTTTTTTGCCTAGCATGAACCCTCCGCCGACGCCTTTCTTGGACGTCTGGAAGGTCATGTATTCGTCGCCGAACGCTTGGAATTTCCATCCGAAGAGTTTGTTGTAGAACTTCTTAGTTGCCATGAGATCTCTGGATAGCAGTTCTATGTGGCCGATTTCCTTTCCCATAGTAGCCACGTATAGCCAAATATTCAGCTTTTAAAATCTCACATTGGCCCCGACAAACACGTTTTTGATGATTTCCGCACTCAGGAAGCGAGTAGCCGATCTAGAAACAACCTTTTGAAACCTAGATCGACCGCTCCACAAACTTTCACTGGACTTCCCTGAAGTTTGCTATCAGGCAGCCAGCCTCGTCTATCAGCAATGGTCATTCCGTCCGTGTACTCCCCATTTGTCTCGATCCTAACACGATAGTCTGCGAAACTGTAGAGTCTTGGTTTGATCACGACACCAACGGCCATTGGATCGTGAAGAGTAAACCGGCCCCGAGTGCGAATATTGCTTTGAAGAATTCTAGTTGCGAACTTTGCAACTGGACCCTTTGATCTCCTTATCCTTGAATAATCGTTCTTTGAGAGTTCGAGTTCTGGAATTGTAGTCACGTCGAGACCGATGGCTTTCAGTTCGACTCCTGATTCGAAGACGATCTTCGCAGCCTCCGAGTCCGAATAGATGTTAAACTCGGCAACCGGCGTCTCATTTCCAAACCCGTATTCTGTAACCCCGAAGGCACCGCCCATGATCACAATCTCCTTGACTTTTCTTTTCGAGTCTGGGAATTTGGCGAAGAGGTTTGCAATATTCGTAAGAGGGCCGGTGCAGATAAGAGTCAATTCTTTTTTCTTGGAAGAAAGTAATGTCTCTTGGATAATGGAGAGTGCGTTCTCGTCGATTTTTTGGAGCCTCGATCTAGGAAGATGAGAATCACCGAGTCCATCTCTTCCATGAAAATTGAAAGCTCGAATTGGCTCTCGGACCAAAGGGTGGGCTAAGCCTTCCGCGACCCAAACATCGGTTCTGTCTAGAAGCTCGACGACTCTCAACGCGTTAATGGCGGCCTGTTGTACCGAGACATTTCCAGAAACAGCAGTTATGCCGACGAGATCTATCTCTCGGGACCGTAATGCAAGAATGAGGGCTAGGGCGTCGTCAATGCCCCCATCCATGTCAATGATGACCCGCGAGGGCATTACGTTCTCCAACCTCAGAACATCATTTTAATCATTCCCGAATTTGATCCCTACCATCCAGAGGTCCCTGATACGGAAGAGAAAACTGATGTTGTCATAGTTGGAGCAGGGATCGCAGGGGTTGCACTATCCTTCGAGCTTCAGAAACGAGGGGTCTCAACCGTCATGCTGGATCGCCGGAAGACTCCCGACTCTATTCCTCGAGGGATAACCTTCCAGCCGAATGGTTTGGAGGCGTTAGACAAGATTGGAATCCTTGACAAAGTACGAAGACTCGGAACCCCTGAGAGGATTCTCGAAATCAAAGACTGGGACCATAATCTGTTGCTGGAAGCGGACTACTCCGTGCTTGATCATCCTCAGAACTACATCATGACCGTGAACGCGGTCGAGGTTGAGCAGATGCTCGGATACAAGACCGAGAACATGGGAGCGAAGACGCTCTGGGGAGCAGGATTCGAAGAGATACTCTGGGATAATGGAAAGGCACAGGGAGTCAGAATTAACGTAGAAGGTGACGTTACGAACATCAACGCTTCAATTGTAG
>JACXTT010015066.1_pt1 | contig 10056 bp, 11 predicted proteins | sample 9270951 | NCBI WGS metagenome assembly JACXTT01 (sample SAMN15532306, study PRJNA645909) | rock metagenome | isolation source: weathered quartz diorite | place: Puerto Rico | collected 2017-06-21
GGGAGCCATCGAGGTGTGGCTCACCCTCCACTTCCTGGGCGCGCCGGTCCCCCTCACGACCGCGCTCGTGATCGAGGCGGCGGTGACCGGCATCCGGTCGGCCGGCTTCCTGATTCCCGGCGCGCTCGGTATCCAGGAAGGGGGCCTGATCGGGATCTTCACCGCCCTCGGGCTCGGCGCCCACACGGGCCTCGCCCTCGGCGTGGTCCGCCGCTTCCGCGAGGTCGCGTGGACGATCGCCGGTTACGCCTGCCTCGCCGGCTGGCGCGGCGAGCGCGGTGCGGTGCCCGAGTCGGGGGCCTGATCAGGTGCGGAGGTGCTTGTCGAAGAAGGCGACGCAGCGCTTCCAGCCGTCTTCCGCGGCCTCCTTCCGATAGTTCTGCGGGCGGTCGTCCGAGAAGAAGGCGTGGGTCGTGCCCGGGTAGAGGACGAACTCGACGTCCGAGTTGTGCTTCCGGAGCAGCTCCTCGAAGCGCTTGACGTCGGCCACCGGGATGCCGCCGTCGGCCGCGCCGTAGAGCCCGAGGACGGGCATGCGGAGCTTGTCGGCGAGGCTGAAGCCGTCGACACCCGGCGCGTCCTTGAACGTCCGCGCGACGTGACCGTACCAGGGAACGACCGCCGCCACGCCCGGGTACTCGGCCGCGAAGTAGAGCGCGAGGGCGCCGCCCCCGCAGAAGCCGGTGACCCCGAGCCGGTCGCCGCGGGCCCAGGGCTGGGCCTTCACGTAGTCGGCGGCAGCCCGGAGGTCGCCGAGGTACTGGGCTCGCGTGACCTGCGAGGAGATCTTCCCCATCTCCTCGAAACTCTTGCCCTGCATGCCCCCCTCCCGAGCGTAGAGCTCGGGTGCGATCGCGTAGAAGCCCGCGTGCGCGAAGCGCCGGACGACGTCCCGGTGCTGGTCGCTCAGGCCCGTGAAGCCGGAGATGGCGACGATCATCGGATAGCGCCCCTGCGCCTCGGGTCGAGCATCGTACGCAGGGATCTGCGTCCCGCCCACCGTGAGCTGAACGTCACGCGCGGTGATCCCCTTCGTGTCCGTGACGACTGCCTGGGCCAGGGACACGCCCGGGGTCAGGACCCCCCCGACCGTCGTGTAGGCCCCGAACTTCAGCACTTCGCGCCGGCTCAGCGGGTTCGACATCGACGCCTCCTCGCGGATGAATCGGGTGGGCGGTACGGTCTAATTGGGGAAACCCGCGCGTCCCGTCAGGGGTTCCCGCCCGGTCGGGATGCCGCTCGGGTATCATACCCCCCGGGGAGGTGCCGGCCATGGCCAAGCTCGCGCTGCTCGTGTCGCTGATCGCCCTCGTGATCTCGGTCCTTGCCTACCAGAAGGCCGGGGGGTCGGTCGACCTCGCCGAGCAGCTCAAGATGATGCGCAAGGAGACCGCGGACAGCCTCTCCCGGATGGAGAAGGCCCTCCGTCCGTCCGGGGCACCCGCGAGCCAGCCCTGACGCCCCCGCGGGCGCCGGTCAGCGCTTCCAGAGCTTCTGGGAGGGGATCCGGAGGGCCCGGTTGAACTTCGCGGAGGCGTTCTCCCACGCGATGATCGCCGTCAGCTCGACGAGGGCGTCCTCGTCGTAGTGGCGGCGGAGGCGCGCGAACAGCTGGTCGTCGACCTCCCGTCCCGTGATCGTCATGGCGTCGGCGTACTCGAGGGCGACGCGCTCGGATTCCGTGTAGAGCGGACTCCGCGCGTACTCGGGGAGGGCTTCGATCTTCTCCACCGCTACGCCCAGCTCGCTGCCGACGGCAGCGTTGATGTCCTGTCAGAACTCGCAGCCGTTCAGGGCGGCCACGCGCCGGTTGACCAGGGCCGTGAGCTTCCCGTCGATGAGCCCCGACGCGGCGAGCCCGGTCCACATCCCGCGCACGGCCCGGAAGATCGGGGGGCGGCGAGCGTAGACGAGGTGATTCAGGAGCGGCGCGCCCCACTTCTTGCCCTGCGCCTCGAAGACCTGCTGGATGTAGGGCTCCACCACCGCCGCCGGATCCACGCCGCCGATTCGCCCCATCGCGTCGCCCTCCCTCACCCTTATAGGAAGGTGGTCCGCCGCGGCGGTTCCGGTGGGCTGATCCCGCTCCGGCGGAACTCGGCGCGGACGCTCGCGCCCTCCGGCCCGCGCATGGCCTCTCGGATCTCCGACTCGGCTCGCATCTCCGACGAGCGGCGCCAGCGGGGCCCCCACGCGCCCTCCAGCACACCCAGCACGGCCACGATTATCCCACTTGTCAGGATCATCTCGGTCAGCATCGTGTCCTCCATCGCTTGGCATCGGGTGACCACGGTCGCCCGGGCTCACGCTACCCGGAGCCGTGAACCTGTCGCCGCGACCGTCGGAGCCGCCACGACCACCGGCGCTTGGGGCGTCAGCACGATCTCGTACCTGCCGGGCTCCATCCGCTCCAGCGCCCGATGCGATAGCGCGAGAACGCGCGCTACCGTGCTCGGACGTCCGAAGGGCACCGCCATCTCGACCCGCCAGGGGCGCCCGACGGGCTTCGTCACTACCGGGGCGACGATCGCCCCCAGCTCGTTCGCGATCGCGTCCGTGACGCGGATCTGCCGGGCTGCCACCGCCTCGAGGCGCCGGTCGCGCCACCCCGCCGCGAGGAGCAAGAGCACGATGAAGAAAATCGGAGAGAGGGCCGTCACCAGGGCTACGATGAGCTCGATCATGTCTGCCTCCTTCTGCCCGGTATGACCCCGGAGGGAGGCGTACGTGAAACCGGGCCGGCTAGCGGGCGAGCGGGTGCAGGTCGGGCCGGCAGGTCGAGCAGGGCCCGAACCCTGCCCCTTCGGCCCGCTCGCGCGAGCCGAACAGCTCGGCGCCGAGCGGGAACGGATCCGCCGACGGGCACGTCGGCAGGCAGTACTCGGTCTCGCCGGGCGCGCGGACGTACATCGCGTCGCGCCGGATCCGGTAATCGTGGTGCGCCCGCACCATCGGCACGCCCTCCACGGCGAGGAGCTTCTGCTTGCGGCCCGTCTCGCCGCCCGCATACCCGACGAGGGCGCCACTGACGCCGATCACCCGGTGGCACGGGATCGCGACCGGCACCGGGTTCCAGCGGAGCGCCTGGGCCACCGCCCGCACCGCCTGGGGCCGGCCGAGCTCGCGGGCGAGCCCGGAATAAGAGATCACCGCCCCGTACGGGATCTGGGCAGTCGCCCGGAGCACGGCCCGGTGGAACTCGGTCTTCGCGAGCCGCAGGTCCAGGTGCCACGGGAGCCGCGTCGCCCGCCCCTCGACGTAGTCGCGGAACTCCCGATAGTGCGCCTCGACCTCGCGGCGATCCTCGACGGGCTCGATCCCGGCAATCCGCCCGAGGCGGGAGCCCTTGAGACTCTTCCGTCCGTGCATGTACTCGACGAGCACGATGCCCTGCTCCGAACGCGCGATCAGGACGTCCCCGAGCGGCGACGGGAAGATCTCGTACGCCACCAGCCGGCTCCGGAGATCGAGGAGCCGCGACTCCAGGTGCTCGCGCGCGCGGGCGAGATCGGCTGCGGTCACGCCCGCCCCGTGGCTGCGCATCGCGCCCATCTCGCCCTCGATCGCGCGATAGTGATCGAGGTCGTCCCGGCAGGATCGGCACGCGTCCACGTGCCGCTCGACCCGCCGGACCGCCGCCGGCTCCGCCTCGCCCATCGCCGACGCCATCAGGTCGACTTCGATCCCGATACAGCTCGCCGGCCTGGAACTCACGGCACCGCCTCCTTTACCGTGGGCACGCCCAACTCACCCCCGTCCAGCGCCTGACGGATCTTCCGCAGGGCCTGGAAGACGTGCGCCCGCGCGCTCTCGGCCGAGCACTCGAGGCTCTGGCCGATCGCCTCGTAGTCGAGACCGTGGATCTTGCGCTGGATGAATGCCAGCCGCTGCTTGAGCGGCAGCCGGCCCACGACCGCCTCGACGACCGCCCCGATCTCGCGTCCCATCGTCATCCGGTCCGGCGCCGCACTCTCGTCGACCTCGCGCGCGCTGTCCCGGACCGCCGCGTAGGCCAGCCGGCGGCGCTTCTGCGCGCGGAAGTAGTTCCGGCAGAGGTTGGTGGCGATGGTGAACAGCCACGCCCGCGCATTGGCGTCGGGTGGGAGGCTCCGGTAGGCCCGGAACGCCCGCAGGAACGCCTCCTGCGACAGGTCGTCGGCGTCGTGACGCCGCCCGGTCACGCGCAGGACATACCGGTAGATCTCCGCATGGTGCTGTGACATCAGCGCCTCGAAGGAGGTATCGCTCACTACCCAGTCAGACACCGGAGGCCCCGTGACGTGAAACCCTTGGACGCAGGGGTCGTGGTAGCTCGGAAGATCCAGCTATGTATTCAATCTGTTACAGCTCGTGCCATCATGACTGGCCTCAGGTGACCGGCGCGGCCGGTCCCCGCGCCACCCGCTCGGCCTCGCGTCCGAACGTCGCCTCAGAGGCCGGAAGAGGCCTCACCTCGACCATGGTCGAGTGGAACGCCGGGCCCCCGCCCAGATCGGCCACCTTGTCGGAGGTGAGCACGTTCACCCCGCGCCCCCCGGGCATGAACTTGTGCCACCAGATCCCCTCGATCACCACCTGCCCGGCAGGCGTGTCCTCGGTCAGGACGGCCGTGAAGCGCGCTTCCCCGCGGTCGTTGGCCACGGCCACGAGGTCGCCCGAGCAGACCTCCCGCGCCGCCGCGTCCCGCGGGTGCATGAAGACCGCCGGTCCCGCCTGGCGCTTCCTGAGGAGGGCGGACTGACTGAATGAGGAGTTCAGGAAGAAGCGGTTCGGGGGCACGTGGCAGCGCAAGGGATAGCGCGGGCCGAGGTCGGGGTGCTCCGGCCCCTCGGCGAGCGGCACGTAGGTCGGGAGCGGCGGCAACCCCTGGCGGGCCAGGCTCTCGGAGTAGAACTCCACCTTGCCCGACGGCGTCGGGGCGCCGTCCGCGAAGGGCACGTACGGACGCGGCAGACTGAGACGGACGGCGTGCTCCGCCCGGAGCCGCTCGTAGGTGATGCCCGCCCCCGCCGCCCCAGCCGCCCTGAGGTGGGCCCGGATGAGGTCCGGGATCGGCGTCTCGTAGTGATGGTCCCGGATCCCGAGCGCTCGGGCAAGGAGCCCGAAGACCTCCCAGTTCGACTTCGCCTCCCCGAGGGGCTCGATGACCGGGTCCGCGTACTGCACGTAGAGGTGCCCGAACGAGCGGTAGAAGTCCACGTGCTCCATGCTGGTCGTCGCCGGCAGCAAGATGTCGGCGTAGTCCGCGGTGTCGGTCTGCACTTGCTCGTGGACGACCGTGAACAGCTCGTCGCGCGCGAGCCCCTCGAGCACCAGGTTCGAGTTCGGGCAAACCGCCGCCGGGTTCGAGTTGTAGACGTAGAGGGCCATCACGGGCGGCTTGAGGTGGACGTCGGTCAGGGCGCGCCCGAGGTGGATCATGTTGACCGTGCGGGGCGCGGGGCTCGGCAGGAGGTCCCGGCGCTCGAGGGTCCCGTCGCCCGGCCCGAAGGCGCCCGAGCTCCCGAGGAGCGCCTCGCCCGCCGGGTGGGCATAGGCACCCGTCAGGGCGGGCAGGCACGCGATGGCGCGGCACGTCATCCCCCCGGTCCCGTGCCGCGAGATCCCGATCCCGACCCGGATGAAGGCGGCACGGGTCCGTCCGTACCGGCGGGCGAGCCCGACGATCTCGTCCACGGGGAGGCCGGTGAGCTCGGCTACGCGGGCGGGCGGGTACTCCCGGACGTGCGCGCGCAGGGCGGCGAAGCCCGTGGTCGCCCGCGCGATGTAGGCGTGATCGAGCAGGTCCTCGGCGATCAGGACGTGCATGAGCCCGAGGGCGAGGGCGCCGTCGGTGCCAGAGCGGATCATCAGGTGCCCGTCGGCCTGCTTCGCGGTCCGCGTGCGGTAGGGGTCGATGCAGACGACGGAGGCACCACGCGCCTTCGCCCGCTTGACCAGCGTCATCAGGTTGATGTGCGTGTAGGCGGCGTTGATGCCCCAGAGGAGGATCAGGTCCGAGTCGACCATCTGCTCGGCGTCGTTTCCGGTCACGGCCCCAAGGGTCGCCCGCCAGCCCGCGTAGGCGGTCGCCACGCAGATCGTGCGGTCGAGCTGGCTCGCGCCGAGGGCGTGGAAGAAGGGGTGCCCGGCGTAGTACTGGATCCGGCCGAGGGTCCCCGCGTACGAGAACGGCAGGATGGCCTCCGCGCCCCACTGGGCGCTCACGCGCGTGAGGCGATGCGCGATCTCCTCGATCGCGTCGTCCCAGGAGATCCGCTCGAACTCGCCCCGGCCCTTCTCCCCCACGCGCCGCATGGGATGGAGCACGCGCATGGGCGAGTAGACGCGCTCGGCGTAGTCGTGGACCTTGCCGCAGATGACCCCCTGGGTGAAGGGGTGGCGGGGGTCGCCCACCACGTCGACGAGGCGGCCGTCCTCGACGGAGACCTCGAGGCTGCACGCCGATGGGCAGTCGTGCGGGCAGACTGAGAGGTGGGTCTCGAGCTCGCCCATGGCCGGCGCCTCCTCCGTAGAGCCTATCATGAGCCTCACCCGGGTGCCCCTCCGGCGCCCCCTTGTCGCGTGTTTCGGGGTGTGCCAGAGTGGTGGCGACACGGTTCCCCGCCACGGTCCGCGCGCCACTCTCGGGAGGGCGGTGCCATGATCCCTGCGGCATTCGAGTATCACGTTCCGACGTCCATCGGCGAGGCCACCGCCCTGCTCGTCCGCTTCGGCGACGACGGCAAGGTGCTGTCGGGCGGGCAGAGCCTGATTCCGATGATGAAGCTCCGGCTGGCCACGCCGCGGCACCTCGTCGACATCGGCCGCATCCCGGACCTCGGGTACCTCCGCGAGGACGGCGGGGTGCTCCGGATCGGCGCCCTCGTCCGCGAATCCGACCTCGAGGCGTCGCCGCTCATCCGGAGCCGGTACCCGATCCTCCTCGACACGAGCCGCGTCATCGCCGACCCCCTCGTCCGGAACCTGGCCACCGTGTGCGGCAACCTGGCCCACGGCGATCCCGCCAACGACCACCCGGCGACGATGCTGGCGCTCGGCGCCGAGCTGGTCGTGGCGGGCACCGGCCGGGAGCGCCGGATCCCCGCCGGCGCCTTCTTCCTGGGGCCCTTCACCACCGCCCTCGAGACGGGCGAGATCCTGACCGAGGTCCGCGTTCCGAGCCCGCCGCCCCGCAGCGGCGGCGCGTACGTGAAGCTCGAGCGGAAGGTCGGCGACTTCGCGACGGCGGCGGTCGCGGCCCAGGTGACGCTCGACGCGAGCGGGTCCTGCATCCAGGCGGGCATCGGGCTGACGAACGTCGGTCCCACGCCCATCCAGGCGAAGCGGGCCGAGGCGGTCCTCCGCGGCAAGCGGCTGGATGACGGGGCGGCCCGTCAGGCGGCTCAGCTGGCCGCCGAGGAATCCCAGCCGACCGAGGATCTCAGGGGGTCGGTCGAGTACAAGCGCGATCTCGTCCGCGTGCTGACGGCCCGCGCCCTCAGATACGCGGCCGAGCGCGCCGACGCGAGGAGATGACTCGCATGCATGTCCAGGTCACCGTCAACGGCGAGAAGCACGAGGCGGACGTGGAGCCCCGGCTCCTCCTCGTCCACCTGATCCGCGAGCGCCTTCGGCTCACGGGGACCCACATCGGCTGCGACACCACCCATTGCGGAGCCTGCACGGTCCTCCTCGACGGCCGGCCCGTCAAGTCGTGCACGGTCTTCGCCGTGCAGGCCGATGGGAAGACGGTCATGACCGTCGAAGGACTCGAGCAGGACGGGGCGCTCCACCCCCTGCAACAGGGCTTCATGGAGGAGCACGGCCTCCAGTGCGGCTACTGCACCCCGGGCATGCTGATGACGAGTTACGCCTTCCTCGGGCAGCACCCGAAGCCGACGGAAGACGAGATCCGCTCGGCCATCTCCGGCAACCTGTGCCGGTGCACCGGCTACGTGAACATCGTGAAGGCGGTCCAGTTCGCCGCCGCCAAGCTGGCGGAGGGAGGGGCCCGATGACGCCGAGCACGCCGCCGCCGAGGACGTCCCCGGAAGTCGGCGGGATGGGACACTCCGTGAAGCGCAAGGAGGATCCGCGCTTCATCCGGGGGAAAGGGACCTACGTCGACGACATCCAGCTCCCGGGCATGCTCCATCTCGACATCGTCCGGAGCCCGTATGCCCACGCGAAGATCACGCGGATCGACACGTCGAAGGCCCTCGCCGTCCCCGGTGTCCTTGCCGTCATCACGGGGCAGGATCTGGCCAAGTACAACCTCCACTGGATGCCGACGCTGATGTCGGACACCCAGATGGTGCTCCCCGTCGAGAAGGTCATGTACCAGGCCCAGGAGGTCGCGGCGGTCCTGGCCACCGACCGCTACACGGCCGCCGACGGGGTCGACGTCGTGGAAGTGGAGTACGAGCCCCTTCCGGTCGTCGTGGACCCCCGGAAGGCCCTGGCGCCCGGCGCCCCGGTCCTGCGGACCGACAAGAAGGACAAGCGGGACAACCACATCTGGCACTGGGAGTGGGGCGACCGCGCGGCCACCGATCGCGCCTTCCGTGACGCCGACGTCACCGTGCAACAAGACATCTACCTCCCCCGTATCCACGTAGCGTCTATCGAGACGTGCGGCTGCGTCGCCCACTTCGACAAGGTCAACGGCAAGCTCACCGTCTGGATGACGACCCAGGCTCCGCACGCGATCCGGACGGTCTTCGCCCTCGTCGCCGGCCACGTCGGCCTCGAGGAGCACAAGATCCGGATCGTCTCCCCCGACATCGGTGGCGGGTTCGGCGGCAAGGTGCCCGTCTACCCGGGCTACGTCATCGCGGTGGCGGCCTCCGTGCTGACGGGCAAGCCGGTCAAGTGGATCGAGGACCGGATGGAAAACCTCCAGGCCGACTCCTTCGCCCGCGATTACCACATCGCGGCCGAGCTGGCGGCAAAGAAGGACGGCACCCTCACCGCGCTCCGGATCAAGACCCTCGCCGACCACGGGTACGCGGACGCGGCGGCCAACCCGTCGAAGTTCCCGGCGGGGCTGTTCCACATCTGCACCGGCTCCTACGACCTGAAGGCCGCGCACGTCGAGGTCGATGGGGTGTATACCAACAAGCCCCCCGGCGGCATCGCCTACCGCTGCTCGTTCCGGGTGACCGAGGCGGTCCACACCATCGAGCGCATGACCGACCTGATGGCCCATCAGCTCGGGATCGACCCCGCCGAGTTCCGCCTCCGCAACTTCGTCAAGCCCGAGCAGTTCCCGTACAAGTCCGCCCTCGGCTGGGAGTACGACAGCGGGGACTACGCCGGCGCCCTCCGGAAGGCGATGGACATGGTCGGCTACGCCCGGCTCCGGCAGGAGCAGGCCGAGAAGCGGAAGCGCGGCGAGCTGATGGGCATCGGGATCTCGAGCTTCACGGAGATCGTGGGGGCCGGGCCGTCGAAGCACTTCGACATCCTCGGCCTCAAGATGTTCGACAGCTGCGAGATCCGGATCCATCCGACGGGGAAGGCCATCGCCCGCTTCGGCACCAAGTCGCAGGGCCAGGGTCACGAGACGACGTACGCGCAGATCCTGGCCGAGGAGCTAGGGATCCCGGCCGCTCACATCCAGATCGAGGAAGGCGACACGGACACGGCGCCGTACGGCCTCGGGACGTACGCGAGCCGCTCGACGCCGGTGGCCGGGGCGGCGGCGGCGGTGGCGGCCCGCAAGATCCGGGACAAGGCGCGCAAGATCGCCGCCCATCTCCTGGAGGCGGCCGAGGGCGACCTCGTGTGGGAGCCGGGCAAGTTCTCCGTGAAGGGCGCGCCCGGTCGGTCCAAGACGATCCAGGAGATCGCGTTCGCGGCCTACACGAACCACCCGCAGGGCATGGAAGCCGGGCTCGAGGCCGTGTCCTACTACGACCCGCCGAACCTGACCTATCCCTTCGGGAGCTACGTCTGCGTGGTCGACGTCGACCGGGGGACGGGCGAGGTCAAGATCCGGCGGTTCGTGGCGGTCGACGACTGCGGCAACATCATCAACCCGATGATCGTCGACGGCCAGATCCACGGGGGGCT
>JACXTT010015067.1_pt1 | contig 10055 bp, 7 predicted proteins | sample 9270951 | NCBI WGS metagenome assembly JACXTT01 (sample SAMN15532306, study PRJNA645909) | rock metagenome | isolation source: weathered quartz diorite | place: Puerto Rico | collected 2017-06-21
CCCGAGGACGGCGGCTTCAAGTACAACCCGCCCAACGGCGGTCCCGCCGACGTGGACGTGACGGGCTGGATTCAACGCCGCGCGAACGAGCTGATGGGCGAGCGCAACACCGGGGTCAGGCGCATGCTGTTCGCAGCCGCCCTCAAGGCCGACACCACGCACGAAAACGACCTGGTCCTGCCCTACGTACAGGATCTCCAGCAGGTCGTCGACATGGACGCGATCCGCGCCGCCGGCCTCGCGCTCGCCGTGGATCCGCTGGGCGGATCCGCGCGGCCGTACTGGGAGCCGATCAACTCGCTCTACGGGCTCCGGATCGAGATCGTGAATCCGGTGATCGATCCGACGTTTTCGTTCATGACCGTCGATCACGACGGCAAGATCCGCATGGACCCGTCGAGCCCCTACGCGATGGCGAGGCTCCTCGAGCTCAAGGATCGCTTCCGGGTGGCCTTTGCCAACGATCCCGACGCCGATCGCCACGGCATCGTGACGAGCTCCGCGGGATTGATGAATCCGAATCACTACCTCGCCGTCGCCATCCGCTATCTGCTCACGCATCGCGCCGGCTGGCCGACGCGCGTCACCGTCGGCAAGACCCTGGTGAGTAGCAGCCTGATCGACCGCGTCGTCGAGCGCCTGGGCCGCCGGCTCTACGAAGTGCCCGTCGGGTTCAAGTGGTTCGTGCCCGGTCTCTTCGACGGCACGTGCTGCTTCGGCGGCGAGGAGAGCGCCGGGGCCAGCTTCCTGCGCCGCGACGGCACCGTGTGGACCACCGACAAGGACGGCGTGATCATGGACCTGCTCGCGGCGGAGATCACGGCGCGCACCGGCAAGGATCCCGGCGAGCACTACCGTGAGCTGGCCGCCGAGCTCGGCGCGACCTGGTACACACGCATCGACGCGCCCGCCACGCCCGAGCAGAAGGCGCGCCTGAAGAAGCTCTCGGTGGAGGCGGTCAAGGAAGAGCGGCTGGCCGGCGAGCCGATCACGGCCACGCTCACACGCGCGCCCGGCAACGGCGGCGCGATCGACGGCCTGAAGGTCGTGACCCCCGGTGGATGGTTCGCGGCACGACCCTCGGGGACGGAGAACGTCTACAAAGTCTACGCCGAGAGCTTCCGTGGCGCGTCGCACCTGAACGCGCTCGTGAGCGAGGCGCGGCAGCTCGTCAACGCCGCGATCGGTGAGCGATGACACCGCGCGGCTTCGATCGCCACGCGGCGCCGTGCGTGCGCGTATGCCATCCCGTGACGCGATCCTCGTCCTGAATGCCGGCTCGTCCAGCATCAAGCTCTCGGTCTTCGCCGACCGGGCCGGGGAGCTCGCGCTCGAGCTTCGCGGGCAGGTCGAGGGCCTCTACACCAAGCCGCGTTTTGCGGCGCACGATCCCTCGGGCCGGGTTGTCGGAGAGAAGTCGTGGGAAGGAAAGACGCTCGGCCACGACGGGGCGGTCGCCTATCTCAGCGAGTTCCTCGAGGAGCACCTCAAAGATTCCCGGCTCGTCGCGGTAGGACATCGCGTCGTCCACGGGGGTCTCGAGTACGCCGAGCCGGTCCGCGTGGACGCGGGGACGCTCGAGGCCCTCGAGCGCTACGTCCCGCTGGCGCCCTTGCATCAGCAGCACAACCTCACGCCGATCGCGCGGCTGCTCGAGACCAGGCCCGGGCTGCCCCAGGTCGCGTGTTTCGACACCGCGTTTCATCAGACGAACCCGGACGTCGCCCGGCGATTCGCGCTGCCGGCCGAGCTCCACGAGGTCGGCGTGCGGCGCTATGGATTTCACGGCCTGTCGTACGAGTACATCGCCTCCGAGCTGCCGCGCGTGGACGCGGGCGCGGCGTCGGGCCGGACGATCGTGCTGCATCTCGGCAACGGCGCGAGCATGTGCGCGATGCACGGCGGCCGCAGCGTGGCGACGACGATGGCGTTCACGCCGCTCGACGGGCTCGTGATGGGCACGCGTTGCGGGGCCCTCGACCCCGGGGTGATCCTGTATCTGATGGACGAGCGCAAGCTGGACGCGCGCGCGATCGAGCGACTCCTCTATAACGAGTCGGGCCTGCTCGGGGTCTCCGGCATCTCCAGCGACATGCGAACCCTGCTGGCGAGCCGTGAGCCCGCGGCGAAGCTCGCGATCGATCTGTTCGTGTACCGCATCCGGCGCGAGCTGGGCTCGCTGGCCGCGGCACTCGACGGCCTCGACGCGCTCGTGTTCACGGCGGGCATCGGCGAGCACGCGCCGGCGATCCGCGAGCGCGTGTGCCGTGACGCGGCGTGGCTCGGGCTCGAGCTGGCTGCCGACGCCAACGCGAAGGGCGGCCCGAGAATCAGCCCGCCCGGCAGCCGGGTGAGCGCGTGGGTGATCCCGACCGACGAGGAGCTCATGATCGCGCGCCACACGCGACGAGCGCTCGGGCGCGGGTGAAACGAACGGCGATCCGAGCCTGGCGGATCACGTGGAGGCGAGAAGCATGTCACGGCTGACGATACGGGCGGGCGCGCCGGCGTCGAGCGACAGCAAGAGTCGCGCGGCCGAGCGCCTGTCGGGCGATGAGCTTCGGAAGATCGACGCGTACTGGCGCGCCTGCAACTACCTGGCGGCCGGCATGATCTATCTGCGGGACAATCCGCTCCTCCGCGAGCCGCTGAAGGTCGAGCACATCAAGCGGCGCCTGCTGGGCCACTGGGGCACGAGCCCCGGCCTGAGCTTCGCCTACGTTCACCTCAATCGCGTGATCAGCAAGTACGACCTGGAGGCGATGTTCATCGCCGGACCCGGCCACGGCGCGCCCGGCGTGCTCGCCCCGGTCTATCTCGAAGGCACCTACTCCGAGGTCTACCCGAACAAGGCCGAGGACGCCGAGGGGATGCGCGAGTTCCTCAAGAAATTTTCGTTCCCGGGCGGCATCGGCAGCCATTGCACGCCCGAAACCCCCGGCTCGATCCACGAGGGCGGCGAGCTCGGCTACAGCATCTCCCACGCGTTCGGCGCCGCCTTCGACAACCCGAATCTGCTGGTCGCGGTCGTGGTGGGCGACGGCGAAGCCGAGACCGGGCCGCTGGCCACCTCGTGGCATTCCAACAAATTCCTGAACCCGATCCGCGACGGCGCGGTGCTGCCGATCCTCCACCTCAACGGCTACAAGATCAACAACCCGACCGTGCTCGCGCGGATTTCACGAGAAGAGCTCGCCCATCTGTTCCAGGGCTACGGCTGGGCGCCGCACTTCGTGGAAGGGGACGATCCGCCCCGGATGCACCAGACGATGGCCGCCACGCTCGAGGATTGCGTACTCGAGATCCGGCGGATCCAGGAGGACGCGCGCAAGCGCGGCCGCGCCGACCGGGCGCGCTGGCCGATGATCGTGATGCGCACGCCCAAGGGATGGACCGGCCCGAAGGAAGTGGACGGTCATCAGGTCGAGGGCACCTGGCGGGCCCACCAGGTCCCGCTGGCAAAGGTTCGCGAGAGCCCGGACCATCTGCGCGAGCTCGAGAGCTGGCTGCGTAGCTATCGTCCCGAGGAGCTGTTCGATCGGGACGGGCGGCTCGTGGCCGAGCTTCGCGCCCTGGCGCCCAGGGGCGCGCACCGCATGAGCGCGAGCCCCCACGCCAACGGCGGGCTCGTGCGCAAGCCTCTGCGCCTGCCGAACTTCCAGGATTACGCCGTCGCCGTCGACAAGCCGGGTCAGACGGCCGTCGAGAACACGCGCCCGCTCGGCCGCTTCCTGCGGGACGTGATGGAGCGGAACATGTCGACGTTCAAGGTCTTCGGCCCCGACGAGACCACGTCGAACAAGCTCGACGACATCTACGAGGCCAGCAAGAAGCGATGGCTGGCCGACTACCTGCCGCAAGACGCCGACGGCGGCGAGCTCGCGCCCGACGGCCGCGTCCTCGAGATGCTCTCGGAGCACACGCTCGAGGGCTGGTACGAGGGTTACCTGCTCTCGGGCCGGCACGGGTTCTTCTCGACGTACGAGGCGTTCGCTCACATCATCGACTCGATGGTCAACCAGCACGCCAAGTGGCTGACCATCTGCCGCGAGCTATCCTGGCGGGCGCCGGTCTCCTCGCTCAATCTCCTGGTGACCTCGACCGTGTGGCGGCAGGATCACAACGGCTTCACGCATCAGGACCCGGGATTCGTCGATCTCGTGCTGAACAAGAGCCCCGAGGTCTGTCGCGTCTATCTGCCGCCGGACGCGAACTCGCTGATCTCGGTCGCCGACCATTGCCTGAGGAGCACCGACTACATCAACACGATCGTCGCCGACAAGCAGAAGCACCTGCAGTACCTCTCGATGGATCAGGCGATCGAGCACTGCACGAAGGGGCTGGGAATCTGGCCGTGGGCGAGCAGCGACGAGGGCGCCGAGCCCGACGTGGTCATGGCGGCGGCCGGCGACATCCCCACCCAGGAGGCGCTGGCGGCGGTCGTGCTGCTGCGCGCGAGCTTTCCCGATCTCAAGATTCGCTTCATCAACGTCGTCGATCTGCTGAAGCTCACCCCGTCGACCGAGCACCCGCACGGTCTGCCCGACCGCGATTTCGACAACCTGTTCACCGTCGACAAGCCGGTCATCTTCAACTTCCACGGCTATCCCTGGCTGATCCATCGGCTCGCGTACCGGCGCCGGAACCACGAAAACATGCACGTGCGAGGGTACAAGGAGAAGGGCAGCATCGACACGCCGCTCGGTCTGGCGATGCTCAATCAGATCGACCGCTTCAGCCTCGCCATCGACGTCATCGACCGCGTGCCACGTCTGCGGGTGACCGGCGCGCACGCCAAGGAGAGGCTGCGCAACATGCAGATCGACTGTCAGCGCTACGCCGACGAGCAGGGCATCGACAAGCCCGAGATCGAGCAGTGGACCTGGCCGTAGAGGTCAGGCTCGATCCGAAGGGCCCGTTCAAGCGCGATCCGCTCGCGCCGCACCAGATGGTAGAGCGGATCACGCCGACGAGGGACGTCATCGTGCTCTGCCATCTCGGGGTCCCGCGTCTGGATGCCGGCAGCTGGACGCTGAGCATCGACGGTCTCGTCGAGCGTCCACTCACCTGGCGACTGAATGATCTGATCTCCTATCCGAAAGCCGAGATCGCGAGTGTTCACGAGTGCTGCGGCAGCCCGCTCGCCCCGTTCGAGCCGACGCGGCGGGTCGGCAACGTCACATGGGGCGGCACCCGACTGACCGACATCCTGAGCGATTGCCGGCCGCGCGCGGGCGCCCGGTACGTCTGGTCGTACGGCGCCGATCGCGGCGAGTTTGCGGGCGCCGCCCTCGATGCTTACGTGAAGGACCTGCCGATCTCCCGCATCGCGGACGATGTGCTGATCGCATACGAGCTGAACGGCGCTCCGCTGCCGGCCGAGCACGGATTTCCGGCGCGTCTGGTCGTGCCGGGCTTCTATGGGACGAACAGCGTGAAGTGGCTCACCCGACTGACCCTGGCGGACCGTCGGGCGTCGGGCCCATTCACGACGCGCTGGTACAACGATCCGATCCTCGATGGTGCGGGCCAGCCGACGGGCGAGACCACACCGGTGTGGTCGATCGCGCCGGAGTCGCTCATCGTCTCGCCGGCGCCGAACGCGACGATATCGCCGGCCGTCGAGTGCCCGATCTGGGGCTGGGCCTGGGCTGACGGCGGCGTGCGCAACGTGTTCGTCCGGGCCGACGACCCTACATGGCGCGAAACCGCGCTCGAGCCGGCGCGCGGTCGCGAGTGGCAGCGCTTTTCGCTTTCGTGGACGCCGCGCCGCCGCGGTCCGGTAGTGCTCGCCTCGCTGGCCGAGGGCAACGGCGGGTCACTGCAGCCGACGTCCGGGCGGCGCAACGCCGTCGCCGAAGTTCCGGTGCGCGTGGCCTGACCGACCCGTTCGGGCAGGACGCCTGTTTCATCGGGCGCCTCGTCTGTTTCACCGCTGCGACTCCAACCGGCACGCCGATCGAAGAAACGCGCACTTGCGTGCAAACGGCTCTTGGCATCGGCATTGCCAGCCGCCTAGCGGAAGAAGGGACAGGAGGGATGGCGATGGCCAAGATCATGGGCGCACTGATCACCGCGATCGTCGTCGCGCTGGCTCTGCTCGAGTGGGCGGCGACGGGCAGGTGAGCGGCTGAGCGTCCTCCGTCGGCGCCGCCGGCGTGGTAGGCTCGCGAGCACGTGAGGCGGCCGCGAGCCGCTGGGAGGATGCGATGAGCACTCGGTCCTGGAACCGTCGTGAAGTGCTGCAGCTCACCGCCGCGGCGCTGGTCGCGAGCAGCGCTCGCCCCGCCGCCGCGCAGCAGGTGAAGTGGTCGATGGGCACCGAGGCGCCCAAGCTGAAGGCGCCGGCCAACGCCACCGACTGTCACCACCACGTGTACAACGCGAAGTTCCCGGTCGATCCCAAGGCGACCCTGCGGCCCGCCGACGCGCTGGTCGAGGACTACCGCGCGCTGCAGAAGCGCATCGGGACGACGCGGAACGTGCTCGTCCAGCCGTCGACGTATGGCACCGACAACCGTTGGCATCTCGAGGCGCTCCAGGCGTTCGGGCCGAGCGCGCGCATGGTCGCGGTCGTCGACGACACGGTCTCGGCCGCGGAGCTCAAGCGCCTGCACGGGCTCGGTGTGCGCGGCATCCGCTTCAACCTGGCTCAGGCGGGCGCGACGACGCCCGAGATGATCGAGCCGCTGTCCAAGCGCATCAACGACATGGGATGGCACATCCAGATCAACGCGCCGGCCGCGAAGATCATGGAGATCATGCCCATCCTCGAGCGCGTGCCCTCGCAGATCGTCTTCGATCACCTGGCGCACATCCCGCAGCCCGATGGCGTCAACCATCCGCTCTATACGAAGGTGCGCGCGCTGATGGACAAGGGGCGCACGTGGGTGAAGCTCTCGGGCGCGTACGCCGATACGAAGATAGGACCGCCGACGTATTCCGACTCGAGCGCGGTGGCGCGCGCCTACGCCAAGGCGATGCCCGAGCGGTGCGTGTGGGGCAGCGACTGGCCGCACCCGAGCGAGCAGTCCAAGCAGCTGCCCGACGACGCGGTGCTCTTCGACCTGCTCACCGACTGGGTGCCGGACGAGAAGGTCCGCCACCGGGTGCTGGTGGAGAACCCGGCCGTCCTCTACGATTTCCCGAAGGGCTAGACCGCACCCGCGCAGCGACCGCGCGCTCGCGCGCGCCGGCGTCGATCAGGACGCCGGCGCCGCGAGATACCACTGATTGTCGAGCGCGTCGCGAACCGCGGCGCGCCGCTCGCCGTAGGGTTGCAGCGCCGGCGGTTCCATCGACGTGGCGCCGGCCGCCAGCGCCCGCCGATACCACGCGTCGACGTCGTCGACGTACACGTAGAACATCGTCGGCATGGGTCCCCATTCGCCGTGCGCCTCGCCCATCTCGATGACGGAGCCCCCCAGGCGGATCTTGGCGTGGACGATCGTCCCCGGCGGCTCGCGATGCACCTCCAGCTCCTCGGCCGCGAACGCCTGCTTGAGGAACTCGATGAACGCGGGCGCGCCGCGTGGGTGCAGATACGGCGTGACGGTTCCGAGCCCTGCCGGCACGTGGCCGCCCGTCTGGTGTGTCGCGATGTACCAGTGATTGCCCGCGACGTCCTTCACACTCGCCTCGCGATCGCCGTACGGCTGGTCGACCGGGGCATGCATCGAGTCGGCGCCCGCATCCAGCGCGGCACGATAGACCCGGTCCGCGTCGGGCACGTAGAGATGCAGGCCGGTCGGCGTCGCCCGGTCGCTCCAGGCCGTGCCACCGCCGATCATCACGGTCGTGTCCCCGATGCGGACTTCGGCGTGGAGCCCGCCGGCGGAACCGGTGGTGCGCGCGAGCTCGTCGGCGCCGAACGCCTGCTTCACGAACTCGATCAGCTCGACCGCGGGCCCGACGGTCAGGTACGGAATCACGCGCTGGATTCCGTGACGGGGCGTCGTGGCGGTGGTGGCGCTCATGGTGGTCCTCCTCAGATCTGCGCCGAGCCGCGCCCGGAAGGACGGGCTGGGCAGATCACGCAGGTCGTGTGCGATACGCACGAGCTCGTCGAGCTCGGCGTCGCCGGCGGACCGGGGTGCGCGCGGGTCGGCGAGCATGCCGTCCAGCGCCTCGGCGAGCCGATCGATGCGAGCCTCTTCACTCATGGACGTCCCTCATGCGGGAGCGCAGATTCTCGAGCGCGCGGAGCTGGAGCTGCTTGACCGCGCCCTCCGTGCGCCCGAGCGCCTGGGCGATCTCGCGGATGCTCCTCTGCTCGACGAAGCGCGCCACGACGACGCGCTGTTGATCGTGCGGGAGCCGGGCGACGAGCTGGGCGAGCATCGCGCGCCGGTCGGTGTCGGTGTCGTCTACTTCCATCGCGGCGGCCGGCTCCGGCGAGGGCTCGCCGCGCTCGCGCGCCCGGCGCTGCCAGCGGTCGGTGACGGCGTTCCTGGCGATCTGCCGGAGCCAGGCCGAGAACGGAACGCCGCGCCACTCGAAGCGGCCGAGGTTCGCGAGCGCATGGTGGAAAACCTCGGCGGTCAGGTCCTCGGCCTCGCCGCGGCTGCCGGCGCGGCGAGCCACGAACGCGTAGACACGATCGAAATTCTTCTCGTAGAGCTCGGCGAACCGGCTCGGATCCGCCTTTGCGGCCTCGATCAGGAGACGCTCGTCGTCACCCGAAGGAATCTCCGCCGCCGCTGACCGTGGCGCCATGGCCTCATACCGTATAACGGCCGAGGGGGGCAAAAGTCACGGCCATGCCCGCGCGAGCTTGTTCGAGGGCTGGTCGTCAACCCGGCGATTTGACTCCATTTTCGGAAGCATAGTATCGTCCGAATCGCGGCCATCAGCGAAGCCACGCCGTCTCGCTGTAAGCTTCCCGATGAGTCTCGCGAACCTGGTCCGAAGGGGGGTGTCTGCATGGCTCGCACGTACAAGCGACTGACCCAGCCGCTCGTCCGCGAGGCCGAAGGCCCGAACGGTCTTCGCCCCGCCACGTGGGACGAGGCGCTCGACCGCGCCGCCGCCGGGCTCAAGCGCGTGGTCGACCGGCACGGTCCGCGCGCGTTCGGGCTCTTCAGCTGCTCGAAGAGCACGAACGAGACGAACTTCATCGCTCAGAAGTTCGCGCGGAGCATTATCGGCAGCAACAACATCGACAGCTGTAACCGCACGTGACACGCGCCCAGCGTCGCCGGGCTGGCGACGGTATTCGGCGCGGGCGGCGGCACCAGCTCGTACCAGGAGGCGCATGAGACGGAGCTGATCCTCCTCTGGGGATCGAACGCGCGCGAGACGCACCCGATCTTTTTTCATCACCTGTTGCGCGGCCTCCGCAACGGGGCGCGGATGTTCGCGGTCGACCCGCGACGGACGAGCTCGGTGCAGTGGGCGGAGCTCTGGGCGGCGCTCGACGTCGGCTCCGACATCGCGCTGGCCAACGCGATCGGACGCGAGATCATCGCCGCCGGGCTCGAGAACCGCGAGTTCATCGACAACGCGACGACCGGGTTCGACGACTATCGCGCGAAGGTGGAGCCCTACACGCTCGCCTACGCCGAGCGCGAGACCGGCGTGCCGGCGGAGACGATCCGCACGATGGCGCACGAGTACGCGCGGGCGCGTCGCGCGATGATCTGCTGGACGCTCGGGATCACCGAGCATCACAACGCGGTGGACAACGTGCTGGCGCTGGTGAATCTCTCGCTGCTGACCGGCCACGTCGGCCGCTACGGCTCGGGTCTCAATCCGCTGCGCGGGCAGAACAACGTCCAGGGCGGCGGCGACATGGGGGCCTTGCCCGATCGGCTGCCCGGGTTCCAGCACGTCGAGAACGACGAGCTGCGCGCGAAGTTCGACCGCGCGTGGAAGGTGCCGGTGCCGCCGGAGCGCGGCTGGCACCTCTCGCAGATGTTCGAGGCGATGGCGCGGGGAGATCTGCGAGCGCTCTACGTGATCGGCGAGAACCCGCTCCAGTCCGAGGCCGATCAGCACCATGCCCGGCACCTGCTCGAGGGCCTCGACTTTCTCCTGGTGCAGGACCTGTTCCTCAC